>Ga0123338_10000788_pt1 | contig 31567 bp, 33 predicted proteins | sample grotaG_FD_89793 | JGI IMG/M metagenome (GOLD analysis project Ga0123338, IMG submission 89793) | Glacier valley bacterial and archeal communities from Borup Fiord, Nunavut, Canada, to study Microbial Dark Matter (Phase II) -... | ecosystem: Environmental > Aquatic > Freshwater > Ice > Glacier ...
CATGCGGCGATTCGTGAAACGCGGAGCAAACGCAAAACAAACAACGTGGTCGCCGCAACGATACCGAGATGCAACCCCGCGGTGACGAGCACGTGGACGGTTCCCGTCGCTTGAAAGTCGTCGCGCAAGTTGTGCGGTATGGTGCCGCGCTCCCCGTAGAGTGCGCCTGCGAGAATCGAGGCCTCGGGTTCGGCAATCCTTCGGCGTAGTCGATCCGACGCCGCGGCGCGTGCCCGTGCGAGCACGATTGGAACGCTGGCATTCGCGAAACCGGCACGCGCGATGAGCCGAGCGCGCTGCACCTCACCGGCAATTCCGCGTGCGGCTTCCATGGCTTGAAGATCCGGTTCGCCGGGATTGCGCGGTCCATCGATCGGCGAGATCCGCCCGCGAAGCGTCAATCGTTCGCCGATGGCAACGTGGTCCCGAAGGAAGACGCGAACGACGGGACCAGCGGCGATTGCAAAGGGAAACGAGTAACCCGCCGTGCTCTGCCGGACATCGCCGACGACGGTGCCTTCGATCGCAAGCATCCGCGATTCGCGTTCGACGATCGTGGGATGGCCGTGCAGAATACCGAGGACGACTCCGAGAGCGGCAAGTGCCGCACTCAGATGAGTCTTGCGCGAGAGTATACCGAGGGCAAGAGCGAGAGCAAATGCCGCTAGCGCGTAGCCAGCGCGCTCGGCAAGGAGACTTGCAACCAGGCATGCTGCGGGCAAGACGAGCGGAAAGCGCGCCATGCCGCATCAATCACGCGCGCAGGCTACACCGCTAGGTGGCGGTCAATCGTCCGGCCGTGGGTTCGAATTCCGCTTTCAAAACCTCGGCGCTCATATTGGTATGCGCGGCCAGGCGCGAGAGACGCGGTTCGACAAAGTCGCTCGGTTCCAAACGGATCATGTACTTGCGTGCGACTTCGTAGCCTTCGGTCGTGACGTCGACGCTGCGGATGCGCACGCGACCGGTGGTCGGATCGCGGAGATCATCGAGATTGACGGGCGTGACGCGCCCACCCGAAAGCGCGATGAGGGCGCCGCTCTCGCCGCGCAGCAGATACCGGACCGCGCCGTAACCGAGCGTACGTGCGTACTCCACATCGAACGGCACGGGCTTCGCACACCGCAACTCGTAGCCGATGTCTTTATTGACGACGGCAACGTCGATCCCGATTTCGAGCAATCGCGCACGCACCGCATCGCGTAAGATCGCGCCGAGCGGAACGTCCGCAAGTCGCACGTGACCGTAGGCATCGCGCGGAACGTTCTCGATTACCGCAAGATCGTCGGGCGAAAGCGTCTCGGCGATCCCTTCGGCCACGATCGCAACACCGTGATCTTGACCCATCGAACGCCGCTTCAAGATCGAACCGACGATCGTATCGACCACGAGTTTTAACCGCGCATCGCCGCCAAACTCCTCGGGAATGACCGCCAGCGTCGCGCCGGCGGCTTTGCACATCCCAAGTGCCAGCGCGCCCGATTTGCGTCCCATGCTCACACACAGATACCAGCGCGCCGTCGTACGCGCATCCTCCATCAAACTCTCGACGATACCGGTTCCAACCGCACGTGCCGTCTCGAACCCGAAGGTCGGCGCGTTTTCCGGCAGCGGCAAATCGTTGTCGATCGTCTTCGGCACCGTCGCAACGCCGATGCGGCCGCGCGTGAGTTCGGCGATGCGACTTGCACCGTACGTCGTATCGTCGCCGCCGATGCAGACGAGATAGCGCACGCCGAGCAGCGTAAGCGTATGAATGCAGCGTTGCAGCGTTTCTTCATCGCGCGCGGGGTTCGTACGCGAGGTGCGCAAGATCGAACCGCCCGTAAAATGAATGCGCGAAACGTGCTCGATCGTGAGTTCCTCGATCTGCGAGGTCTCACCGCGCGCGATGTGCCGGTACCCGTCGTAGAGTCCGATTACGCGCAACCCGTTGTTGATCGCCTCGATCGTCGCCGAAGCGATGACGCCGTTGATTCCCGGTGCTGGTCCGCCACCGACGAGGATGGCCAGTGTCTCGCCGTTCATATCGCACCGTTCGCGTTCGATGCGACGAATACCGCGCTGCAAAGCAAGCGTGCTGAAGAGAACACGTGCGGCCCAGGGTGCGGTTCGCTCGTTCCAGAACGTGGCTCCCTCCACGAAAGGGTCAGCGTTGAGAATCGTCGTCACCGGCGGAGCCGGATTCATCGGGTCACACATCGTCGATCAGTTCATCTCCGCGGGCCACGACGTGCTCGTGCTCGATAGCCTCTGGTCGCACGGCGGCGGCCGTCGCGAGAACGTGCCGGAGAAGGCGAGCTTCGTGCACATGGACATCCGCGACGAGGGCGTACACCGCGTGTTTGCCGATTTCAAACCCGAGGTCGTTTGCCATCACGCCGCGCAGCACAGCGTTGCCATCGGCGCCCGCGATCCGCAGTACGACGCGCAAGTCAATGTCGTCGGATTACTCAACGTGCTCGAAGCAGCCGTCAAAGCCGGCACGCGTAAAGTCACCTTTGCAAGCTCCGGCGCGACGTTCGGTAACCCCGAAAAACTTCCGATCGATGAGACGACCCCGCAGCGCCCCGCATCGCCGTACGGCATTACGAAGATGGTCGCCGAGCACTATCTGCGCTACTTCAAATCCGACCACAATCTCGACTTTACGGCACTACGCTACGGAAACGTCTACGGTCCGCGCCAAGATCCCAACGGAGAGGCCGGGGTAATCGCGATCTTCATCGGAAAATTTCTCACAAAACAGGGCGTTCGCATCGATTGGGATGGCGAGCAAACCCGTGATTACGTGTACGTGGGCGATGTTGCGGCGGCAAATCTTGCCGCACTCGATCGTGGCTCGGGTGAGTGTTATGTCATCGGCACCGGCAAGAAGACGAGCGTCAACGACGTGTATAAAGCGCTCGTCAAAGCGACCGGCTTCGAAGCACCGATCACACATGCCGAGAAGCGCGCGGGCGACGTTCGCGATGCCCAGTTCAATCCCAAACGCGCGAACGCCGAACTCAAGTGGAAGCCGAAAATCGAGCTCGTCGAAGGCATGCAGAAGACGGTCGACTACTTCCGCGAACGTGAAAAGACGCCGGCATAACCCGACGTCTTTGTCGGCTCTTCGGGCTCACACGACGAGGTTGAGGAGCTTGTCCGGCACGTAGATGCGTTTGCGAATCGGCTTCTCTCCGATGTTCGCTCTGACGTTCGCCTCGGCCATCGCAAGAGCGAAGGCGGACTCCTCATCGATTCCCGGCGGCGTCGTGATGCGACCGCGCACTTTTCCATTCACTTGGACGACGAATTCGATCGTCGCAACCGCAAGCGCGGCGGGATCCGCATCGAGCCAGCGTTCGAGATGTACTGAGGTCGTGTGTCCGAGTCGCGACCAGAGCTCCTCGGCGAGATGCGGAGCGAACGGTGCGAGCACGATCGGCATCACGTGGACCGCGTAGAGCACGGCCGGATCGTTTGCCATCGCGGGATCGCGCAAGCTGGCCGTCAACGCGTTGATCAGTTCGTCCAAACGCGCGGTGGTCGCATTGTAGTGCAGCCGTCGCGATTCGGTTTCGAATGTGCCCGATTGTAGGGCAACGTGAACCGCGCGCACGAGATCGCGCTGTGCATCACCCCGAATCTCCGGAAGCGACGTGTATCCAACGTGCGCCGCCGCGCTCGTAAGTGGTTCGCATGCGCGCCAGACGCGCGAGACGAATCGCACGCGACCGACGATGCCCTCATCGGTCCACTCGAGCGAATCCTCAGGCGGCGCCGCCTTGAGCAGAAACAAGCGCATCGCATCGACGCCATAGGTTTCGACGGTTTCATCGATGCCCACCACGTTGCCGCGACTCTTGCTCATCTTCTCGCCGTTGCGCAGCAGCAGCCCCTGGTTGAACAAACGCGCGAAGGGCTCGTCGCCTTTTCGGCCATCGACCCAGCCGCGATCGACCATGAACATGTAGAAAAAGCGCGCGTAGAGCAGATGCAGCACGGCGTGTTCCGCGCCGCCGATATACTGATCGACCGGCAACCACGCATCGGCTTTGTCTCTGGCAAACGGCGCGGCGGCGTTTTGCGAATCGAGATAGCGGACGTAGTACCACGATGAATCGACGAACGTGTCCATCGTGTCGCTCTCGCGCTTCGCAGGCCCACCGCATTTCGGACAGGTGACGTTGAGAAATGCCTCGTCGCGCGCAAGCGGCGAGCCTTGACCCGTAATCGGAACGTTGGGCGGCAAGATCACCGGCAACTGATCGTCCGGCACGGCGACTTCGCCGTCGGTCGGGCAGTAGATGATCGGGATCGGCGTTCCCCAATACCGCTGGCGCGAAATGAGCCAATCGCGAAACCGGAAGTTTACTGTTTTTCGGCCCAAACCGCCGGCTGCAAGTTTTTCGGTGTCTGCCTCGCGCGCACGCGCGGAGGTCATGCCATCGAAGTGCGCCGAGGCAATCAGGTAGCCGTCCGCGGTGAAGGCCGCCTCGAGCGGCGCGTCCGGCGGCGCCTTGTGTTCGGCGATGACTTGCGCGATCGGCAGTCCATGCTTTTTGGCAAAGTCGAAATCGCGTTCGTCGTGGCCGGGAACACCCATCACGGCACCCGTGCCGTAGTCGGCGAGGACGTAGTTCGTCACCCAAATCGGTATGCGTTCGCGCGAGAGCGGATTGATTGCATAGGCGCCGGTGAAGACGCCCGTCTTTTCCATCAGACTCGTGCGTTCGAGCTCGCTTTTCGAACGCAATCCCGCCGCGAATTCATCGATCGTCACGCGTTCTTTCGGATGCGCGGCCAGTATTTTTGCAACCGCCGGGTGCTCGGCAGCAAGCGCGATGAACGTCACGCCGTAGACCGTATCGACGCGCGTCGTGTAGACTTCGAGCGTCGCATCGACCTCGTCCACGGCGAATGCAAACGTGGTGCCCTCGCTGCGTCCGATCCAATTGCGCTGCATCGAGCGAATCCGGTCGGGCCAGCCGTCGAGCTTCTCGATTCCGGCGAGCAGGCGATCCGCATAATCCGTGATCTTGAAGAACCACTGCGAGAGATTCCGCCGCTCGACGACGCTGTGGCAGCGCCAGCAGCGGCCGTCTTCTACCTGCTCGTTGGCAAGCACGGTCATATCGACCGGGCACCAGTTCACCGGGGCTTCGCGTTTATAGGCGAGATTCGATTCGTACATGCGCAAGAAGAACCACTGGTTCCACTTATAATACGTCGCATCGCAGGTAGCGAATTCGCGCGACCAATCGTAGCCCGCACCCATCAAACGAATCTGGCGGCGCATGTTGGCGATGTTCGAGCGCGTCCACGTTTCGGGCGGAATGTTGCGCTGGATCGCCGCGTTTTCCGCCGGCAAGCCGAAGGCATCCCAGCCCATCGGATGCATCACGTTGAAGCCGCGCATACGCATCATACGTGTGAGGACGTCGCCTAAGGTGTAGTTCTTAGCATGCCCGACGTGGAGATCGCCCGAGGGATATGGGAGCATCTCCAGCACGTAATATTTCGGGCGCGGATCATCGTCCGGCGCGCGATAGAGGCCGTCGGCCTCCCACTTTGCTTGCCAGTGTTTCTCGATCGTCTGGTAGTCGTATACGGCGTGGCGGTCCTCGAGCATCGGCCTACGGTTCGCCCCCGTTCGGGCGTCGCCTCGGTGCCCGCGCGCGGGCTTGCTTTTTTCGGCCCGCGCGTGACCCGTGCGAATGTGAAAGTGATTGGACTTGCCGTCGCGCTGATCGCGGCAATTGCCGCCCTCGTCTTCCGGCCGCATCCCGCCGAGACGACCTTTACGGCGGCGGATTCCCGGTCGCATGCGGCACGCGCTCGTGTCATAAAGAAGGCGCCGCCAGCGGACGTCTACGTAGCGGGAGCGGTAAGCAAGCCGGGCGTGTACGCGATCCCCGGGAACGCGCGCGTCATCGACGCGTTGCGGCTGGCGGGCGGCGTGCGCGCCGATGCGGATCTCGATTCGGTCAATCTTGCCGCGCACGTCAGCGATGGAGAAAAAATCGCGGTGGAGACGCACGAGCAGCGCCTCGCACGCGAGTCGCGCGCCGCGCCGCGCGCCCGGAAAACGGCCATGCCGAAGGCGCCACGTGCGATTCGCGGGTCGGCCAAACGCGCATTTGCGGCTGCCGAGCCGGTCGATCTCAACACGGCAGCCGCCGCTGAGATTGCTCGTCTCCCAGGCATCGGCATCGGGATCGCACGCCGCATCACGGACTTTCGCGACCTCAACGGCCCGTTCGATTCAATCGACGATCTCGCCGACATCGACGGCGTCACCGAGCGCACGATCGACGCGATCACGCCATTCGTCGTCGTTCATTAGGCCGTCCAGAGTCGATCGTCGCGAGCGAATAGCGTGGTAAGTTTCTCGTTTGCACCCGCGCTCGCTTCACCGCCACATCGTACGTCGTGTCGAATCGGAAGGCGTGACCCTCAACGCTTGGGTCCCTGCTCCGCGCGCGCGGGGCGTGAAAGAATGAGGAGAAGATCTCGCCGACATCGATGAAAAGAAAAGGCCTCGCATACGCGAGGCCTTTGTCTAGTCTCGTCTACCAACCGCCGCCGGAATCTCCGCCGCCACCGCCGCCGAAGTCGCCGCCGCCGCCGCCGCCCGAGTCACCCCAGCCGCCGCCGCCGCCACCGACGTCGCCGCCGCTCGAATTGCCCATGTCGGCTTGGCCGGCATCGTTTTGGAAGCCGGAGTTGTCGACGTTGCCGTCGCCGCCCATGCCCGCTTCACCGCCGCCAAAGCCGCGATCGCGGTTGCCGCCGAAGAGTTCGTTACCGATGAACGCACCGCCGAGACCGCCGAGCAGGCCGCTGAAGAAGCCGCCGCCTCCGCCGCCGCCACCGTAGTTATAGCCCTGCGGCCCGTAGCCCGGTCCGCCCATCGGTCCGCCGCCGTAGCCTTGGCCGCCGTAGCCCGGGGGGACACGCGGTCCGGCAATGGCGCGGAAGATCGCGCGAACGATCAGGAACCCGATCACCAAAACGGCGATCCAGATAAGCCAGCCCATGTGAAAGCCTCCCGTCGAGGCGACGTTGGTCGCCGGTGACGACTGGTATGCCCGCACGTTCCCGCCGACGGGTCGTGCATGGCTGCGATAGGTGTCGATCACGAGGTTTACGCCGGTTGTGATGCCGCCGTCGACATCGCCCGAACGCAAATACCCGCGCATTGCCGCTTCGATGTCATGCGAGGTCCCCGCCGGGAAGAAGCGTCGTGCCGAGCGACCGACCACGACGAAATCTTTCTTCTCCGCTTTCGCAAAGAAGAGCATGGCGCCGTTGACTTGTTGCTGCGCGAATTGCTTCTCGGCAACGGCGGCCGAGCTTTGACCAGCGAGCGTCGGGACCGTGACGACGACGACTTCCTTGCCGTATTGGCGATGGAAATCATCGATCGAGCGGTTGAGCGATTCGACGGTCGCCGGCTTGAGCATCGCTGCGCCATCGACGACGTACGAGTCGCGAGCGAGGGCCGGGAGCATGCTTCCGGCGAGGGTGACGACGAGCGCGACGGTGGCCGCGAAGAGCTTCATAGTGTTTGCTTGTTCCTCCGTTCCTTGATACTGCACCGAACGGCGGGAAGTTTCCACCAGCGCTAGCGCAGGATCAGAACGACCCCAAGCGAGGTGATCACGAAAAACACCAGCAGGATCCAAACACCCACTTTGAGCGCGATCGAGCGGCGCGAGCGCTTGGCGCGCGGTTCGTACTCGGACTCGCGCACTACGCCTCGCTCGCGCGCGGTTCGGCAACGGCGCCCCAAAGGCGCTCGAGGTTATAAAAGGCTCGCTGTTCGGGCGTGAAGACGTGAACGATCACATCACCAAGATCGATCAAAATCCAACCGCCGTCGGAGTAGCCCTCGGTACGCGCCACCTTGAAGCCGGCCGCGCGGACTTTCTCCGCGATGCCATCGGCAATCGAGCGCGTCTGGATTTTGGACCGGCCGGTCGCGATGACGAACGAATCCGCCACGATCGTGCGGCCGACGAGGTCCAGGACGACGAGATCTTCGGCTTTCTTGTCATCCGCAGCGTCGCGGACGAGGGCGAGCAGGTCAGGCAGGGGTCTTCTCCCGGTTGTATGGCGGCGCAGCGAACGTCGCGGCGGCGGCGAGGGTTTGGGGGGCGATGGAAAGATTGCTGTCGTGAAGATAGGCGATGGTGGACTGAAGAACGACGCGCATCGCTGCAGCCAAGTCCCGCTCTGCGAGATCCGCGTAGGCCGCCCGATCGGGGTAGTCGCGCCCGGGTTCGAGCGCGTCGGCGAGATACAGGATCACATCGAGCGGCCCCATCGCGGCGGCCGCTACGGTATGGTTGCGGATTGCGGCCAGAATCGCCTCGTCATTCACGCCAAAGCCTTCGCGCGCAAGCTCGGCTCCGAGGCGTGCGTGGAGTACGATTGGATTTGCCCGTTCGAAGTCGTCGATCGCCATTCCACGGTCCGTGCACTCGGCGAGCAAGCGTTCGTTTGCATAGAGCCGTGCGAGGTCGTGGTAGAGCCCGGCGACCCGTGCGCGAAGCGGATCGCTGCCGTGCCGGTGCGCGAGATGCGCTGCGAGGCGCGCGACGCGCAGCACGTGCGCATAGCGATGGTCTTGCGCCAGATGCGCGCGCACCGCACGCGCGTTGCGGATGAATTCCGTGCCGGTCAGTTTGGAACGACCTCGCGGTACACGGTCGCGGCAATCGGGCGCGCGCCGAGCATCGCACGCGCGTAGGCATCCTCGCGCAGTTCCGCCGCGGCGCGTGCATCGGCGCTCGGATCGCTGCTGGGCACGGCGACGTCGACGGCCCGCACGATGCCGCGATTGTCGAGTTGCAGCCGCGCGACGAATCGGCGTTTGTCATCGCCGCTATACGTTTTGAGTTTCGTGCGTTTCATCGCTGGGGCGACGTACGCCAACTGCCGGGTGAGCGGATCGTCGGCGATCAGGCCCAAGGCCACGAGCGTTCCGCGCGACCCGAACACCGCGCGTTCGAGCAGATGCGTTTTGCCGAAGAAGAGCACGCACTCGATCGTTGGCGTGAGACGCAGCGCACGCGTGGTTGGAGAACCATAGTCGAGGACGGAGGCAAACATCACGTCGGCTTGCCCATCGGTCAGCGTGCCGAACTCGAGCCGTTTCCCGCGTCCGTCGATATCGATGCTCGCCGCCGGGACCGGGGCAACGCTCGGAGTGAGGTCGATCGCCTGCACGAGTGCATCGTTGTTGACGATGAGTTTGAGTGTGCCCGCGGCGTTCGCCCAAATGAAGAAATGGCCGCGATCGTTGGATTCTACCGACGTCGGCGGTCCGCCAAGACGTTTGGCAACCTCGGTTGCGGGCGAGCCCAGCGGAATGCCGATAAAGCTTTCGGCCGCGCGCGCCGTTTGCGGCACGAGCGCGCAAACCAGTGCGAGGATGAGGGTTAACGAACGTTTCGTGCGAGTGCTTCTTTCAACACGGTAAGACGGCTGGCGTACAGTTCGCCTTTGAGGTTTCCCGCCCACATGACGAGCGCGTTTTCGTTGTTGTCGCTATAATATCCACGACGCGTCGAGACGATCGTGAAGCCATACTTGCGATAGAGTTTTTGCGCGACGTCGTTGGATTCGCGCACTTCGAGCGTTATCCACGATGCGCCGCGTGCGATCGCTTGATCCAGCAAGAAGATCAGCATCTCTTCACCGCGTTTTTGACCGCGCAGATCGGGATGGACGGCGATCGTCGTGATGTGCGAGTCCTCGAGAATCACCCAAATGCCGCCGTAGGCGACGATACGATCGTCGATCCGACCAACGAAGTAGTAGGCGAGTTTGTTGTCGTTGATTTCGTTTGCGAACGCGTTTGCGGGCCACGATGAGGTAAACGAAAGCGTTTCGATTTTCAGCACGGCCGGAATATCGGCGGCGACCATCGGCACGATGACGAGTCGCCCCGGCTGTTGGGCCTCGGGCGGTGCGAGTTCGGCTTTCATCGCGCGGCGGCGGGAACGGTGACCGCCGGAAGCTCGCCATAATCGGGCCGCAGCGCGTGCACCGACGACGCCGGCTCGCGCAGGCGCGCGAGTTCGGCGATTGCAACGGCCGGAACCTCGGCCCGAGGCGGGAGCGTACGCACAGTCATTCCGCGTTCGGCGATGGCGTCGCGCACGTCCTCCGTCATGCCCGCAAGGGTGATCACGTTTCCCTGAATGTGCGCGAGCAGCGTTTCGAGCACGTCTGCCGTTCGTCCGCAGGCGGTCGCTTCGCCGCCTGTGGCGCGCAGACGCGCGCAGATATGTCCGGTTCGACCCAAGACCACCGTGAGCAGCGGCAGCGGCGCCGCATCGGGCGTGAGCGCATCGTATGACGAGATGCCGACGAGCGGTCGCCCGACGCCTATCGCGAGCGACTTTGCATAGGCGACGGCGATCCGCAAGCCGGTGAATCCGCCGGGGCCGATGCCGACGGCAATCCGGTCACATGCAGCGAGCGTCACGCCGGCCTCCTGCAGGACGGCGTCGATGCGACCGATCCCGGTTTCGAGCGCGTCGTTTCCAGCGGAACGATCGGCGATGCGGCGATCGTCATCGACGTACGCGACGGAAAACCCGCCGAGGGCACCGTCGATCGCGAGCACGCGCATCAGCCGACGCTCACGATGCGCGGTTCGTCTCCGCTGCCGACGATCGAGACGCGGAGCGCTCCGGGGGGCAGCAAATCGTCGAGTCGTTCGGGCCATTCGACGAGCGTGATCGCGCTGTCCGAAAAGGCGTCTTCCAGTCCCAGCTCCAGACGTTCTGCGGGGTCTTCGATGCGGTACAGATCGAGGTGATTCACGATTTGTTCCTCGCCGTAGCGGTGCCAAAACGTAAAGGTCGGACTGGTCGCGACGTCAGCGCCGCACAACTCGGCGACGATCCCCCGAATGAACGTGGTCTTGCCCGCGCCGAGTCCGCCCGCGAACGCTACGGCATCGCCCGGGCGCAAGGTGCGCGCGAAGCGGCGTCCGGCCTCGTGGGTAGCCTCCGGGCTTGCGAGCTCTTCGTGCATGCCGCAAAATGATACGTTAGATGAGAGCGAGAACCTAGGACACGTGTCGATTCGCCTCAACGACGTTATCGTCGGAATTATCACCGGTGCGATCTGTTCGGTGTTCGCCGCCGGCTTTGAAGGCTTCGTGATGTCGATCCGCATCTTCTCGTTCGGCCGCATCGGCGGCTCGATCGGGTCGCAATTCTTCGTCATTTTATTGCTGGGCGCGATTGCCGGGGCCGTGATCGGCTGGCTGGTCGGCTCGGTCGTCAAGCCGCGTGGGAATGCGCCGTGAACGGAACCGAACGCTCGCTCGATCATTTGAGCGCCATCGAAGATCTCCATACCGCCGATGTCGCGGCAATCCGGGCCCGGGCCGCAGAAGCGCATGTCGCGCTTGCCGAAAGCGGCATGCGTTTGAACGAACTTGCATCACCGCCCGCGCCTGCGGTGCACGCCTATGCCGCTCCCGCCGATGAGTGGTCCGTCGACGATCTTCCGCTCGGCGGATTTCCCGAAGAGTCGCCCTCCGCCGTTTCCGCCGCGCCGCCGGTCGAGGTCGACGACTTCGTTACCGATGACGACGGAATTCCGATCTGGCAAGATTAGACCCGTTTTGGCCGGCTCGGCCAGCTACTCGCAGAAAACGCAAGGTACATGAATAACGATCAAATCTCCACCATCAACGTCGAAGACGAGATGCGGGAGAGCTACCTCTCCTATGCGATGAGCGTCATCGCCGGGCGCGCCCTGCCCGACATTCGCGACGGTCTCAAGCCCGTCCAGCGACGCATTCTCTACGCGATGCGCGAGATGGGCATGACACCCGACAAGCAGCATCGCAAGAGCGCCGGTGTCGTCGGTGAAGTGCTCAAGAGTTACCATCCGCACGGCGATAGTTCGGTGTACGACGCGCTCGTGCGTATGGCGCAAGACTTTACGTTGCGCTATCCGCTCATCGACGGTCACGGCAACTTTGGCTCGATCGACGGCGATCGCGCGGCGGCCTACCGATATACGGAAGCGCGTCTCGCGCGCGCAGCGCTCGATACGCTCACCGACATCGAAAAAGAAACCGTTCCGTTCGTTCCCAACTTCGATAACCAAGGCGAAGAACCGACCGTGCTGCCGGGCAAATTACCGCAGCTCTTGATCAACGGTTCCTCCGGTATCGCGGTCGGTATGGCGACCAATATTCCGCCGCACAATTTGGGCGAAATCGTCGATGCAATCGTCAAGATGCTCGACGATGAAAACACGACCGACGACGAACTCGCCGACATCGTGCTCGGTCCCGATTTTCCGACCTACGGTATGGTCATGGGCAAGGAAGCGATTCGCACCGCCTATGCGACCGGTCGCGGCTCGGTCACCGTTCGCGGCAAAGCGGAAATCATCGAAGATAAAGGCCGCTTCAAGATCGTTATCACCGAAGTGCCCTTTCAGGTAACCAAGTCGCGCATCGTCGAGGCGATCGCCGAGGCTCATTCCGAAAAGCGCATCGGCGGTATCGTGCGACTGGATGATGAGTCCAATCGCCACGGGATGAAAGTCGTCGTCGAACTCAATCGTACCGCGACGCCGAACGTCGTGCTCAACCTGCTCTACAAGCATACGCCGCTGCAAACGAGCTTCGGTTTCAACATGCTCGCGCTCATCCCGACGAATTTCGTCGCGGTCGATCGCAACGCAACCGCGGAACAAATCCGCGACGCGCAGCCGGGTGCACTCGAACCGCAGGTCGTTAGCCTCGGCGATCTGCTGCGCTACTTCATCGCGCATCGTCGGACGGTCGTCGTCAAACGCGCGTACTACGAGCGTCGCAAAGCCGCCGAACGCCTTCACATTCTCGAAGGCTTTCGGATCGCGCTCGACAACATCGATGAGGTCATCGCCCTCATTCGCTCGAGCGATACCACCGATGAGGCCAAAGGCAAACTTACCGCGCGTTTCGGTCTGACCGACATTCAAGCAAACGCGATCGTCGACATGCGCCTGCGCACGCTCGTCGGTCTCGAACGGCAGAAAATCGAGGACGAGTACAATTCGCTCGTCGCGCTCATTGGCGAAATCGACCTGCTGCTCTCCGATACGAAGCGGCAGTACGCGGTCATCAAGACCGAGTCGCTCGATCTCAAGAAACGCCTCGGCGATCCGCGCCGCACCGTCATCATGCCGGCCGAAAACGAATTCGCGATCGAAGACTTCATCGCCGATACCGATGTCGTCGTCACCTCGACCGTAGGCGGCTACATCAAGCGCGTGTCGGTCGATACGTTCCGCGCGCAAAATCGCGGCGGACGCGGCGTCACCGGCATCGCGAATCTCAAAAAAGAAGACGTCGTCCAGAACTTCTTCATCGCAACGACGCACCAGCACATCTTGTTCTTCACGAACAAGGGTCGTGCGTATCGCCTGCGCGCCTACGAGATTCCGGACACCACGCGTCAGGCACGCGGCACGGCGCTCGTCAATCTGCTCACGCTCCCGCCGGGCGAAGACGTGACCGCCGTGTTCCCGATCCGCACGTTCGAGGGCGAGAACTATCTTGTCATGGTCACCCGTCGTGGCGTCATCAAGAAGACGCTGCTCGGCGGCTTCTCGAACGTTCGCAAGAGCGGCCTGAACGCCATCGACCTCGATGAGAACGACGAACTCCTAGCCGTCGATCTCTCCGATGGTACGCGCGATATCATCATGGCAACGCACGACGGTATGGCCGTTCACTTCAACGAGAAAGACGTCCGACCGATGGGCCGCAACGCCCGCGGCGTGCGTGCGATCTCGCTTGCCGAAGGCGACTCGGTCGTCGCGATGGACGTCGTCGAAGACGATCGTCGCGAAGTCCTGATCGTCACCTCACACGCATACGGCAAACGCACGCCGATCGAGGATTACCGCCATACCCAGCGCGGCGGTAAAGGCGTCAAGGCGTTTGCGAAAGAGAAAGAGATCGGTCACGTCGTCGATCAGATTCTGGTTCGTCCGGATGACGAACTGATGATGATCACCAGCGGCAATCAAGTCATCCGCATCCCCGTCGATCAGATCCGGCGCGCCGGTCGTTCGACCAAGGGCGTCAAGCTCCAGCGCTTGGCGGAGGGCGATGAAGTGATCGCGATTGCGAACCTCGGTCAGCAATCCAAAGAAATCGCCGAAATCACCGGAGATCCACCGCCGACCGTGTAAACGCAGCCATCGGACCAACGAAAAAACCGCTCCGGCTAAACCGGTGCGGTTTTTTTCTGCAAGGGCGGATGCGCGATGACGATCGCCTCGGCGTTCGCCTTGGAGATCGGCAAGAGATACGCGAAGAGTGCGGTTGCGGCAAACGAGCCGAGGAGTTGCGCGATGATGAAGAGCGGGACGTCGAGCGGCCGAATTCCGGCAAACGTGTCCGTGAGCGAGCGCGCGATGGTAACCGCGGGATTCGCAAACGAAGTGGACGGTGTAAACCAGTACGCACCGACGATGTAGGCAGCGACGGCGTACGGCGTCGCGCTCGCGCGCGAACGAACGCAGCCCCAGATCGTGGCGAGTAAACCGAACGTCGCGACGAACTCGCTCACCAGCAGCGGCGCACCACTGCGAACGTGGTGTGATGGGAAAAAAAGCGGTAACCCGAACATCCCATTGGCGAGTGCCGTACCCGCGAGCGCGCCGAGGATCTGCGCCACGATGTACGGCCCCACGTGCACCCACGAAACGCCACCTTGCCAGGCATCAACGAGTGTGACGACCGGATTGAAATGCGCGCCGGAAATCGGCCCGAAGGCGAGGATGAGTGCGATGAGTGCGCCACCGGTTGCGATGGCATTCGCCAGCAACATGAGACCGATGTTGTTCCCGCACAAGCGCTGCGCCATGATGCCCGATCCGACGACCGCGAGTAACAGAAGTGCCGTGCCGACGAATTCCGCTACAACCGGTCGCGCTGCAGTCACCCGCAGACCTCCGCGCACCAAGCGATGACGCGCGCGGCGATTTCATCGCGGACCGCGCGCGTGCGCGTCAGTCGATCGTCATACGAACCGCCGAAGGCCGACGGATCGGGAAAACTCCAGTGCAGTCGCGCGCCGCGCGTCGGCACGATCGGACACGCCTCGGCGCTGGCTTCGTCGCAGACAGTGACCACGTAGTCATACGCGCGGCCGACGATGCCTTCATCGGAGACCGACTTCGTTTCGTTCTGCGAGAGATCGTAGCGAAGTTCGTTCATCGCATCGACGACGACCGGGTTCAGCGTTCCGCGTTCGAGCCCAGCGCTGTAGGCGCCAAGATGACCCGCACAGCGCGCGTTGACGAAGGCTTCGGCCATTTGGCTACGCGCGCTGTTGTGGATGCAAACGAAGAGAACGGTTTTTTCCAACGCCGATCCGACTTACGCGGTCGCGACTAGGGGTTCAGAGGTGCAGCAGGCGTCGGCATCGTCATCGCGCGCTTCAGTTTCTTCATGGACGAAGTAGGTTTCCCAGCGGCGGCCATCGGGATCGCTCGCCCAAACTTTCGTCTGGTTTGCATAGCAGCATGTTTCTTCGCGTTCGACGTCGACCGGATATCCGGCGGCTTGCAGTCGCACGATCTGCGCGTCGACCGCATCGCGCGATTCGACGACGATTCCAAAATGCGCGTCGGTGCCCGTCTTCGCTTGGGCGTCGAGATCGAGCGCCAGCTCGAGCCCGGGTTGTTCGGTGATGAAGAGCGCGTAGTCCGAGAGAACTTTTGCCGGCTTCGCGTCGAGCAACGTCGTGTAGAACGCGAGGCTGGCGTCGAGGTCGTGGGTAGCGAGATTGAGATGCATTTTCATGCGAAAACCTTTGCGGGGATCAGTGCGTCGAGGGCGCGGTCGATTCGCTCGCGCGCATCAGCGGCGAGTCGGTAGTACACCCACGTGCCGCGTCGCTCGCCTACGATCAGGCCGACGTCGCGCAGCAATTTGAGATGATGCGAGACGGCTGGCTGGTTGAGCGGCAAGGCGGCCGTGAAGTCGCAGACGCACACCTCGTCGTCGGCGCGGGCGAGGGTCGCGAGAATTGCGACCCGGTGCGGATCGCCGAGTGCCTTGAAGAGGGCGGCTTCGCCGGAGCGGTCGCGCGTATCCACGGCCGCCGGCGGGCAGCAGCGTTGAATCGACATATTTCGATACTAGGAGTTGAATCGAAATGTGTCAATACAGGGAGGACTCTCCCCGGCAGGTCTTCGCGAGGTCGGCGCCTTCGGTCAGGCGTTTATTTTACCACGGCCGCCGCCACGGGCTCGACGAAGTCGCCTCTTCCAATCGCGCTTGCACCGGGTGCATTGACGTTGAGAAAGGCTTGCACTTGCTTCCCATTGACTTGGGTCACGACGACGATGATCGGCGTTCGCAACGTTCCGCGCGGATCGGCGAAGATCCGCAGCTGCGATCCCACTTCCGCGTTGCCGTCGGGAATATCGATGTAGATGAACGGATTGTCCACGCGCGCGACGCGCGAAAAGAGACGCAGCGTCAGCGGATGCGATGCGAGCTGCGATCCGACCGTGCGCCACGTGACGCTCGTATCCGGTTCGTTGTCGCCTTCGTTCGTTATCCGATACGGCTCGCTCGTAAGCGTGATCCGCTCGTCGGACGAGATCGTTCCCGTGATGCAGTTCGCGACGGTGATGTGCGCTTCGCCATACTCGCGTTCGGCGTTGCCGCTTTTCTTGGGGATGCGGCCAAACGTCGCGTCGACGCGATAGGCGGCCCCTGCCGCTTTGCAGTCCTCGGAGGTTGTCGGTACCTTGGCCACGATCGTCGTTGCCGCGCCCACGTAGTCGTCGATCAGGTGCGCCCAAAACTCCGGCGCGATGGCGCTTGCGGCATCGGCGTTGACGCTCGTGTAGACGAGCACCGCGATCGGCGCCCGTCTGGCCGCTTGGGCGGGCGAGGCCAGGGCGATCGCAAGGACCCCCGAAACTAGCCCGATCCGCGCCGGGTTCCAGAAGTTGGAGGTTATTGAAAACCACATATGAGCGCTCTCCCTGATGTCTCGGAACATTCGTTCAAAGCCGACGTGCTCGGCAACGACCAGCCCGTGCTGGTCGACTTTTGGGCTCCCTGGTGCGGGCCTTGTAAAATGCTCGCCCCGGTCGTCGAAAAAATTGCCAGCCAACTCGGCGATAAGATGAAGTTCGTCAAACTGAACACCGACGAAGCTCCGTCGCTTGCCGGCCAGTACCAAGTATCCGGCATACCATGCCTGATTCTCTTCAAAGGCGGCCAGCCGGTCGATCGTATCGTCGGGTTTGTGAATGAGTCGACGATCACGTCGATGCTCAATAAGCACCTGACGGCCGCCGCGTAGCGCGACTGGCGACCACCAACCTCCGCACCCTCCCGGCCGTTCATCGGCTGACGAGCGATCCGCGGATCGGCGCGTTTGCCGGTCTGCTGGGACCCGGGATCACGAAGCGCGCGATCGATGCAACACTCGACCGTGCGCGTTCGCATGCCCGGGAAGACGGCGGTGAGGTTCCATCGCTCGATGCGTTGGTTTCGGAAATCATCATGCGCCTGACCGACGAAGAATCTCACGGTCTGCTGCCGGTTCTCAATGGCACCGGCATTTTGCTGCACACCAATCTCGGGCGTGCGCCGCTTGCGCCGGCGGCGCTCGAGGCGATGAATGCCGTGGCCGGCGGGTACTCCAATCTCGAGTTCGATCTCGATGCCGGTGAGCGCGGATCCCGCTATGCGCGCACGGGTGCGCTCTTACGCGAGACGACGGGTGCGGAAGACAGCATCGTGGTCAACAATTGCGCCGCGGCGATTCTGCTGATCCTCGATACGTTCGCGAAAGAGCGCGAAGTGATCGTCTCGCGCAATCAGCTCATCGAGATCGGCGGCGGATTTCGCCTCCCGGACGTGCTTCGCCGCAGCGGTGCGACGCTCGTTGAAGTCGGCGCGACGAACAAAGTGTACATCGCGGATTTCGCGCGCGCGCTCAGCGCGCGGACGGCGCTCTTGATGCGCAGTCACACGTCGAACTACCGCATCGAAGGCTTTACGGCCGACGTCGCGCCCGCCGAACTTGCGGCGCTCGGCAAACGGGCCGGCGTTCCGACGGTCGAAGATTTGGGCAGCGGAACGCTCGTCGATCTGCGCGCCTACGGACTGCCGTACGAACGCACGGTGCGCGAAGTCGTTGCCGACGGGATCGACCTGGTCGCGTTTTCGGGTGACAAACTCTTGGGCGGACCGCAGGCGGGCATCATCGTCGGACGCACCGCGCTCATCAAACGAATGCGCGGCAACCCGCTCCTGCGCGCGCTGCGCGTCGACAAAGCGACTCTCGCAGCGCTCGGTGCGACGCTGCGTCTCGCGCTCTCGCCCGAAACGATGATCGAGATTCCGTTCTATCGCATGCTTTCCACGCCGCTTGCTGCGCTTCGCGTGCGCGGCGAGGCCTTGTGCGAGCGGCTCGCTCGCAGCGACATCACCGCGCAGGTCATCGAAAGCAGCGGGTATACGGGCGGCGGTGCGCTTCCGCTGACCACGATTCCCTCGATCGCACTCGCGCTTCCCATGCGCGATCCAAACGTCGTCAGCAAACGCTTGCGAGCGATGCGACCGCCATTGATCGGGCGGGTCGATGGGGACCGCGTGCTGCTCGATCTGCGCACCTTGCCACCGGAGCGGGACGACGACGTCGCATCGATTCTCGAGCGCGCGATCTCGGGCTGATGCATATCATCGGTACCGCCGGTCACGTCGACCACGGCAAGTCGTCGCTCGTGCGCGCGCTCACCGGAACGAATCCCGATCGCTGGATCGAAGAACAGCTGCGCGGGATGACGCTGGACCTCGGCTTCGCGCATCTGCGTTTTCCTGATGGCGTCGATGCTGGCATCGTCGATGTGCCGGGGCACGAGCGGTTTCTGCACAACATGCTCGCGGGCGCGGCTGGAATGGAATTGCTCTTACTCGTCGTCGCCGCAAATGAGGGACCGCGACCGCAGACGCTCGAGCATCTCGCGATACTCGATTATCTCAACGTCAAGCAAGCCATCATCGTGCTGACGAAAAGCGATCTGGTCGATCGCGAAGAGCTCGGTTTCGTCGAAGAACTCGTGCGCGAGCAAACGCGTGGCACGATTGCCGCCGACGCGCGCGCGATCGCTGTTTCCGCAACGACGGGTGCCGGACTGGATGAGCTTCGCGACGCGATTCATGCGGCGCTCGTCGCCTTACCGATGCGCGCCCCAAACGCCCCGGCGTTCCTCCCGATCGATCGCGTGTTCGCACTCGCCGGTCATGGTACCATCGTAACCGGGACGCTGATGCAAGGAAAGATCGCCGTCGGCGATTCGCTCACGCTGCAGCCGAGCGGAACGGTCGTGCGCGTGCGCAGCCTGCAAGTCTTCGGCGAGAAGCGCGATGCGATCGATGGCGGCGCGCGCGTTGCGGCGAACATTCCCGGCGTCGATGTAGCCGATATCGTACGCGGTGATGTGCTCGCCGCACCGGAGTTCGCCGCAAGCGATCGGTTTCGCGTGCGCTTCACGCCGCGTGCGAACATTCTCGCAACGCTGCGACGACGGCAGCCGGTTCGGGCGTACGTCGGTTCGGCCGAACTGCTGGGCACGCTCGTGTTCGCCGTCGTCCCGACGACGACCGAAACGCTCGATGCGCAGCTGTTTCTGCGCCGACCGACGATCGCGTTTCCCGGTGAGACGTACGTGCTGCGTCGTCTCTCACCCAAAGATTTACTCGGTGGCGGAACGCTGGAACTCGGCGATGCGCCTCTCGTCGCGGCGCCGAGTGATGATTCACCCGATGTCGCCGCGGTCGCACGCGCGCTGCGCGAGACGCGACTCGTCGCGCGACCGATCAAAGAAATCTCCGCCGTCGCAAACCTGCGCGAGGAACGCGTCGATGAAATCCTCACCGACCTTCTCGCGGATGGCCGTGCGCGTAAACTCGCAAAGCCCGTTGCCTTTATCGATGGGTCGGCAACGGATGCCGTTCTTACACGCGCGCTCGATGCGTTGATCCTCAAGCATGCGGCGGAGCCGTGGAGCCTCGGTCTGACCTCGCTTGGCCTCGCACGTTTGCTCACGCTCGATGAAACGCTGCTGGTTCGTATCCTTGCAAGCTACGTCGAGGATGCGCGGCTCGCGTATCGGGCCGGCTACTATGCGACGCTCGCCTTTACCCCGCGCCTCTCCGAGGAGCAACGAGCGTTTTTCGATCGCTTCGTCGTGTTGGATCCGCTGCAACCGTATCTGCCCGGTTCGCTCGAGGCGCTAGTCGGCGAAGTGAAACGCACGAAACTCCCGGGCGTCTCGCAAGCGCTCGATACGCTCGTCGCCACCGGTGCCCTAGTGAAAGTCGGCGACTCGATCTATCGCGGAACGCAAGTGGCCGACGTGCGCGGAAAGCTCGAAGCGCATCTCCGCAAAGAAAAGCAAATCACGATGGCGCAATTTCGCGATATCGTTGGGACGTCGCGGAAATTCGCGGTCCCGCTGCTCGAATTTTTTGATGCAACGGGCGTTACCGTTCGCTCGGGTGATCTGCGTATGCTGCGCGCCCGCTAGCGGCGCGACGTGCGGAGCTGCGCACGCTCAGCGTTTTTCGGTGTGCATCGCGCTTGCGTGCGCGTACGATCGTCGGCGCGCGCGCTTCGCATGCGCGATCGTCTCGCCGTCGACATCGCGGAGAAACGCGGATTCGGTGGATTCGAGGAGCGGCACGGACGATCGGTTGTCGAGCGTGGGGACGATCGAACGCGAGATTTGCGCGAAGGTCGATTTGCCGCCGAGATCGACCGAGAGGAGCGGGCCGCTGGCCGCCCACCGCGGCCCGAGCGCGCGTTCCATGACCGCATCGATTTCTGCTGCTGTGACGACGCCCGCTTCCACGAGCGAGAGTGCTTCGCGCAGAATCGCGAACTGCAAGCGATTGACGATGAAGCCCGTGATCGGCGCGCGCAACCGAATCGGTTGCATGGCGATGCGGCGCAGCCATCCCTCGACCACGGCGTTTGCGATCGGGTCGACCGGCTCCGGCACGATGACCTCGGCGAGCGATACGATGGTAACGGGATGGACGAAGTGGGCGACGATCAGACGCTCCGGATGCACCATCCCGACGCCGAGTTCGGCGGGTGGAAATGAGGATGTCCCCGATGCGATCGGAACGTGCTGGAGCAGAATCGTTTCGAGTTCGGCGAAGAGCGCACGTTTTTCCGCGAGGTCTTCGGGAATCGCCTCGCAGACGATTTCAGCATTGCGCAGCATCGTCAGATCGGTCACGATTCGAATACGCTGCACGTACATCACATCGTCATGTTCTTCTGCGGCCGTGTTGAGCGCGAGGCGCGCGCGGCCAGCATGTCGTGCGACGAGCGTGACGGTGCAACCGTGTGCGGCGCAACGGAGCGCAAGACGCGTCCCCATGACGCCCGAGCCCACGATCGCAACGCGCATTACGCCGGGACCGCGGGGCTAAAGAAGCGGTCTTGTTCGCGCCGAAGCTTCCACACGAATGCGTCTTCATCGAAGGCGACGTCGTCTTCCCCGATCGGGTGATCGATCGGCACGTCGCGCGTGAGTTTGCAACCGTGCGCGAGTCCCATCGGCACGAGCCGTCGCGAGCGCGCTTCGCTCGCGCTCGCAACCGTTCCGTACACGGCGTATCCGCCCTCACCATCGATCGTCTCGCCGGCTCGCATCGGAGCCCGCGTCGCGCAGACGACCTCCGCCTGCGGTCCGTAGATAGGCGCGCCCGTTGCTTCCCCACGTAGGGCGATGCTTGCGATGGAAATGCCGACTTCCAGCCCGATCAAATGGTACGGACGCCAAAGAGCAGCATACGTTCCGCTGGGATCCGTCGTCAGCCCGTATTCTTCGAAGCAGCGCCTACTGTACGGTTCTTCCGAGGTGAAGACGACATAGACGCCCCAGCGCAAATGATTCTCGACGAAGTGACCGTCCGGGTCCATGCAGCTAACGACATCAGCGATGCCCTTTGCCCCGGCGTACTGCGTTGCGAGTTTGTCGGCGGCAATCGGCGCAAACGAGAGTCCATTCTCCGGCATGGCAAGGCCCGTTGCGTTTGCGACCGCGACCATTTCGATCGCCGACTTGGTGCCGTCGAGAAACGAGTTGAACATCTTCGCATTGAAACCGCCGCTCGCAATTTGTTCGGGCGTGAAGCCGTAGTAGCCAAACGCGGTTTGCGGCGTGCTGCGGCGATAGGCCGGCAGATATTTCGTGCCTTTACCGGCCGCAACGACGTCAAAGCCGCAGGCGCGTGCCCAATCGACGAGTTCGCAGATGATCGCCGGTTGATCGCCGTACGCCATGCTGTAGATGACGCCGCGGCGACGTGCGAGTTCGTGCAAGTACGGTCCGATCAACACGTCGGCCTCGACCGTTACCATGATCACGTGTCGCCCGGCATCGATCGCCGCGAAGGCATGGCGCGCGCCCGCTTCCTCGTGCCCGGTCGCTTCGATCACGATATCGACCTCGGCGTGTACGGCAAGCGTCCCGTCATCGACGAGGGCGGTTTTCCCCTCGCGTATGCAGTCGTTTGCCGCGCCGAGATCCGCAGCGAGGACGAACCGCTCCGCTGCCCAGCCGCAACGGGCGACGGCATCGCGCGCGCGCTGGACGTCGAGATCCGCTAGCACCGCAAGCTGTACGCCGCGCATCAAGCGCAATTGAGAGAGAATCATCGTGCCGAATTTACCGGCGCCGATGATTGCAACGCGGATCGGTGTTCCCTCGGCCTCACGTCGCGCGAGAAGCGACGCCAAATTCATTGCGGCAACTTCGTCGGCCGGCCGGGCCGTTGTGTGCATTCAAACGCTGCGAGTTGAGTCGACGCTAGTTCCATCGGCGCGACCTCCGAGTACGGGGGGACCGGGTAACTTAGCCACCGTTCGCCAGACGCCTATCGGCCGGCGGACACCCGCTCGGCGACGCCCGGGTTTTTGCCGGCGCGCTCGGCTTCTTGAACGATGCGCCGCGCCATGTTTCCGAAAATCAGCTCGTGTAAGGGCACGACGCTGTACCAATACGCGTAGCCGAAGATGCCGCGCGGCTCGAAAAACGCCGTCTGGCGAAGACGCGTCCCGGTGCCGTTTGGGATTGCCTCGAATTGAAGCCACGCGTGGCCCGGGAGTTTCATTTCAGCGCGTAAGCGCAGGAGTTCGTTTGGTCGGTAGGCTTCGACGCGCCAGAGATCGAGCGCATCACCGACGCGGAGGTCGGTTGCCGAGCGCCGACCGCGGCGCAGGCCGATTCCGCCCACCAGCCGATCCATCAGACCGCGCAGTTCCCAGAGCGTATCGCCGTAGAGCCAGCCGCGCGTGCCGCCGAGTCCGGCGAAGATCGTGAACACGGCCTCCGGCGCCGCTTGCGTTTCGCGCTCGCGACGATCGATGAGCATGCCCTCGGTCACACCCGCAAATTCCCCGGGCAACGTGCGCACGTCGTATGCATCGAACCACGTCGTCGCCGGGCCCGTCGATGCGTAGCGATTGAGTGCCCGCAAGACGGCCTCGTCGTAGCCGACCGGAACGATCGAAAAATCGCGTCGCGCTGCATCATCGCGAACGATCACTTCGTTATGCAGACCGTCGATGAGCGGACGCGCGATCGCCGATGGAATCGGTGTTACCAGATGCACCCAAGCCGACGAGAGACGTGGCGTAAAAAACGGAACGACCAGGAGATGACGCGCGAGACCACGCAGCGAGGCATAGCGTTTCATCATCTGCTTGTATGTCAACACGTCGGCGCCGCCGATTTCATAGATGGCGTTCACCGTTTGCGGCCGCGCGAGCGTTTGGACGAGATACGCAATCACGTCGCGAATGGCGATCGGCTGCGAGCGCGTCGCAACCCATTTCGGTGCGATCATCACCGGCAGTCGGTCGGTGAGATAGCGCATCATCTCAAAAGACACGCTCCCCGAGCCAACGATCATTGCGGCGCGAAATTCGGTGACGGGTACGCCGCTGCGACGGAGTATCTCTCCGACTTCGTGGCGACTGCGCAAGTGGTGTGAGAGCGACGCGTTCTCATCGCCGAGGCCACCGAGATACACGATGCGTCCGATGCCCGCAGCGGCGGCGGCCTTCCCGAAAATTTCTGCGGCAACCCGATCGCTCGCCGCGAAATCGTGTTTATTTCCGCTCATCGAGTGGATCAAATAGTACGCGACATCGACGCCTTCGAGCGCAGCGCGCACCGAATCGGCATCGAACACGTCGCCGCGCACGATCGTAAGGCCGGGAAAACGACCGGCCAAGCGATCCGGCTCGCGTGCGAGCGCGGCCACCGAATGACCGGCAGCCAAGAGTTCGGGCACGAGTCGACCGCCGATGTAACCGGTCGCGCCCGTTACGAGAACGCGCATTCGATCGATCCTACGAGCGCAGCCGTGCGTGTGGAATGCGCAGAACGCGTGCCGCGCCGTCGGCAACGACGTTGCGGCCGATCGCAAGAACCCGACGTTCGCCGAGGCGAACCGTCGCGGAAAGGCCGGCGCGCTCGAGGGCGACGGCGACGAGACGAACGATCGGAAGTGCCCGACGCGCACGACTGAGGTTGTCGATCACGCCGCTGGCACGGCCGGTTATCGCAATCTCGAGGGACGGACCGGTGCCCGCGATCCGAACGGTCGTGCCGTCGGAACCGCGAATTTCGAGTAGCCCCTCGAGGTCGATCGCCATCTTATTCGGAGGTGCGGACTTTGAGAGAGCCATTCAGGCGCCACGTTGCTTGCGGCGCTTCGTTACGCGCAGCGCTCGGGACGCCGATTTCCATATTTTCGAAATGATATTCGATGGTCGCACCGCGACCGGTCAGGAAGCCGTAGAGGCCTTCGGCAAGCTCGGGCCACGTCGTGGTTTCTTTTTTCTCTGCGGAATTCATGTGTGTTCTTCTCCGGGAGCGAAGGTGCGTGCAGATTTAGAAGCCGGTGGAGTCAGCGAAGTTCCGCTACTGAATGGTGAATCCGGTTATCGTTCCGTTCGTTCCGTCTCCATAGGTGATGGTGCCGTTTCCGAACGCATCGATCGTAAAGCTCGCAAGCGTCTTCCCGTCACGCGCAAGCGTGCCACGATATCCGTTCGTCGTCGGGGTCACGGTCGTGAGCAAGCGTGTCGCCGAATCGGTCGTTGCAATCGATCCCTGGACCAGGGAGCCGGAGAGCGTGAGCGTTTCGCTGAGCGTTCCTGAGGCGATGAGCGTGCCACCGGTAAGCGTCGGCGCGAGCGGCGTCACCGACTGGATCGAGCCCGGTGGGCCGGTGAAGAGTTGGTATGTTCCCGTCGCTGCAACCGTGCTCGTGGTCGATCCGGGCGTAAGCGTCTGCGTATAGGCGAGCGCCTCGCCGAATTCCGTTGCGCTCGGCGACGATGCGATCGTTGCGGTCTGCGAACAGGGACCTGCAAATGTGCCGGCTGCGGCTTTCAGCGCGCACGCATACGCAACGGTTACGTAGGGGGCGCTCGTCGGCGTGGTCGCAATGCTGAGGTTGATGCGCTCGAGAACGCCCGAGGATGCCGTCGATTGAATTTCGCCGCTGATGCGCGTGCTGAATTCGATCGCACCGCTCGTCGTAAAGACGGTCCCGGTTGCATCGAGCAAAACGCCGAGCGGCTGCGATTGAAATGTCACTCGGTCGATAACGTCGCTTGCGATCTTCGTGCAGGCCGCATCGTAATAGATTTTCGACTCGGTCGTCTCGCCGCTCGCGGAGGCGGCCAGCACGTCGAGCGTTTGAAAATTCGTACATGCCGTTGCAACGCTGCGTCGATTCCCTTGCAAAACCGATTCAACGTGTCGATCGAGTGAGAGGAGCGACGGGCCGGTTCCCGATGCAAAGGTATGATCGATGACCGCGACGGCCAACACGGATGTCGCCGACTGCGCGGCGGTTCGCTGCGTTGCGGGCAGCGCAACGTTCGCCGTAGGCGCCGGTGATGGGCTTGCAATCGGCGTCGGCGCGCTGGCCCCGCCGCCTGCACTGCCGCCACCGCCGCCGCCGCAGCCGGCGAAAAACACGCTGGTGCCGAGGATGAAACAAGCGCGGAAAACGGTCATATTCTTTCCATCGGCGTTTTTCGCCACGTTCGATATCACGAAGCGCAAACTCGTCTTTGGGACTAGGGCACGCTTGCTCTAGAACGAATTCTTGACCGATGTTTGGATGCAGCGAGCATTGGCTCGATAAACGCTTCTCGCACGCGAAGACCGACGTGCTGCTGGGATCGACGATGCGGGTGAACCTCGCCGCACGCGACGCCGTCGATGCATCCGCGCTTCGCTTCGGCTACGAGCGGTGGCGCGGAGAGCGGGAGCTCGCCGAGCGCGCCGGAGCCGATCCGTACGCGTTAGCCGACGCGACGACCCCGGCGGGCGGCGGTGGCGGTTCGCGCACGCCTTCGCCCGGCGGCGCCTCAGGTGGTTCGGATGGCGGACCGCCGCGCAACGACGATCCGTATCCATGGAACACCACGACGACGCGCGTGCCGCTCGGGCGCACGTGGACGATTCCCTCCACCGCAGAAACCGTCGAACTCGGCCTCTTCGATCCCGCGCGCGCACCGATCGTGACGATCGAATCCGGCGACGTTTTGCGTTACGTCGATACCTGGACGCATTTCCTTGGCGCGCTGCAGCCCGGTGTATCGATCGAAGCGCTTGCGGAGATGCGCGCGAATAATCCAGGCCGCGGCGTGCACAGTATCATCGGCCCGGTGGCCGTGCGCGGCGCGAAACCCGGCGATCTGCTCGAAGTTCGTTTTCTCGATTTGCGAACGATCGACTTCGGCGCGAACTTTCACAACGGCGGAGCGCTGCAAACGGGCTCGCTGCCCGATGAATTCGATACCGGACACGTTCACTATTTCGATCTGCACGGGGGTGATGGATACGTGCAATTCGCACCGCACATCAAGCTCGAGATGCGTCCGTTCCAAGGGACGTTCGGCGTTGCGGCGCCCGGTGACGCGGCGATCAGCTCGGTTGCGCCGCATCAGCATGCCGGCAATATCGACGTCAAGGAAATGATTGCCGGAACGACGCTCTTCGTTCCCGTCTTTCATGACGGTGCGCTCATCTTCACCGGCGATTCGCACGCCCTGCAGGGTGATGGCGAGGTCAATATCACGGCGATCGAGACGGCGATGGAGGAAGTGTTGTGTCAGGTCATCTTGCATCCCCGCGCGGGCTATGCGTGGCCGATGATCGAAACCAAGACGCACTGGCTGATGCTCGGGATGGATCCATCGCTCAACGATGCGCTGCGCATCGCGCTGCGCAACACGATCGATTTCCTGGTCGCCAAAGCCGCGCTCACGCGCGATGAGGCCTATTCGCTTGCGAGCATCGGAGTGGATTTCCGCGTCTCACAGATGGTCGATGTGAACAACGGCATCCATGCGATAATTCCTAAGTCGATTTTTGCCGCCGATTTCTTGAAAACGATGGCGATCGTGTAGTCGCGCGTCCGACGTACGTCCGCCGTTTCGCGGACGACTCAATGTCGGAGCGCGAGCAGACCCAAGACGGCTTCGAAAGCGATCAGTGCGATGACGACGATTTCCAGCACTTCGCTGCGCGCGTGCTGAGCCTGATCCTGAAAGACGCGATACATTTCTGCGACGCTGCGGAGCTTCGCATCGATCTGGCGTTGCCAGTCGGCAAGACCCAGGCGACCGGCGGCGCCGCGATACAACCGCGCATAATATGCATCGCCGATGATCTTGAGAGCGTTTGCAGTACGGTCGGTGAGTTCGTGAACGTCGACCAGCAGATATCTCAGCTGCGCCGCCGATTGATTGGATTGGCGACCGCGAAAGCGGCTAATCGGCTTCCCCGGTTCGAGTCGATAGATCGCATCGAGTTCCTCATCGAGTCGCGCGTCGTAGGTGCGAAATTCGACTAACTGCGAATTTGCAAATTCCAAAATATCCATGACGGCCTCGGCGCCCTCACTGCGTTCGTAGATGAATGCCGCATCCCACTGCACCGCGATAAAGTCGTCATCGAAATAGGAGAAGCTCACCCGCAGCGCCTCCGACACTTCGGCTGCGACGATCGGACGTTCTTCGAAAAGCAATAATCCGGCGAGCGCCTCACGACACGAATCGGCTAAATTCGTCGCGGAGATCGGCGTGGTAAATGACTCAACCTCGAGCACGAAATAATCTTCGAGCAGCGGCGTATGGGGTTCGTCGAGTGCCGGTTTGATTTCGGCCAGAACGTCGGCGAGTGCGGCTCGCGCCTGCGCTTCGAGCAACGGGTCGCGCCGAAGCCGACGGGAGAGCACGCCGAATTCGTTCCACGAGCCGGCAAACGGTACGCTGATACGAATGGCGACTACGCCGAAATCGAAGATCTTCGCGCGCACGGTCGCCGAGGGTTCTTCGAGGTCGGTCAAACGAACGATCAGCGGTGGAACCGGATACTGAATGAATTCCGATGAGGCTTCACGCCGCAGCTGCAAGGGCGCGCGCGTGACGCCCTCGCCGCGCACCGAGCGCAAGCGTGCAAGATCGATCGTATCGGCGACGTCGAAAACGAAAAACGCTCGGAACGAACCTTTGGCGATTGCCGGGAGCACGTGCAGAGCATCCATCGCAGGCGACTTCGACATCGGCAGCCGAAGTGCTATGCGTGACGCTAAAAGAAAAAATCGTTGCCGGTCAGCCGGTGCTCGGCCTCTCGATCATGTTCGACGCGCCCGCGCTCGTCGAGATGGCGGGGGCCATGGGATTCGACTGGGTGCTGCTGGATTGCGAACACGGGGCGCTCTCCGTCGATCGACTCGAACCGTTGATCGCCGCAGCCGACGCGTTCGGCATCGCGCCGATCGTGCGCCCGCCGGACAATTCGCCGGAGTCGATTTTGCGGGCACTCGATCGCGGTGCTGCCGGCTTGCAGTGCCCGCACGTCATGAACGCCGCTGAAGCACGCGCCATCGTTCGTGCGGCGAAGTATCATCCGCTAGGCGATCGCGGTCTTGCCGTCGGCACCCGTTCCTCCCGCTATGGCACGCTGCCGAGCGTCGCTACCGCTACGGAAACGGCCAACCGCGACACGCTCGTCTGCGTGCAAATCGAACATGTGGATGCACTTGCGCATATCGAATCGATCGCTGCGGTCGATGGAGTGGACGTGGTCTTCGTCGGGGCGATGGACCTCTCGCAGTCGATGGGGTTGCCCGGTCAAACGGATTCGGATTCGGTCAAACGGACCGTCGACGATGCACTCGCGCGTATCGTGGCAAGTGGTCGCGCGGCGGGAAGCTCCGGCAAACCGGAAGCGGCGAAGCGCCGGCTCGAACAGGGCGTGCGCTATTACTACACGCATGTGACCTCGCTGCTCGGCGCGGCGGCGCAACCGTATCTTGCGCTACGCGGGCGGTAAGTCGGCCGAACGCCCCACGCCGCGGCTGCGACGCATGAGATAGATTGGAATCGAGGCGAGCAAGATGGCGATTCCGATCAGCGAGCCGGTCGGATTCGTTACCAGCGTTTGCACGAGCACCCAAATCGCGACGATGATGAAGACGGCGGGAACGATTGGAAAACCGACGACCCGATACGGGCGCGGCGTTTCCGGCTCTTTTCGGCGCAGAACGAACAGGCCGATCACCGACGCCAAGAAGAACAAGAACGTATTGAAGATCAGGTAGTCGCTGAGCGCATCGAATCCGGCAAACAACAAGAGCGTCATCGCAATGCCGCTGGTCGCGAGCACCGCACGAACCGGAACGGCGTGACGCGACACGCGTGCGAGTGGCGCGAACAGAACGCCGTCGCGTGCGAGTGCGTAGGTCACGCGAGATTCGGAAAAGACGACGATGTGCAACGTCGCTGCCGCCGAGATGAAAAAGATTGCAGCCGAAATGCTGCCGATTGCGGGGCCGAACAACGCTTGAGCAACGCTTACACCAAGTGAAGCCGATGCGGGAAGTGCGAGGATGGCGGATTCGCCCAAGACGCGCAAGAACGCAGCATTGGCAAACACGTAGAGGATCAAGACGATTCCGACGCCGCCGATGAGCGCGCGCGGTAAGACCGATTGCGGCCGCTTGACTTCACCCGCGACGTAGATCACGGATTGCCAGCCGTTGAACGCATAGAGCGAAGCGAGCACCGCCGCGGTAAAACCGGCCGCGCCGCCGCGCACGTTTGCGGCAACGCCCGCGCAAAGCGCGGCCGATGCCGATGGGGTACCGTGGTGCGCGCCGATGATGAATCCGGCGATCGTGATACCGGCGAGCATCGCTATTTTCATCGCGGCGAAGATCGTCGCGATGCCGCCGTTGATCGCGGTCGGCAGCGTGTTGATCAGCGTGACGATCGCGATGAAGAGAAAGGCACCGATTTGCACGCCGCCGAGCGTGAGATGAATGCCCGCGAGATCGACGTGCGTGGTCCACGTATCGAGCCAGCCGCCGCTGAGGCGATTGAAAAAGATCGCCGCTCCGGCACCGAGCGCGCCGATCGCTGCCGGCGCGAGTACCAAGAGAATCATCCATCCGAATGAAAACGCGGCCCAGCGCCCGTAGGCGCGCCGGAGAAACGCATAGATGCCGCCCGACTCGGGGATCATCGCAGCAAGCTCCGCAAGCGCCAAAGCGCCGCACAGGGTCAGGATGCCGGCGACCGTCCACGCGAGCAGTTCTCCCGAGGATGAGCCGACCTCGCACAGCATCGCGCGGCCTTTGAGGAAGACGCCTTGGCCGATCATGTTGCTCACGACGAGCGAGCCGGCGGCCGCTACGCCGAGCGTTGGAAGCAGGGTACGCGCCTTCATCGCCGGGGCCTTGACCGCCGTCCGCGAATTTCCCTCACGACGAGAGGCAGCGACGCAACCGCGCCGCTTACACCCTCGGTTAGAGAGTGCGAATATGAACGTCGAACGCATGACCCAGCGCGTGCAAGAAGCGTTGAACGCGGCTTACACACGGGCGCTAACGGAACGCAATACGCAAACGACTCCGGAGCACGTTCTGGCGGCGATTCTCGAACAGGCCGAAGGCGTCGCGGTGCCGGTCATCCAGAAGGCGGGGAAAGACCCGGTCGCAATCGCCAAGGCGACGGACGAAGCGATCGGTCGGCTGCCGCGGTATTCGGGCAGCGCAGAGAGCGCCCAGGTTACGGTTTCGCCCGCGCTCACGCGTCTGCTTGCGGCCGCCGAGGTCGAAGCGAAAAAGCTGCAAGACGAATACGTTTCGGTCGAACATCTGCTGCTCGCGATGTCGGCGGATTCCAGCACCGCGGTCGGCGGTATTTTCCGCGCCACCGGACTCACGCACGACGTGCTCTTGGCCGCACTCAAAGACGTGCGCGGGAACCAACGCGTGACGACGCAAAATCCCGAAGGCACCTACCAGTCGCTCGAGCGCTACGGTCGCGATCTCACGAAGGCCGCCGCGCAAGGCAAGCTCGATCCCGTCATCGGGCGCGACGATGAAATTCGGCGCGTGGTGCAAGTACTCTCACGCCGCACGAAAAATAATCCGGTGCTCATCGGTGAACCCGGCGTCGGTAAA
>Ga0123338_10000789_pt1 | contig 31502 bp, 37 predicted proteins | sample grotaG_FD_89793 | JGI IMG/M metagenome (GOLD analysis project Ga0123338, IMG submission 89793) | Glacier valley bacterial and archeal communities from Borup Fiord, Nunavut, Canada, to study Microbial Dark Matter (Phase II) -... | ecosystem: Environmental > Aquatic > Freshwater > Ice > Glacier ...
ACATTCCTGAAGAAGTATTAATCTCTCTTAAAGAGACAACTGCAACCATTCCCCATCAACTTCGTATTTTAGCAGCAGTGAAGCTATTTGAATTAGGTAAACTTTCTTCAGGAAGAGCAGCTCAGTTGGCAGGGATGTCACGGGTTCAATTCCTGCTTTGCTTGGGACAGTATCAAGTTTCCCCTTTTTCCATGACTCCCGAAGAACTAGAGCATGATGTCAACAACGCCTGAACTAACGGTTATCATTAATACTTCTCCTTTACTCTACTTACATCAAATAGGTAATCTCGAACTTTTACAAAAACTATATATCAGTAGCATGGCAGAACACGGGATTTGTTGCTGTGCGCCAAGTCGCTCAGGGGCTATCAATCGCCCAAAAATCGTTCTTTGAGTAATTATGACCGCATAATTAAATTTATATTGTCTTCTGATGTATTACAATGGAAAAGCCAAACCTAAAATTTTAACCATAGAGATTATGCTATCTGTTAACAAAAAAATCGTGACAGATGAAGCTATGCATCCAGTTGCTGTTTTGATTGATTATCAAGACTGGCAAAAAATTGAAGAAATATTAAAGGTATATCAAGCGCAGCAAGAAACAAATTTTGATTTAAACCAATATGCAGGTGTCATCAAATTAGATAAAGACCCTTTGCAATATCAGCAGCAAATCAGGGATGAATGGAGTTGACGCGACCATTAATATTATTAGATACAAATATAGTGTTGTATTTTCTAGGTGGTAAGTTAGTTAACCCTTTGCAATCAGCAAATTACTCGGTTTCTGTTACGCGACATAAATTGCTTCAAGCTGCACTTTTGCCCAAATTTGAGGCTTCAGGGCTTTCTTTGTCACCAAATCAACCTTAGTATTCAGTTTTTCCTCTAAGTAGAATTTCACATCCATGTACCGATCAAAGGTCACAGGTGGCTCTAAATCAACTAGGATATCTATGTCACTATTCGGTTGAGCTTCATCTCTGGCAACAGAACCAAATACAGCAAGAGAATAAACACCTAAACTTTTTAAATTTGGCTTTAGGCTTTTGAGGATAGTAATTACTCGCTCGCGCCGCATGAAGTTAACTTAGTAATTGAGAGTTTGAATCTACTATACATATTCTATCTTAATACTAAAGACATCCTCAATATAGCTAGGCAAAAAATTGAGGAACTGATCGCCCGTCTTTAGCTCCCGCAACCTACTATGATCGGAATGGTGCCATCTCACCCACCTACTTAAGCTGATGAACGTAGACCGCCTACAAGCTACCGAAACCACCCTGCAATGTCCAGAACTACTCGCCCCAGCGGGTCACTGGGACTGTGCCAAAGCTGCTGTTGAAAATGGGGCTGATGCCATCTATTTTGGTTTAGAGCGGTTTAATGCGCGAATGCGGGCACAAAACTTTACAGAGGCGGATTTGCCGGAATTAATGGCGTTCTTACATCGGCGAGGGGTGAAGGGTTATGTCACTCTTAATACGTTAATCTTTCCGCAAGAATTAGTAGAAGCAGAACATTATCTACGCACGATTATTGCCGCTGGGGTAGATGCAGCAATTGTGCAGGATGTGGGAATTTGCCGTTTGATTCGTCATCTGTCACCAGATTTTCCCATCCATGCTTCGACGCAAATGACAATTACAAGCGCGGCTGGTGTGGATTTTGCGGAGTCGTTAGGGTGTAATTTGGTTGTGCTGGCGCGTGAGTGTTCACTCTCAGAAATTGAGAAAATTCAGCATCAGTTGGCTGATAATTCTGCCTCACTACCGCTAGAAGTCTTTGTTCATGGTGCTTTGTGTGTTGCTTATTCGGGTCAATGTTTGACTAGTGAAGCTTTGGGTGGTCGTTCTGCTAATCGCGGTGAATGTGCTCAAGCTTGCCGGATGCCTTATGATTTGATTGCTGATGGGGAAGTTGTAGATTTAGGCGATCGCAAATATTTACTCAGTCCACAAGATTTGGCAGGATTAGAGATATTACCGGATTTGGTGAAATCTGGTGTGAGTTCTTTAAAGATTGAAGGGCGATTGAAAACGCCAGAGTATGTCGCAAATGTAACTCGCGTTTACCGTGAAGCTCTGGATCGAGTGCTTACCTTGGCACCAGAAACAATGCCATCATCTCCAGATCGCTACAAATTGGAGATGGGATTCTCGCGCGGACTTTACACAGGTTGGTTTCGTGGGATTGATAATCAAGAACTGGTTCATGCTCGTTTTGGCAAAAAGCGCGGCGTCTATTTAGGCGAAGTGACGCGGATTCGCAACGAACAGATAACAGTGCGGCTAAAAGCGGCGGTGAAGCCAGGGGATGGGGTGGTGTTTGATTGCGGTCATCCGGAAGCACTAGAAGAAGGTGGTCGGATCTATACGGTGGAAATGTGCGGGGAAGAGGCGATACTTGGCTTTGGTTGGAACCATCTTAATTTGCGCTCGTTGCATGTAGGCGATCGCGTGTGGAAGACTAGCGATCCAGAATTAGATCGGCAATTACGTCAAAGTTTTGCTGGCGAGAATCCACAATATCAACGTCCGGTGAATCTTGAGGTTTATGGTGAAGTCGGTGTCCCGTTGGTGGCGATCGCGCGTGATGAATTAGGCAATATTGTTCAAGTAGAATCTTCCATCTCCCTGGTGGCGGCGCACACCAAACCTTTAACTACAGAACGTTTACAAGAACAGTTGGGTCGTCTAGGTAACACCCCATTCTGCTTAGGGTCGCTGTTGAATCACCTGAATGGTGCAGTCATGTTACCAGTAAGTGAGTTAAACCGGATGCGAAGGGAGATTGTTGTGCAGTTGGAGGTCATGCGATCGCAACCCAAACAATGGAAACTAAATCATAATATTTCTTTACAAACCCTCCTCCCTTCCCCCACGACCGAACGACCGAACTCCCCCACTCTCATAGTCTTGGTACGCAATTTAAAACAATTGCAAGCTGCACTCCAATCACGGATTGAGACACTTTACTGTGAATTTGCCGATCCGCTGGCTTACCGGGAAGCTGTGAGGATGGTGCGCCAAACAACTTCCACTATTTGGGTTGCACCACCGCGAATTACTAAACCCGGAGAAAATTGGATTCTCAAACAAGTGCGTGCTTGTGAGGCTGATGGTTATCTAGTGCGGAATTACGACCATCTCCAGTATTTTAGTCAAGAACGCTGTATTGGAGATTTCTCGTTAAATGTGGCGAATGCTTTAACAGCAGATTACTTTCAGCGGTTTGGCTTAGAACGGCTGACGGCATCTTACGATTTAAATATTACGCAATTACAAGATTTGCTCACCAGTTGTCCACCAGAGTGGTTTGAGATCACAATCCATCAACATATGCCGATGTTTCATATGGAGCATTGCGTGTTTTGCGCCTTTTTATCTGAGGGAACAGATTATACCAATTGTGGCAGACCTTGTGAGCAACATGAAGTGAAATTGCGCGATCGCGTTGGTACGGAACATGTCCTCACTGCTGATGTCGGTTGTCGCAACACTGTATTTAATGGCACGGCTCAAACTGGTGCTGAATATGTCCAGCGGCTGATGGACTTAGGAGGGTGTTACTTCCGGCTGGAATTTGTCAATGAGACGCCTGACCAAGTGAGTCAAACGATACATTATTATCGCCAACTGTTGCAAGGAGAGATTTCTGGTGCTCAACTTTGGCGAGAATTGCAACTGCAAAGGCAACTTGGTGTGACTCGCGGGCCGATGGGAACTGCTAAGAGGATTTAATATGTCTTGGGTTTGGCGAAAGTTAGCATTTCTGTTTCTCAAACTTCTGATTTGGTTGGAGTTTCCTGGTGTACAGCACATAACTACGAAAAAATTGGCTCGGTGGTTGGAATCGCCGCGATCGCAACCTTTGCTTTTAGATGCCCGTAGTGTGGAAGAGTACGCTGTTAGTCATCTGCAATCGGCGCAGCGAATAGATCCGGTTGCGCCTGATTTGGCGGCATTTGTCGGCGTTCCTTTAGATGTGCCGATTGTTGTTTATTGTTCGGTTGGTTATCGCAGTGCGAAGATTGCTCAACAGCTTCAGGGTATGGGGAGGAAGAATGTTTTAAATTTGGAGGGGAGTATTTTTCAGTGGGTGAATGAGGGACGACCTGTTTTTAATGGGGAGAGTTTGACTGGGGGGGTACATCCTTATGATGAGCGGTGGGGGGGGGTGTTGAGGAGGGGGGAAACGCGGAGAGACGCGGAGGTGGCGCGGAGTGGCGCGGAGGGGTGATGAGTGAGGCGTTATGATTTGGATTGGTTACGGGTTTTGGCGGTGTTGGTGTTGGTTTTTTTTCATAGTGCGGCTATTTTTTATCGGGGTGAGTTGGGGGAGTTTTATGTTCAGAATGATTTATCGAGTTCTGGATTGGGATGGTTGATCTTTTTTGTTCATCAGTGGCATATGCCGCTTTTTTTCTTGCTTGCGGGGACTGCTAGTTGGTTTTCTCTGGAATTACGGACGCTTAAGCAGTATGTTGGTGAGCGGTTTAGTCGGCTGTTTATTCCTTTTGTGTTTGGCACTTTAGTGTTGGTTCCGCCACAGGTTTATTACCGTGTGTTGAGTCGTGACGGTGATGTGGGATCTTTTTGGCAGTTTTACCCTGACTTTTTTCATGGGATTCGTCCTCACGGGAATTTTGAATGGGGACATCTCTGGTTTGTGGTTTATCTGTTTGTTTTGTCTCTGGTTGCTTTGCCATTATTGTGGTATTTTCGCACTGAGGCGGGTAAGTGCTGGTGTGCAAGTGTTGCGGGTTTTGTGGTACAGGGGTTAAATATTTTTTTTGCGGCTGTACCGTTGGTAATTATTGAAGGTGCTTTGCGACCTCAGTGGTTTGGGTTTCAAAATCTTTATGATGACTGGGCAAATGTTTCTCTGTATTTTGTCTATTTTGTTTATGGTTTTTTGTTGGGTGCAGATTGTCGGTTTGAACAAGCGATCGCGAGACATTACATTATTGCTTTAATGACTGCGATCTGTGCTACGTTGCTTCTCTGTGGATTACAGGTAACGGATATTCTCCCAGAACGCGGTTACTCTGGGGGATATGTTGGCTATCAAATGTTGCGCGGTTTTAATTCTTGGTGTTGGGTGATGGCAATACTGGGTTTGGGTCGGCGCTATCTTACTTTTAATAACGGGATTTTAAAGTACGCTAGTGTTGCGGCTTATCCTGTGTATCTATTGCACCAAACTATTCTTGTAGCAATCGCTTTCTATGTGGTGCAATGGCAGATCGGGATTTTTCCGAAAGTTTTGATTATTAGTACGGCTTCCCTCTCGATGACGATTGCTGTGTATGATCTATGGATCAAGCGCTTGAATTTAACTCGATTTCTGTTTGGACTCAAACCCATTGAGTGATATATCTCACGTTTCTATTATTATTCCGACTTTAAATGAGGGTGGGAGTTTAGGTCGGACTTTGCGCCAGTTGGCAATGCTGGAGCCTTTGGCATTTGAGGTGATAGTTGTTGATGGTGGTAGTGAGGATGACACGGTGGCGATCGCGCGGGCTTGTGTTGGGGTGAAGGTTATTTGTGGTGTGGGGTGTGGGCGATCGCTACAGATGAATGTTGGTGCTAGGGTGGCTATGGGGGATATTCTCTGTTTTGTGCATGCGGATACTTTGGTACCGGATGATTTGGTTGCGGTGGTTAGGCAAGTTTTGGCAGATTCAAGGGTGGCTGGTGGTGGGTTTATTTCGCTGATGTGTGGCGATTTGACGACGCGTTGGGGTGTCTCTTTACATAATTATCTCAAAACTTATTATGCGCCGTTTCTGTTCAAGCCTTGGCGATTTTTTCAAGGGTTGCGTCTTTTGTTTGGTGATCAGGTGATGTTTTGTCGGCGGAGTGATTTTTGGGAGTGCGGTGGTTTTGATGAGGCGCTACCAATTATGGAAGATGGCGATTTATGCTTGAAGCTGGGTCAAAAGGGGCGGATTCGGTTGGTAAATCGGATTGTCCAAAGTTCGGATCGGCGGGTGGTACGTTGGGGTGTATGGAAGGCTACCGCAATTTATGTTTATATTGGTATTTTGTGGGGTGTTGGTGTGGATGCAAATTACTTGAAGCGATTTTATGAGGATGTTCGTTGATTGTCGGAACAGGCTAAAGCTTGTGACCGTCTAGGGTCGCAGTTCTTGAGAATTGGTATTTAACCGGACTTGATGTTATTTTTCTGTAATGTTAAGAAAGTATACGAGTAGTTTTGTGACCTCATTTATGCGATCGCTACTTTTTTTATTGACCATATTGACTATTATCCTGCCAACCCGGCTAATGGCTGCACAGCCTTCGGTAGCACCTCTTGATTTGTCTATTTTGGAACCTGAGGCGATTGTTCCTCCAAATGTTATTACTGCTGACACGGTTTCTCAAGATAATTTAACGCCTCCCAGTTTGTGGTGGGCAAGGCAGGAGTCTGAGAATAAATTACTAGATAACTGGTTAGCTTATCAGAACTCGGGCAACGAACATGCACGAGTAGACTTGGTTGTCAATCAGCAAGTCTGGACATTGCTGGATTATGTCGAGCGTTATGATTTTGTTAATCGCATAGGCACTGTAGCAAGACAATCTGGTTACAATGTCAGAGTTTTTGATTACGACAGAAATCGCTTGGCTAGTTATACGTGTGATTTTCTTCCCCAAGCGTCATGCCGCATTCAGATGGATAACAAAAATCGCGGCGGTATGCGACGAATTCCTGTGCAACAAGATTAGAGTGTTTTAAACAAAGATTCGTATTGTTGTATTACTGCTGTCGGTAAAGGTAGCAAAAATTCGCTTTTTGCGAACACTTCAGCATTATTGGCTAATAATCTTAATTGTTCGGGATAATCTGCGGCTGTGAGTTTGATGTCTATTGGCGAATTACTTTTAGTTAAAATCGAAATTTCTTTCGCAATATCTGGTTGCCAACAAAAATCAATCCATTGCTGAGATAAAGTCTTTGATCCTAATCTAACAGGGTTTACCCACATATCTGCCCACAAGGCGGTACCTGATTTGGGAATAACGGCTGTTAGATACGGATAGCGTGAGAGAATTGGCAAAATATCATTTGACCAGCCGACTGCTAGCCAAGTATCGCCAATCACCAAAGGTTCTAAGTAGTTAGTACTGCTATAAAATTTTACTTGTCGATTTAGTGCCCCTAGTTCCGAGGCTAGATTCGGAATATTCAAATTTTCAGTATTATAAGATTTTCCTAGCTTTTTTAAGGTTAAGCCAATAACTTCTCGCGCTTCTGCAATTAAAGACAGACGAGAATGCAATTCTGGACGCCACAAGTCACTCCAGTCGCTAGGTTGCCAACCTAAATCACGGAATTTGTCCCGATTGTAGACGATCATCGTACTACCCCAACGGTAAGGTGCTGCCCAAACTTTTCCTGATTTATCTAACAGACCTTGGTCGTTACGCGTGACCAATTCTTGCCACCGAGGAGGTAAATTTGACCAGGAATGCAGTTTGCTAGAATCTAGTGGCTGAATCAGTTTTTGTTCAATTGCACTTTGCAGCCAATAATCTCCTAGTGTCACCACTTCCGTCGCGGTTGCTGGTGGCGATTTGATGAAGGGTAAATTAATGCGGGGAAAACTCCATTGCTGGTTTTTGGGTGGTGTTTTCTGCTGCCAAGTTTGTAATAACTTGTATATATCTAGTAATTGGGCAACTGGTGCGAAATCTAAATGTACTGTTTGCTGGACTTTATGAAATTGGTTAACTATCTGGTTCGGAATTGAACCTTTTAGCACCGTGCCACTAAGTGTAGGCTGATCATTACCACATCCCGTTAGTAGTTGTGATGCCAGCATCGCTGTGCCAAATAAGAAAGACCGTCGATCCATAGATGTCTAATCAATAAATTTTAGATTAGTAATTGCCAATTTCTGTCAAAATAACAGACTTTTTGCTACATGAAACACAAAGTCAGCTAATTTCAGCATTATTACTTAATTTTACTGAGTATATTCCGATTCGGTTGTGAGGAAATTTAAATAACCATTGATTTATCGAAATATTGTGGAAAGTACACCCACCAAAAGGTATTTACAATTATTTTAAGTTAAGGATTGTGGTATCGCTGTGGTGTATGGGAAATTGAGTAATTGTTAAATCATTCATAAGTAGATCTAATTTTTTGAAAATATTGCTTAACATATAGAAAATAAGACAGTCGGGATAGAGGGTATTAAATGGAATCATTGGAAAGGCAGGACATCGCTTTGAGTCATCAAGTGGATGCCCTCCATCAGGCGATTGAACAACTAGATCGCAAAGTTTCAGCAGCGTTGGAAACGCCAGAACGTGTTGGATATGGACGTTATCTGATTCCTGGTCAAATCAGTTTTGCCTCCCGGATGGAGCACAAAGATGTTTTGCCAGATGGTAACTATTTTGATGCCAATCCGCAAAGTGGTGCAAAGCTTTTGACACCAGAAATTCAAATCCAAAGACTAACGGCACAGCTAACAGCAGCCTACAATCGGATTGCGGCTTTGGAAGAACAATTGTTACGCTACAGAGATAACTAAATTGTCTGGCATTTGTCAAGACGAGCGACTAAATCTTCAATTGCGCTTAAAAGTTCGGTTGGAGTCAATTGGGTAAGATGGGCGGCGATTGCACAACCCCCAGCGCCCATACCTTCTTTAACATAGCCTTGTTCATAAGCTTGGAGTTGTGGGTAACGCGAGTTAGCAAAACTTAGCGAAGTTGCCAGAAGAGGAACTTCACCTACTAACTCGGCTAATGCTACCGTGTGTCCTGTGGGATCTTCTGCAACCCAGCGAGTTGTGCCTACAACAACTTGTTTGGGATTCCAGGTTAATACTAAGGCGTTAGCGATCGCCTTCGTTAGTGCATAAACTGCTAACATTTGTGTACCACCAGCCAGCATCACGCCACAATTGCGACTAGCGGCTATTGTCATCCCGGCGACGACGATTTGCATCGGATCACCTAGGGCGGCGACAATTTCTAGAGGAGAGGGGGAGTGGGGGATACTTTTTATTCCCGCTTGCACTACTGCCCATTTTTGGTCGTGATTACAAACTGGGTGACTGCTGTTAACTTTGCCAGTGGCGGGAATGCCTAAAGCAGTCAAAACGGCGAGGGCGGTGGTTGTACCGCCTACTACGCATTCACCAATAATTAAATAGCTTTGGGGTAGGAATTGCGCGAGTCTTTCACCCCAAAGTAGTCCTTGCGCCAGTAAGTGCTTGACTGTTGCGAGAGACATAGCCTGACCTTGAGAAAGGCATTTTGCTGGTGTACCGCCTAAGTCAATTGCGGGGACTGAGGGTGGCTGAGGTAATCCGGCGTTGAATAAATAAGCAGGCATTGCGAGGGCTTCGACTACAGCCCGCGAAATCAGTACAGGTGACGCCCCGGCGTGGAGAGGTGGTAAAGGATATTTAGGTTGGGAGTTGGGACCTGAGTGCAAAAATTCAGCATCCGCAATAGCTGTATATTGGCGATCGCCCGGTGTCTTTCCCGCCGCAGAAATACCGGGGATCATCCCAGTTTCGGTGAATCCTAATACACAGGCGAATATCGGCGCATAGCCGCGATACATAGCCAGCCATTGCTCTCCCTGTTCAATTTGGGTATAAATGTGTATCATTACGAGCCTTCATAGTCCAACAAAACTTGTACCCAGTTAGGTGGTCGGGGAATGGGATTGCCCAGACGGTCTAAGAGTAACCACGCTGCTACGTGAACCACGAAGAGATAAATAAAATTATTGACAAGAATTAAGGCGATCGCTAGGACTTGGATCACAAATACACTAGGTTGAATCAATAATCCGAACTGGAGAAACAGCCATTCTAAGATACCGGCTATTTGGTTAATGGCATAAACCCATAAATCTTCACCGGATAGCACTGACAACAGCCAGAGGCGAAAAAATACACCAATAGTCCCGAGTAGAGAACCTAAGGTGATAGAAACTAGCCAGGATGAACGGCGATACCAGGTTGCGCCCAGCAGCACCCCCATGAAACAGAAAGGCATGACAAACAGTAAAGCGCGGCTAGGACCCATTAAGACTGTGAGTAGCAATCCACAGACCACAGCCGCCATCCACGCCGCGCGGTTTCCCCAGCGCAAATAAACTAGGGCGATGGGGGTGGGGAAAAAAATTCGCAAAAGGGGACCTAAAGGAAAATAGAAATTAATGAACCAAATCAAGCTAGCAGCACTAGCGAGAAATGCTGTTTCTACGAGCCTTAAAGGTGCATCAGCCTTGAGTTGAGGTTGAACCAATTTGTCTGGCGATGGCGCTGATTCAGATGCATTCACAGCGGGTTTTGCTGGCTCGTCTGGCAAGGATTCCAAAATGCTCATAATTAGAACGGGGTGTACGTTGTGGGGTATGTGGTGTGGGAACGTCTTGCGGTTCCCTACACCCAACACCTTAGTTATTTAAACAATCAGTTGTTCTAATGCTGGCAGATTCGGAATACAAAGGACGTCTTGGTGGCGGAGAATCAATCCTTTTTTCTCTAACTTTGTCAGTACCCGTGTCACTGTTTCTCGGGCAAGTCCACTCAAACTACTTAATTCCCGGTGCGGTAAATTCGGAATTTCAGTGCCGGCTTCTGCCTTGATTCCTTGTCCTTCAGCCAAAAATAGCAAAGTATCTGCTACCCGCGATTGACTATCAGATTCCCGCAACCTTAGTCGGCGATTGACTTGACGCAAACGCCGTGCCATGAGTTGAGACAAGCGGACTCCTGCCATTGGTTCTGTTTGCAATAGCTTCACAAAATCCTGAGAAGGCATGTTGCCGATGATAGTGCTTGTCAAAGTAATTACATCAGTTGAGCGCGGCACTTCATCTAGCGCCGCCATTTCGCCAAATAATTCTCCTTTACCAAGAATATTTAGCGTTACCTCTTTACCTTCTAAATTGTAAGTCCGAATTTTTACCCAACCGTCCAAAATAAAGTAGACAGAACCACCCCAGTCATTTTCCAGCAGCAGCACTTGATTCGCTGGATGACTACGGGTGACGAGATGGGTCATGGCTTTTTCCACAGCTGACTCTGGCAACCCCTCAAAGAAGGGAGCCGAGTAAATCAATGGATTGACTGGAGCGCGAAAGCTGTATCGATCTTCCATTACGCCATCTTGTCACTAACACTTCATACACTATAAACAACCGACAGCCCAATTCAAGGAGTCAGCTAACGGTATCAAAGCACAAAGGGTATCAACTCGCAAATTATAAATGCTACATTCGAGAGCAATTATTGAGTTTTTTTCGCCAATACTGTTGCGATCGCCTTAAATACAGATGTTAGAAAAATTATTAAACTTATAGGTGTTGACAATAAACGCTTTTTAAGGTAAAGGATTTAAGCATAGTGATGGCGAACTAGTCAAATAAGCTATCTGACTTACGAGAGTATGATAAATTTGGCATGGTGATAATCAAGTTAAATTGTCATACTTGTGGAAGCCGTGACTTGCCTGTAGCAGGATCAAAACACAGTTATCTAACCAGAAATTGCTATTTTATTAGTTGTAAAGTAATTTCGACGATGCACAGATAAGCGCCAAGAGCTAAATAATAACGTGACTTCTCACAAAACTCAAATTTCCGAATTGCTCGCAGACATTGACGGTTTGCTCACCCAAAAGAGAAACCGTTTGCCTTGGGGTATTTTTACTCACTCGAAAGAACCACAACAGGTTTTAGAAAAAATTCGAGCTTTTCTAGTCAGCCTCCAAGGCGAAGTAGCACCAGAAAACTCGACTGCAAAGGCACGGTTGCTTTTGCTCCCAAGTGCCGACACTGGCAGCAATGACGAACGCGTTCAGCATTCTCAAGATCGAGAAAGTAGTCAATTAGCACAATTATTACAACCATTGCGAGCCGAGATCGAAGCAATTCGGCAACAGCGACAAGATTTGATGGAGGAAATTAGACAGCTAGAACAAAGACGCCTGCACGATTTCTCGTTAGTCCAACAACAAGCGAATCAGCAGCAAGTCATTACAGAATTTTCTCATGTGCTGATGAGTCGCCTGCAAGAAATTTTATCTCCGCAATTATTCCCAAGGTTGATAAATCCTTCACGTCAGGAGCTGTTAGAATCACCGGGCGAACAAAGCAGCGACCCCAGAGACACAACTGAATCAACTCAATTCTACTCAGAGTCACTGGTTGCGCGGACACAAGAGTTACAGGTCCTGCAAAGCGAACTAGATCGGCGGGTGCAGGATCTTGACACAACCGTAAATGTAGTTTTTCAATCACTCCAAGGTAATATTCAAAGTTATCAAGATTCTTTATCTCAATCGCTCTTGAGAATGCACGGCAAAGGAGTAGAAGGCGAGGAACTGTTTGATGCTTTAATTAGCAATATTAAACAGCAGTTGCAACGTACAACCCCCACTGACGAGCCTTCACCGACTCTTTCTACCAACGTCAAAGAGGACGTGGATTTACCGAATTTAGAGAATGGTAGCGCTACATCAGATTTGGATTTGGGACTCGAATCCCTGGATACAGATTGGCAGTCAAGCTCAACGGTTGCTGAAGTTCCAGTCTCAGGCTCCACTAGAGAGCGCGATGAAGTAGACGATCTTTACCAAAGTTTGTTTGGTGATAATTTAACTACACCACTACCAGCAGCCTCATTAATACAGCCAACGCCTAAGAGTGACAATGTACCACTACCAGCAGCCTCATTAGTACAGCCAACGCCTAAGAGTGACAATGTACCCCAACTGCAAGAAACTCATATAGACAAGCCGCCTGTTGCCCGCACGTTGACACCTGTTACTGTCACGCCCTCAATTGACGATACGATCGCGCTGCTGACAGATTTACGCGTTGATTACAGTCAAAAACCCAAGATAATTCCTCCCGATATAGCAACACCTCAAGTCGCTCCTCCAAAGACCTATATTCCTGCCTCTCCACTCGAAGATTTATTGACTTCAAATCAACTGGAAGCAAATCCTGGAGAGGAGATTTTGGTTAACGATCAGACCTTGCATCAGTTACATGAAGATTTAGCAAATTTAGAAACTTCCTTACCATTGGCTACCGTAAATATACTTACAAAAGCCGAAGGCGCTACTGCCGCAAAAACACAAGAGTTAACACCAGAATCAGAAACACCCCCAGTCCCCACAGCACAAGAAGCAACACCACCGATTCCTTCACCAATCTGGTATCTGGGAATTGATTTTGGGACAACAGGGATTTCGGCAGCGCTGTTAAACCGCCGGGCGGGTCAACTGTTTCCGCTGTATTGGTCGGCGACTGACATCAAAGAGCGCTCTTTTCGCTTGCCATCTGTAGCTTACGTGCCTAATGACTCATTATCCTCCGCCGCCGAAACTACAACATCTTCAACGCAACTGAAGCCTTATCTACAAGTCGGCATCCCTTACCAGAGTGTGAAAAGCGGTAAATGGGAACCAGTATTGCAATTAAGTGAGTCTTTGTTAGTACCGTTAATTTGGGTGCGGCGATCGCTTGCCAAATTACTGTCAACCCTGAATGCAGCTGCAACTCACCCTAATTCCGGTTTAACTGCAGGTGCCCAATCGCTGGCTGATGAAACTTTCACGACCGCAATTACTCATCTTGTTGGTGTGATTGTCACCTGTCCCAATCACTGGTCGGAACAATATCGCTTTAATGTTACTGAAGCAGTATTAGCTGGCAAATTAGTAGCGCAAGCAGAACAGGTATTTTTTGTCGAGGAAGCGATCGCGGCGATACTTTCACAACTTCCCGTTGACGGTGCCCTAGTAAAACTACCATCTCTGGCTATAACTCATTCTCAAACGGAATTTCAGGGTGGGACTCTGGCGATTAATGTTGGGGCAACGGCGACAGAAATGACACTAGTGGAAATACCTAAAAATATCCAGAATTTGCGCCATAGTGATTTTCTACTGCATAGTTTTCCCTACGCTGGCAATGCTCTCGATCAAGATATTATTTGCCAGTTACTCTACTCACCGCGATGGCGTCAACCTCGTAACACTCTTCCGGGTACAAAGAGCGAACATTGTCATTGGCAACCAACTATTCCTGGTTTAGACTCAATGCACTGGGATAGTTTAGAGTTAGAGCAATTAGAATTGCCACGACCTGGAGAGCCAGATTTAGCGGCGCGGATTCGGCTACAGCAGCGTTTAGATAGTTCTGTGTTAGGACAGGCATTAATTGATGCAGCGATCGCTCTCAAGTTGATTTTGCAACATCAAGATACTTTTTCCTTAGAATTAGCAGATTGTCGGTGGGTCTTACAGCGACGAGATTTAGAAAGCTTGGTATTTGCGCCTTTTGTCCAACGTCTGAATCGCGAACTTAATCGGTTATTGGTGGCTAAAGGTATCCCAACTACGGCCATTGCCCAAGTTATCTGTACTGGTGGTACAGTTGGTTTAAGTGTCCACGCTAACGGTGTTGGCAGTGCTATTGCTCGTTGGTTACGGCAAAAACTGCCAGGGGCGACAATTATTCAAGATGTCTACCGCAATGAAAATGGCACTCCCACTTGTAGTCGAATTGCTTGTGGTTTAGCCATGTTACCTCTACATCCCTTGGTTTTAGAAACGACCAGACATCAGTATACTGACTATTTTTTAGTGATGGAATTGCTCCGGATTTTACCAGAGCGCCCTTTCTCCTTTGGTGACATTGTCCAGTTACTCGAAGGTCGTGGCATTAATACTGGGAGTTGTGAATCCCGCATCCTCGCCTTTTTGGAAAATCAGTTACCTCCGGGTTTAATTCCCAACAGTATCGAAGAGCACTGGTTAACTGCCGCATCTCTCGCTGGCGATTACCGTTCCTTAGCGGTTGCACCTTTGTTTGAAAAACAGCCAAACTCAATCTACCGTCCAAATGTACCGCAGTTGCTGTGCCTACGGCAGTATCTAGAGGCGATGACAGCAGGCACACAACAATCGCTCTTAGAACCAAATACAGCCAATTTTAGTCAAGAATATCGGAGACAAGGGTCTGAATTGGAAATGAAATCGTAGATTTGGCGCTCAACAATTACGTGGTGGGTTCCAATTCCCCGTCATTGTGACTCCTTTTTGTATTCGTTAGGAACAAAAAATAATTCTGTGCGTCTGCTTTTCTTAAGTAAGAATACTTATTGTTTATTTCTATCTCTTAAGGAAAGCTTGATGTCATCTGTTGAGTTACACAATTTGGCTTTAGCACCCGGAAAAAATACTAAAACTTAACGAAAATCTGCTTGAATCCAAAGATTGGATGAATCTGAATACTTCTCCTTTCCCTTTAAGATAGTTTTTACTTATAGTTGTATTTAGAACAACTCAATTAAGTAAAAACCGAAGGTAAATTGTGTATTCCCATACCCCTGAATTTTTAACCACCACTGAGGATAATCTGCCAGCCAGTTATTCTCAGACGCACCTGCAAGATAGCGATTTCCACCCTTCTGCTAAAAATGTTACCAAAAGATTAATTGATATTTTGGGAGCAATTGTCGGATTAGCAATAGCTGCTATTGTGGCGATTCCAGTAGCGATGATTACTTGCATGAATGATCCAGGTCCCATCCTCTACAGTCAAATTCGCTGTGGTCTGAATGGACAAACCTTCCGGATTTGGAAGTTCCGGTCAATGGTTGTCAATGCCGATAAACTCAAACATCTGGTAAAAAACGAAGCTAGCGGTCACATCTTTAAATCTACCGAAGATCCGCGCATCACTCGTGCTGGTAAGATTCTCCGGCGCACCAGCTTAGATGAATTACCTCAGTTTTGGAATGTACTCAAAGGTGAGATGAGTTTGGTGGGTACTCGTCCGCCAACATTAGATGAGGTAATGCATTACGAAAAGAGACATTGGCAAAGATTGCGAGTTAAACCGGGTATGACTGGCGAATGGCAGGCAAATGGTCGTTCTAGTGTCAAAGATTTTGAAGCCATTGTGGCGATGGACATTGATTATCAGCGCAAATGGTCAATTGCTTATGATATCAGTCTGATTCTCAAAACCATCTCTGTCGTGCTGAAAACCAAAGGAGCATGTTAGCCTTTAACGCCACTACCGACCTCTGTAGGCACTATATAACGCTGTACAAATAAAAATAATAGTAATACTGGGGCGATTGAAATTAAAGACCCCGCCGCGACTAATCGCCAATCGAGAGAAAATGTCCCCGCCAAAGTCGCCACGCCTAAAGGTAAGGTGTAGAGTTCCGGTCGGTCGAGGACAATTAATGGCCAGAGAAAGTCACTCCAAGAACCAATAAATACAAAAATTGCCAGGGTGACAAGTGCGGGTCGAATTGCGGGGATCATGATGTGCCACCACAACCCTAATTCCGATGTGCCATCTATCCGCGCTGCTTCTTCCATTTCTTTGGGGACACCGACAAACGCTTGGCGCAAGAGAAAAATCCCAAATGCTGATGCGAGGCTGGGAAAAATTAGTCCTAAGTAAGTATTTTTTAAACCTAATTGCACTGTCAGAATATATAAGGGAATCATCACGATTTGGAAGGGAATCATGATTGTGGTGACAATGGCAATAAAAATTTCGTTTTTACCGCGAAATTCTAGCCTAGCTAACGGGTAAGCCGCTAAAGCGCAAAATAAGACATTCAAACCGACGGTGAGCACGGCAACTAATGTACTGTTAAACAGGTATTGACCAAAGGGATTGCTTTGCCAAACAGCCACAAAGTTGTCAAAAGTCGGTTGACTCGGTAACAACTGCGGTGGCGATTGAAAAATATTTTCTGTGGGTGATTTTAAGGCGGTGCTGATGAGCCACAGTAGTGGGAACAGCATGACTATAGCGATCGCACTCAGTACGGTGTAAAAAGCTAAATTTTTCCAGCGCGAGGATGAATTAATCATGCGTCATCTTGAATCCAGTTTCCGTACAAACACTGAGTAACTTTCGATCCCATTTTTCTGTTGGTAGTTGCGGCAAATAGCCAAATTCAAATACAATCCCGATTGTCGGTTTTGATGTCCATGCAGGTTTACTCAGCAGGCGATCATAATATCCGCCACCGTAACCTAAGCGATATCCTTGATATTCACAAGCTACAGCCGGCACTAGGATTAAATCTACTTCTGCCGCTGTTAATTTGGGAGCATCAGGATGAGGCTCTAGGATACCATAATTGCCTATTTGCAACTCGTCTCCCGGTTTACAGATATGCCAAAAAAGAGAATTTCCCTCGCAGCGCGGAAATCCCCAACGGTAATTAGTATTTGTAAATAATGGACTCAAATCCGGTTCTTGGCGAAAGCTGAAATAGGCAAGGATAGTTTTGGCGTTAGTAAATAATGATGACGTTTGCAGGTGGGTACATAAGCTTAAGCTCTTGTCTCGCCACTCTGCTACAGTTAGCTTTTGCCTAGTTTTTAGTAGCGATCGGCGTAATTCTACTTTTTGTTGATTAATGTTGATAAGTTTTATTAATGAATATAGGGTGCGTCAACGCGTCGTCACACTTTGTCAGCATGGACGCGGATCACACCCTACACTATTAAGCCGCGTGTTGACGATACCAGTCAATGGTATTTTTCAAACCTTCACGGAAGGCTACTTGGTACGTGAAACCGAAGGATTCTTTTGCTCGTTCGGTATCCAGACAACGGCGAGGTTGACCGTTAGGCTGATTAGTTTGCCAAACAATTTCGCCTTCAAACTCCATCAATTCACAAATCAGGGTAATTAAGTCGCGGATAGCGATTTCTTCACCTGTGCCTAAATTCACTGGTTCAGAGTCGTTGTATAATTGGGTGCCCATGACAATGCCGCGTGCCGCGTCTTCAGAATAGAGAAACTCGCGAGTCGGACTGCCATCGCCCCAAACTGGGAGTTGTTTTTCTTTGTTGACCTGAGCTTCATGTACCTTGCGGATTAACGCGGGGATGACATGAGAACTGCGCGGATCAAAGTTATCTTCTGGACCGTAGAGATTTACTGGTAGCAAATAAATGCCATCAAAACCGTATTGTTGACGATAAGCTTGGAGTTGGACTAACAGAGCTTTTTTGGCAACTCCATAAGGAGCGTTGGTTTCCTCTGGATAGCCATTCCAAATGTCATCTTCCTTAAATGGCACTGGAGTAAATTTGGGGTAAGCACAAATGGTACCAACACAAACAAATTTTTTCACTCCGGCTTGATGGGCGGCGTGAATCAACTGTGTACCCATCATTAAGTTGTCGTAAAACAACTCACCGGGTTTTTCGCGATTCAGACCAATCCCACCGACGTGAGCAGCTAAGTGGATGATGATATCTTGTTGGTCTACGGCTCGCTGACAGTTCTCCCACACTCGCAGGTCACAATCGTGCGATCGCGTGACTGTGATTTTGTCAAGTGCAGCCCCAGCCTGACACAGTTGACTAATCACCTGACGACCCAAGAAACCAGCTCCACCTGTAACGAGAATCCGTTGCTCTTGTAGTTCTAAGGCAGTCATATTTTATCCTCGTACTATTGAGTTAGAAGTGAAGAGCACCTAGTTGACGATTAGTGGCAAGATCTTGAGGTAGAAGGGAACCATTGCTATTGGGAGAAGTACAACCGATCGCTTGGAGGTCGGCTTCTACCATTAAGGCGACTAGCTGTTCAAAGGTGACAGAACGTTTCCAGCCTAACTTTTGTTCGGCTTTGGTCGGATCGCCGATTAACAGATCTACTTCCGAGGGTCGGAGATAGCGCTCATCAAATTTTACGTAGTCTTGCCAATTGAGATTGACATAATTAAAAGCAATATCTAGAAATTCCCGAACTTCATGGGTCTCACCTGTTGCTACCACGTAATCATCAGGTGCCGATTGCTGCAACATCAACCACATAGCTTCTACGTAGTCTTTAGCATAGCCCCAATCTCGTTTGGCATCGAGATTACCCATATAGATATTTTTTTGTTTTCCGGCAACAATCCGGGCAACGGCTCTGGTAATCTTGCGGGTAACGAATGTTTCGCCTCGGCGCGGACTTTCGTGGTTAAACAAAATGCCATTAGCCGCGAACATGTTATAAGATTCGCGATAGTTTACTGTCTGCCAGTGGGCATAAACTTTGGCGCAAGCGTAAGGGCTGCGGGGGTAAAATGGTGTAGTTTGGCTTTGGGGTACAGCTTGGACTAGACCATACATTTCCGAAGATCCCGCTTGGTAGTAACGGACTTCGATGCCAGTCCGGTGTTGGTAATCACGGATTGCTTCGAGCAAGCGTAAGGCTCCCATGCCGACTGTGTCTACAGTGTATTCTGGAGAATCGAAGCTCACCCGAACGTGAGATTGAGCACCTAAGTTATAGATTTCTACTGGCTTGATTTCTTCCAAGATCCGCCGCAGGGTGGTGCCGTCAGTTAAGTCGCCGTAGTGTAAAAATAATCTTGCCCCTTCTTTGTGAGGATCTTCATACATGTGATCGATTCGATCAGTGTTGAATGTGGAAGTCCGGCGGATAATGCCATGAACTTCATAGCCTTTTTCTAGTAAAAGTTCACATAAGTATGAGCCGTCTTGTCCGGTAATGCCTGTGATTAAAGCTCGTTTTGCCTGTGTCATTCTTAATAATTCCTCGGTGTATGTTGTCAAATAGCTGCAGGATATCTGATACAACCTAGCAAGTCACTGCCTAATTGCCTACAGGAAACTTACGCTGCCTCATCAATCTCAATATTGTTTCTAGGGATACGTAAATACTCGTAGAAAGCTGGAGAATAAAATGAAACTTGAATCACCTTAACTCAATACTGATTTGTAGATCGGGATATTTCGGTATCTCTTTGTCAATACTTCATAAAATTAGAAATTTTATCAAGGCTTGATTAACTAAAAATACTTACCGATTACACTCATAAAAGTAGAAAGGAGTATTTTTGCTCTGGCATTTAGTCAATAAATAGAGGGAGTATTTATACTACTCCCCCAAATCTGGTTCAAGGGTTTTTAGTACGCTCCATTATTTTTAGGGATAACGACAACGCCAATTGTTTTCACAATTACCCATAGATCCAGCCAGAAGTTCCTAAATTTGACATAATGAAGGTCTATCTGTACCCGCCGGGGATAGGGAATGTCATTGCGTCCACTCACCTGCCACAACCCCGTGATTCCCGGTCTGATCGTTAAAACCTGATCGATGTGGCAACCGTACTTTGGTAGTTCTTCTTCTACTAAAGGACGCGGACCAACAACGCTCATATCGCCTTTAAGGACATTCCAGAATTGGGGAAATTCATCCAAACTCGTCAGTCGGAGAAACCGACCGATCTTTGTAATCCGGGGGTCTTGTTTTAGCTTAAAATTAGCTTCAAACTCTTGGCGTAATTCTGGGGATGTGTCCATGATTTGCATCAGGATTTCATCCGCACCTTTCACCATAGTTCGGAACTTAATACAATTGAAAGTTTTGCGGTTTCTACCTACGCGCTCTTGAATATAAAAAACGGGACCTTCCGAACTTAAAGCAATTAGCAAGGTCAAAACTAGGTAGACCGGGAAAAACAAAATCAGAATACTCAGGGAAAATACAATATCAAACATTCGCTTAGCGAACTCTCCGTGCAGACTTTGAAGAGACAAACCTTGCGGCTTGCTTCTGGGCGTCTGTTTTTCTGGACCGCGTCTTTTGACTAAAGTTCGCGATCTCTTGCCGGAGAGGAGTGAGCTCTGGGCAGTCATCATACTCCTTAACAATCCACACCACACATAGTCCCAATCTTAAAGCTAGAAGAGGTGCTTATGGGGGCAAATTTGTTTCCATAAGCCAACACAACAGGATATAGCTCAAAAGCTGTCATCAAAGAAAGGTGATTTTTGACAACATTTGTTTAATGTGTCAATGTAACGTTCTGCAAAGACCGAGGGTGCAAATTTAGCTGCATGCGATCGCACAGCGTCAGCGCTGATCTGCCCTTGATACTTTTCAAATGCTACAACAGCTTCTACTAGTGACGCTTCTGTCTGTTCGGGAAAAAATATTCCTGTTCCATCTTCTTCAACGCGAATATCGCGCACTGTTTCGAGAGCACCTCCCGCACCGTAGGCAATTACCGGGGTGCCGCAAGCCTGGGCTTCCACCACTGCAATGCCAAAATCTTCATAAGCTGCATAAATAAACGCCTTTGCCTGAGACAGATATTTTTCGACCACATCATCTGGTTGCCACCCAAGTACTTGAATATGAGGTTCTGCTAATTGTCGGCTCTTTTCTAGTTCTGGCCCTGTGCCAATGACTACCAACGGTAATTTAAGTTGATTAAAAGCGCGAATAATTAAAGATACTTGCTTATAACTCACTAACCGGGAAATAGTCACGTAAAAATCCTCCTTTTGTGCTAAAAAGGGGAATCTATCGATATTCACCGGGGGATAAATGACTGTAGCGCGGCGGTGGTAGTAACGCCAAATCCGACGGGCGGTGTTTTGCGAGTTAGCAATAAAGTAATCGACGCGATTGGCTGAGAGTACATCCCATTGCCGCAGTCCGTGGAGTAGGTACCGAGCGGCGATACCCTTGGCACCGTAGCCTAGATTTTCTGAGCGCAGGTAATCGAAGGTCATGTCCCAGGCAAAGCGCATCGGTGCATGGCAATAACAGATGTGTATCTGTCCGGGACGGGTGAGTACTCCTTTGGCAACGGTATGGGAGGAAGACAGAATTACGTCATAAGCACGCAAATCTAGTTGTTCGATCGCCAGTGGTAGCAAAGGCAAGTATTTTTGGACACCACGACGTGCTCCTGGTAAGTTTTGGAGAAAGGTGGTGCCAATCTGGCGTTGGAAGAGATAACTTTCGGGATTGGTGGATTCAAAATCGATCAGGGCAAATAAGTCTGCCTCTATGTGGTTGAGAATTTCCCGCACCACAAGCTCTGAGCCTCCTGTAGCCAGCGGCGTTAGCCACTCATGAACTAGCGCGTATTTCAAGGGCACACCTGGGTTTAATCGCGAAAACGGGCTGATAAAATTAGAGAGTTTATTTTAAAGTTAAATGTTTCCACGGGGGAAAAAAGTGCGGAATTTTGTTTGCCGACGTGAGCAACTGATAAATAGTTCCTCGGTGACGCAACCTGATAATCTCGATTGTGTAGGCTAAAGGGTAAATTTATGCGGATTTTGATCATGGGTGGCACTCGGTTCATTGGTGTCTACCTAACTCAGATGTTAGTGGCACAAGGACATGAGGTTGTGTTGTTTAATCGTGGTAATCGACCGAATCCCGTGGCGGGTGTGGAACAAATTACAGGCGATCGCACAGACGTTGCCTTGTTACAAGAAAAATTATCCTCTCTACATTTTGATGCGATTTTTGACAATAATGGGCGGGAGTTGAGCGATACGCAGCCGCTTGTTGAGATTTTTCAAGGTCGCATTCAGCACTTTATATACATGAGTTCTGCTGGAGTATATCTCAAATCTGACCAGTTACCACATGTTGAAGGGGATGCTGTTGATCCGCAAAGTCGTCACAAGGGGAAGCACCATACTGAGGCTTATCTCCAGCAACAAGGTTTACCTTTTACCTCAATTCGTCCTACGTATATCTACGGCGCACAAAATTATAACGATTTGGAAAGTTGGTTTTTTGATCGGATTGTCCGCGATCGTCCGATTCCGATTCCTGGTAATGGCAGCCATATTACTCAATTCGGTCATGTGAAAGATTTGGCTCAGGCAATGTGTCGGGTTTTGGGTAATTCGGCGGCGTATGGGCAGATCTATAATATTTCAGGCGATCGTTATGTCACTTTTGATGGTTTAGCCCGTGCTTGTGCTGTGGCTGTAGGCAAGTCACCGGAGGCAATTAAAATTGTCCATTACGATCCAAAGAAATTTGATTTTGGCAAGCGTAAGGCTTTCCCAATGCGCCCGCAGCACTTCTTTGCTTCCGTTAATCGGGCGATGCGCGAACTTGATTGGCATCCTGAGTACGATTTGGTGTTTGGGTTAAAAGACTCGTTTGAGCACGATTATCTCGCCAGTGGTAGGGATAAAGCTGAGGTGGATTTTTCGGTGGATGAGGAAATTTTACAATCTATTGGTGGCGTTACCAATACGTAAGTACATGAGTTCCAAAAATTCCCACTTCTACCTGAAGCTGATTTTGATTGGGTTTCTTGCTCTTTTGAGTGTGATTCCAATTAAGTTAGCGATCGCGCAGATGCTTGCGCCAACACCCCAGGCAATTTTTGTTTTAGGTGGTAGTTCAGACCGAATGGAATTTGCTGCCCGATTTTGGCAGTCTCATCCACAATTAGATATTTGGGTTTCTGACGATTTGCTAAGCTTGGAAGGAGATCGGCAGATATTTTTGCAATTTGGTGTACCGGGCGATCGCTTACATTTGGATGGTCGAGCAACGGATACTGTAACAAATTTTACAACTGTAGCTGCAGATTTTGTTAGCCACAAACTACAAAATCTTTATCTGATTACGTCAGACTTTCATCTGCGGCGTTCAAGGGCTATAGCGGCGATTGTGCTGGGTAGTTGGGGAATAGTAGTAACGCCTATGGCTGTGCGATCTGAAATTCCACCGGAATCATTGGTGCATGCACTGCGAGATTGTGGGCGGTCAGTATTATGGATTATCACAGGAAGGACTGGTGCCAGCCTTAATCCTCATCTTCAGTCTGCTAATCCGGCGCTACGCTAACGTCATATTACCTAAATCTAATTCATAGTTATTTTTGTCACATTATTTTTGTGTATAAAACTATATTGTTTTTCCAGAATAAATAATTTATACCTCAATACGGTTCAGTTAAACATCTTCTACACTTACCCGCAGGACAAGGGCGCAAGCATTGGACAAGGGCGCAAGCATTGCGCCCCTACAAGACGACTAACTGAACCATATTGATTTATACCTCAATACGGTTCAGTTAAACATCTTCTACACTTACCCGCAGGACAAGGGCGCAAGCATTGCGCCCCTACAAGACGACTAACTGAACCATATTGATTTATACCTCAATACGGTTCAGTTAGTCGTAGATTCAGGTTCTGTAGGGGCGCAAAGCTTGCGCCCTAGCCTCGATCTTCAGTGCGAGAAAATTCTTAACTTAATCATATTAATTTATACCTGACAAAAAGTTATTTTAAGGCTAGCGATTCGTGAAGCCCGAAAATACATCACTTAAAATTCAGTTACTATTGTTAGCAGTGTTGAGGAGTATTAAATGAAAGGCATCATTCTTGCTGGCGGTTCTGGTACACGTCTTTATCCGTTAACCCATGTTGTTAGTAAACAACTGATGCCTGTTTATGACAAACCGATGATTTATTATCCTTTGTCTATACTCATGCTGGCGGGAATTCGCGAAGTTTTAATTATTTCTACACCTGGTGATTTACCTGCTTTTCAACGATTATTAAAAGATGGTAATCAGTGGGGAATGAAGTTTAGTTATATAGAACAGCCGAAACCAGAAGGTTTAGCACAAGCTTTTATTTTAGGCAAAGATTTTATTGGCAATGAGCCAGTTTGCTTGATTTTGGGAGACAATATTTTTTATGGACATGGTTTTACGGATGTGTTGGAGCGAGCAGCACAGTTGAGTGAAGGTGGATTAGTATTTGGCTATCAAGTCAAAGAACCAATGCACTATGGCGTGATTGAATTTGATGACTACGGAAAGGCTATTAGTATTGAAGAAAAGCCACGTAATCCTAAGTCTAAGTATGCAGTACCGGGGATTTATTTTTATGATTCTCAAGTTGTGGAAATTGCTGCTAATCTTCAACCTTCGGCGCGAAATGAGCTAGAAATTACTGATTTGAATCTAGTTTATTTGCATCAAGGCAAATTGCAAGTGGAGGTGCTAGGTCGTGGATATGCTTGGTTAGATACGGGAACTCATGAGTCATTGCATCAAGCTGGTAATTTTATTCAAACTCTAGAAGAGCGACAAGGGTTGAAAATAGCTTGTATTGAAGAAATTGCTTATACTCAGGGATATATTGATGGAGAGCAGTTATGGCAATTAGCACAGCCGATGTCTAAGAGTAGTTACGGTCGTTATCTAATGCAAATATTAGATAATGACGTATTGTCGAGTAAGAATCGCCCTGACAAGACAGTAGATGATTGATATAATTAGTGAATAAAATAAAAATTATTCATGCAGCGAACTATTAATTTGTCTGATGAACTGGCAATATCCTTAGATACCTATCTGAGGGAACATCCAAATGAAAGCATCTCTAGCTTAATTCAAGCAGCATTGGCAGTAAAATTGATACCTAAAGACAGTTCCAAATTGCTGCAATTAGCAGGTATCGTCACTGAAGCACCTTACGAAGCCTCAGACCATGCCGAGGATCAGGAAGTTTGAAACAGCTTGTTGTAGATGCTGGCCCTATAATTGCGTTGTTTTATGCCAAAGACACTTATCATTCCCAAGGTGTTGCTGGCTTTACTCAGTTAAGTAAAGCCAAGACAGTTCTACTGACCCCCATGCCGATAGTTTTTGAGGTCTATAAGTGGTTACTGCAAAGGACAAGTCCACTCATTCGCTCAACAGACCCTTAAGACTATGGAAGAAAGCTTACATCTCATTGTCATTGATAGGGCTGAGTTTGATGAATTAACAGCAATAATTTATACTTTGCCAAAGTGGCAAGGGACATTAGAAGATGCAACGGTTGCAGCTATGGCATTGCGCTACCGATGTCCAGTCTGGACACTTAACTTCAGAGACTTTGGTATCTTCAAGACATTAGAGTTTTGGAATCCCGATTGATGTGCGCTTGAATTTGGAAGATGTCGCTGGGTCGTGTCGATCTCTTTTTTATCTTCTTGTTCTCAGCTTCTCTCTCTTTTTGTTCAATAGCTTCTTTCTTTTGTCTCTTATACTCTTGGTATAATTCCTGAGCAGGATAAATATCGGATTGCTGGCTTTTCTTTGTCCCACCACCGAATAAGACGATAAATTTCTTACCTTCCTGGGCGAGATAAATGCGATACCCCCCAGTCAATCCTGCAGTCACCGATTCCATCAAACCATTTAACTTTTTGGTATGACATCATACTAGTTCGGTGGCGATCGCTAATCAGATAGAACTGCAAGTAATTATTACAAGTGAAGGCATGATATTCGAGGCAGACCTGCGCCCAAATTCATCCCACATAGCGATCGTCTGTATATAATAACTGGCACCCAACAAAATCATCAATATTGATGGGGCGTCGCTGTGTGGCATGGTTATGGACGCATATTTTTGTCTGATTACTTAAAAATCAACTTTACACCTGTGACAACAACTGCTCAAATTCAACGAGAGAGGGGATAGTAACAGCCTGCTTTAGAAGTCGCTTCAGTACGTCCATGTCATCTAAGTTATTAATTGCTACAGATAACTCTGACGGAACTGACTCAAATCGTGCGGAGAGAACATCAATCAGATTTTCTCGTTGATTTCTCAATATTCCTCGACGTTCGATGGTGGTGATGTACGGCATATAGTTTTGTCTCTCGTAACTACTGATTTCAGTATCGCAAAGTTGTTCTAGTTCTGCAGGCGTCATCATCCAGTCGATTAGCCGGAATAACTCTTGAATATTTTCTCTACTATAGCCTTTGTGGTACAGTTGTTTGATCAGGCTGATTTTCCATTCCAATCTAGCTTCTGGGTTTTGATTTGTGCCTAAGGTTCGCAAATGAGCCATTACTAATATTGCGAAGGGATTGGTATTTGCTTCTATTGCTTCCCATTGTGTTTCGTAGTCTAGTAGTTTGACGATGGGGAATTCCAGACTTACCCGACATCCCCACAGTTCATAACTATACTCGTGAGGTCGCCAGTTTGGACTATCGTCTCCCAATATCGCTAAGCTAACTACTTTTTGCCCGTAGCGATCAAAGATGCGGTAGTTATAGGTATACATGCGTTGGGGAAATTCTGAATCGTATTGACTCTGTATTTCTACGTGTATTAACACCCAGGCTTCTTTTCCGTCGAGTCGCCAGACTTTTACCTTAAACAGCAGAAGGCTCACACTCACGAATTCGGAGTGTCGTGATGAATGCGCGTGAATTGGGAAATGATGAGATTAATATATTTTTGCGCTCGCAGAAACAATTAATCTCATCGTTGACCAATGAACAACTATTTAGTTAACTCAGTAGACCCCAATGCGTTTGCCAAAGAATCAATGAACGCATCAATTATCTGAGTCATCGTCTTGTCTTCTCTCGCTGCTTGTTGCTTTAAGATATCATGTCGTCTTTTTGACAGCCTTAAACTTAATCGATAATCTTTCATTTAGTCCACCCAATGTGTACACATCTATGTTATCATATTTATAAGGAGGTAAACATACATGCGTATTTCATACCAATACAAGCTCAAGCCAACAAAACTGCAAGTAGTACAACTAAATAGATGGATTGACATGCTGAGAGCACAGTATAACTATTTGCTCTTTGATAGGTTTAATTGGTATGAATCTAATAGATGTCCTGTTAATGCATGTCCTCTTATTTGCCATCTACCCGATTTGAGAGAACAGCCGAATGTTTACAGTCAAGAAAAAAGACTACCTCAGCTTAAAATCACACATCCCTGGTACAAAGAGATATATTCTCAAGTACTCCAGAACGTCGTTAAGCGAGTAGACAAAACGTTTGAACGCTTTCTTAAAGGTGATTGTAATGGGAAACGTAGCGGCAGACCTCGCTTTAAGAGTGAAGGTCAATATAAGACTTTCACTTACCCGCAAGCAAAAGACGATTGTTTGGTAGGCAATAAAATCAAGTTGCCTAAGTTGGGTGATTTTAAGGTAGTCGTTCATCGACCAATACCCGACGGCTTCAAAATAAAGACTGTTTCAGTTACTAAAAAAGCTGATGGTTTTTATATAACCTTGAGCCTTGACGACCAAACAGTTCCAACGGTTAAACCTGATTTTAATGCCGACAAAATAATTGGCATTGATTTAGGTTTAAAAGACTTTTTGACAGACTCAAATGGTCAAGCTGTACCGATACAGCAACATTATCGCTCCGCTCAGAAACGATTAAAGTTGCTACAAAAACGTGTTTTTAGAAGAGATAAAGGCAGTAATAGACGCAAAAAAGCCGTTAATCAGGTAGCTCGTCAGCATAAGAAAGTTGCTGATACCCGTCGTGATTTTCACTTCAAAACTGCGAATACACTACTAAAAACCTACGACGTTGTAGTAGTAGAAGATTTGAATATCAAAGGTCTTTCGCGCTCAATGTTAGCCAAGTCTGTACACGACGCTGGTTGGGGTAATTTTCTATCGATACTAACTAACAAAGCCGAAAACGCTGGTTTGTTAGTCATCGCAGTAAATCCCAATAATACTAGCCAGAATTGCTCAGCATGCGGCGTGAAAGTTCCGAAAAAACTACATGAACGGTGGCATAATTGTCAGTGCGGATGTAGTTTAGATCGCGATCATAATGCCGCGATAAATATAAAAAATAGAGCGGAGGGTCATCCCGTTCTTAAAGCCAAGAGTCTCCGCTCGCAGTAGCCGGATTGTCTTGGAAGCCCACACTATATCCGATAAAGGATTAGTGTGGGAGATGTCACTAGTTTGTCTACAAAGCGCTTGCCAGCAAGAATATACAGCCTTGTGGCGGATTCAACCTATTACAGTGGATAACCCCCAAGCCGCTGTATGCCCAAATTCACGCCACATTGACTTTTTCACATTTTTCTGGACAAACAACCGTTGTATGAACCGTGATCTCGACATTAAGTTTTTTGCGAAGGATACTGAAGATGGCAGTCAAATTATCCATTGTCGGATTACCTTTCGCAGATAACATCCGCTGGAGACTCTTGCTCGGTCTCATAGTTTCATTTGCCAGTTCTTCAAAACCTACAGTTGCATTAACAATATCTCTCAATAGAAGTCTTGCCGTTTCTGGTTCACCATTAAGAAATAGGGAAAGAGCCTCATCAAGCACAGCTGTCGCAAATTCAGGATCTCGTTGGAATCTGGCGTTAACTGTCTCCTTAAAGTCTTTAGTTAGTATCATAATAACTACCTCTTCTTTCTCTTTTTGGTCTTCTTGTTCTCAGCTTCTTTATCTTTTTCATCACTCGCTTCTTTCTTTCTTCTTTTATACTCTTGGTATAATTCCTCAGCACGATTAATATCGGATTGCTGACTTTTCTTTGTCCCACCACCGAATAAGACTATAAATTCCTTACCTTCCTGAGCGAGATAAATGCGATACCCTGGTCCCCAATCGATCCTGTACTCACCGATTCCATCGAACCATTTAACATTTGATGTATTGCCTAACTCTAGACGAGACTTGGCAACTGTCACTTTCGCCGCAGCTACCGCATCCAAGCTATCAAACCATTCTTGGTAAGGACTTAAACCATCTTTTGTAATATATTCTAGAACTTTCATAATAAATATTATGGTAACTTATATGTTACCCAATGTCAACGTGCGGACGCACTCCTCTACATACAATAGCCCCGTAGATTTTTTATAACTAACCAAACTGCATAGGGTTTGCTTCTACACTGTCATCCTGTGTCTCGACAGAATAATTTTTCGTAGCTATCTGCAATCTGCGGCAAGTAGCATTCGTTACCAAGAAAAAAGGGCGCACGTCGGTGTATCACAGTCATAAAACTAGAGTGCGCTTTTTTGGTATGACATCATACTAGTTCGGTGGCGAGCGCAAATCAGCTAGAACTAAAAGTAATCATTACAATTAAACGTATGACGTTCAGGGCAATTGTTCACCAAGCTGAAGAAGGTAGATATTGGAAGACTAAGAGGAAATATTAGCGGTTAGAGGTTCTGGAAGTGGTTTTCCCTGTGCTTGGTAATCTTCAATTAACAGTTCTAAGACTTCTTCACCATTTTTGAGACCTGAATAATAGGTGTCACCATGTGTATGGGCGTAGGGACCAAACTCTGGTAAGCTGACAACATACTTTTGATCCTCTGTTGACCACTGAATAAGAATACTATATTGCGGTTTCATTCTTCTTCTCCTTTATCTTCTTCCTGTCCTGATTCTAATTATTCTAAATTTTTCAGGGCATTCTTAACATGTCTTTGGACTTCCTTAAGAACTAAAATTTTAAGTATTAAAAGATGTCAAAGCGCTTCTTCTGTGCCAAATTCGGTAAATTGCCGTATGTATGGTTCATGGAACGCCAAAATAATATCATGCCTAGGCACTCCCATTTCAACTAGCCGATTGGCAATTCCTTCTTCCGTGCCATCATGCTGAATCCAGATTTTCCCATGCTTGATATCGAGATGCAGAATACACCCAAAATCACGTTTATTTCCACGCCAGCCCACATAAAGTAGTTGGTAATGAGGAATGATGGTCATCGAAAATCGTCTGCACCTCATACTCTTCGGCATTTCTTTGCTGCATCGAAGCTCGAAGCCGCCGTTCTGAAAGAAGATGCTGAATATATTGCCGATATTGTTCTACAGCCATTGATGAATAACCTCCTGTTGCACATCGTAGATTACCAACCGCAACTGATAACGCTCAACTGCTGATACAATAAATCGTCTTTGAAAAAAAGGTATCGGCTCAAAATTTCGGGGTAGAGATTTATTCAGGCTGCCACGACCAACCAAATGGGTTAGAAGAAGATTTCTCTCGAATAATGTTACCCAAACAGGGAATATCGCCGAGTTTTAAAACCCGGTCACGTATATACTCAAAAAAGCTAATACCCAACTTACGAGTAGTGGCAACAAGGGACATGAAAATATCCCATGCTCTGGTACCAAGTTCTGTTTGGGTCGCATAACTAATCTTGCGTCGCTGTACCATAGTTCTAGCAGCGCTCTTCAGCAGGATTATTATGCAAGGGTAATTCTGGATGCTCCAAAACAAGAAGTAATTCGGAGGCTTTTGCAGCAGTTAATCGTTTTCGCTCATCTAACTGCTCGTAACCAGTTAATGATGCAAAAAGTATCCAAAATTCTAACCTGAGTTCGGAGGCTTTATCTGGATTAGGAGAATCTCGGTAAGCTAATAATTTTCGATAATATATCCAGAATTTATCCAAAAAGTTATCTAGAATCTTTTGATGGCAAGTAATAAATGGACTTAACTTTTTATAATGCCGTCCCTCATGCACCCAACACAAAGCTAAATCCGAAGTCAGTAACTTGAACTGCGGAGCGTCGTCGCACAAGAGGGTTTTGATTACAGGAATAGTTGATTGCTGATGATAAAAAGTGATTGCAGCGGCTTCGTATATACGGGTACGACCTACCGAACCTAATTTACTCAAATACTTATCAACTAACACATTAAACTCAGTTTCCGTAAAAGCTGTAAGAGTCGGCAATAACTTGAGTTGGTTAATCCATTTTGTTGGTAGGTTGAAATTCTCTAATAACTCGTATGTCAGCGAGTTAAGCATAAACTCAAGCCCGGTTGTATTTTGCAATACTTTTAATACACTCAAACGGTCTTTGTTTCGTGTTGTC
>Ga0123338_10000790_pt1 | contig 31458 bp, 22 predicted proteins | sample grotaG_FD_89793 | JGI IMG/M metagenome (GOLD analysis project Ga0123338, IMG submission 89793) | Glacier valley bacterial and archeal communities from Borup Fiord, Nunavut, Canada, to study Microbial Dark Matter (Phase II) -... | ecosystem: Environmental > Aquatic > Freshwater > Ice > Glacier ...
CAGGGTTTCCATGGCCGAGACTCAATGCAGACGCCGTCCCGCTCCGCTGGACTGGCAGGGCCTCCGCGCTGACATTTCAGCGCAGGGCGAAATGTCTCACCCTGGCGCGATTGCCCCAGTGTCGTCACGTTTGGCGTACAAAATTTCCGGCACGTTTGTTGTATCGACTCCCATCTGTCAGCCAACGGAGGAAATATGAGCAAGCACGAGGGAGAGTTCGTCACCGATATCAAGGAACTGCGCCGCCGGGCCCGCGAGCACATCGAGGCAGGTGCGGTGACCGATGAGTATCGCGGCGATCGCAAGACGGTGATCAAGCTGCTCAACGAAGCGCTGGCGACGGAGATCGTCTGCGTGTTGCGCTACAAGCGCCACTACTACATGGCCAAGGGGCTGCAGGCGGAAGCGGTCAAAGAAGAGTTTCTGCAGCACGCCACGGAAGAGCAAGAACACGCCGACATGATCGCCGAGCGCATCACCCAGCTCGACGGTGAGCCCGACTTTGCTCCGGATGGCCTAGCTGGTCGCAGCCACTCCGAATACGCGCCGGGCACCACGCTCCTCGACATGATCAAAGAAGACCTCATCGCCGAGCGCATCGCCATCGAGTCGTACTCGATGATGATCCGCTATCTGGGGGACAAAGATCCGACCTCACGCCGTATGCTCGAGGAGATCTTGGCCAAAGAAGAAGAGCACGCCAACGACATGGCCGACCTTCTCTCCAACATGAAGTAACGAACCGGCGCCGTCCGCATCCAGACGGCGCCGGTGTAAATACAGAAAGGCGGGCGACCTCGAGGGCCACCCGCCTTTTTCTATTGGCTTGGTTGCAATTACGCTTTGGCCATCGGCGGCTTGTCGCCGTCGGAGCGGCCGTCGACGCCGAGCTCGCTGGCGGAGTTGCCACTGTTCGAGGTCGGGGTCTCGTTGTTGGCCACGGTGCTGCGAATCTCATCGGGCATCGGCGCGGGCTTGGCCTTGTTGCCGCCCACAGCAGCGCTGCCGCCACCACCACCATCGACGCGGGCGTCGGCGGCCGGCTTCTCGCGCACCGTCGGGGGCATGGGCTTGACTGGCTTGGCGTCGAGCAGGATCTGCGTCGCCTCGAGCCAGTTGGTCAGCTCCACCGCGGTGACCTCGGCCATGCTGTCCCAGCCGCCGGTGGTCGCGTTCTCCACAACGCTCAGCTCGGTGCGCAACGCCTCGATGCGCAGTGCCGGATGTCCCTCGCGCTCAGCGTGGGTCAACACGTTCTGCAGCTCTTTGCGCCGGACTTCTACCTTCTTGTGGAGCTCGCTGCGGTCATTTCCCATTGTGCCACCTCCGTTATATAGGGCGGTCAGTGCACCCGTCGTGCCGACCGTATATCGCCTCGTTTACTCGGTTTCCGACGAGGCTGACGCGACAATTGGGCGCTGTGAGACAATTGACCCCGATTGCGAATAACCGATATCCAGATAAATCCGGCATATCGAACGCCGGCATACCCAGTGCAATGAGGCCGGGCATGACAACTCGACGTACCACCCCACGCACTGCCACCACGAAGAAGAAGCCCAGCAAGGTCGCCAAGGCCGCCACCGCCTCCAAAGTCGAGGGCGAAGGCAACCGCACCGCCGACCGCAACTACCGCAAGGGCATCCAAAAATTCCTGAAGACGGCCAATCCGACCGCCATCGCGCGCAAGGCGGCCAAGGAGATCGACGCCGACGAAGCGAAGGACACCGCCAAGAAGAAGCCCGTGGCCAAGGCACGCGGCTTTCTGCGCATCGCCTTTCAGCAGATTCGCGACGGAGTCGGCTCGATGGTGGAGATGGTCAAGCGCTGGCGCGAGCCACGCACCAACACCGCCACCCGTTAGGCAAACTGTCCCAGCGAGGCAATTTGTCGCACTGCACGACCGTTGCCGTGATCTAAGCCTTTGACATGATGAGTGTTTTTTAACTCGACAGTCGACCTGTCGGGCATACATCTTGCTGCATTCGTCTTCTCTCGGAGGAGCCCGTATGCCAGGCAAGGTCAGCTCGAAGTCGCCCGTGTCGAAACAGGAACAAGCTCTCGTCGACATTTTGAGTGCGGGACAGGTGTTGAAGACCTTACGCGCGTTCAAGCAGGGCGAGTTCTCGGTGCGCTTGCCGCTCGATCAGACCGGCGTGTCCGGCGAGATCTGTCAGGCGGTGAACGATGTCATCGAGCTCAACGAAAAGATGGCGCGTGAGCTGTTGCGCATCAACACCGTCGTAGGCAAAGAGGGCAAGCTCGGCCAGCGCGCATCTCTCGGTGATGCTGGCGGCGGCTGGGCGCAGTCGATCGAGTCGGTCAACGGTCTCATCGGCGATCTGGTGCAGCCTACCACCGAGGTCGGTCGCGTCATCGGCGCCGTCGCTGCCGGCGACTTGTCGCAGATGATGACCTCCGAGATCGAGGGCCGTCCGCTGAAGGGCGAGTTCTTGCGCACGGCCAAGGTCGTCAACGGCATGGTCGAGCAGCTCGGCTCGTTCGCTTCGGAGGTGACCCGCGTCGCGCGTGAGGTCGGCACCGAGGGCAAGCTCGGCGGTCAAGCGCGCGTCAAAGGCGTGGCCGGCACCTGGAAGGACCTCACCGACAACGTCAACTTGATGGCCGGCAATTTGACCGCCCAGGTGCGCAACATCGCCGAGGTCACGACTGCCGTCGCCAAAGGCGACCTTTCGAAGAAGATCACCGTCGATGTCAAAGGCGAGATCTTGCAGCTCAAGAACACCATCAACACCATGGTCGATCAGCTCAACTCCTTTGCGTCGGAGGTCACGCGCGTCGCCCGTGAGGTCGGCACCGAGGGCAAGCTCGGCGGCCAGGCGCAGGTCAAAGGCGTCGCCGGCACCTGGAAGGACCTCACCGACAACGTCAATTCCATGGCCTTCAACCTGACGGCCCAGGTGCGCAACATCGCCGAGGTCACCACCGCCGTCGCCCGCGGCGATCTCTCGAAGACCATCACCGTCGACGTCAAAGGCGAAATTCTACAGTTGAAGAACACCATCAACACGATGGTCGATCAGCTCAATGCCTTTGCCTCCGAGGTCACGCGCGTGGCCCGTGAGGTCGGCACCGAGGGTAAATTGGGCGGCCAGGCCCAGGTGCCTGGCGTTGGTGGCACCTGGAAAGATTTGACCGACAACGTCAACTCCATGGCGTCGAACTTGACCGCGCAGGTCCGCAATATCGCCGAGGTGACCACCGCGGTGGCCAAAGGCGACCTGTCCAAGACCATCACCGTCGACGTCAAAGGCGAGATTCTGCAGTTGAAGAACACCATCAATACGATGGTCGATCAGCTCAACGCGTTTGCGTCGGAGGTCACGCGCGTCGCCCGTGAGGTCGGCACCGAGGGGAAACTGGGTGGCCAAGCCCAGGTGGAAGGCGTGGCCGGCACCTGGAAAGACCTTACTGACTCGGTCAACTTCATGGCGTCGAACTTGACGGCGCAGGTCCGCAATATCGCCGACGTCACCACGGCGGTGGCCAAAGGCGACCTCTCGAAGACCATCACCGTCGACGTGAAGGGCGAAATTCTGCAGTTGAAGAACACCATCAATACGATGGTCGATCAGCTCAACGCGTTTGCGTCGGAAGTCACGCGCGTCGCCCGTGAGGTCGGCACCGAGGGTAAATTGGGCGGCCAGGCCCAGGTGCCCGGCGTCGGCGGCACGTGGAAAGATCTGACCGACAACGTCAACTCCATGGCGTCGAACCTGACCGCGCAGGTACGCAACATCGCCAACGTCACCACCGCTGTCGCCCGCGGTGATCTGTCGAAGAAGATCACCGTCGACGTCAAAGGCGAAATTCTGGAATTGAAGATCACCATCAACACCATGGTCGATCAGCTCAACGCCTTTGCCGCCGAGGTCACCCGCGTGGCCCGTGAGGTCGGCACCGAGGGCAAGCTCGGCGGTCAGGCCCAGGTCGAAGGCGTCGGCGGAACATGGAAAGACCTCACCGACTCGGTCAACTTCATGGCCGGCAATCTCACGGCCCAGGTCCGCAACATCGCCGACGTCACCACCGCCGTCGCCAACGGTGATCTGTCCAAGAAGATCACCGTCGACGTCAAAGGCGAGATCTTGCAGCTGAAAAACACCATCAACACCATGGTCGATCAATTGAACGCCTTTGCCTCCGAGGTCACGCGCGTCGCCCGTGAGGTCGGCACCGAGGGCAAGCTCGGCGGCCAGGGCTTCGTCAAGGGCGTGGCCGGCACCTGGAAGGACCTCACCGACTCGGTCAACTTCATGGCCGGCAATCTCACCGCCCAGGTCCGCAACATCGCCGAGGTCACCACCGCCGTCGCCAACGGCGATCTCTCCAAGAAGATCACCGTCGACGTCAAAGGCGAAATCTTGGAGCTCAAGATCACCATCAACACCATGGTCGATCAGCTCAACGCGTTTGCCTCCGAGGTCACGCGCGTCGCCCGTGAGGTCGGCACCGAGGGCAAGCTCGGCGGCCAGGCCCAGGTCCGCGGCGTCGCCGGCACCTGGAAAGACCTCACCGACAACGTCAACTCCATGGCGTCGAACCTGACCGATCAGGTACGCGGCATCGCCAAGGTCGTCACTGCCGTCGCTGGCGGCGATCTGGAGCGCAAGCTGGCCCTCGAAGCGCGCGGCGAAATCGCCGAGCTGGCCGACACCATCAACAGCATGACCGGCACGCTGGCCACGTTTGCCGACCAGGTCACGACCGTGGCCCGCGAGGTCGGCGTCGAGGGCAAGCTCGGCGGCCAGGCCAAAGTGCCCGGCGCGGCAGGCACGTGGCGCGATCTCACCGACAACGTGAACCAGCTCGCCGGCAATCTGACCACCCAGGTCCGCGCCATCGGCGACGTGGCCACCGCCGTGACCAAAGGCGACCTGACCCGGTCCATCACCGTCGAGGCGTCGGGCGAAGTGGCCGCGCTCAAAGACAACCTCAACGAGATGATCCGCAACCTCAAGGACACCACCCAGAAGACCACCGAGCAGGACTGGCTCAAGACCAACCTGGCCAAGTTCACCCGCATGCTGCAGGGCCAGCGCGACCTTGTCACCGTCGCCCAGCAGATCTTGTCCGAGCTGGCGCCGCTGGTGTCGGCGCAACACGGCGTCTTCTACATCGCCGAGCGCGAGCGCGCCAGCGACGAGGTGATCATCAAGCTCCTGGCCAGCTATGCCTACAAAGAGCGGCCCGGCGTGCCGACCACCTTCCGTCTCGGCGAGAGTCTGGTCGGTCAATGTGCGTTCGAAAAACAGAAGATCTTCATCAAAGACGTGCCGGCCGGCTATATCCAGGTCAACTCTGGGTTGGGTGAAGCGCCGCCGCTCAGCATCATCGTCTTGCCGGTCTTGTTCGAAGGCCAGGTCAACGCCGTCATCGAGCTGGCGTCGTTCAGTCATCTCTCGGACATTCACCAGGTCTTTCTCGATCAGCTCACCGAGTCGATCGGCATCGTGGTCAATACCATCGGCGCCGGCATGCGTACCGAGGCCCTGTTGACCCAATCGCAGTCGCTCACGCAAGAGCTGCAGACCCAGCAGGAAGAGCTCCGCGAGACCAACGAGCGCCTCGAGAAACAAGCCGCCACGCTGCGCGAGTCCGAAGAGCGTTTGAAACAACAGCAGGAAGAATTGCAGCAGACCAACGCCGAGCTCGAGGACAAAGCCAAGCTCCTCGAAGTGAAGAACAAAGAGATCGAATTTGCCAAAGGCGAGCTCGAAGAAAAAGCCGAGCAGCTGGCACTGACTTCCAAATACAAGTCCGAGTTCTTGGCCAACATGTCGCACGAGCTCCGCACACCACTCAACTCCCTATTGATCTTGTCGAAGATGCTTTCCGACAATATCGAAGGCAATCTGCGCCAGAAACAGGTCGAGTTCGCCAAGACCATTCACGGCTCGGGCGCCGATCTTCTCGGCCTCATCAACGACATTCTCGACCTGTCCAAGATCGAGTCGGGCACCATCGCCGTCGATCCCACCGACGTGTCCTTTGCCGATCTCGGCGACTACGTCGAGCAAAACTTCCGCCATGTGGCGCAGCAAAAGGGTCTGGCGTTCGGCGTCGAGCTCCACCCCGATCTGCCGCGATCGATCTTCACCGACCCGAAGCGCCTGCAACAGGTCTTGAAGAACCTGCTCGCCAACGCCTTCAAGTTCACCGACACCGGCAAGGTCGTCCTCGAGAACCGCGTCGCCCATTCGGGCTGGAGCCGCGATCATGAGCTCCTCTCGCGTGCCGATCTGGTCGTCGCCTTTTCGGTCATCGACACCGGCATTGGCATCGCCCACGAAAAACAAAAGATCATCTTCGAGGCCTTCCAGCAAGCCGACGGCACCACCAGCCGCAAATATGGCGGCACCGGCCTCGGCCTTTCGATCAGCCGCGAGATCGCGCGCCTGCTCGGCGGCGAGATCCGCGTCACCTCCGAGCCCGGCCGAGGCAGCACCTTCACGCTATATCTGCCGCACATCTATGCCGCTGTCCCGACGGTGACCACGCCGCGTCGCATCGACGTCATCGACGCCACACGCAGCACCAACCGCGAAAACGTCATCTTCCCACGGCCCGGCGACGCCATCCCGGTCCTGGCCCAGATCGACGACCGCGAGCAGATCCAGCTCGGCGATCGGGTGCTGCTCATCATCGAAGACGACGTGAGCTTCGCCCGCATTCTTCTCGACAGCGCCCGCGAGCGCGGCTTCAAGGGCGTCATCGCCTCGCAGGGGGATCTCGGCCTCGGGCTCGCATCGCGCCTCAAACCGTCGGCCATCACCCTCGATCTGAAGCTGCCCGACATCGACGGCTGGACCGTTCTCGACCGGCTCAAGCACGACCATCTCACCCGTCACATCCCGGTGGAGATCATCTCCGTCGACGAGCAGCGCCAGCGCGGCCTCAAGATGGGCGCGGCCGGCTTCCTGCAAAAACCGGCCACGCGCATCGACGTGCTGAGCGCCTTGAGTGCCCTCGCGCAACATATCGAAGCCCCGATCAAACGTCTGCTCCTCGTCGAGGACAACGAGGTCGAACGCAACAGCATCAAGGAGCTCATCGGCGCGGACGATGTCGAGCTCGTCGCCGTGGGCAGCGGACAAGAGGCGCTGGATGAGCTGGAGAAGTCGCATTTCAGCTGCATGGTCCTCGATCTCGGCCTGCCCGACATGAACGGCTTCGAGCTCATGCAGGCCGTCAAAAAGCGTCCCACCCTGGCCGCCCTGCCGATCATCGTGTACACCGGCCGCGACCTTACAGCGACGGAAGAGACCCAGCTCAAGCGTCTCGCCGAGACCATCATCGTCAAGGACGTCCACTCGCCCGAGCGGCTCCTCGACGAGACCACGCTCTACCTGCACCGCGTCGAGGCCAAGCTGCCCGAGCTCCAGCGTCGCATGCTGGAGAAGCTGCACCAGTCGGCGCCGATGCTGGCCGGCCGCCGCGTGCTCGTGGTCGACGACGACGTGCGCAACATCTTCGCCATCTCGAGCGCCCTCGAGAGCCACGAGGCCACGGTGCTGTTCGCCGAAAACGGCATCGATGGCCTCAAGCTCTTGCAGGACAACCCCGACATCGACGTGGTCCTCATGGACATCATGATGCCCAAGATGGACGGTTACGAGGTCATGGCCCGCATCCGCGCGCAGGACCAGTTCAAGTCGCTGCCGATCATCGCGCTCACCGCCAAGGCCATGCGCGACGACCGCGAGAAATGCATCCAGGCCGGCGCGTCGGATTACATCGCCAAGCCGGTCGACATGGACCGCCTCCTGTCCATGCTGCGGGTCTGGCTATCGTCATGAGCCAGTCATGACCGGCCTGTTCCGCACGCCGCGGCTGTTTCAGTCGATCCGCGAGCGAGCTGCGCCGTATTTGCGCACATTCCCGTCGGTGAAAGTCTGGATCCCGGCCTGCGCGACCGGCGAAGAGGTCTATGCCACCGCCATCGTGCTGCGCGAAACCAACATTCTCGCGCGCAGCATGCTCTACGCCACCGACGCTGACGAGGCCGCGATCCAGACCGCGCGCCAGGCCCTTTACCCACTCGACGCCGTCGCTGCCAGCGCAGCCAACTACCAACGCGCCGGCGGCAAGGCGTCGCTGGACGAGTACTACACCGTCGAGGGCCCGCAAGCGCGTATCCGCCCTCTCGACGCACAGAACCGCGTCCACCTCACCTTCGGCCGCCACAACCTCGATACCGATTCGACCATCAACGAGTTCCAGCTCATCGTCTGTCCCAACCGCCTCAACCTCTCGAGCGGCGTGCTCAGCCTCCTGCATCACAGCCTGTGCCGCTCCGGTCTACTAGCCCTCTCCGTCGGTGACCACCAGCTGGTCCTACCCAAAGGCCACTACGACACGTTCGCCCCAGACATCCTCAAAAAGATGTCCTAGCATTACGGATGTCGCGCCTGCAGCCCTACGGCTTGTCGTAGCTGTTGCAGGCCGACTGCGAGCGTCTTTTTGAAGAGGTGCCAGCGGGCGCTGCCGCCGACCATCTTGGCGATGAAGGCGTGGGCGGCTTTCTCGTCGACGAAGCAGTCGTTGAGCGCGCCGGGCACGACAAAATTCTCGCCGATGGCGTCGGCGATGCGCTGCTCGGCAGAGGTGCCGCTGCCGGTGCTGCCATATTGCGCCAACAACAACGCCTGCCCGCCTTTGGCCATCGGCTGGGTCAACAGATCGCTGAACACGAAGGTCCGTTCACCGCTGTCGGCATAGAAGGCTTCGAACGCCGCCGACATGAACGCTGCATCGAGAGCACGCCCCTCAGCGACGGCAGCGTCGATCGCCGCCAGATAAGACCGCACCATTCTGGCGCCATTGTTCGCACCTTGCCCGGCACACGGATCCATCGACATGGCCGTATCGCCGAGCGCCATGACCGCGCGCCCCGACGGCAAGCTCGCCGCCGGCCCGCGAATGCTGGGCACGATCTCGCCCACCAGCCAGCCATGCTCATCGGCCAACACCATGTCCTTGACCCACTCGGCGTCCCAGGGCAGCCGCTCGGCGATGAGCGTCTTCATGCGCGCCAGGACCTCGTGACCGTCGGTGGCGCCGGCAAAGCGGTCGAAGGCCCCACCCGCTTTGGCCTCGACCAACAGCGACCACATGGGCTTGCCACTCTTGTGCAGATACGGGGTCCAAAACGTCTCGCCGTCGTCAGGCGTGACATGGAACCGCACCGGCCGGAACGGCACGCCCGGAAAAGTCAGCGCCCCACCGTCGACGATGACCATCGCCAGCTGGCGCGGAGCCGAAGAGCGCAAGCTGCGCACCGCATCACGCGGGAACACATCACATAACGGCCCGCGCCCGACCGCAACGAACGTCAGATCATGCTCACGGGAAATGGCGTCGAGCCGCGCCACGTCGACCGCCTCGACCACCACCTGGCCACCCAGCTCGACCAATTGCTCCATCCAGCGATGGATCTGCAGCCGCATATCCACCGCCATCGCCGGGCCATTCACCTTGCCCACCAGCGTGAGGATCCGATTCTTGGCACTGGTGCTCAGCGTCAGATGCACGCCCTCGGCCCAAGGCGCGGCATGCTCCCACTGGCCGAGCCCGATCGAGCGCTCGAGCGCGATGGCGTCGCGAAAGCGACCCGCACCTCCCGTCGGTGCGCTGTCATGCAGCCACTGTTCACCCGTGCGTGCGGAGTACAACGTGACCTCGTGGCCACGCTGCCGCAAACCATGCGCCATCCACAGGCCAACGATCCCCGATCCAACGATCCCGAGCTTCACGGCTCGACTTTTACATCGAACGCCGCCGTCTCGATCTTTCCGCCTCGCTTGACCTGCACGAACAGCCGATAGCTCCCGGCCTTGGGCAGCCCATAGAAGAAGCCCACCTCCGACGGCAAGACGCCCATCTGGTGATGCGCGTGCGGATCTTTGACGGCGTCGGTGAGCAGGAGCGCGGCCATCGGCACCGATCCCGACGGATGGATATGCGCGAACATGCTGCCGTCGGGCACCACGAACATCCCGTGCCCCAACATGCCCATGTAGAGCTCGACATCCTCGGCGGGATGGCCGGGACGATCTTCGATCCGAAAGCGAAACGCATGCGCCTTTTGCGCCCGCAGCGGCTCGTCGTCCAGCCAGACCAACTGGCCACCATCGCCGAACGGCGCCGTCCGTGTCGTCGCTGCACCAAACTTCGGCGCCAACCCCGCGGCATCGTCCCCGTCGAGCACCCGCGACCCAACCGGTGCCGGCAAGCTCAGCTCGCCGGTGGCAGTCTCCGGCACGCCCGACACATGCACGATGTCGGCATACAACCGATAGGTCCCGGCCGGCACCGTCGGTAGCTCGACCGAAAACACGCCATCGGGATCGCGCGCCGGATGCAGATGCCAGACCTGGTCGAGCGCCGTGGACACCATGAACAGATGCATCAGGTGATCATGGTCGGGCAACAGATCCTGTGCGCTGCGATGCAGCCACGGCGGGTTGACCATCGTCAAGCGGAGCCGCGCGCGCTCGCCATTTTTCTCGACGCTGGCAGCGAGCCCGAGGGGCTTGTAGATCTTCTGATCGTACGCGCGCGCCTCGGCCTGCCACCACCGCCAGCCGCCCCACGTGCCCGCCGACGCCAGCACGAACGTCAGGATGCCCACCCAGCGCGCGCGCATCGCACGTGGCCGCTCGACCTCGGCTCCGGGTGCCAGCGTCGCCTCCCGCGCCGCGCCCGCAACGATGCCGCCGAGCGCCAACACCAGCAGCACGGCGAGCGCGCCAAGCAACATACCCAGCGACGACTGCATCTGCTTGGTGCGCATGGGCAACGCCGGCACCGGCACCGCCAGCACGCCACTGCCGCGTGGCCCCTCGACGGACACCCGCACCTGCCAGCTACCGAGCGACATCATCCACAGATGCCCGGAAAAGGCGTTTTTCTCGTCGCCGAGCGGCTTGGCCAGATCCGCCAGCGGCGCAAACTGGGCGCCTTGCGCGAGGAGCGGCGCCGGCACCACATGCACCACCACCCCGTCGCCGTCCGGTACCCGGACCTCGACATCGGCCACGCCAGGGATGACCTCGGGCGGCCGCACCGTCACAAAGACCGGATACGGACCGGCTTTTCCCTCGAGAAACACGTCGGGGCTGCCCACGTGCGCCGACGCCAGCCCGGCCCACAACAGCATCGCCAACCCGCAGAGCGTCCTCATCGTCGCCCTACCGTCGCACGGCGCGCAGCCATTGGCCGAGCCGGAGACCGAGCCCAGCGGCGACCATCGCCAGCAGCAACGCCAGCGCCCACTGCAGCCGCGCAGCGTCGGGAGAACCGTCGAGATCGAAGAATAAATTCTGCGCGTTGATCGACTCGGGCCGCGTGTTGTAGTCGAAATAGTGCGATCCAAACACCCAGGTGCGTGAAGCCGGCATCATCAGAAACGACGCGAACGGCCACTGCACTGCCGCAAAGACGCCGAGGAAAATCACCCCCGCCACCGGCCCCGCCACCCAGGCCGACCACTTGGCCAGCCTCGGTGCGACCAGATCGTACGCCAACGCCGGCACCACCAACAGCAACGGAAATCCAGCCGGAATGAGGTGCGTCACCGGATGATAGACTGGCCCGAGCTTGGGCGTAGCGTGCACCAGCGGCAACACCCAGAGAAAGCCAAGCCAGGCCACGGTGTATACCGCAGCGACGGCAGTTGCGCCAAACCGCAGCCCAGACGCCGCGCCGAATGCGACGAGCACCAGCGGCGTGATGCACATGACCGCGCGATAAAACGTGCCGCTATGTTGCGCCCCACGCCAGATGAGCTCGAGCTCGAAGGTCATGATCGCCACCAACAACAGGCCCGCGGCCACGACGAAAAACACCGAGGCCGCCCGCGTCGGCGAACGATTGCGCCAGCCGAGGATCAGCAGCATCGAGCCCAGCAACACCGCAAAGATCCCCAGCGCCAACACCGTGTGCGGCGGGCTCAGGATCTTCACATCGAGCCCGTACGCGCTGTGCCACCAGTCGTCGAACGGCGCCGATGCCAGCATGGCCACTCCGCCCCAGGCGGCGATGAACGCGCCGAGCGGCCCGCGAAAGCCCCACACCTTCACCGTCGCTGAGCCGCCCCCAGCCACAGTCACGGACCCAAACGTCATCCCGAACACCAGCACCGACGCCATCAACCCCGCCGCAACTCCACCGGCATAGATGGCCATGTGCGGCGGCGACCAAAACGTGTCCCGCCCCACCGACCGATGCCAGGCGATGTCCCACTGAATACCGATCACCGTCGACAGCACCGCCAGCGCGGCCACCCAGACGAACCAAGGAACGCGCTTCATGGATGAGCGGGCCTAGGCCCGCAGCGTGAAGTAGAAAGTCGCCCCGTCCCCCAGCGACGACTCCACCCAGATCCGGCCACCATGGCGCTCGATGATCTTCTTGCAGATCGCGAGGCCAATGCCATTGCCCGCGTATTGCGACCGGTTGTGCAGTCGCTGAAACACGACGAACAGCCGATCGAAAAACGCCGGATCGATGCCAATGCCGTGATCGCGCACCGAGATGCGCCACTCGTCGCCGATGCGCTCGGCACCGACCTCGATGCGAGGCTTGCCATCCCCGGAGAACTTGAGCGCATTGCCCATCAGATTCTGAAACAGTTGAACGAGTTGCCTTACATCGGCCGTCACCGTCGGCAGCTCGGCTACCACCACCTCGGCCGCCGATTCTTTCAGCGCGATCTGCAGATTGGCCATCGCCTCGGCCAAGGGCACCGCAAGCGCCACGGGCGCCATCTCCGCGGACCGCGTGCCTACGCGCGAAAACGCCAGTAGATCATTGATCAGCGCCCGCATCCGCTCCACACCGTCGACGGCAAAGGCGATGAACTCGTCCGCGTCGGAGTCGAGCTTGCCCTGATAGCGCCGGCCAAGGAGTTGCGTATAGCTGCCCACCATGCGCAGCGGCTCTTGCAGATCGTGCGACGCCACATAGGCGAAGCGCTCAAGCTCGGCATTGGAGCGCGCCAGCTCGCGAACATGCAACGCCAAAGCGTCCTCGGCCCGCTTGCGCTCGATGCCTTGCGCGAGCGTGTCAGCGACGGAGGCCACGGCCTCCAACATATCCGGTGCCAGCTCGACGGCACCATAGACAGCAACCACGCCGACGCTGCGCTCGGCCAGGACCAGCGGATATCCGGCAAACCCGCCTTCCAGCACCGGCGCCTGCGAGCCGGCAATGCGCCCCACGTCGCCAGCGCCGAGGGCCACACGTGCGTCCGGGGCATGTCGCACCGCGCCTGCCTGCGCGCCGAGCTCCAGCGACTGCCCCATGGCGTCCACGGTCCACACCTCGACGGTGGACACCGCCAGATGCTGCAACACGGCCGCAGCGACGCTGGACAACATCTTGCCGAGGTCGCCTGCCGACAACGCCGCCGAGACATCGGCGCGCAGGGCCATGTGCCGTACCTGGCGATCGCGCAGCTCGAGCTCGAGCTGTCGCTCGGTCAGGAGTCGGCGGTCATGGACGTCGGTGTTGGTGCCGATCCACCGGGCGATCTTCCCGTGGGAAGGACCCTGCTCGGTATCCCGCTGCGGCAGCGCTCTGCCAAGATGCCAGCGGTACTCTCCGTCGGCACGCCGGAGCCTGAACTCGACGACATACTCGTCACCACTGCCCAACGAATGCGTCCACCGCACCACCGCAGACGGCAGGTCGTCGGGATGCACCATCGCCTGCCAGCCACCACCGAGGACGTCCTCGGCGCTACCGCCGAAATATTTGACGGTCACCGCATTGACGAAATCGAGCGCGCCATCGGGCGTCGCCGTCCAGATCTGCTGCGGAATGTTTTCCGACAAAGACCGCAGCGCGCGTTCGTTGGCCTCGGCCAGCTTGCGCGCATTCTGCTCGGTGACCAGCAACGTGGCCTGGCGCGCGATCTCCTGCGCCTTCAGATAGAGGTCAACGAACACCGACACCTTGGCCCGGAGCACATTGGGGTCGAAAGGCTTGACCAGATAGTCGACGGCTCCGTGCTCGTAGCCTTCCAAGATCTCGCGCGGCGCATTGCTGAAGGCGCTCAGGAAAATGATCGGCGTGCGTCGAGATTTTTCGCGCTTCTTCATCAGCGCCGCGGTCTGCAGCCCGTCGAAGCCGGGCATCACCACGTCCATCAAGACCACCGCAAAATCATCCTTCAAGAGGCTCTTCAAGGCCTCTTCACCCGACGACGCACGCACGATCGCATGGCCCAGTGACTCGAGCGTGCTCTCGAGCGCCAAGAGGTTGGCCGGGCTGTCGTCGACGATCAAGATGCGTGCACCGCGGTCGGGCATCGGCCGCATCATATACGAGCCATTGTCGCCGTACAGTTGGCAGCCATTGGCACGTATCTGGCTACAGACGTCTGACCATGACGATCCTGCACGGGAACGCACGGCTTTCGCACACCCCAGGGTGTGGCAATTTGTCGCTATGGGGCACGAACGATCGTTTGGCGCTAGAGTGTCTTCCATGAGCCAAGAGAGCCCCACCGGCCGCGTCCTCATCGTCGACGACGAGCCGGACAAGTGCGAGATCATGAAGATGGCGCTCGAGCGTCAAGGCATCGATTGCGAGGCCGTCACCTCGCCGCGCAAAGCGCTCGACATGGTGACCACCGAGGACTTCGACCTGGTCATCACCGACGTGCAGATGGAGGAAATGTCGGGCCTGACGCTGTGCGAGCGCATGCTCGGCACGCGTCCTGACCTGCTGGTCATCGTCATCACTGGCATGGGCAGCATCGAGACCGTCATCGCCGCCATGCGCACCGGTGCGTTCGACTTTCTGGTCAAGCCTGTCGATCCCAAGCTCCTCGGCCTCAGCGTCTTTCGCGCGCTCAAGCACCGCAAGCTGCAAGACGAGGTCAAGCGCCTGCGCGCGGCGTCCTCGGCCAACGTCCGCGGCGCGCTCGTCGGTGAGAGCGTCGCCGTTCGCCGCGTGTACGACCTCATCGAGCGTCTCGGATCGAGCGATCCCTCGGTGCTCATCTATGGTGAGTCCGGCACCGGCAAAGAGCTTGTCGCCCGCGCCATCCACAACGCCAGCTCGCGCGCCGGTCAGCGCTTCGTGGCCATCAACTGCGCGGCCGTGCCGCCGTCGCTCATCGAGTCGGAGCTGTTCGGACACGCCCGCGGCGCCTTCACCGACGCCAAGACCCAGCGCGACGGTCTCTTCGTCCAGGCCACGGGCGGCACCCTCTTTCTCGACGAGATCGGCGAAATGCCGCTCGAGATGCAGCCCAAGCTCTTGCGCGCGCTCCAAGAACGCACCGTGAGGCCCGTCGGCTCCAACAGCGAAATCCCCTTCGACGCCCGCATCATCGCCGCCACCAACCGCGATCTGGAAGGCGAGGTCGTCGAGCGCCGTTTCCGCGAAGATCTCTACTACCGCATCAATGTCGTCTCGGTGCAGCTACCGTCGCTGCGCGAGCGCGGCAACGACATCTTGCTGCTGGCCAAATACTTCCTCGACAAGTTCTCGGCCAAGTCGGACAAAAAAGGGCTGTCGCTGTCGCCGCAGGTGGCCGAAAAGCTCCTCGCCTATCACTGGCCCGGCAACGTGCGCGAGCTCGAGAACTCGGTCGAGCGCATGGTGGCCCTGGCCCGCTTCGACCAGCTTACCGTCGAGGATCTGCCCGAAAAGATCCGCGCCTATCGGTCGGACCGCTTCGTGCTCGCCGCCGATCACACCGAGGAGCTCTTGACCATCGAAGAGCTCGAGCGCCGTTACATCGAGCGCGTCTTGAAGCTGGTCGACGGCAACAAGACCCGCGCCGCGGAGCTGCTGGGCCTCGATCGCCGCACCCTGCACCGCAAGCTCGGTCGTTACTCGGACGACGAAAAAGAGCGCGCTGGCCTGGCCGGACGCGTGCCTGTGCGGCCCGCATAGCCGTGGGGTCCCACCTCTGATACCGTCCTGCCATGTCTTTTGATCTGGCCGGTCACCTCACCGCGCTCCAACAGCGCGTGCAGGCGCAAAGCGGCCGGGCCCAGGGCCACATCCTGGTCCTGACGCACGACAACCCCGACCCCGACTCGCTCGCCGCTGCGCTCGGTCTCAAGCGCCTCTTCGAATCCATGCAGATGGAGACCGCCATCGGTCTCGGCGGCATCATCGGCCGGGCCGAAAACCGGGCCATGGTCCGCGAGCTCAAGATCGATCTGGTGCCCATCGCCAACCTCAACTGGGCGTCTTACGCGGCCGTGGCCCTGGTCGACACCCAGCCCAACACCGGCAACAATTCTTTGCCAGCCGACCGTCGCTGTGATGTCTGCGTCGACCATCATCCGCTCCGGGCCACCACGCCGACCGACATCTTGTGGAGCGACATCCGTCCCGAGTTTGGCGCGACGGCGACCATCGTCTTCGACTATCTGCGCCAGCGCGAACTCAGCCTCGATGCGGTCTTGTCGACAGCGTTTCTGTATGCGCTCAAGTCAGAGACGCGCGACCTCGGCCGCGAAGCCACCCACGCCGAGCGCGACGCCTATGTCGAGCTGATGCAAGAGGCCGATCTGGCGCGCCTTTACACCATCACCAACCCCAAGGTCGGCCGTGAGCACTTCGTGGCCCTCGATCGCGCGCTCAGGGCCGCGGTCGTCTGGGGCGACTTGGTTGCCATCAACCTTGGCCAGCTCGACTACCCCGATCTCGTCGCTGAAGTCGCCGATCTGATGTTGCCGTACGACAAAGCGCGCTGGGTGGTCTGCATGGGCCAGCACAACCGCACGGCCTACATCAGCCTGCGCACCGATCTATCGAACGGCTCGGCCGGCAGCCTCATCCGCCGTGTTGTCGGCGCCCGCGGCGCATCGGGCGGGCATGGCATGGTCGCTGGCGGCCGCATGTTTGCCGAGATCTCGAACGACGACACCCTGAAGTCGGTCTACGACGACCTCGTCGCCGCCTTGCGCCAAGAGCTCAAGATCGTCGCCGCGCCGCTGCCGCTGATCTAATCCACGCATTGACGTCCGGGCCTTCTCGGGCTATCCCGATGGGATGAGCGACGACGTCCAGAACGCAGTGCAAAAAAAGATCGACGAGATGGTGAAGTCGCACCGCATCCTTCTCTTCATGAAGGGGACTCGCCAGTTCCCGCAGTGCGGCTTTTCGGCTCAGGTGGTCCAGCTCCTCAACACGCTGGTTCCCAACAAATACGAGACGGTCAACGTCCTCGCCGATCCGGCCATCCGCGAAGGCGTCAAGATCTACGCCGAGTGGCCCACCGTCCCCCAGCTCTACATCGACGGCAAGTTCGTCGGCGGCTGCGACATCGTCAAGTCGCTGCACGCCTCGGGCGAGCTGCAAAAACTGCTGTCGTAATGTCCGGTCACCCCACTGATTTTCGCGGCGATGTCTTGGCTGCGATCCGCGCCGCCGTCGAGGAAAAGATCCCCGGCGCGGTGTGCGTCGCCTCGGGCGGCAACGGCCATTTCACGATCGACGTCGTCTCCGAAGCCTTCGCCGGCAAGGGCCTCGTCGACAGCCAGCGCATGGTCTACCGCGCCATCAACCATCTCATCACCGGTCCCACCCCGCCCATTCACGCCGTCGACAAGCTGACCACCAAAACGCCCTGATCGTGATCGTCTTTGCGTACTGGTTCCCGGCGCTCGCCGTCTTCGCCGCTACGCGCTGGCTTACCGGGAAGCTGGTCGGTGCGAGACCCGCGCTCTGGCCACGTGATGGCGCCTTCTGGAAGCGGCTTGCCGTTGCAGTGGGTGGCAGCCTCGGTTGCGTGATGGTGGTGGTGTTGACGCTGTTGGGCGCCAACCTCGTTGTTGGTACGCCCACCGTCGATCCACGTCCTTCAGTGGTAGAAACTGCCGCGGGGAGCCCGGCCAGCCTGGCCGGCATCGAAGTCGGCGACGTCATACTTTCCGTCGACAAGATGCCCACCAGCGAGACCGCGATTCTGATCGAGCGCATCAAGGCCGCCGGTGATCAGCCCATCTCCCTAGTCGTCCAGCGCGGCGACACGACCCGCACCTTCACGGTGACGCCCGTCGGTAAACGCATCGGCGTCAAGCTCGATGAAGGCACCGTACTCAGCCACGACGCGGGGCAGGCTTGGAAGTCCGCGTCGGAAGCGCCCTTGCGGATGCTGGCCCGGCTCGCGCGAGCACTGATTCCCCAACCACGCACGGGGTTCGGCGGGCCCGTCGGCATCGTGCAACAACAGCAGCCAGTCCCGCCCTCCCTGGCCACCCACGCCGTGATCCTCGCGCTCGCCTGGCAGCTCATGCTGGTCGCGGTCTTCGGCCAGCTGGTGGCGCTGGTGTTGCTCTGCATTCCCCGTCGGAAAACGACGTAAATGCGACCGCTGCGCATTGCCTTTGGTCGCCTCAACCAAGAGACCAACGCGCTCTCGCCCGTGGTGACCACCCTCGACGACTTCAAGCGCACGCACTATGTCGAGGGCGACGCACTGTTGGCCTGCTGCCAGCCCAAGGCCGCCGAGGTCAAAGGCTTCATGCGCAACCTCGAGCTGTCCGGCTTCGTCGCCGCCGCCAAACGCTGGCCGCGCCCCGTCGAGCCGGTGCCGCTGGTGTCGGCCTGGGCCATCTCCGGTGGCCCCATCGAGCGCGCCGCCTACGACGCCATCCTCGACGCCTTCTTGGCGCGACTTCGCGCGGCCGGCCCCGTCGACGGCGTGTTCGTCGCGCTACACGGCGCGATGGGCGTGGTTGGTCTCCGTGATCCGGAAACGCATTTCCTACAAGCCGTGCGCACCGTCGTCGGCGATCTGCCCATCGCCGCCAGCTTCGACCTCCACGGCAACCTCACCAAAGAGCGCATCGCCGCCGCCAATATCTTGTCCGGGTACCACACCAACCCGCATCGAGATCACGCACGCACCGCCGGACGGGCCACCCGCGCTCTACTGGGCATTATCGACAGCGACGGTAAAATGCCCATTACTACGGCCTGGCGCACCCTGCCCATGTTGCTCGGCGGCGGCAACACCATCGACTTTCTGTCGCCGATGCGGAAGGTCTTCTCGCGCCTCAAGAAGCTCTTGCGCGACCCGCGTGTCGTCGACGCCAGCGTGTTCCCGGTGCACCCGTGGAACGACGATCCCCAGCTCGGCTGGAGCGCCATCGTTCATACCCGCAACGATCAAGCTCTGGCCGAGACCCTCGCCGACGAGCTTGCCGAGTCTCTGTGGTCGGTCCGTGACGTCAAGCCGCCCGCGTTCTCCACCGCCGTCGACGCCGTCGTCGCTGCGCGCCGTGCCACCATCGCCCGCAAGCTCGGCGTGGTGGTCTTTGCCGACGCCTCCGACGTCGTCAGCGCCGGCTCGGTCGGCGAAAACACCGATCTTTTGCGCGTGCTCCTCGACGAAGGCAAGGACCTCGTCAGCTATGTCCCCATCCGCGACCCCGAGGTCGCTGTGGAGCTGGAGCACGCCGCGATTGGCAGCACCGTGACCGTCGAGCTCGGCGGCAAGCTCGATCCGGCCCGCACCCGGCCCATCCCGCTCACCGCGACGGTCCAGTCGCTACATCGCGACACGCCCTTCGGCCGCGTCGTCGTCCTCACCGTCGGCAAAACCAACATCTGCGTGACCGAGGGCCCGCCCCTCGTCATGAAGCCGAGCTTCTTCGCCGACCTCGGCCTCAGCGTCTGGTCAGCCGATGTTGTCGTCGTGAAGAATTTCTTCCCCTTCCGCATGTTCTTCCTGCTACACGCGCGCAAGACCATCTATGTGAAGACCCACGGCATCACCGACCTCGACGCCGCCTTTGCCATCACCTTCGACGGTCCCATGCACCCGCGCGACACGGTCGACGGCTGGCGATCTCGTGACCGCAGCCGCCGAGGCCTGTAGCTACGCCGCCTTCTTGCGCATCAAGAACCCACCAGCCGCCATCAGGACGCCTGGAATACCCGTACCTACACTGATGTGCATCTGAGTCTGCGCCTTGGCTTCCACCATGCGGACCACGAAGCCGCCACCACGCGGACCGATCGAGGCCTGCAAGCGCTCGGCCGCGCCGAAATTCTTCATTGAGAAAATTCCGAAAAACAAGCTCAATGCAATAAATACGCCGCCAACGATCATCAACGCAAGCCCGCCCGCCTTCATCGGATTCTTCTCCTTGGGACTGTTTTCCAACGTGTCCAGAACCTACGGCGCGGTGCACTTTTCCTTCCGAAATCGCTTCTGACCTGGCTCCTGTAGAAATCCCTTCACCCATGGTTTATTGTAAGGCAGCGTTCTAACTAAAAAGGGGGGACTATGAGGTGGGGACATACAGCTTTGGTCTGTCTGGTCGTCGGTTTGGTCGGTTGTAACAACGCTGCAACAGGTCCAACCATCACCCTCAACATCGCGGCGTCCGTGGACCAGACCGGTACCAGCGGCTCCAAGAGCTGGGTCGACACCCTCAACATGGCCATGACCGACCTCAACGCCGGCCTCGCCACCGCCAAGTCCGCCATCCGCTTTGCCCTCGTGTTGTCAGACTCGGTCAACACGCCGACCATCACCGTCCCCAAGGTCATCGACGCGGTCCAGAACCAGAAAGCCATCGGCGTCATCACCGACACCAGCCAGGACGACGTGGCCATCAACATGGTCCACTACGACGCCGACGCCACCAACGACCTCAACGTGCCCATCGTCGGCTCGACCGTCAGCTCGCCACTCATCAACAACCCCGCCGCCGTCGACAGCAACGCCATCAAGCAGGCTGCCTACCAGAACGCCATGCACTGGAACTTCCGCGTCACCATGTCGTCGGCGGCCGAGGCCAAGGCCTTCGTCGCCCAGGCCCTGTCGCGCGGCACCAATGGCGACGTCGACGGCAACGGCACCGTCAAGATCGCCGTCTACTACACCAACGAAGCCTCGGGCAAGGGCCTCGCCGACGCCATCGCCGCCACCATGGCCATCGCCCGTCCCGACGCCAAAGTCGAGCTCATCGGCGTCAACTCCAGCGACGCCGCCTTCAACGTCAACACCCACGACTTCGCCGCCGACATGAAGCTGCTCACCGACGACAAAAACGAGACCACTGGCGCCACCGACGGCCCGCCCGACTTCATCTGCGAGACGGCCTTCCCGCAGATCGGCGAGGCGATCATGAAGGCCTATCTCGACGGCGGCTACTCCACCTTCTTCTTCCACCCCCACGGCTTCCGCACCGGCTCCATCACCTCGGCGCTGGGCGCGGCCATCAACGGCCAAGAAGGCATCTCCTACATCGTCACCGACGGCACCTCTGGCGCCGCCTATGCCACCCAATTCCAGAGCACCTACGGCTACGCAGCGACGGGACACGACTCCAACTTCTACGACTGCGTCTCGGTGCTCAGCATGGCCGCGTTGACCGCCATCCGCGGCCTCCCCGACGCGTCCAAGGTCAGTGGCGCCCAGGTCCGCGACGCCATCAGCCAGCTCAACACCGTCGGTGGCGAGCCGATCGCCATCGGCGCCGCCGACTTCGCCAAGGCCGCCGGGCTCATCGCCGCCGGCAAGCCCATCAACCTCGTCGGAGCCTCGGGCCCACTCGACTTCGACGCCAACGGCAACGTGCTCAACAAGCTGGTTCACTGGCGCATCGTCAACTCCACCTTCACCGACGTCGAGCTGTTCGACTGCACCAAGAGTCCTGATTGCCCGCTGACGCCTCTCTGATACGCGCACTCGTCGCCGCGCTGATTCTGGCGTTGCCCGCCTCGGTGGTCTTCGCCGATCCGGCCGCGCCGGCAGATCCTGCGCCCGCCGATCCCAGCGAGCTCGATCTGTTCAAGCTCGACGCCAACCTCAATGCGCTGGTGGTCACGGCCTCGGGCGGCGTCGAGGAAGAGCGATCGATCACCTCGGCCAACGTCACCTCCATCAGCCGCGACGAGATCGACGTGCACGGCTGGCGCTCCATCGCCGAGGTCCTCGGCAACGTACCCGGCCTCTATCTCATCGACGACGGAGTCACACCGTCGCTGGGCGTCCGCGGCGCCACCGGCGGCCTACAAGCCGGCACCCGCATCGTCAAGATCATGATCAACGGCGCGCAGGTCAGCTATCGACCCGACCTGACCGCCTGGCTCGGACCCGAATTCATCCCCATGGAAGCCGTCGAACGCATCGAGATCGCCAAGGGCCCGCTGTCGGCGCTCTACGGCGCCAATGCCTTTTTGGCGACGGTGAACATCATCACCAAGAGCGCCAGCGACGGGCTGCATGGCTCCGTCGAGGGCCGTGCGACCGTGATCCGCTCCTACGGCGGCGGCGGTGGCTCGGCGCTCGTCGAGTACGGCACCGAAAAACGCGGCATCCTGGCCACCCTGTCCTACGACCAGATCGACCGCTCCGGCAACAGGCTGCAGATGACTTTGCCGGCGCAGGACCCGACGCTGCCGATCTTCAACCGCGAGTCGACGGGCGATCTGGCGCGCCCGCTGAGCGTCTTCGTGCACATGCATATCGGCAATGCGAAAGTCGGCCAGTTCACGCTGCAGGGCGGCCTACAGCGACTCGACTCCAACGGCGAATTTCAGCTCAACTCGATCTTGACCCATCAGAGCCGCATCGCGCTGACCAACTTCTGGAGCTCGCTCGGGTACAAGCAAACCTGGAACAAAGTCAGCCTGACCGCTTCGTTCGGCTACTCGCGCGGCCGCCCCAACCGCGGCGACGACAAGCGTCTTCTCACCGACAACTTCCGCTACATCTTTCAGCCCAAATACGGCTACGACGCCGTCGACGGCCAGGCCGAGGTCAGCTACTCGCCGTTCGGCCAACGGCTCACCCTGCGCGCCGGCCTCGATCTCGAATATTCGATGGAGCGCGTGCTCTACAACACGCAGACCTTCAACCAGCCGGAAGGCATCCGCCAGGCCGGCGACACCATCGACCTCATCGGTGACTCGGAGCCACGCGTTCAGAACTTTCTCGACGTGGGCTTCTATCTTCAAGCGACCAGTGTGCCGTTCAAGAAGCTGCCGGGCCTGCATCTCACGGCCAACTTCCGCGTCGACCGGCTCAGCTTTGGACCCATCGACTACCCGACGCAATTCTCGTGGCGCGCCGCCATCGCCTATCGCTGGAACGCCAACTGGGTCACCAAGATCATCGCTGGCCGCGCCTTCCAGACGCCGTCGGGCGTGTTGCTCTTCGGCCACGGCGGCTTCGGCAACAGCAACAACGTCATCGGCAACGTCATCCTCACCGGCACGGCGCCGCTCCGCCCGCAGAGCGTCACCAGTGCCGAGCTGCTCGTCTCCGGCAAGCTGTTCGGCCACCTGGCGCTCGAAGGCGGCTTTTTCTACCAAGACCTCAGCGACAAGGTCGAGTTCATCCAGACCGGCCCCAACTTCGTCGCTGTCAACCGCGGCGACCACATGAACTTCGGCTTCGAAGCCACGCTGCGCTTCTCGCTCCGCTGGTTCTCCGCCTACGGCAACGTCAGCATCCAGAAGGGCTTCTCTGGAAGCGGCTTAGACGTGGGCGCGCCACCGAGCTACCCCGATCAGTTCGGCCTCGTCGGTGTCGACTTCGACATCAAGCGCATTCACCTGCACGCCAACAGCCAGCTACGCATCGTAGGCCCGCGCGGCGCCTCGCAAAGCAACGTCCTCCAAAACGGCTCGGTGGTCTACGAGCTCCCCACCTTCGTCAACTGGGACATCACCCTCTCGACGATGGACCTGCATCTCTTCAACAGCGGCGACACCCGCGTCCTCCTCTCCGCCCGCAACCTCCTCGACGAGCGCCACTCCGAACCGGGTTTCGGCGGCTTCGACACGCCCAACCAAGGCCGAGTCATCTACATGGCGGTCACGCAAACCTTTTGATATAGCGGCTGGGTGAAGTCGCTTTGGCGCTGGGGCAGTGTGGTCGCACTGATTGCGCTGGCAGCCTATTTTATCGTCGCTGTTTGGCGGTTCGGCGCCTTTCCGTTCGACGACACGTTCATCACCTTGCGCTATGCGCGTAACCTCGCGCTCCACGGCGCGTTGACCTTCAATATCGGCGATTCCAGTCATGTCGACGGCTACAGCAGCCCGGCATGGACGCTGGTGCTGGCCTTCATCATCCGGGTCGGCTTCGACGGTGCGCAAGCGGCGGTGTGGTTGTCGAAGGCGTGTGGCGTCGCTGCCGGGCTGGGCGCCTTTGTCGTCGCGCGGGTGCTGGGCGCGCGACGCGGGTGGGCACTGTTGGCGCCGCTGGCCTGTTTTACGTCGGTGTCATGGCTGGTGTGGTCGACGCCGGGCATGGAGACGCCGTTCGTGGCCTGCTGCAATCTGGCGCTGCTCTACGCGCTGTCACGCGGAGCGCCAGCGGACGGTCCACGCCTCACGGCCATGTTGGTCTGCGCCATCGCCCGACCGGAGAGCGCCGTGCTGGTCGGCACCGCGCTCGGCCTCGAGGTTCTTTCGTCGAGAACGCTGGAACCAACCGCTCGGCGTCGCGTGCTCTTGCGGCTCGGCTGGCTCGTCGCTGCCCTGGGTGCGCTGTTCGTGGCCCACTGGCTCTACTATGGCTATGCGCTGCCCAACACGTTCTACGTCAAGCTGGCCGGCGTGACATCGTGGCAACGTGGCCGCGCTGACCTCGTCACCTTCATCAGCTCGCACGGCATTTGGCTGGCGCTCGTCGCTGCCTTCGGCCTACTTTTCGTCGCTGGTGCGCCGCGAAAGATCGCGGTCCTCACGCTCATCGCCTTTGCGGCGACTGCGTATGCGTACGGCCGCGCGGGTGGCGACTACATCGACTATCATCGCTACTACCAACCGGCCGTCCCGTCGCTGTTCGCGCTGCTCGCCGTGGCCGCCTCGCGTCTTTCGGAGCGCTCAAAACCTCTCACGATCGGCGTGGCCATCGCCGGCCTCGGCGTCGCCGCCGCGCTGGTGGTCGATGGTGAGCAACACCTTCGCACCGCCTGGCGTAGCCAAACCCTCAGTGCCGCCGCCTTTTACGCGCGAGCCTGGAGGACCGCCGGTGAAGCGCTGGCCCGCGCATATCCGGCGACCACGGTCATCGCGGTGCGCCCAGCCGGCCTCATCCCCTACGTCACCGACTTTCCAACCCTCGACGTCCTCGGTCTCAACGACCACGACATCGCGCTCCACGCCGAGATCCTCCGCGCCTACGATCCCGGCCACAACAAAGAAGCCTCGCCGCGCCAGATCGTCGCCCGCCATCCGGATGTCATCGTCAACCACCCGACCTTCAGCGCCACCGACCAATCGGGCCACCCCCACCCGCAGACGCCCGCTGTCATCAGCAACGCCTACACCTGGAAATGCATCCCCGCCGGCCATTCGGGCTGGCTCTGCGTCTTCGAAAAGCGCTAGTGCTTGTATTCGGGGACGTTGAGGCGGCCGCCGAAGTCTTCCAGGCGGATGCTGACCGAGAGCGACGCGATGTGCTGTAGCGCGCTGAACGTTGCGTTGGGGTAGAGCGGGCTCGTCGAGGTGCGGTCGGTCAGGATCTGTAGTGAGTAGCCAACATCGACGCCGAATGCGCCGCGATGGAGCCCCATCCCGAGCCCGAGCACGACGCGCAGATTGTCCGGCTGTAGGCCAATGAGCCAACCCTGCCGCACCGGCGTCGTATCCACGCCGACGCCGAGTCGCAACGGCAGCTCGCAGTCTTTGCCGATGAGCTTGTACTCGGCGCCTACGCGTACAGCGACGGTATCGCGCAGATTGGTATCGATGGTGTCGCGATAGGACGACGACGACGGCTTCTCGCCCGGCATGGTGAAGATGGTCGTCAGCGGGGCCGAGCTCGGTGCCCACAACGTCCACCGCACATCCGCCGACAGGACCAGATTGGGCAACACCAGCGACGACAAACCGAGCGCGAGATTGTGCGGCGTGGAGTAAGCCAGCACCGCATCCAGCGTCTGCGCAGGCTGGCCCGTCACGCCCACTTGCCCGCTCCCATTCATGGTCAGATCGACGCCGCTGCGGTAGGCCACGCCGACACGCAACCAACGCTGCACCACATCCACCAGCAGGCCCACATTGGCACCGATGCCCACGCCGGTCGTCACCGACGACGCCCCACCCGCACCGGGCCGACCGCTGTCATGACGCATCGACAGTGACGCTGGCACCACCGTCAGTCCAAAGCCGACGGAGACGCGCGGATGTGGCCGAATCGAGACTTGCGGATTGATCGTCGTGGTCGTCAGATCGAAATGGGTCCCGCCAAGCGCACCAGGCCACGCCACGGGATAGTCGACGCGGGAAGCGAACTGCGAAAACACGCCGAGCCCGAACGCCAGATGGGGCCCGAGCCGCTGGGTCAGATACACCGTCGGCAGGCCAAAGTAGCCACTCGAATGGGTGTCGGCATTGCCGCTGCCCTTGACCTCGCCGGTCCAGCCCACGAACGTCCCACCGACGGTGAGCCCAAGTCCGCGCTGGCGGGTGAGACCGGCCGGGTTGTAGAACGCAGCGTCGGCCTCGTCGGCACGCCCGGTCACCGCGCCAGCGACCCCGATGGCCGCGGCCGACTGCTCGATAAGCTCGGTGCCACCGGCGAAGGCCATGCCGGGCGACAACAGCAACGACAGCAAGAGCATCCGAGCGATACGCATCGAGAGGGGAACGTAGGACCTCGGGCCGTGCGCCGTCAATGACCAAGCGGGCAGATCGGCCGGCCGCGTGGTACACCGAGGCTGATGCCAGTGGAGACCCTGACCCACGACAGTCGCCTGCTCGCCGACAACCCACTCGGCGACCCCGCGCGCCGCACCATCGGCGTCTACCTGCCGCCCGGATATGATGGCAAGCGCCGTTTCCCGACGGTGACGGTGCTGACGGGTTTCACCGGCACGGGCATGAGCCTGCTCAATTCGACCCCGTGGGAGCCCAACCTCGCCACCCGTATGGACAGGCTCATCACCGACGGCAAGGCACGTCCAGCCATCCTCATCATGCCCGACTGCTTCACCCGTTATGGCGGGTCGCAATACGCCGACTCGCCGGCCCTCGGCCGCTATCAGAGCTATATCGTCGACGAGATTGTGCCAGCCGTCGAGGCCCAGTTCCGCTGCATCGCCGCGCCCGAAGGCCGCGCCGTCGTCGGCAAATCCTCTGGCGGCCATGGCGCCTTGAGCCTGGTCATGGATCGTCCGGGCGTCTTTTCCGCTGCCGGCTCGCACGCCGGCGACGCTGCCTTTGCCACGTCCTACAGCCGCGATTTTCCGTCGGTGCTGCTGCAGCTCGAGAAGCGTGGTGGCATCGCCGGGTTTCTGACCTGGTTCGAAGCGCAGGTGACCAAACCTTCGTCGTCGATCGAGGTCATGAGCCATCTGTGCTGCGCCGCGGCCTGGTCACCGACCACAGGCCCCTACGGCTTCGGGCAAGGCTTCGAGCTGCCTTTCAAGCCGCACACCGGCGAGCTGGTCCCTGAAGTCTTCGCCCGCTGGCTGGCCTTCGATCCCGTCGAGCGCGTCGCCGATCCCGCCGTCCAGGGCCACCTCGGCGCCCTCCGCGCGCTCTATCTCGATGCCGGCCGCAGCGACGAATATTTCCTCCAGCTCGGCGCCCGCCAGCTCTCCGCCCGTCTCACCGCGGCCAACATTCCGCACCTTTACGAAGAGTTCGACGGCGGCCATCGCGGCATTCAGCACCGCTATGACCGCTCGCTCGCCGTCCTGACCGAGGCACTAGCCCGAGCATGATCTTACCGTTCGTCACCCGGGTCATCCTGTTGCACGCGCAGGTGCTGACCATGAACCCGGCGCAGCCGCGCGCCACCATCGTCGGTGTCGTCGACGGCAAGATCGCCTATGTCGGCGATGAGCTGCCGGCGGCCAAGAAGGCCGTGGGGGGGGAGCCCGACAGCATCGTCGATTGCGACGGCCACACCCTCGTGCCGGGTTTCAACGACGCCCATGTCCACTTTGGCCTGCAGCTCACCCTCGGCTCCGAACGCGGCCTGACATTGCCCGACTCCGTTGGCCAGACCCGCGACGGCTTTCGTCGCGCCGTCCTCGACGTCATGATCGGTCAGCCCGGCCAAGACCTCCTCTACATTCTCACCCGCGATCTGCCCATCGGCATCAAACAAGCGCGCGATCTCGACTTCGTCACCCGGCCCCTCTTCGTCGTCAGCTCGCACGGTGGCCTGTTCAATACGGCGGGCCTCACCCTCAGCGGCCTCACCCCCGAGGAAGCCCCCGGCGGCTTTGTTCGCGGTCGGGAGCTTGCGGTGGCCCTCGACAGACTGGCCAAAGCGCAGCCTCTCGGCGTGCTGTTGGCCGGTGCGCGCGCTTTTCTGCAGCGTTGTGCGGCGCTCGGTCTCACGTCGGTGCAGCTCATCGACGACTTTCCCGATTTGTTCGAGAGCCTGCGACGCAGCAACGAGCTGACCCTGCGGATCCGTCTCACGCCGCTCGGCTTTCGCTTCGACACGCGGCTCTATCAACCAACCTGGGCGGCCACCGCGCCCGACTGGGTCCGTCTCGACGGCGTGAAATATTTCCACGACGACGGCGCCCGTTTGAGCCGCGTCGAGCTGCGCTCGATCTTCGACGTCCACGTGCCGATCGGACGACAGGTTTTGGTGCATGTCCTGTCACGTCGCGCGCTGGTCTCGCTGCTCGACACCCTCGAGAAACTGGTGAACGCGTTGCCCGAAGGCGCCCGCGCCCGTGCCTCGAGGCTCTTTCGCCTGGAGCACGTCGACGAGCTCGGCCCGGGCGACGCCGAACGCCTCGCGCGGCTCGGCATCCCGGTGTGCAGCAACCCGTCGATGCTTCCCGAGTGGCGTCACAGCCTGCACGATCGCGCCTTCCCGATGCGTACTCTCATCGACGCCAAAGTCCGCGTCTGTATCGGCAGCGACTTCGTCGGCGCCCACACCCCGGCGCGCCCGCTCGACCCCTGGTTCGCCATCGCCCAAGCCGTCAACCGCACGGGCCCCGAGCGAATCACGGTCGAGGAAGCGCTGAGCGCCTACACCGCCGGCAGTGCCGATGCCGACGGCTCGATCGCGCTCAAAGGGACATTGGTGCCCGGCAAGCTCGCCGACCTCATCGTCGTCTCTTCCGATCCGCTGACCACCAAAGAGCTGCAAAACACGACCACGCTCCTCACCATGGTGGGAGGGAAGATCGTCTTTCGTACGTCGGACCTGCACGACATTCCGACCCGGCCAGCACCGAGTATCGGGCCAGCTTCGCCGTCGGTGCCGACCATCGGCGCCAAGCGCCCCGCCAACAAGCCGCAATAGGGGCGTAACAAAGGTCACACTCGTGTCGCTTCTCTTCCGCGCGGATTCGTGTAGGAATCCGCGAAACAGCAGTCCTGGTGGTCCAAATATGCATACGTCCATGATGGTTCGATCTTTCTTCGCTTGTTCCCTCATCCTCGCCGCCTGCGGCAACTCGCCGATGATGAAAAACGACGGCGGCGACGCCGACCTGGGCACTGGCGACATGGCGTCCAACAATCCCGATGCCGGCCCCAAGATCACCATGTGTCCCAAAGCGGGCATGGCGCCGCTGACCACGGGGACATGTAGCGTCACGGCGGGTGGCACCAGCACGCTCATCACCGCCACCATCCTCACCCCCGGCGAAGTCTTGCGTGGGGGCCAGGTTCTCGTCGACGCCACCGGCGTCATCGCCTGTGTCGGCTGTGACTGCACCGCACAGGCCTCTGGCGCCACCGAGGTCGAGTGCCCAACCGGCGTCTTGACGCCGGGCCTGGTCAACGCCCACGACCACATCGACTATCAGTCGGCTCCCAAGACCGCCACCGCCGAGCGCTGGGAAGCGCGCAACGAATGGCGTGGCGGCAAGAACGGCCACAGCAAGCTCTCCTCGGGCGGCTCCACCACCGCTGTCACGGCCATCAACTGGGCCGAGCTGCGCGGCATCATGGCCGGCACCACCTCGACCATCTGTGAGCCAACCAACGTGAAGCCAACGGGCCTCATGCGCAACCTCGACGACGCCAGTCTCGAAGACGGCCTCAACCAAGGCGTGGTCGACTCGTCGACGTTCCCACTCGAGACGGTCTCCGACTACGCGCTCATCGCCTCTGGCTGTACCTATCCGAAGCCGCCCAACCTCAGCACCATCACTGGCGAAGCGGCCTACGTGGCGCACGTCTCCGAAGGCGTCAGCGCCGAATCGCACAACGAATTCACCTGTCTTTCGTCGTCAGCAGCGGGCGCGGTCAACGTGCTGAGCGCCAAGACCTCGTTCGTCCACCTCATCGCCATGCAGCCGGCCGACTACGCCGCCATGGCCATGGCCAACACCGGCCTCGTCTGGTCGCCGCGTTCCAACATCCGCCTCTACGGCAACACCGCCACCGTCACCACGGCACACGTCCTCGGTGTCAGCATTGCGCTCGGCACCGACTGGGTGCCATCGGGCTCGATGAACATGCTGCGCGAGCTGGCCTGCGCCGACGGCCTCAACACCACCTACTTCGCCAAACACTTCACCGACGAGCAACTGTGGATGATGGCCACCGCCAACGCCGCCCACGCCGCCCAGATGGACGACGTGATCGGCATCATCAAACAAGGTTATGTCGCCGATCTCGCGATCTTCGACGGCGCCACCCGCACCGATCACCGCGCGGTCATCGCCGCCCAGCCCGACGATGTCGTCCTCACCATGCGCGCCGGCAAAGTCCTCTACGGCGACCAGGCTTTGGTCACCGCGCTCCGCCCATCCGCAACGTGCGACGTGGTCGACGCCTGCACCAAGCCCAAGGTCGCCTGCCTCAGCGACGAAATCGGCATGGGTTACGCCGCACTCAAGACCGCCGTCGGCGCGCCCTACGCGCTCGCCTTCTGCGGCACCGACCCCACCAACGAGCCGACCTGCAAGCCCTCGCGTGGCGCCACCGCCTCGAGCGCCACCGCCAGCGTCTACACCGGTGACGTCACCTCCACCGACACCGACGGCGACGGCATCGAGGACGGCATGGACAACTGCCCCACCGTCTTCAACCCCATCCGCCCGATGGACAACGGCAAGCAAGGCGACGCCGACGGCGACAATGTGGGCGACGCCTGCGACCCTTGCCCACTCAACGCCAACACCACCACCTGCGCCAGCCTCAACCCCAACGACACCGACGGTGACGGTATCCTCAACGCCACCGACAACTGCCCCAACGCCGCCAATGCCGACCAGAAAGACACCGACAGCGACGGCAAAGGCGACGCCTGCGACGCCTGCCCCAACGATGCCAACCCCGGCAGCGCCGCTTGCCCCACCACCGTCTACAAGATCAAGAACAAGACCATCGCCGCCGGTGCCGTGGTCTCGCTCAGCAACCTTCTCGTGACCGCGGTCAACACCACCGGCTTCTACGCGCAGGTCAAGACCGGCGACGCCGGCGACATGGGCCCGGACTTCAGCGGCATCTTCGTCGCCCAGGCCAGCCCCACGGCCGTCGCTGGCAACCGCATCGACATCACCA
>Ga0123338_10000795_pt1 | contig 31335 bp, 31 predicted proteins | sample grotaG_FD_89793 | JGI IMG/M metagenome (GOLD analysis project Ga0123338, IMG submission 89793) | Glacier valley bacterial and archeal communities from Borup Fiord, Nunavut, Canada, to study Microbial Dark Matter (Phase II) -... | ecosystem: Environmental > Aquatic > Freshwater > Ice > Glacier ...
AAGGGGTGGCTGCGCGTGCCGGTGTCGCCAAAGCAACGGTGTACCGCCGATACCCGACGCTTGCCCCGCTGCTCGTCGACGCCGTTCGGGTACGGCTCTGCCTCATCCACGAGCTGCCGGACACCGGTGACTTGCGGGCCGACCTGCTGGCGATGATGCAGCCGCTAATCGACCGGCTGCTCACTCCTGACGGTGCCGTGCTGGCGGCATTGATGACCGAACGCTTCCGGGAGCCTGAACTCGCTGCGGAATCGATCGCTCGATCATCGGCCAGAAGCGGGAACACACCAGGATGCTGCTCCGCAATGCCGTCGCTCGTGGCGAGCTGCCAGCCGAGACGGACATCGATCTCGTCGCCGAGATCCCGGCGGCGATCATCTGGCACCACGCCCTCAACCACCTGACGATCAATGCCGGCTTGGCCGAAAGAATCGTCGACCACATCCTCGATGCGAAGGGAGCGCGGCACCGATGACCTACCCGGCGAATTGGCGTCCGGCGTTCGCCGCCGACGTCCTGCTGGCCCCCGATTCGACGGCGACGGCTGTTGCCAGAACGGTGGGCTACAACATCCGCTTTCCTTCAGCAGTTCGTTCAGACGCAACACGGTGTCAGCCCGATGGGGTACCGCGTCCGTCATCCATCGGCCGTGACGTCTAGCAATGACCGGGCCCTGGGTATCGGATAGAGATGAGCGACACACCTGAGACTGGCGTCCCGATCTACACCGACCTGCCGGAGCAACTCCCGCCGATGAACGATCCGCCGCCGCCGCTGGACCCTGACGAGGACCTGATTCTGACGGCGACTGATTCTGACGGCGACTGATTCTGACGGCGACTGATTCTGACGACTGCGGTTGCAAACTCGTTGCAACACCGCACTCCGATGATATTGCCATGACACTAATACAGCAGTCCAACACCGACCCGATCAATGCTGACCCCGTGCAGCGCCTCCTCGAGGCGATCGCCGGTGGGGCTGGCATGCCAGACGGTCTTTTCGTCGGCGATGCCACCCTCGTCGCGCCGATGGGCCGGTCGCGCACTGGGCACGCATAAGCAATCGAGGCGGAATTCGCCCAGCAGCCGTACTCGGAGTGATCCGGTACCGCTGCATCCTTTCACAGTTTGATCGAGCCGATGTGGACAGATATGGAGGGATGTGGGTCGATCGGTGTTCGGGGGAGTACGGTTCTTGGTGCGGTTTCCAGCGGCGTTGTGTCGCCACTCGGATCCGTCGGCGGAGGTGCCGTGGTGCAGCGAGCATCGTTGGGTTTCACATCTATTCGTGCTGCTCGCGACGGCACCGTGCTGGAGTATCAGGCTTCGCACGAAATGAGCGGTGGGCGGATCGCCTCCGAGGTGGTCGGCAGGAATATCAGAGAACTGTTGCCACCAGCCGTCTCGTCGGCGATCTCCGCGGCCATTACCGCCTGTCTCGACTCGCAATCCGTGGTGAATCTCGACTACACGCTGGAATTGTCGGATGACGTGCGGGCCAGGGAGGCTCGCTTTGCTCCGGCAGGCACCGACGAAGTGGTGGCGATCATCAGCGACGTGACGGAAGCGCACATTGTCGAGGCGAGACAGGTTCACCTCGCAGAAATTTTGGAAGCGAGCACCGATTATGTCGCTACGACCGATCTGAACGGGCGGATCCTCTACGCCAACGCTGCTTTTCGCACCCGTTTCGGTGTGGCGACGGTGGAGCAGATCGTCTCCGACGCCTACAGCTTGTTCGGTTTTATGAGTCCCCAGAGCCGAGCACGGTTCCTCGGCGATGGTGTCCCGGAGCTCTGGAGGACCGGGCGCTGGAGCGGCGAGATCGAGGGGCTCGGCGCAGACGGGTCCCTCATCCCGTTGTGGCAGGCGGCGATCGCTCATCTCGACGCAACCGGCAAGCCCGAGTACTTCTCGGGCATCGCTCGCGATATCAGTCAGATGAAAGTGGCGCAGACCGAACTGCGCGTGTCCGAAGAACGGTTCCGCTCGCTGCTCGCGAACGGGTCAGATGTCATCCTCGTGCTCACCGCAGGTGGCGATGTCACGTATGCCAGCCCAGCGATCGAACGGGTTCTGGGTTACCCGGTCGATTCGCTCGTCGGCACGACGGCGTTCGAACTCATTCACCCCGATGACATCGGAACGGCGCTCGACTCGTTCGCTGCGGCGTTCAACGGAATGAACTCTCCAAACGGGCTGCAGTACCGCGTTCGTCATGCCGATGGTTCGTGGCGGTGGGTGGAGTCACGCGCAACCAACCATCTCGACACGCCAGGTGTTCGTGGATTCATCGTCAATGCTCGCGATATCACCGTGCGTCACGATGCAAATGAGCTGATCGAGCAGGCGTCTGCGTTACTTGCCAGCGTGATGGGAGCAGCCACCAACGAAGCCATATTCGTCACCGACTCGACGGCGACGATCGTCGCGTTCAGCCGCGGTGCCGAGGTGTTGCTCGGTTTTCGCGCTGACGAGGTGATCGGTGTGCTCCATCCGAGTGTGTTCCATCGTGCTGGCGAGGTCGCCACCGTCGCCGATGATCTTGGCATCAGCTCGGAGGCGCTCTTCCTGCATGCTCCGCCTGACGGACGCTCGATCGTGCGTGAATGGGAGTTCGTCAGACGAGACGGCTCGACGTTCGACGGTGCGCTCACCGTGTCGGCACGGTTCGATTCTGCAGGGGTATTGTCCGGCTTCCTGTATGTCGCCAGTGACATCAGCGAGCGTCGTCGGCGAGACGCCGATCTCTCCGAGCGGGCATTGCACGATCCGCTCACCGGACTTGCCAATCGTGCGTTTCTGCATGGCGCGTTCGCAGAAGCAGTCGGTGAGAGTGGGTGGAGTGAGCCTGGACGGATCGTGCTGTTCATCGATCTCGATCATTTCAAACGTGTCAACGACACCTTCGGCCACGCAGCCGGCGACGCTGTGCTCGTCGGTGTCAGCGAGCGCCTGAAGGAGAATTTGCGGTCGACTGATCTTCCCGTTCGCCTCGGTGGCGACGAGTTCGTCGTGCTGCTCGGGCGGACCGCCTCCAGATCCACAGCGACCGACATCGCCGAACGGATCGTCGTGGCACTCGGCAGACCGTTTCAGATCGACGGCACCGACGTGACGATCGGCGCGAGCGTCGGACTGGCGATCAGTGGACCCGATCTCACCGCGGATGCCTTGATGGTCGCCGCAGACGCTGCCGCCTACGAGGCCAAGCGAACTGGCAAAGGACGCCTCGTCGAGACTGCTTCGTGAGGTCTGTCCCAATCGGGCAGATCATCCGAACACAACCGGATCACGAATCCGTGGAACTGCGGCGGTCGGTACTCCAGGTGCCGGTGTCCCTCTATCCGGCGATCGAAGGGGGCCCGGCTGCGGGGTGGGTGGCGAGAATCAACGGGGGTCGCGGAGTTTGAGTGAAGTCGAACGCTTGGGTGATATCGCCGAGTTGGGCTGCGTTCTCCCGGACATCGGGACGGGGGTCCGGTCGTCCATCCGTTGCCGGGTCGAGGCGTTGACCGTTGAGGAAGTCGTCTTCGATGAATTTGACGTAGGCGTCGAAGCTGAGTGTCTGATGGTCGATGTAGCCATGTTTGGCGTAAGGGCTGATCACCAGCCCCGGCACCCTCAGGCCATAGCCGTTCTGGTCGACCTTGGGCGGTTGGACATGGTCGTAGAAGCCGCCCCAGTCGTCCCAGGCGAGAAAGATCGCTGTCGAGTTCCAGTCTGGTGAGTGCATGACGGCGTTGATCAGGCTGGTGACGTACGTCTGTCCGGCGGAGCTCGGCGCTGGTGGATGTTCGCTGACGGCACCCGAGGGAACGACCCAGCTGACGGCGGGAAGCGTACCGCTGGCGGCCTGCGTGTAGAAATTGGCGACGGACTGGATGTTGGATTGTTGGCCGTCCTCACGCACGGTGTCGAAGTACGGTAACGGGTTCCAGATTCCGGGTGTGTTGGCGTTCTGGTTGACTGCCGTGCAGCTCATCGCCGCGTCGTTCCGGCAGTCGGGTTCGGTGCCGGCGACGACGTAGTAGCCCCACGGGACGTTGTTCTTGTGGAGCAGATAGGTGAGGTCGGTCCAGGCGTAGTCCGGACCGGTGGGAACGGTGATCGGGTCGCCTTCGGAGTCCGTTGCGGGGACCTGCGCGGTTGTTGTCGCTGGTTTGTTCTTCTTGGTGCCAGTCTGGAAGTCGGGTGGTGAGCCAGGGTTCTGTAACGCGTTCGTGCAACTCGCCGGACTGCCAGGAGTGGTGCAGTGTGCTGACCATTCGGAGACCATGAACAAATGTTCGGGCAGACTCCAGGAGGCGTTCGGTTCGAACATGTGGTCCTGGAGGACGAACTGTTGGGCGTAGGTCCAGTAGTTCGGGATTTCACGTGCGTCTTTCCACCCCATTACGTCCTGCTTCGCACCGTTCGTACATGCCGGGTTCGTTGGATCGGTACAGCCTTTCCTACCGGCTGCGGCTTGAGTGACGAACCCGTTCATTTTCCCGTCGTTGATATCGACCGAAGCGTTGGTCTGACCATGCGGGCCACCGCCGTTGACGTCGGCACTGTTGTGAAACGGTGCGACGCATGCACCCGTGGCGCTGGGCAGGCATACCGTTGGTTTGCCATTGGCCATCGGGATGCCGTCGGCGCCGGGGTAGGTACCGAAATAGCTGTCGAACGAACGGTTCTCCTGCATGATCACGACCACGTGAGCAATTTTGTGAATCCCATCCTGAGACGAACCCGTCGGCGGAGCCGAGGCGACAGCGGACGTCGCTCCGACGCTCGGAACAGGCGTATCCGTCACCGACGAAGCCAATGTCGAACCGCTAGACGCCTGCAATCCGATCGGTGTCGTTCGCACAGCCGTCGTACTCGGGACGTTCGATGTTCTGGACGCTGGCGCAGAGCACGCAGCGACCGCCGAAACAGCGACAACACCGACGCCGATGACTTGACGTACGCTTCGCATCACAGACCTCCTCGATCAGAACGACTATCTACAACACAAATGTGGGCGAAGTATGAGGGCGTGATTTCCGGTTCACGATGTCGCTGTGGTCGCAGTTGCTTCGTTGTTGACGTTGGCGATGAGATCGTCGTTGCCCTATCGATCTTGCCGTCGTAGCGCAGCTTCTCGCCTGCGGAGATCGCCCGAATGATGTCGATGGTCTACGCCGACGCCCAAGCGTTCGGCCTGACGGACGCAATCGAGGGCTTCGGCATCGCCGACTGCTACACCGATTCCGATCGACAGTGTCACGACGGGGTCTCGGCGAGCTGTTTGATGCCCTCGACAGTGACCTGCATAGTGGAGCGGAATTCAGAGATCGCCTGGCGACGATCCGTTCCTCTTTGTCGGCGTCGCCAACGGCCCATTGGGCATCTCTGCGTGGCGCCCTACGCCTGCTTCCTACGTCGCGGGAAACCAGGGCCAGGCTTCGCTTGAATCTCACGAACATCAAGCGGCTCTGCGCACTCGCTGCAGACGACGACGGCGTGCATCTCGTGGTCGCATGCGGTGTGATGCAACACGAGCGGCGTTCCTTCCGGACCGGTCAACCACCTGTCGCCCCATGCCGCCATTGCGGCGAGGATCGGGTACACCTCACGGCCCTTGTCCGTGAGCCGGTACTCGTGGCGCACCGGTCGTTGCTGGTATTCCACCTTGGCGAACATCCCTTCGTCCACCAAGCGGTTCAGGCGGATCGTGAGGATGTTGCGGCCGATACCGAGCAATCGCTGGAAATCTTCGAAGCGGCGCGTCCCGAGGCACGCCTGGCGCATCACGAGCAGGATCCAGCCATCCCCGAGCACGTTCGCACTACGCGCCATGGTGCACGGCCAGCCGGAAGTGTCGGTACGGGTCACTCGCTCATGCTACTGAGCCAGAGTGGCACAAACCTGGGTTTGGACAGTTCGAGTTCCATCACGAAATGGACTCGTGATACTGTCCGTTGCATGACGGAACTTATCTCGCATCCTGCACCGGGCGACGCCGCACAAGCCGACGATGGCACCAGAGCGCCGGCATCCTCTGCGAATGCAACTGCGGCCGATGCGTCGCCGTCCAGACGGCACCTATGAACCGGTCGATTGGGACACCGCCATCACCAAGATCGCCGCCGGGTTCAAGCGCATTCGTGACGCGCTCGGCGGCGCATCGATTTTCTACTACGGCGGTGGGGGACAGGGCAACCATCTCGATGGTCGCTACGGTGCCGCCGATCAGGCAGCACTCGGTGTCGTCTACCGCTCGAACGCGCTCGCTCAAGTGAAGACGGGAGAGGCCTGGGTCAACGGCAAGATGATCGGCGGACTCGTGCGATCCGACCTCGAACACACCGAAGTTGCAGTGTTCCTCGGCAAGAACCCGTGGCAGTCGCACGGCTTCCCGCATGCCCGTACGACCCTCAAGGAGATCTCCCCGATCCGGCGAGGTCGATGGTTGTCATCGACCCGCGAACCACCGAGACCGCCGAGTTCGCCGATTTCCACCTCGCCCTGCGTCCCGGAACCGACGCATGGTGCCTCGCAGCGCTCGTCGCCGTCATCGTCCAGAAAGATCTCGTCGATCGGCGTTGGGTCGCAGCGCATACCGTCGGTCTCGACACCGTCGAGCCGGTTCTGGCGGCGATCGACGTCGACGCGTACTCGGCGATCTGCGACCTCGACCCTGACCTCGTACGCCGCACCGCTCGGCGGATCGCCACTGCGTCGAGCGTGGCGGTGTTCGAGGATCTCGGCCTGCAGATGGGGCTGAACTCGACGCTGTGCACCTATCTCGGCAAATTTCTGTGGACCCTCTCCGGCAACTTCGCCAAGCCAGGCGCCCAGTACATCCCGACGAGCATGGCCAACCTCGGCGGCCTCGGTCGTGGTCAAACCACAGCCAGGTGACACCCGCCCGCCCAAGGTGTCACCCGTCATCGGCGCGCTGATCATCACCGGGCTCGTGCCGTGCAACGTCATCGCCGAAGAGGTTCTCGCCGATCACCCTGATCGCTACCGGGGGATGCTCATCGAGTCGGCCAACCCCGTGCACTCCCTGGCCGACAGCCCGAAGTGGCGAGCTGCGCTCGAATTCAGCGTCGTCATCGACGCCGCCATGACCGAGACGGCGCAGCTCGCCGACTACGTGCTTCCTGCCACCTCTTAGTTCGAGAAATGGGAGTGCACGTTTTTCAACTTCGAGTTCCCCCACAAGGTCTTCCAGCTCCGCCCACCGATCGTCGATCCGCTGCCCGGCACGCTGGCGGAACCGGAGATACACGCGCGGATCGTCGGGGCGATCGGCGCACTCGACGGCATCGATCTCCAACCGCTCCGGTAGGTCGCGGCGGCGAATGGCCCCGCGTTCGCTGCGGCATTCAGAACGTTCATGAGCGAGCATCCCGATCTCGCAGGGCTCATCCTCGTCATCCTCTACCGGACGCTCGGCCCCTCGCTGCCCGGCGACGCTCTACTCTGGGGCTCGGCGAAAGCCTGTTCGACGCCATCATCAGCTCGCCGAGCGGCGTGACGTTCACCGCGAACGACTACGACGCCGCGTTGAGCCGGGTTCGCACGCCAGGCGGCATGATCCACCTCACCAACGAGCGCATGCTCGACGCCATGCGGGAGTTCGCTGACACTCCGCCGCCCGGCAGTGATCCGGACTATCCACTCGTGCTGTCGGCCGGTGAACGACCATCGTTCACCGTCAGCACGATCTCCCGTGGGCCATAGTGGCGCAAACGAGACGCACGCCTCGGAAATATCTCCGTGAGCCGGGTCGGCAAGGGTCCTTTGCTCGCGCCGATCTGGTATTCCTACACATCTGGCGGCACGATCGACATGTGCATCGGTGCAATGTCTGCAAAAGCCCATCGCTTCCGCGCTGAGGGCCGGGCGACGCTGTCGGTCGTCGATCCCGGATCGACGGGTCTCTACCGATATGTCGCCGTCGAAGGTCCCGTGACGCTCTCCGAACTCGGCGACGGAACGAGCGAGGCGATGGTGAAAATGGCGACCCGCTAGCTTGGGTCCAAAGGCGGCCAGCTCTACGCCGACAATTTCATGAAGAATCTCGTCAACGACATTCTTCACACAGGCCACGGCATCACCGAGTTGCGGGCATCGATCGAACCGGTGAACTGGCACAGCGAGATCCTCGGCTGAATCCCGCGCCGACGCGGTGTCAGCCCTGTGGCGCGAACAATTCGAGGGCGATTCCGTCGGGATCACGGAACTCGAGGATGAACCCTGCACCGATGTCCTTGACACCACCGTGCTGCACGCCGAGGCCGTCCAGCACCGCGACCGCTCCGTCGAGTTCGTCCCGGGACGCCACGAGAAAGCTGACGTGATCGAGGCCGACCCTGTCCTCGTCGAAGGAATCAGAGGCGACCGGGCGGAGGCCGAGCAGGGAATCACCCAACCTGTAGATCACACCGCCGAACAAGAACCACAATTGCTGCCGGGTTGCCTCGTCTGCGTCATCGGGGAGTTCGAAGGCGACGGGAAGGCCGAAAACAGCTTCATAGAACGCCCGTGAGGCGGTGATGTCGGTGACGGTGAGACGAACGTGGCCGAACGCATGAGCATTGATGGCAATGACAGTCGCATGCCCAGCCCGCGGTCCGATGAGACATGAGCATTCGTTGCCCGACGCGTCAGTGTGGCCTATATGCACTAGCCGGTTGCGTCGACAGTTCAGCCTTGGAACGTCTCCGGTCGACCGATATCGAGGTGATAGCCGAGGGTCGGACCGCCGTAGAGCCGCCCGCTGCCTGCCGTGCAGCCAAGACGGAGAGCCAGGTCATGGTGGCGTTCGTCCGACACACCCTCGACCCAGACCGGGATCGACAGCTCTGCACCGAGAGCGACGGCATCAGCAGCGGATTTCAGGTCGTCCACCTGTGCTCGTGTCGTGGCGATGATCGAGCTGTCGAACGCCAGCGCATCCACGTGGAACCGGCGGAGAGTGGTGGCGCTGGCCCAGCCGGAACCGAGTCCGCCGACAGCGATTCGAGCACCCGCCGCCGCCAACGATTGCAGTCCGTCGTATGTGAGATCGGTGGCGACCCGAAGCTCGCTTTCCCTCATCTTCAGCCACAGGCTGCTACCGGCGACGCGCAGCCGGACGACGACAGGTGCGAGCACGCCGAGGAACTCCGGATCAGCGAGCTGGTTGGCGCTGACGTCAATCGCCAATTCGATCGATCGCCCGGCTCGGTGCCACTGCTCGAACTGGAGGAACGCCGTCGGGTAGACGTATCGAGCCAGATCACCGAGCGCGTTTGCGCTTTCCACGTCACCGATGAAATCGACGAGATCCCATGTACCGCCGTCCGGGCGCAGCCAACGAACCCTGACGTTCACCGCCACAACCGCCCGATCGACCAGACTGACCACCGGCTCGTAAAACACGACGAATTCGTTGCGATTGACTGCACGCTGAACTTCCGACCAGCTCGATGCCGGATGTCCGACCGCAGGAAGCACTGAACCCCGCTCGCGCTGCGGACGGTTGACGACGACAATCGCCACGATCGCTCCGCCGCTGTCGAAGATGACGTTGACGGTCGTCACCACCTCGACGATCGTGCCGTGGCGTGTGATCTGGTCGGCATCCGCAGTCCACCGACCCGAACGTTCGATCTCCGCCCGGACGGTCGCCAGATCGAACGGCTTCAGGGATCGGACCACGTTCTGCAACGTGTGCCCGAGTACCTCTCGTTCCGCCCAGCCGTACAACCTTTCGGCTGCCGGGTTCCAGCTCAGGACGTGCAGATCTGGATCGGTGACGATGACGGCGTCGGATACTTCGTTGATGACGCCGTTCACCAATTGACGCATCAGATGCGGTGGGTCGATGATCTCGCGAACGCTGACGACGACGGCCGGGAGCTCATCGAAATCCACGTCTGCCGACCGGATCATGGTGACGACCTCGGTACCGGTTGTGGTGCGAAGTGAGATCACTTGCGGCCCCGGCGCCTGCCCGGTGGCTTGCATTTCCATGCGCGCCTGCGCCGCCGGGTGCGACGACGGGGCGATGACGTCCAGAACGTCGTGGCCGATGACGTCGGCGGGCTCAGCGGCCATCATCATGTCCAACATGCCGGCGTCGGCAGCGACAATGCGCGTATCGTCGTGGGTGAACTCGCCGGAACGTGGGTCGGACTCGGCTGTCGGTGCCTCTCCGTTGGATTCGCCCACCGGTGGCTCGAATAGGTAGCCGACGCCCCGCACGGTTCGGAGCAGTCGCGGGCGTGATGGGTCCACCTCGATCTTCGATCGGAGGCGATAGATGTGCTCCGTGACGGTTGTCGCATTCTGCGAATCGGGCGCTGAGTGCCAGACCTCGTGCAACAGTTCCGCCCGGGTGCAAACGCGACCGGCGTTCGTCGACAGGTACGCGAGGAGATCGAAATCTTTCGCCGAGACATCGATGTCTTCGCCGTCGATCGAGACCATGCGTGCGCTGAGCCGCAACTCGAGAGCACCGAATCGTAGGACATTGGCAGGTTGACCTGGCGTGTCGTCGAGTCGTTCGCTGATCCGAGTGAGCTCGACGGCGGCTTCGCCGACGGCTGTCGCCCCGTCTCGCTCCGATTGGGTGACGCTGACAAGGCCATGGGCGGCCAACGTCGACGGATGGCCGCTGTGGAGGAGGTCTGTCAGCTCGGCAGCCCGCCGCCGGAGGTCGAGCATTGCACCGGTCTGATCGGCGAGCATCGTCAGCTGTGCGATCTGCTCGTCGGTGAAGTCGCGCGGTACGGTGTCGAGAACACACAGGGTTCCGAGCGGAAGTCCCTCGCGACTGCGAATCGGAATGCCGGCATACGCCCGGATGTTTGGCTCGCCGGTCACGAACGGGTTGTTGACGAATCGTTCGTCGAGGAGTACGTCGCGCACCAGGAACGGCTGACGCGGATGGGCGATGGCGTGGTGGCACAACGCGACCTCACGCGATGTCTCGGTCGCTTCGATCCCGATGCGCGCCTTGAACCACTGGCGGTTGCTGTCCAACAACGAGACGAGGCCCATCGGAGTCGCCAGCAGCTGGGTCGCAAGCCGAACGACCGAGTCGAAGGCATCGTCTGCCGCCGTGTCGAGGATCTTGCATGCTCGCAGTGCAGCCAGGCGCTGGAGCTCTTCGAAGGAACCATCTGGCGACGCCAGGGCCGCGACACCGCCGAGGCTGCTCCCGTAGGCGACCACCAGTTCATCGAACGGCAGGGCAGGATTGAAAAGCCATCCTTGCGCCAACCGGCATCCGAGGGCGACGAGCTGAGCTCGCTGGGATTCGGTCTCGACTCCCTCGGCGACGACCTGCAGCCCGAGTTCCTTGGCGAGGTTGATCACCGAACGCACGATCGCCGTATCGCTCGCATCGATTCCGAGACCGCTCACGAACGTCATGTCGATCTTGAGAGCGTCGACGGGAAGTCGTGTGAGGTACTGGAAGGTTGCGTAGCCGGTTCCGAAATCGTCGATCACGAGATGCACACCGAGATCGTGCAACTGATGGAGAGGCACGAGTGCACGATCGTCCAACAGCACGCTTTCGGTCACCTCGATCCACATGCGGTTCGGACGTATGTCGTGCCGCGCAAGGACGCTTGCGACTCTGGTGGTGATGCCCGGGTCACGCAACTGGACGACCGACATGTTGACGCTGATCTCCGCATCGATGCCGTGTGCAGCGAGGGCGGCGAGATCTGCACACGACCGATCGAGGATCCATTCCCCGAGCTCGGCAATCGTTCCCGAGCGCTCGGCCAACGGGATGAACTCCGCCGGGTTGATCGCGCCGCGAACGGGATGGTTCCAACGGGCGAGGGCCTCGAGCTTTTCCAATCGGCCCGACGCCAGCTCGACGATCGGCTGATAGGCGACGTAAATCTGTCCGGACGACAGCGCTTCCCGGACATCAGCGGCGAAAACCGCGAGGTCCGCCCAGCTCGTTGCCGCTTGGTTCGCCTCGAAGAAGCGAAGCTGTCGGCCGCCGTTCATCTGCGCCTCGTTCAGTGCGATTTCGGCATGATCGAACAGCACGTGTGCGTCGCCGGCATTGCGTCCCCATGCCGCGCCGATGCTCGCAGCGATCGAGATCAACGACCCGCCGATTTGGAACGGTTCGGCGATGACCCGCTCGACCCGAGCGGCGATCGCCCGTGCCTCGTCGATGTCGTGGACGTTTCCGAGGATACCGAACCGGTCACCGCTGAGTCGGGCCGCAAAGTCTCCCCCGCGGACGCAAGCAGCAAGGCGGGCGCCGAACTCGACAAGGATCTGATCGCCGGCCTCAGAGCCGAGCCGGGCGTTGAGCCGTCCGAAGTGATCGATGTCCACGACCACGACTGCCGACGACTTGTCGAACGGCGCAGCGTCGAGGTGAGCGAGGAGACCCGCGCGAAGCGGTAGCCCAGTGAGTTCGTCACCCGCGTACCTGACGAGGTCATGGCGGGCTTTCGTCGCGACGTCGCCATTCACGTGGTTGTCGGCGCAAATGTACTGCTTGTCGGCGGTACCTGCGAAGGAGATCGCCTCCTTCGCCGGCTGGACGACGCCAACTGTTGGCGTCGTCCCGTTTGTAGCCGATCGGTCGAGGCGGATGAATGCGACGCGTGACCCCTGATGATCGATGTAGCGCACGCTGCGAAGCTCGAATTCCATCGCCCCAGACCGTGACGTGAGGACAACAGGCGCGCCGTCAAAACTGCGATCAATCCATTTCGGACCGGTGAACAGACGAGCCAGCGTGCTCCTCGACGAACGGTCGGCGATGTCGACGATAAATCGACCGACGATGTCCGACGTCTCGATATCGAGTTCCCGAAGGAGCCCTGGGCCAACCCAGAGAATGCGCCGGTCGGCTATCTCGACGGTGATGGACAGATTCACTTGGGCTCCCTACGCGGAGGGGACTACCCGGACCCGGACGGCGTGATTGCACGATATCACCGCGCCCGTGCGACGCTGGCGATGGTGGATGCACCCGGGGGCAACGGTGCATCTGCACCGACGAGGGCGTCCACGACTCGTCGCCGTCGGAGGGACCGTCCCGTTGTGTTCGTGAGCGTCTCGACCGTTCGTCGGGTAGTCGTCTCGTTGGGCCGGCGTGGGGAACCACACCGACGTGGCACAGGATTCGCTTCCCTGCTCGGGGTGCGCATCACGAGACTGGCGTCGCCCAGGCAAGAGAGCCGTCAACGTTGTGACACCTCGGGTCTACGTTCGGGGATATGAGCACAGATGCCACGTGGCTGATGCAGGAGCCGACAGTCGCACGTATAGCCCTCGACGCAGATTGCTGGGTCGACGTCGTTCGAGGATTCATACCTGACCATCGGCGTGTTCACGACGACCTGGCCAGCGGCGCCCGATGGCGGAACGGGCGGACGTTCAAATATGAGCGCTGGGTCGATGACGTCCGGCGCAGCGCTACGCAGTCAGGCGCCGGTCGTCATCCTGCGCTGATCGAATCGGAGACGTGGTTGTTCCGCCGGTATCGGGTGCGGTTTTCGGGTGTCGTGCTCAGTGAATACCGCCATGCACGTGAGGGGCTCGGCTTTCACCGCGACCGGGGCATGACGTGGCTCGACGAGACACTCGTCGCCCTGCTGACCTTCGGCGGTCAGCGGCCGTGGCTGATGCGGCCCGATACCGGCCGGCCGCCGATCGACGCCGACGACGGTGCCAGCGGATCGATCGATCTCGCCCCTGCTGGTGGGGATCTGCTGGTGATGGGCGGACGTTGTCAACGCAGTTGGCTGCACGCCGTGCCGACCGTCCCGTACGCAGTCGAGAGTCGTATCTCCGCGCAGTGGCGTTGGACATCGAGACGTGGCGGGCCGGACACCGAGCCGAAACCGCGTGATCCTCGATACTTCTCCAAACCAGCGGGCGGAGCGCCCCGGCTTTCTCATCGCTGGTGACGACACGCACGGGACGTGACCGAACGCTGGCACAGCGGGAAACGAAGAGGTCATCCCTTTGGCGGATGACGGATCGGGGGGTCGTCCGTACGGTTCGACTATGACATCTTCGATTTTCGCACCGCCGGAGCGTCGTGCAGACGGGGAGCTCGCTGCTCCCTCCGGGGATGCGGTCTCGTTGCGAAGACCGCAACGCTGGCCAGTCAGAGTTGCTGCGGTGCTCATTGTCGCAACTGCGTGTGCGCTGAATCGCTCCGGAGCGTTCGTGATCGTCGTGTTGTTCGTCGTTGTCGTCCCGTTCGAGAAAATGTTCCCGCGTCATCGTCAGCCTGTTCGCCGACCGCATCTGCGCACGGATATCTGCTACGGATTGGCGGCGCCGGCGCTGACGGGAGTTTCGCTGGTGGTCGGCGTCGTCATCGGGGTCGCCAGCTTGGCGTGGTTACCGGGACTTGCACTGCGTCCTCTGGTCGGAGCCTTGCCGACAGGGGTGCGGCTCGTATCTGGTGTGCTGCTCTTCGACTGCACTGTCTACTGGGTGCACCGTTTCAGTCACGAGGTGCCGTTCTTGTGGCGCTTCCACTCTGTGCATCACTCGACTCGTCATCTCGACTGGGTGAGCGGGTTGCGCAATCACCCGCTCGACGGTGCGTTGTTCGCACCGCCGTTCGTCTTCCTCGCGGCATGCGGTTTCCGGCTGCAGCTCGTCGTTGTATTGACGGTCGTCCAGGGGGTCCTGGGACTGTTCCTCCATGCGAACGTGTCGTGGCGGTGGCGTCCGTTGCAACGCGTTGTGATCACGCCGGAGTTCCATCACTGGCATCATTCGAGCGAGTCCGATGCAGTCAACACGAACTACTCGGCGTTCCTGCCGGTGTCGGACCTCGTGTTCGGGACGTATTTCATGCCGAGTGACCGTCGCCCGCAGCGATACGGCATCAACGAGCCGATGCCGAGCGGAATGGTGAACCAGTTGCGCTATCCGTTCGTCGGTTTGGCGACCCTTCGTCGATTATTCCTGTTCTGCCTGCGCCACCCGTTGCGTGCTACGGCTCATCTCGCTCGTTCCGTCCGGCGGGGACTGCGACAAATGCGGGTAGTGGCGCGCCGACCTCACCGATGATTCATACACTCCAGAGATGACCGCCTCGATGGGTCGAGCATTCAACACGCACGGCTCGACACGCCTCGATCGGCTGATCGTCGCCGCTCTGGTGTTGTGTGACCTGACAGGCATTGTTGTCGACGGTGCCAGGCGGACGATCTCGACCGCACCGGCGGTCGCCGGCCTCGGTGTCGTCTCGTTGGCGACGGCCGCGTCGTTCCTGTGGCGGCGCCAGCGTCCACTGTTGGTCATGGTGGCATCGATCGGCGGTGTTATCGTCGGGAACTCGATCCACCATCCGGCGCTCGTGACGCAGCGGACGGGTGCCCAATTCGTCCTCGCAGTATTCGCAGTTGCGTCGTGGGGGACTCATCGACGATTCGACGCCATCGTGCCTGGTGTGATCGCCGCCATTGCGGCGCTCGGCACGGCGATGAGCGGCAAAGGCGTTGTCGCGACGCTGTCGATCCCACTCGCGCTCGTCGCTGCGCCGTGGTTCGCCGGTTATGCATCGCGAATGCGGCGCCAGCACCTCGCAGATGTCGAGCAGCGGCTCGTGCGTGCTGAAGCCGACCGCGAAAACCGGGCCAGACGAGCCGTTGCAGACGAACGGGCGAAGCTGGCTCGGGAACTTCACGACGTTGTCGCCCATCATGTGAGCCTCATCGGCGTGCAGGCAGGAGCCGCCAGAGTGAACCTCGGCTCGGACAACGATCGAACACGTCAGGCGCTCGCTCACATCGAGACCTCCAGCCGCGCCGCAGTCGCCGAAATGCGTTACCTCCTCGATGCGCTCACCAGCGAGCCTGGCAGTGCTGCGACGGCGCCGCCACCGACGCTCGCCGAGTTCGATACGCTTTGCGACGGCTATCGTGGTGCCGGTCTGGACGTACGGCGTACGGTCACCGGCGACATCGGGACGGTCCCTCAGATTCAGGCGGTGGCGTTGTACCGCATGGTCGAGGAAGCGCTGACGAACGTCACGCGACATTCGACCGCTTCGACATGCAGCGTCCGGTTGAACGTTGGCGATCAGGCGACCACGCTCGTCGTCGACGATCCCGGATGGCGAAGACCGAACACATTGACCACGGAACCGGGAAGTGGTCACGGCCTGACCGGCATCCGTCAACGCGTGGAACTGCTCGGCGGGTGCTCGGCCATCGGACCGACCAGCACTGGCGGGTTCGTCGTCGAGGCGGTCATTCCGCTGCGCAGCGTCTGATGGCCGAGCAGCGCGCCACGCCTCGGGTGCTGATCGCCGATGACCAGTCGTTGATGAGATCGGCAATCCGATCGATTCTCGAAGCGGACGGCATCGTTGTCGTCGCTGAAGCCGGTGACGGACAGACAGCCATCGATCTGTGTCGCCTCGAACAGCCGGACATCATCGTCATGGACGTCCGCATGCCGGGCCGCGATGGGATTTCCGCAACCGCCTCGCTCGCCAAGCAGTCCTCGCCGACGCGTGTGCTGGTCCTCACGACATTCGACGACGACGAAACACTTTTCGGTGCGCTGCAAGCAGGCGCCGCAGGATTCATGCTGAAGAACGCTCCACCCGAAGCAGTGCAGCAGGCCGTTCGTAGCATCTGGCGTGGCGAATCGATTCTCGACAAGTCCGTTCTAGCCAGGGTGATGCGCCGTTTTGTCGACCTGCTGTCACCTTTGCAACCTGACGGTGGCACCATCTCGGACCGGGATGACGCACTCAGTGAACCGGATGCGACACCGCCGCTCACGGAACGCGAGAAGGACGTGCTGTTCCTGCTCGCAGCAGGGCTGAGCAATGTGGAGATCGCCGCACATCTGCACATCGGCGAGACGACCGCCAAAACTCACGTATCGCACGTCATTCTCAAACTCGGGGTCCGCGATCGCCTGCAGGCCGTGATCCAGGCGTATTCGTCAGGTTTCGCGCAACGCCCCAGAACGTTACACACCCGAAAAGTTGGTGACGAACCATAACTCTTCGAGTACCCCGCCTGCCCAAGCGTGAACGTGAGCGAGGATCACGGCGGGTCGGTCGATGGTGATGTCGCCGGGCGTTGCGACCCGAATGGATCGGCGGTGGCCGATTGCAGACCATCGACGAGTTCTCCGCTCGAGGGATGGTGCGGGTGTGTGCCGAATACTGCATCGAGGAATCTGATGACGATCGTCGACGTGACAGTCGTGCCGGTGCTGCCGACCGTACCGACCAGGGTGGAAAACACCGAGGTGCCGAGCAGTGATGGGATCGATGCCGCGTCTGTCACGTCGAGGTGCAGCGCGTCGAGGATACCTGCGGCGACGATTCGCGTCGACCGGGCTGCCAGCGTGCCGAGCAGCGGATCGGCAACGGCCCCGTTGTTCACCGTGACGAGCACCAGCGTCGGCTTCGTCGGGGGTCTGCGGTTGGCCTCGTCGCGGGCGCTCCCGTCGAGGTCGAACATCGCCTCGATCCGGGGATCGCTGAGGCTTGCGTCGAAAGCGATCGAAGCTGCGTAGGAATGTCCTCCGACGGCGATGCGGCGAAGATCGATGGACCCCACCAGTTTCGCCAACGACGGGCTCTGCAGGAAATCGAGCAGGCGCGTGAGCGTCGACGACCGCTTGCTGCGATCCGTCGATGTCGAGGCCGGGTGGCTCCACTCGGCTCGCACGTCGGTTTGTGTTGCCAGAACGACGTAGCCGTGGCTCGCCAGATCCTCGGCCAACGACGTCGAGAATGCGACCACGGAACGCCAGCCCGGTGAAAGTAGGACGACGGGCCGAGGCGTTTCGGTCGGGGCCGGAGTTGCGTCGATCTGCGCCGCCGACGTCACCCGCTCCATCAACGCAGGATCGAGCCCAGCCGCCTGCGCCCACGCCGGGTCGACGTAACGGTGACGGCCGCGTCCCGTCGCTGCCAGCGCAGGGTAGAACACCACGGTGTCCGGGAACCCTGAAGCGGCGATCCCGACAGCCGAAGGACCGTCCGGCGCCGGCAGCGCGATTGCGTGCAAAGGCGGCGACCACGCAGCAAGCGAAGGAGACGCCGATGTCGTGGGAGATGGGGCCATGCCTGCGATGGGCCTCGACGTGGGCGCACCGGTACCGAACTCGGTTTCCTCGGTCGACGTGCCATCGGTCTGATCGGTGACCGTCGCAACCGCAGTGGATGAGACCGCAGTGAATGAAACCGGGGCAGCTGTCGTCGTCGCTGCGAACTCGGGGCCGAGAGCGGCCGCTGCCCCGCTATTCGCTGCCGCAGCGGTGAAACGACCATTCGACGCGCAACCAGCCGTGACGGCGGCGAGCAAAAAGCCAGTCAGCACGATGACGCCCATCGCCCGCAGGCCATCGGTCACCCTCGTGAAATGCACATCTGCAGCATGGCCCATATTCTGCGGCGACGGGCTTCATTGCGATCAGGCGTTGATGACGACGTCCCTCGCCTGTGCTGCGTTCTCCGCGGCGAGCGCCCGTTCGACGAGTTGTCGGCATTCGTCGGGCGTTCGATGATCGGGCCGACGAGCGTCGCCAGCTTCGTGTTCGGAATCCAACCTTGATTGTCTGTCGTGTGGTCTTGGGCTTTCTTCGGCCGGTCCCCCAGTGGTCCTGGCGGAGATCTGTGCGTCAACTGGACAGCGAGAGTGTCCTGGAGCTGTCGATGTTCGTACTGACGAACGCTCGGCGAGTGGCGATCGCAGCCGGCGTCGGCATGGCACTGCCGGGCATTTCGACGGCTGCAGCAGCCCAGCAGAGCGCGTTGGCGAGCGCCGTTGCGCCTGTCGCTCCGCCGGCAAGGAAGCCAGCGAGCAGGCAATCGCCAGCACCGACGCTGCTCTTCGGTTCGGAGACGGCGCATTCCCCGAGCGAAATCCCGTCGTCCTCGATCAAGGCCGCACCGTCAGGTCCGAGGCTGGCCAGGACGATCGCTGCGCCTCGCTGCCTGAGCGTTCGAGCGGCCGCAATCGCGTCCGCGACGCTGAGCACTTCCCATCCAACCGCTTCGGAAAGCTCCTCGCGGTTCGGTGTGATCAAGGTCGGGTGGGCAACGAGCGCGGCCGACAGCGCCGGGCCTGGGGTGTCGACGACCACGCGCAGTTCCGGTGCTTTGAACCGCTCGGTGAGCAGCGCGTAGACGTCGTCGGGGACCCCGAGCGGCAGGCTTCCGCTGGCCACGACCCAAGCCGATGGCGAGGCAACATTCAGCACAGCTTGCGTCAGCTTGTCGATGTCTGCAGCGCTGAGCGGGCCACCGACCGCATTGATCTTTGCTGTTGAACCGTCCGGTTCACCGATCGTGACGTTCGATCGTGTCGGTGCATGCGCGGCGACTGCCGTCATCGGTACTCCCTCAGCCCGGAGCAGTTCGACGAGTTGATGGCCCGTCGTCCCGCCAACGGGCAGAACTGCGTGGGTGGCGACGCCATTGGCGAGCAATGCTCTGGCGACGTTGACGCCTTTGCCACCGGGATCGAGCCGCCCGTTTGTCACGCGAATGACAGCACCGCGCTTCAGCACCGGAACTTCGATCGTGCGATCGAGGCTCGGGTTCAGCGTCAGCGTGATGATCATGCCCGCACGACCCGTGGGCCGGCTTCTGACAGCTCTTCGACGAGTTCGCTGTCAGCTCCGCTGTCGGTGACGAAGACATCGACCTGGGACAGATCCCCGAATGTCGAGAAGTAGTTGTTACCGATTTTCGTGTGGTTGCCGAGCACGACTGTCCGCCGTGCGGCGTTGACCAGCGCCCGCTTGACCACGGCTTCAGCCGGGTCCGGGGTGGTGAGCCCGTGCTCGATACTGACACCGTTCGTGCCCATGAATGCAACGTCGACGTGGATCTGGCAGAGGATCGTCAAGGCCCAGTCGTCGACGACGGCCAATGTGCGGCTGCGCACGCGTCCGCCGGGCATCATCACGGTGATGTTCGCCCGTCTCGCGATGAACGTTGCCAGCTCCGGCGAGTTGACGACGACGGTCGATTCGCGGTCGGCTGGAAGAGCCTCCGCAAAACGCCGGGTGGTGGTGCCGGCATCTATGAGTATCGCTCCGTCCTTCGGCAAGCGCCAGTTTGGCGATGCGTTCCTTCTCTGCCGTGAGCACCGAGTTGCGAGCGGAGAGGCCGGGCTCCGACCCGAGCCGCTCGATGACGATCGCTCCGCCGTGGACGCGTCGTACGAGCCCGGAGCGCTCGAGCACCGTGAGGTCATGTCGAACCGTTTCGGGGGTGACCTCGAGTTCCTCGGCGAGCGTGGCGACGTCGACACGGCCGACGAGGCGGGCACGCCGAACGATCTTCTGATGTCGTTTCTCAGCAAACACGGCTGCCCCAGGCATATCCCCGTTAGTCCCCGAGCCAACCCGTTTGAATTGGTTCGGATCCGCTTATCTTTGTTTAGGACGAGACAATTGTGAAACAACTGTTTTCGACCTGATCGGAGTTCGACGTGGCGCACGCATATCGACACCTTAATTGTTCACGGCAAAGTGACGACGGTGTACATACCGTGTTTGAAGTGGCCTGGCAGGTTGCAGACCAGCAGGTAGGTCCCGGCCGTCGCCAGTTCGATCGTGCGTACATCCGCTGCACCCGGAGCCAAATTCGGGCCGTCGGTGACGTTCGTCATCTGTTCTTCGTCGAGGTTGCCGGCGGCGGTAAGTGGTAGGTCGGCGACCGGCCCGTCGATCTTGAATCCGATCAACTCGTGTTCGACGCCGCCTTCGTCTCTGATGACGAACTTGTTCGAGCCGACGTGTATCGGTGTCGAAGAAAGATCGATGTGGAAGTCGACCAGATTGGCGATCGTCGGACCGTCGGGCGGGTCGGCTGCGCACCCCGGCAGGCCGACGGCGCCGAGCGCACCGAAGATGATGGCGATGACTGCTGATCGATTCCGAAACTGCAACATGCTCGCAAGGATGCGCCGATGCACCACGACGCAACAGGGCCGAAAGTCAGCTCCCGATGGCAACACCGGTTCTCCGGAGACCCCACAAACACGCAGGTGGTCAATTAGTCGGCGAACCGGCGTCAGCGGCGGGGGCGGTCGGGATCGTTCTCGAGCACCCAGATCGCGATCTCGACCCTGTTGCGCAGGCGCAGCTTGAATTGGATGCTCGTCAGGTGGGTGTCCACTGTCGACATGGAAACGAACGGGGCCACAGCGATTTCCCGGTTGCCGAGCCCCGTCGCGACGGCACGGGCGACATCGAGTTCGCGCTCGGTCAGCGGATGGGCCGTCGGTGTCGGCGGCATATCATCGACGGCGTGTTCGCTACCAGGTGACGCGATGGGAGCGAACCCGGTACCGTCGACCGATGGCTTCGACGACCTATGAGGTCGCCGGAAAGTCTGTTGGACGTGTGGGCTACGGGGCGATGCAGTTGCCTGGAGCGGGCGTCACCGGTCCGCCACGTGACCACGATGAGGCGACCGCGGTGCTTCGCACATTGCAGGTCGAGCAGCTCGGCGCCGTCAATCTGCGACGGATGCTCGAACACGGGATTGCTGCCAGGAGATCCCGGCGTTGGAAGACCAGTTGGCGGAGATGATGGCGCTGCGCGCGGAGGGCAAGATCGCCGGTATCGGGATCTCCACCGCCCCGCTCGCCGAGGTCGATACGGCGATCGAGATGGCACAGATCACCTGCGTGCAGAACGCTTTCAGCCTCCTCGATCAACACGACGTCGATGTCCTCGAGCGCTGCACCGCCGCTGGGGTCGCCTACGTGCCGTACTTCCCGCTCGGATCGGCGTTCCCCAACATGCCGAAGGTGACGGATGACGCGCAGGTCAAGGCTGTCGCTGACCGCATCGGTGCGACGGCAACGCAGGTCGGGCTGGCGTGGTTACTCGCACGCGCCGACAACATCCTGCTGATTCCCGGCACGTCGTCGCTCGCCCATCTGGAGGAGAATCTCACCGTGCGCGATGTCGTGTTGAGCGATGCCGATCTTGCGGAGCTCGACGATCGCTGACGTCGCTGCGTCACCGCGATGCGCAACTACTCGGTCAGTGCGGATGACCAGCCGCTCCAACCGGATCCTTGGTTCGGGGTCTGCGTGTCCTGGTAGATGTGTCCGGAGGCATCGCCGATGCGGATCCACTGCTGGCCGAGCACGACGAATGCCATCGGTTGCACGAAGACGTCGCCAACGAGGGTGACACCGACGGGGCTGGCGAGGACGGACCATCCAGCCCAGCCACTCCCAACCCCTGGCGTGGCGAAGTTATGCCAGACATTGCCGTCGCTGCCGACGAAGTAGAGCTCCTGGTTGGTGACGAAGTTCAACGCCGACGTCACGTCGCCGTTGGGTGGGACCGGAGCGTCGAGGGGATCCCAGCCGTTCCATCCTGACCCGCGGCCGGGCGTCGCGAAGTTGTGATAGGGCACTCCGTTTGCTCCGACGATGTACAGCTCCTGGTTTTTGCGGTCGTTCTTCCCGACCGAGACGTCGCCACGCACGCCGGGCTGCGGTCGACCCATCGGATCCCAGTTCGACCAACCAGCACCCTGGCCAGGCGTGGCGAATTTGTGAAACACCTGACCGTCGGTGGTCCGCACGTACAGTTCCTGGTTGCCGAAGTTGTTCGAACCGACGGAGACCGCACCGGCGATCGGCACGGGGGGCGCGGCCAGCGAACTCCAACCGCCCCAGTCTGTGACGCTGCGGGTCGAGTAGTTGTGCCATACGTTGCTATCGGACCCGACGACGTAGATCTCGACGTTGCCGAGGTCGTTGGCACCAACCGCAACGGTGCTCGACCGCACCGTGACGCCTGGCGGCAGCACCCCCACAGCGCTGAACGGATTCCAGCCAGTCGCGTTCTGCGCCCGCTCCTGGACCTGTCCGCCGACAACGACGAATTCGGCGACCTCGTTGAATGCCGACAGACCGTAGGTGGCAGTGGGTCCGCCATCCGTGCCGGCAGTCGCCGTCGCCGTCACCGGCTGCGCCAAGGCGATGACGCAGGCCATCGACAGCGCCATCGACCATCTTGCTCTCACCTCCCTAGTCTGGCAGAGGTGCGAGCAGACGGTGACCAGGCCAGAGGTGCCGCCTGATGGCAACGGATGCTGGCGGCGAGTCGAGAGACGGTGTCAAGCTGACGAATCTCGATCAGCCGTTGTTCGAGGACTCAGGTGCCACCAAAGGCGATCTTGTCGACTACCTCGACGCGGTCAGCGACCGCATCCTGCCCGTCCTTCGCGATCGGCTGCTGTCAGTGATCAGAGTCACGGGTGGCCAGGCGCCGTTCATGCAGAAGAACGTCCCCGAGCACACGCCGGAGTGGGTGGCGACCGTTCCCGTCTGGGCCGAAGCGTCGAAGCGAACTGTGTCGTACGCACTGTGCAACGATCGCCGGACACTGATCTGGTTCGCCAACCAGCGAGCCGTCGAATACCACCCGACGCTCGCACGCGCCGATCATCTCGATCGAGCGACAGATATCGTCCTCGACCTCGATCCGCCGAGCGATGCGACGTTCGACCGGCCTGTCGCTGTCGCCCATCTCGTTCGTCAGGCGCTCGCCGATGTCGGTCTGCGAGGTGCCATCAAGACGAGCGGCGCGAAGGGTCTGCACATCTTCGTCCCCATCGACACGCACGCTTCGATGGATGAAGCCGCGGCTGCGACCAGGGCGATCGCCAGACGCGCGAAACTGCTCGATCCGCAGATCGCCACGACTGCCTTTCTCAAAGCTGATCGCGCCGGCAAGGTGTTCCTCGACGCGACCCGGGTCGGTGGTGCGACGGTCGCAGCCGCCTATAGTCCACGCATCCGCCCGGGTGTGCCGGTGTCGTTCCCAGTCGCCTGGGAGGCCCTCGACGAGATCTCGCCGAGCGACTTCACTCTTTTGAACGCCATCGAGCGCCTCGCCGATGGTGACCCATGGGCCGCAGCGATGCCAGCGCCACAGCGGATCCCCGCCGACTTGATCGCCGAAGGCATGGAGATTCCGGCAGGCCGAATCGCAGCGATGCACGAAGGAAAACGTCGGGCCAGAGCCCGCCGAACTGACCCGGCCTAGGCAGTGGCGGCGCCGAGACGCGGCTATGCGCAGGCGGTCCCGAGCTCGACCGTGAACACTGTCGTCTCGGGTTCTTCCGAGTCGGCGAGAACGAGCTTCGTACCGTCGAAGGACCCGATGAGCCCGAAGCCCCGCCCTCGATGCCCTCAGCGACATAGCTCACGAACCCATCGACCTTGCCGTCCTTCGGAGCGCCGCCGATGAAGTTGAGGAAGTCCGGCCGTGCCGCACCGGTCTCTTTGGATTCGGTCCCGGCCTGGATGAACAGCACGTTGTGGGTTGCATCGAGCCGGCAAGATCCCTTTGACGTGAACCGTCTTGCCCACCGACGTGGGCGTACGTGTGGAGTGAACCTCCGTATACGACATGTCGATCGTGCCGTTCGAAGCTCCGTCGTTGCCTGCAGTGGCTGTCGCCGAAGAGGCGGCCATGGCGTCGGCCGATTTCGTAACGTCGGTCGATTTCGTAACGTCGGTCGACTTTGTGTCGTCGGTCGACTTTGTGTCGTCGGTCGATTTCGTGGCCACTGTTGGCGACTGCGTCTTGGCTGCCGTCACCGATGACGCACTCGGCGTCGTGCTCGAACCGCACCCCGCACCGAGAAACATCGTCGCGGAAATCGCCACCAGATATGCGCCCGCTTGCCCATCAGGCAACTATAGATCAGCCGGCGCCCAGCTAAATTTAACCTGTCGCAATCCTGAAGAATAACTCAGCGTCCCTAGCCGCCGTCTGCAACACTGGTGTCGCCGGTAGTCGAATGCTCGTACAATGGACAAGCTTTGCTTCGCAAACAAGTGCTGTGCCGTGAATGGATGACCCCATGCCGAGGGATGTAGCCGCCAGGCCACCGGATATGCACGACGTTGCGCTACTCGCAGGCGTGTCTCATCAAACGGTGTCGAGAGTGCTGAATCAGCATCCTAACGTGCGCATTGAGACGCGGGCACGGGTGGTCGCAGCGATCGCCACGCTCGGTTATCGCCGGAACAGTGCTGCACGAACGCTGGTGACTCAACGTTCGTCGACGATCGGGATCATCACGAGTGGGTCGACGCTCTGGGGTCCGAGTAGTGCGTTGATTGCGGTGGAGCGGGCGGCCCGAGCCGCTGGATATTTCGTGAGTGTCGCAAGTCTCGTGAGCACTGAGCCGGCGCTTGTCGCCGAGGCGCTGGCGTACTTCCACGGTCAATCGGTCGAAGGCATCGTCGTGATCGCGCCGGAGGCAGCGCTCGCTCACGCCGCCGATCCATTGCCGGGGGAAGTGCCAGTCGTGCTCGTTTCCGCAGACATCGAGCCGTCGGCCGGTGTACGGATCACATCGGTGGATCAGGAGGCTGGGGCGCGTTTGGCAACTTGCCATCTCATCGGGCTCGGTCATCGTTCGATCGTTCACATCGCCGGGCCGCTGCCATGGTTCGACGCTGCGGCAAGACAGCGGGGCTGGGAGGCGGAGTTGCGCTCAGCCGGGCTTCGTGTCGTAGCTCCGGTGGTAGGCGATTGGACAGCGGCCAGCGGCTACGAGGCTGGACAGAAACTGCTCGGCGGGCGTATGCCGACGGCGGTGTTCGCCTCGAATGATCTGATGGCGCTTGGATTGATACGCGCCCTGCACGACGCCGGAGTCGATGTGCCAGGCGACGTGTCGGTCGTCGGATTCGACGACATCCCCGGAGCAGCACATTTCATTCCGGGCCTGACGACGGTTCGCCAGGATTTCGACGCGCTCGGGCGGCAATGCATCGACATTCTGTTGGGGGCACTCGCCGGCGAGGCAGACGACAGCAAGGCGATCTGCCCGACGCTGATCGTCCGCGAGAGTTCGTCGAGGCACAGGGCACGCCGTCGCCGCTCGACCGTCGATCGATAGTCGCCTGTCGTCGGTCCAATGTCGTGGGCACCGGTCGTGGGCACCGGTCGTCGCAGAATGAGAATCGGGGTCGCCAGTCGCCGGTCGCCAGTCGCTTGTCTTGATCTTTCCGCTTGACTCTGTGATTGTTAACGATAACATAGCGGTTGCGACGGCTCGTTTGGGCGCATAGGGGACAGAGAGGTGGCCATGATCGAGAGCGGCTGCGACGTGGTCATCGGGATCGACTTCGGGACGTTGGCTGGCCGGGCGCTCGTCGTTCGGGTGACTGACGGTGCCGAACTCGGCTCAGCGAGCTACGACTACCCGCACGGGGTCATCGATGTCCTGTTACCTTCGACGGGGGAGTCGTTGCCGCCGGACTGGGCGCTGCAGGTGCCGAGCGACTATGTGGCCGTACTCCGAACGGCGGTACCGGCGGCGTTGCTCGACGCAGGCGTGGAACCGTCGAATGTCATCGCCGTAGCGACGGACTTCACGGCATGCACGGTGTTGCCGACCACGGCAGATGGCACCCCGTTGTGTGAACTCGAACGGTTCGCGGCTCGGCGTCATGCCTACGTGAAGTTGTGGAGACACCACGCCGCGCAGCCGCAAGCCGACAGGATCAACGACCTTGCGAGGCGACGGGCCGAGCCGTGGCTGGCTCGCTACGGCGGCCTGATCTCGTCGGAATGGGAGTTCGCCAAAGCACTGCAACTGTTGGAGGAGGATCCCGAGGTCTACTCGGCAATGGTGTACTGGATCGAGGCCGCGGATTGGATCGTCTGGCAGCTCACTGGCGAATATGTCCGTAACGCATGCACCGCCGGCTATAAAGGCATTCTGCAGGACGGCCACTATCCGTCGGCTGAATTTCTCGCTGCGCTGAATCCGGCATTCGCCGACTTCGCCGAGACGCGACTGGATGCGACCATCGGTCGGCTCGGGCAACGCGCCGGTGGTCTGACGCAGCGGGCCGCTGAGTGGATGGGACTGCCGGAAGGCATCGCCGTCGCGGTCGGCAACGTCGATGCGCACGTGACGGCGTCGGCCGCGCAGGCGATAGCTCCCGGTCAGATGGTGGCGATCATGGGGACGTCCACATGCCACGTCATGAACGGCCACGATCTGCGCCAGGTGGCGGGTATGTGCGGCGTGGTCGATGGAGGAATCGTCGACGGGCTTTTCGGCTACGAGGCAGGACAGAGCGGAGTCGGTGACATCTTCGGATGGTTCGTGCACACAGGTGTCCCGCCCGACTATTACGAAAGAGCAGCTGCGAACGACCAGACGATCCACGAGTTGCTGTCGGCGCTCGCCGCTCGCCAACGGGTCGGCGAACACGGTCTCGTTGCCCTCGACTGGCACAGTGGCAACAGGTCGATCCTCGTGGACCACGACCTCTCCGGTCTGATCGTCGGCCAGACCCTGGCAACCCGTCCGGAAGACATCTACCGAGCGTTGATCGAGGCGACGGCGTTCGGGACCAGGACGATCATCGACGCCTTCGACAACGCAGGTGTTCCCGTCGAGGAGTTGGTGATCGCCGGTGGGTTGACACAGAACTCGCTGGTGATGCAGATCTACGCCGACGTCACTGGCCTCGCGCTGGCGGTCATCTCGTCGACCCAAGGTCCTGCCCTCGGGTCGGCGATCCATGCTGCAGTCGCCGCCGGCGCGTATCCGAACGTTGCGGCAGCAGCCGCGGCGATGGGCAAGGTGCGCCGGGCCGTGTACACGCCGATCGAAGAGAACCGCCTCGCGTACGAACCGATTTTTGCCGAGTACACGATGCTGCACGACTACTTCGGGCGTGGTGGTAACGACGTCATGCACCGCCTGAAGGCACGACAGCGCGACACCCGTCGACTGGCCGCTGCGCAGTGACGATTGCGCAGGAAATCCGCAAGACCGTCGACCTCGTCCGCCAGCAGGTCGCCGACCTCCACGCCGAGCTGCCGCGCAACGGACTTGTCGTATGGACCGCCGGCAACATTTCGGCAAGGGTGCCCGACGCCGAACTACTCGTGATCAAGCCGTCCGGTGTCTCCTACGACGACCTTACCGCTGAGCAGATGGTGGTCACGGATCTCCACGGCCGAATCGTCGAAGGTTTCGCTGCACCATCGTCGGACACGGCAGCCCACGCCTACGTCTACCGTCACATGCCCGATGTCGGCGGAGTTGTGCACACCCATTCGAGCTATGCCTGCGCCTGGTCTGCACTCGGTATCCCGGTGCCATGCGTGCTGACGATGATGGCCGACGAGTTCGGAGGGGCGATCCCGAACGGACCCTATGCACCGATCGGCGACGACTCCATCGGCCGGGGCATCGTCGAGACCTTGCGCTCCAGCCGCTCCACCGCAGTGCTGATGCAGAATCACGGACCGTTCACGATCGGCACGACTGCCAAGGCAGCAGTGAAGGCGGCGGTCATGTGCGAAGAAGTGTGCCGAGCAGTGTATCTCATCCGCCAGATGGGCGAGCCGATCCCCATTTGCCAGACGGACATCGACGCTCTGTATGACCGTTATCAGCACGCATACGGCCAGCGGTGACCGTTCGTTTCGCAGCATCCAAACGGCACGGTTCTGTGCACGTCGAAAGGTTCCTCCCATGAATGCCGCGCTCCACCCGCTCCGTTGCTGGTTCGTCACCGGCAGCCAACATTTGTACGGCGCCGAGACGCTGCAACAGGTTGCCGATCAATCTCGGGCGATCGCCGAGCAGTTGGACGCCAGTCCGGAGCTCTCTCTGAAGATCGAATGGAAGCCGGTCCTGACGGACGCCGAGGCGATCCGCAGGATGATGCTCGACGCCAATGCCGACGATTCGTGCGCAGGCATAGTCATCTGGATGCACACGTTCTCGCCGGCCAAGATGTGGATCGCCGGATTCGATGCATTGCGCAAACCACTGCTGCACCTGCATACGCAAGCGAACATCGATCTGCCGTGGGCAGCGATCGACATGGACTTCATGAACTTGAACCAGGCTGCTCACGGCGACCGCGAGATCGGATACATCCAGACCCGGCTCGGGATCGCCCGCAAGACCGTCGTCGGTCATGTCAGCAACCCACACGTCCTTGCCCGGGTCGGAGCCTGGCAACGAGCTGCGAGCGGAGCGGCGGCAATGCGGAGTCTCCGCGTCGCTCGTTTCGGCGACAACATGAGAGATGTCGCTGTCACCGAAGGGGACAAGGTCGAGGCGCAGCTGAAGTTCGGCGTATCGGTGAACACGTACGCAGTGAATGATCTCGTCCAAGCGGTCGACGCCGTCGAACCCGGCGACATCGCCGATCTCGTCGCCGAGTATCTCGATGCCTATTCCGTGGCGCCGGAGCTGCTGCCCGGAAACGAGCGTCACGAGTCGCTGCGATACGGCGCTCGACTCGAGGCGGGGCTGCGACACTTTCTGAGCGCCGGTGGCTTCGGTGCGTTCACGACCAATTTCGAGGATCTGGGTGGACTGCGTCAGCTGCCGGGCCTCGCCGTACAGCGGCTGATGGCCGATGGCTTCGGGTTCGGCGGCGAAGGAGACTGGAAGACGTCGATCATGGTACACACCCTGAAAGCGATGGGAGCATCACGGCCGGGTGGCTCGTCGTTCATGGAGGACTACACGTACGACTTCGGTGCGGAACCATCGCTGATACTCGGAGCGCACATGCTCGAGGTCTGCCCGTCGATCGCTGCCGAGCGCCCGTCGCTCGAGATCCATCCACTGTCGATCGGCTCACGGGAGGATCCGGTCCGCCTCGTCTTCGACGCGTCCCCCGGGCATGCAGTCGTCATCGGCGTCGCCGATATCGGGGACCGTTTCCGTCTCGTCGCCAATCAGATCGAGGTCATCGAGCCGCCGTCGCCGCTGCCGAACCTCCCCGTCGCCCGCGCCGTCTGGCAGCCGGCGCCCAGCCTCGAGGTCTCGGCGGAGTGTTGGCTCCGAGCGGGCGGACCCCACCACACCGTGCTGTCTGCCTCGGTGGGAATCGAGGATCTCAGCGATCTCGCCGAGATTCTCGGGACCGAGTTGTTGCTGATCGACGAAGCAACGACGACACGGGCGTTCGCCAACGAGCTGCGCTGGAACCGCGCCTACTTCCGTCTCGCCAAAGGGCTGGCGGGCTGACAGATGTCAAAAGATCGCGTGAGACGCTTGACAGCTATTGATGTGAGCGTTAACATTCTCGCCGGGGGAAGAGAGTCACCGAAGACGAGAGTGGGACAGGGCAGAACGCCAGCCGTGCTCGATGTTTGCGGCCAGCCCGTGCAATCGCCGCACAGCGGAGACCTACACGGACGATCGAGGCCCCCGATGACATCCCTGCGGTGCAGCAACCGACCCGGGCTCCACCACGACCAGTGAAGACAAACGGGTTTCCCCCGGCTCCCGGCACGAACACTCCGGCCGCCGTCCATTCGGAACGCAACAAGAAGGACCACTCTATGAAAATCCGTCGTAGTGCAGCCACAGTCACCGTCGCCAGCATGACCCTGCTGTTCAGTTGCGGCTCGAGCAAGACAACGTCCACCGCCTCGACATCAGCCAACCCGGCGACGACGGCAGTCGGCGCAACTGGCACTGCGGCGGGTACCACCGCCGGAGCTGTCACCGCCGCGACGAACGCCGGTACCGCTGCGGCCGCAGGTGGGGACATCCCGAGCGCCATCAAAGCTGCGGGCGGCACATCGAAGCTCTCCGGTGCAGTGGCAGCAGGGATCGAAGCGCAGTACGGACCGATCTGCAAAGGGGCGGACCTCGGCATCGGCAAGATCGATTTCACCAAGGACACGATCGGCTGGGCGCAGTCGGAGAAGGAGGCAAACCCCTTCAGAATCGCCTCGACGAAGTCCGAAGTCGACGAGGCCAAGAAGCGCAACATCAAGCTGCTGACCACGAATGCGCAGTCCGACGCGCAGCAGGAGAATACCGACATCAAGGGGATGATCGACAAGGGCGCTAAAGCGATTATTTTTTCCCCGATCAACTCCACCGGCCTCGGTGATGCAATTGCGTATGCCAAGAGCAAGCATGTCGCGATGATTCCCGTCGACCGCAACATCACCGGTGTCAAAGGCTGTGCTGACGTAGGTCCGCAGCTTGGATCCGATTTCGTGCTGCAGGGACGGCGGGCTGCCGACGCGATGATCAAAGCCACCGGTGGCACTGCCAAGTTGGCGATCCTCCTCGGCGCTTCCGGTGTGAACGTCACGGACGACCGCACGGCTGGATTCAAGGCGGAGTTGAAGGACAAGAATGCGACCGGTATCCAGATCGTCTTCGAACAGACTGCCGACTTCACCCGTGAAAAGGGGAAGTCTGTCACCGAGACGCTGCTGCAGGCGCATCCCGACGTGACGGCGATCTACGCCGAGAACGACGAGATGGGCCTCGGAGCGCTCGCAGCACTCGACGACAAGGGAAAGTCCGGCATCGCCAAAG
>Ga0123338_10000796_pt1 | contig 31316 bp, 21 predicted proteins | sample grotaG_FD_89793 | JGI IMG/M metagenome (GOLD analysis project Ga0123338, IMG submission 89793) | Glacier valley bacterial and archeal communities from Borup Fiord, Nunavut, Canada, to study Microbial Dark Matter (Phase II) -... | ecosystem: Environmental > Aquatic > Freshwater > Ice > Glacier ...
GTACACGGCGTATCCCGACACGCTGCGACGTAGATGCCTGTCCAACAGACATCTTGTCTGAGGCGGCAATAACATCCAGGCGCATTAGCAGAAATGATACAAGTTCCAGAGCTTCGCTTACACAAACATCCCTTGCAGCAGATCCTCGATCGCCGCATTGCCATCATCGATGGGGCTATGGGTACGACGATCCGTACTTACGGCATGACCGAAGCCGACATCCGCGGCGACCGCTTCAGAGACTCGGGCAAGGATCTGCTGAACAATGGGGATCTCTTCTCTCTCACGCAGCCGAAGATGATCTGCGATATTCACCGTCGGTTCCTCGAAGCCGGGGCGGACATTATTGAGACCAACACGTTTGGCGCCACCACCATCACGCAGAGCGAATTTTTTGTCGACGATCCGCGTGAACACGGCGGCCGCAAGGATCCCGCGTTCTATCAGGACGTGATTGAGAACAAGTTCCTTCAGAACCTTGCCTGGGAAATCAACGAGCAGTCTGCACGGCAGTGCCGCGAATGGGCTGACCGCGTGGGGACCGCGACGGGACGCCAGCGCTTCGTGGCCGGAGCCCTTGGACCCCTCACGGTCTCCCTTTCGAATTCGCCTGATGCCGACGACGCGGGCTTCCGCGTAGTCACCTTTGACCAGGTGAAGGCTGCCTATAAAGAGCAGATCCGCGGGCTCATCGCTGGCGGCTCCGATTTGCTGCTGGTTGAGACCATCTTCGATTCGCTAAACGCCAAAGCCGCTCTGGTTGCCATCCGCGAAGTCTTCGATCAGGATGGCAAAGAGCTTCCGATCATGATCTCCGCCGCCGTCGGACGCGGTGGTGAAACCATGATCTCGGCGCAGACAATCGAAGCGTATTGGAATGCTGTGCAGCACGTGAATCCGATTTCTATCGGGCTCAACTGTTCGCTTGGCCCCGACCTGATGTATCCGTTCCTGGAGGAACTGGCTGAAAAATCGAACACCGCCATCTCTTGTTATCCGAACGCCGGTCTGCCGAACCCTCTATCGCCTACCGGCTTTGACCTGGGGCCCGCGGACATGGCCCGCTACCTGGACGAATTCGCAGCGGGCGGCCTGATCAATATTGCCGGAGGTTGCTGCGGCAACACGCCTGAACATATCGCCGCTATTGCTAAGGCGCTCGACGGCCGCCACCCACACGAAATTCGCAAGCCTGCAACCTCAGTAAGTGTGGGGATGCCAGGAGTGGAATTTCGTCCGCTTCGGCTTTCGGGGTCCCAACCCTTTACACAGCAAAGCGGCGTTTACATCATGATCGGCGAGCGGACCAACGTGGCTGGGTCGCCCAAATTCGCCAAGCTCATCAAGGAGGAAAAGTACGAAGAAGCGGTGAGCATTGCTCGCCAACAAGTGGAGAACGGCGCCAACGTCATCGACATCTGCATGGATGAAGGCATGATCGATGGCGTGGCCGCGATGACGCGGTACCTGCAGTTACTCGGCAGCGAGCCTGAAGTGGCGAAGGCCCCGTTCATGGTGGATTCCTCCAAGTGGGAAGTGATTGAGGCCGGTCTCAAGTGTCTTCAAGGCAAGGGTATCGTCAACTCTATCTCTCTCAAAGAGGGCGAAGAAAAGTTCCGGCAAAACGCAGCCAACGTGCGCAAGTATGGCGCGGCCGTTGTCGTGATGGCCTTCGACGAACAGGGTCAGGCGGCCACTTACGAAGAGAAGATCCGCATCTGCGAGCGCGCCTATCGCATCCTGGTGGACGAAGTTGGCTTTCCCCCGGAGGACGTCATCTTCGACCCCAACATTCTCACCGTCGCCACCGGCATGGAGGAGCACAATAATTACGCAGTCGATTTCATCAACGCCACCCGCTGGATTAAGGCCAACCTGCCCCATGCGAAGGTGAGCGGCGGGGTTTCCAATATTTCCTTCAGCTTCCGCGGCAATAACAAAGTGCGCGAAGCGATGCACTCCGCGTTTCTTTATCACGCCATCGCGGCTGGCATGGACATGGGAATTGTCAACGCCGGTATGCTCGAAGTCTATGAGGAAATCGAGCCTGAGTTGAAAGTGTTGGTGGAAGATGTACTGCTCAACCGGCGCCCCGACGCGACCGAGCGCCTCGTGGAGCACGGAGAGCGGCTAAAAACGGCTGGAAGCGGCGAAGCTACCCCTGAGAAGAAGACGGAAGAATGGCGCAACGGCACCGTGGAGGAACGTCTCTCGCACGCGCTGGTGAGAGGCATCGACGCGTACATCGATATCGATACGGAGGAAGCACGCGCCAAACTGATTCGCCCGCTGCTGGTGATTGAAGGGCCGCTCATGGCGGGCATGAGCGTGGTGGGAGACCTCTTTGGCGCCGGCAAAATGTTTCTGCCGCAGGTAGTGAAATCCGCCCGCGTGATGAAGAAGGCCGTGGCTTATCTGACACCGTATATGGAGGCGGAAAAGGCCGCACAGTTGGCCGCCGGACAAGTGGTGAAGGCGCAAGGCAAGATTGTGCTTGCCACGGTGAAGGGCGACGTGCACGACATTGGAAAAAATATTGTGGGTGTGGTGCTGGCCTGCAATAACTATGAAGTGATCGACATGGGCGTGATGGTCTCCTGCGAGAAGATCCTGGAACGCGCGAAGGCCGAGAACGCGGACCTGATCGGGCTCAGCGGGCTGATCACTCCCTCACTCGATGAGATGGTACATGTAGCTCGAGAGATGGAACGGCAAGGCTTTCAACTGCCGCTTCTTATTGGCGGGGCCACCACCAGTCGCGCGCACACGGCTATTAAAATTGCGCCGCACTACAGCCATCCGGTGGTGCATGTTTTGGATGCCAGTCGCGCGGTGCCGGTGACGACCAGTCTGCTGAGCGAGGATGGGAAAGAAGGCTTCGTTGCCCGGCACGCCGCCGAATATAATGCGCTTCGCAAGTCGCATGCCGCCCCGAAGAACAAGACCGTTTCGATTGACACGGCGCGCCAACGCCGCACGCCCATCGAGTGGCGCTCCGAAGACATTCCGTCGCCTTCGTTTACCGGTGTCCGTGTGCTGGACAATTTCCCGCTGGAGACGTTGCGCAGGTTTATCGATTGGTCGCCCTTCTTCCATACATGGGGCTTGAAAGGTCTGTATCCTCGCATCTTTGAAAACGAAAATCATGGTGTGCAGGCGCGGCAGCTTTTCCAGGAAGGCAATGAGCTTCTGGATCGCATCATCGCGGGAAAAGTAATTACGGCGCGCGGAGTTTATGGCCTTTTCCCGGCGAACGCGGTGGGCGATGACGTGGAGTTGTATACGGACAGCACCCAGCGGCATAGGCTCGAGCGCTTTCATTTCCTCCGTCAGCAGGCAAGGGAAGAAGATCAGCCCTGCCGCTCACTGGCAGACTTCATCGCGCCCCGGAGTGCCGGTCTTCCGGATCACATCGGTGCCTTTGCCGTAACAGCGGGCATTGGATTGAAGGAACTGTGCGACGGATTTCGCGCTGAGAATGACGATTACAATGCGATTATGGCGGAGGCCTTGGCCGATCGCCTGGCGGAGGCGTTTGCCGAATGCCTGCACAAGCAGGTGCGCGATGATTGGGGTTACGGCCGCGTGGAAAATTTCACTCCCGAAGAATTGATTCGCGAGAAATACCGCGGCATCAGACCGGCGGCGGGCTACCCCGCATGCCCCGATCATACCGAAAAGGGCACGCTCTGGCGTTTACTCGATGTTGAAGCCAACACAGGAATGTTCATTACCGAGTCATTCGCCATGTGGCCCGGATCGAGCGTGAGCGGGCTCTATTTTGCCCATCCTGAAGCGCGCTACTTCAGCCTGGGGAAGATTGAACAGGATCAGGTTATCGATTACGCCGAACGCAAGAGAATGACGGTGCAAGAGGCGGAACGTTGGCTGGGGCCCAATTTGAATTACGAGCCGGCGGATTCGCTGGCGGCCACCAATTGATCGTCCGCCAGAGCGCGGATTAGTGTGCCGACGCTCCGGGCCAGCTGAAAAGATTTCGTCACCGATTCCGGGCTGAGCAGACCCAGCCCGCAGCTTGCGGTGATCATGGAATTTTGGGCAAATTGTTGGGGATCCCCAGCCAGCGCAGCCAACGTCAACCATCGCGTGAAGAGGTGTTCCGCGCGCACTGTGCTTAGATCCTGCAATGTGGGTATCAGCCCGTACGCGACCGTTCCACCTTTGCGGGCGAACGCCGTTGACTCTGGATTGGAGAAGAATAGCTCCAGGCCTTGATGAGCGTCGAACGACAAGATGTCGGGCTGCGCGCGGCACATGCGTGAGAACGGGCGGGCGGCACAGCAATGCAGGCCAGCATGAGCTCCGCGCACGGGCACCATCCAGGATCGACGCAAGCGCAGAAAGCCTGCGTTCTTCGGAAACAGCGTTACCGGCCGATACCGGGAGGCACAAAGCAGGTTCGTCCACAAACAACAAAACCGGCAGTCCAGCTGCTTTCAGACGGTCGATTTGCCAGCAGACAATCTGAGAGATATGAAATGCTACAGCGGCAAACAGTGCGGGGTCGGATAGGAACGGACGGCCGTTGTGAAACAGGCAGGCGGAAAGAGTGATGGGCCCTTCGATTTGACCCTTGACGGCGAGCGCCGCTGTGAACAGGCCGTGGCCAAGAGCTTGCTTGAAGGCTCCGAACCCCAAGGCATTTGCGGCCGCCAGTTCGCCAGAGCTTCTGTGAAGAGCTTAAACTGCCTGATCGATTCTGCCTTCCCTGATGTTGTAGCCGTATCCCTCACCACGGGGTTCGATCAAATTCGAGAGAACACCCAGGCCTCGGCCGACTATGCTCTCCCGCTCCGAGAGCCGAGGCATTGGGGGCCAAAAAGGCACATCCGGCGCAGACGCCGCAACTGCTTGAATGGCCATGGCTGCCGATTGAAAGGGCAAGCTACCGATTCCGGTAACGATTCCGGCGGGCAACGAAAGCACATCGGTTGCGCGGCTCATACGTGCTCCTCTCCCAATCAAATATGATAAGAGAGCATGTCCCACTCAACCAGCGGCAGCCATCTGACTTTGGCGCTGATTGCTTTTGTTACTGCTCCTCTATCTGCACAATCCTCTTCCGGAACAGAGTTTTTCGAAAAGGAAATCCGTCCCATTCTGGCCGAAAAGTGTTACGGCTGTCATTCGTCGAAATCAAAAGCGCCCATGGGCGGCTTGGTCCTCGATACCAAGGGCGGTCTGCGACGGGGTGGCAACGGCGGTCCCATTCTGGTTGCGGGCGATCCTGCGTCCAGCCGTCTGCTGAAAGCTCTGACCTATAACCAAACTGAGCTTCGAATGCCGCCCAGCGGCAAGCTGCCGGATGAAAAAATCGCCGCCTTTGAAAAATGGATTGCCGCCGGCGCTCCCGACCCTCGCGAGGAGGGCCCGAGTGCGGCTCCTTCCACCGCTAAGAAGGGCATGGATATTGAGACCGGCCGCAAGTGGTGGGCATTCCAACCAGTCACGCCGCTTCCGGTGCCGAAGATCAAGAGTCCGCTGGTCGCAAAGCGCTGGGCTCGCGACAACGTCGATTGGTTTCTCTACGCCAACTTAGAAAAGAACAAACTGCGTCCTTCGCCCGAAGCTGACCGCGCCACGCTCATCGAACGCGCGTCGCTCGACCTGACTGGACTCCGCCCTTCGTATGAGGAAGTGCAGGCGTTTGTGGCCGATCAAGACCCGCAAGCTTATACGAAGCTGATCGACAAGCTGCTCGCCTCCCCGCGGTACGGGGAGCGTTGGGGCCGCTACTGGCTCGACGTAGCGCGATACGGAGAAGATAACCCGACTTCGGAAGCCACCAATCCGCCTTATCCTTTTGCGTGGAGATATCGCGATTGGGTCATTGAAGCTATCAACAAAGATGTTCCGTACGACAAATTCGTAAAGCTGCAACTAGCCGCCGATATGTTGCCCGGCACCCCGCATGACGATCTTCGGGCGTTAGGGTACCTGGGTTCAGCGCCCATTTATCATACGGATCTTCGGCTCTCGAAAGACGTGACGGAGACCATCTTTACGGACGCCTGGGATGAGCGCGTGGATGCCGTTTCGCGTGGGCTGCTGGGCATGACGGTGGCTTGCGCCCGCTGCCACGATCACAAGTTCGACCCCATCCTCACGAAAGATTACTACGCGTTGGCTGGCGTGTTCGCTTCCACCACAGCAGCGCCGCGCCCAGTTGCGGAACTGGACAAAGAGACCGAGCAGAAGTTTATGTACGCGGCTCAGCGTTTGTTTTATCTGAGCTACATGGCAAACCTGATGAACAGCGAACCCGGCAGCAAGCCGGAAGAGGCCGCGAAGAAATCTGCCCAGTTCACCAAACAGATGTTAGGGCTTCGCGATTCCCTGGCGTTCCTGAAGCAAAGCCATCCGGAGATGTGGGCCTTTCTGGAAAACCAGGCCAAGGTGCCACGCGTAAAGCCGGCTGCTGGAGCTTCGACCGCTGCCACCGTGCCAGCAACGCCGCCCGCCGAGGCGAGACGCCGGGGTGGCGCCTCAAAGCTGCCGTTCATGCAGTCCGTCTTCGATGCCGGAATCTGGATTGACGGTTCCGACCCCGATCTCACGAACATCGATATCCGTCCCGGAGCGGCGCGTGACATGCATATTCTTCCGCATGGCAACGTATCATCGCCTGGCGCTGTTGCTCCCCGGCAATTTCTGACGGTGCTTTCGAAAGGCGACACCACTTTCAAAAGCGGTTCAGGACGGCTGGAATTCGCGAACGACATCTTCACACAGAGTGGGTCGCTGGCTGCGCGCATCATCGTCAATCGCGTGTGGGGCTGGCACTTCGGCAAGCCGCTGGTAGCTACCGAAAGCGATTTTGGCGTGCAGGGCGAGAAGCCTACCAACCCGGATTTACTGACTGACTTATCGGCGCGATTTATTGCGAACGGCATGTCTCTCAAATGGCTGCATCGCGAAATCATGATGTCGGCGGCTTACCGTCAATCCAGCCATCCACGCACCGACGGCATGGCAGCCGATCCCACGAATAACTTTGTCTGGCGCATGAATCCAAGGCGCCTGGATATTGAAGCCTATCGCGACAATTTGCTTCAGGTATCGGGTGACCTGGAAAACAAAACGCCTGAACTTTCGTTCGATCTTGACTTGCCGACGAATCGTTTTCGTACAGTTTACGGGCGTGTCAGCCGGGGCCGTCTGAATACGCTTCTGGCGCTTTATGATTTTCCCGATCCCATCATGACCGCGCCACAACGCGAACTGACCACTTCGCCGTTGCAGCAGCTCTTCGTGATGAATAGCCCTTTCATGCAGGAGCGCGCGGCGGACCTGGTGAAGCGTGTGGACGCATCGCTCGATGTGACAGCGAAAGTTCGCGAGTTGTATCGCGACGCACTGCTGCGCAATCCTACGCCGCGGGAACTGGACACTGCTCTTACTTATCTGGACAAAGGAACACTCGCGCAATTCGCGCAAGCGCTGCTCGCATCGAACGAGGTAATTTTCTGGCCATGATGTTCACTAACGAAACGAATAAAATTTCCAGACGCGATTGGATTGCTTCCCTATCGGGCGGTCTTGGATCTCTTGGGCTTGCGGGGATGCTGTCCGATCAGCAGTTGCGCGGCGCGTCGGCGCTTCCGGCAGCCGCCCCGAAATTCCCGAATTTCCCCGCGAAAGCCAAACACAACATCGTGCTTTTCATGGTGGGCGGCCCTTCACAGCTGGACATGTTCGATTACAAGCCCGCTCTACTGAAACATCAGGGGCAGCGGCCCTCCTCGGTAGATCTTCGGACGGAGCGGACCACTGGCGGCCTGCTGCCTTCGCCTTTTGAGTTCAAACAGTATGGGCGTGGCGGCGTTCACGTCAGTAGTTTGTTACCGAACCTCGCGTCGACCATCGACGAAATCTGTGTGATCAAGTCGATGTACACGTTCAACCCCACGCATGTGCCGGCGCGCAGTTTGTTTCATACAGGCAACATCGCGGCCACTCGGCCCTCTATGGGTTCGTGGATGTCGTACGGGTTGGGTAGTGAGAACAAAGATTTGCCTGGGTTTGTCGTTCTGGGTCCGGGCCAGAACGGCAGTGGTGGGTTGGCGCGTGCCGGCTTCCTTCCCTCGCAGCACCAGGGGACCAACTTTGACGATTCGGTGACGGCACCTGACAAGATGATTCGCTACCTGCAGAATAAAGATCTCGACCGTGAGGGGCAGCGGCGTCAACTGGATCTGATCCAGGCCATGAACCGGGGGCACCAGGAACAGTTCGGGCAGGACGAATACCTCGAAGGCCGCATCCAGTCCATGGAGACGGCTTACACCATGCAGTTCGAAGCGACGGATGTTTTCGATATCAATAAAGAATCGGAGGCCGTTCGCAAAGAGTATGGCGACACGCCGTTTGCTCACGGCTGCCTGCTGGCACGGCGATTAGTGGAGCGCGGTGTCAGAACGGTTCACGTTTATTACGGCCCCGGCCAGCCATGGGACGATCACTCGCACATCAACAAAAATCTAACCGAGCGATGCCCGGATATGGACCAGGCTTCCGCCGCACTTGTAAAAGATCTAAAGCAGCGTGGCTTACTGGACGAAACGCTGGTGGTGTGGGGCGGCGAATTCGGCCGCACGCCGGTATCGGAAAGCGGTGATGGCCGCGATCACAACCCTTATGGCTTTACTATGTGGATGGCCGGCGGCGGCGTAAAAGGCGGCATTTCTTATGGCGAAACCGACGAGTTCGGCTTCAAGGCCGTGGAGAAGAGCGTATCCATTCACGACCTGCACGCCACCATGCTGAACCAAATGGGGATCGACCACACCAAGCTCACTTACCGTTACGCAGGCCGTGATTTCAGGCTGACCGATGTCTATGGCGAAGTGGTGCGCGACATTCTTGTTTAGCCTCTTATCTGGGCATGGCCACCATGCTCAGCGCGTGGCTTAAATCATTTCTTAGATCGACAACATCTTCCACTCCCACCGAGAGCCGGATGAAGTTGTCGACGATGCCTAGAGCAGCGCGCCTCTCCGCGGGTAGCGATGCGTGCGTCATCAGCGCCGGATGTTCAATCAGGCTCTCCACCCCACCAAGACTTTCCGCCAGCGCAAAGATCTGGAAGTTCTCCAGCACAGTCTTCGTCGATGCCAAGTCACCCTTCAGCAACACGGAGATCATGCCGCCGAAAGATTCCATCTGAGTTCTTGCCAGCGCATGTTGTGGATGCGACGCCAGGCCAGGATAGATTACCTTTTCCACCGCAGGATGCCGCTCCAGCCACTCGGCAAGCTGCTGCGCGTTTGCGCAGTGGCGTTCCATTCGCAGGTGCAGCGTCTTCAAGCCGCGCAGCGCCAGAAACGCATCGAACGGGCCGGCAACCGCGCCCACCGCATTTTGCAGGAAGGCGATCTTCTCGCCCAGTTCCGGGTCTTTGGTTACCATGATGCCGCCCACCATGTCCGAATGCCCATTCAGATACTTGGTGGCCGAGTGAACTACTACATCAAACCCAAGCTCCAAGGGGCGTTGCAAATACGGTGTTGCGAACGTATTGTCAGCCGCTGCCAATAATCCGTGTTCCTTCGCGAACGCCGCGATCTTGGCCAGATCCACCAGTTTCAGCATTGGATTCGAAGGCGTCTCCACCCAAATCAGTTTTGTATTTGGCTGCAACGCATCCTGAAGCGCGTTCGGTTTCTCCGGGTCGATGTAGGTGAATTGCAAGCCCGCGGAGCGTTTGCGCACGCGCTCAAACAGCCGGACGGTTCCACCATAGAGATCGTCGGTCGCAATGACGTGCGAACCCGTGTCCAGCAGGTCGAGCAGCGTTGCGGTGGCAGCCAATCCGGAGGCGAAAGCAAAGCCACGCGACCCGCTCTCCAGATCGGCCACGCAACGTTCATAGACGAAACGCGTGGGGTTTTGGCTGCGTGAATATTCAAAACCTTTGTGCACACCGGGGCTCTTCTGAACGTAGGTGGAGGTGGCAAAAATCGGCGTCATGATCGCGCCCGTGGAAGGGTCGGGCTCTTGCCCTGCATGAATGGCGCGTGTACCGAATTGGTGTGGCATGAGTCCTTTTTAAAGCTTCTTGCGAAGATAGCTGAGTAAGTCCGCGCGTGTAATCAATCCCAGAAACTGATCCCCTTCGAGGACCAACGCGACCAGACCGCGATTGAGGATTTCGTACAACCGGTCGATGCTGTCTTTGGGGCCAATTGTTTCGAGTCGGCTGCTCATGGCGTCGCGCACCGGGGTTTTGAAATGCGCGGCGTTCTCATGAACCCCCAGCAACAGATCGGACTCATCCAACACTCCGATACACTGCCCGTTTTCTATGACGGGAACCTGGGACACGTCCGCTAAACGCATACGCTGAAACGCGGTGAGCAGCAGGTCGTCGGGACCCACGGTGATCACGGCACCATCTCGATACTTACGTGTGATCAAGTCCTGCAGGTCACCGGTCCGCGGCTCTTCCGTGAAGCCCTGGTCGATCATCCAGTAATCGCTATGAACCTTGGAAAGATACTTGGCGCCGGTGTCGCAAACAAAGGTGACGACGCGCCGCGGCGACGTCTGCTCCTTGCAGTAGCGAAGTGCCGCCCCGAGCAGTGTTCCCGTGGAAGGGCCAGCCAGAATTCCCATTTGCCGCAGCAACGCACGCGTCAGGTGAAAGCTTTCCACGTCCGGTATAGCGTAAGCTTTCTTCACCCGGCGAAGGTCTGCAATCGCCGGTACGCAGGCACCGCCAATACCCTCCACCGCATAACTTCCCGACGGCACAACACGCCCGGAAATCACGTACTCGTAAAGGGAGGAACCTGCCGGATCCGCAAGGACCATCTCCACTCCGGGGCTCACACGTTCGAAGAAATTCGTCAGCCCCGTCATGGTCCCGCCGGAGCCAACACCGCACACCACGGCGTCCACCCGGTGCTCCATTTGTTGCCAGATTTCCGGACCGGTGGTGGTTTCGTGAGCCAGCGGGTTGGCTGGATTGCCGAACTGATTCAGATTGTGTGCGTCTGGCGTCTCTCGCGTAATGCGTGCGGCCATGTCCTGGTAATAATCGGGATGGCCCGGCGGCACATCGGAACGCGTTAGCCGAATGTCCGCCCCCAATGCTCGCGCATGGGCAATCTTCTCAGGAGACATCTTATCGGGGATCACCAGGATCAATCGATATCCCTTGATGGCGGCAACTAGCGCCAGGCCGATGCCCGTGTTACCCGCCGTTGCCTCCACGATTGTTTGACCGGGACGTAATTTGCCTGACCATTCCGCCGCCTCGATCATGGAAACAGCTATCCGGTCTTTGATGGAGCCGCCTGGGTTCTGCGATTCCAGCTTGAGATACAACTCACAGGGGCCGGTGTCGAACGAGCTCAAGCGCACCAGCGGCGTATTGCCAATCAAACCCAACGTGGAAGGCCCGAGCAGTTGAGGCATCACCTATGAGCTTAAAGCAGTCGCCCGCTTCCCGTATCTATTTGCCGTTCAATACCGACGCCGACGGCTCCGTTAGCCCATTGCGATTGAGGAAAGCTTCTATAGTGCGCTGAACGCGGATAGTATCGGCATCGGTCCATCGGAAGCGGCCGTGCTTTCCTCCGGGAATCGAGACGAACTCGTTCGGCACCTGGGCGGCGTTCAAGGCATCTCTTAGCTTCAGCCCGTCCTGGTACGGAACCATTTCATCGGCATCGCCATGAATGGTTAATACGGGAGGGAGGCCGGGGCGCACATAGTGAAGAGGCGAGAGGCGCAGCGCTAACTGTTCGGGATTTTCCGATTGCTTGAACCAGCCCAGAACGTTGGCGTCTTTCCGCTTGACGGCTGCGACAAGATCAGTGGGGCCGTAATAGTTGACGATTGCCTTTAACGCTCCGGGCTCGGGGCCGGAGCACTCGTCGTCGAAGCCGTCGGAGGGCCTGAGGAAGGCCGTCAGCAGGATGAGATGGCCTCCGGCTGAACCGCCGGTGATGGCAATTTTTGCGGGATCGAAGCCAAATTTCGCCGCGTTTTGGAACATCCACCGGAGCGCGCACCGGCAATCTTTCACGGCTGCCGGTGCGGGTGCGACACCGGCCAGGCGATATTGCACACTCACCACACGCATGCCCAGTTGCAAATACGGCAGGAACCAGAGCGACCATTGCTCCTTGCTGCCATTCGCCCAGCCTCCCCCATGGATGTAGACCAAGGTGGGGCCAGGCTTACGGTCATAGCGCGTATACACGTCCACCTTTGCCTGAAATCCGCCCACATTTTTATACGGAATGTCTCGAATGATCTCGTAACGCTGACCCACTAACGACGCCCAATCGCGCGCGGAATCGGCGGATGGCGCAAACGTGCTCAGGGCACTGGCGAATAACATACAACAAGCGCTAAACAGCAGCCGCATAGACTCTTCTCCTTGTGGTGGCCAGCAGCAGGGCTGCCCAGGCGAACGGGTACAGTATCCCGGAAACGGCGAAGACCGGAGCGAAGGAAACGCGGTCCACCACGATACCGATCAGCAGGCTGGAAAGCATACCGCCAATTCCACCTGCGGTTCCGGTCAGGCCGGAGATCGTGCCGATCGCCGTTTGCGGGAATAAATCTCCCAGCAGGCCCAAGAAGTTCGTAATCCAGAAACCGTGCGCGAACATGAGCACGCACATCAAGGCGATGGCTGTGTTGGTATCGGTTGCTTTGGCCGCCAGCCACGATGCCGGCGTGAGCGCCGCCGCAACGCCCAACACAAGTTGGCGCGCGCGTACCGGTTGCCAGCCGCGCTTCACCAACTCATCGGACACGCGGCCGCCCAAGACCTGACTGATTCCGAGGACAAGAAACGGTATCCACAGAAGCGAACCAATCTGTTCGACGGAGAGCTGCCGTTCGCGGTGGAGATACTGCGGAATCCAGAACATATAGAAATAGAACACGGGGTCAAACAGAAACCGCGCAAACAAAACCCAGCGCACGGCGGGCTGCGAGAGCCAGGAGAGGACGGACGCGCGCGGTTCGGAAGGTGCCACTTCCGGCGCGTCATCACGGGTGATGAATAGCCATGCCGCGAGCCAGATCAGCCCGAGTATGCCTGTGAACACAAATGTTCCGCGCCATCCTAACTGCACAGCCGCATACGCGGTTAAGGGCGGGGCAATTACCGCGCCCAGGGCCGAGCCGCCTGTTGCGATTCCCATGGCCAGCGCTCGCTGCTCCGCCGGGAACCAATGCGCTGCGCCTTTGATGGCCGCGGGGAAGCAACCGCCTTCGCCGAAGCCCAGGAAGAAGCGTGCAGCCGTCAGGTTTGCGGCGCCCGTTGTAAGCGAATGCGCCGCACTGGCCAGCGACCATATAGCGAGACAGGCGGCCATTCCCAAACGAGTGCCCACCAGATCCGCTAACCTGCCGCCCAGCGCGAACATGATTGTGTAGCTGACCTGAAAGCCGAGCAACACGCGGGAATACGCTTCGTTGCTCATCCCGAATTCCGCGATGATGCGCGGTGATAAGATCGACAGAACTTGGCGATCAAGAAAGCTAAGTGCCGTTGCCGCAAACAGCATCCAGCACAGCAGCCACTTGTGTCTCATGGCGTGCTTACCAGGCAACCATCAACTGACCTGTAATGTTCTTGATCACAAACCTTGTGTCGTCCTCTTCACGCGAGTATGGCAGCGACTCCTGCACGAACGTGCGGCTGTCGTTCGCCAGCATGGTGACGGGCCGCTCGTTCTCGGGATAGAAGTGAACCGTCGCGTCTTTCAAGCCTTTCAATAGTAGGCGCCGCTCAAAGAATGGATACTCCGTGATTGCCTCCACACAAGAGAGTTCGCTCGATGCGGCCTGGTCCACCAAGAAACGAATTTCCTTGTGCGCCGCCCGTGGAAGCGTGTAGGAAGTGTGCCCGTCTTCCAGCCATGTTTCAGTGCCCACCATCACGGGTGCGCCATGACCGAAGCGCATACGAACTTCAGTGGTCGTGGAAGGCGAGTAACTCGAAACGAAGAAGGCGTTCTTGTGACGCGCAGGTAGTAAGAGGGGGCTGCGCGTATCGGCCGCGGGTTTGTGGAAGCGGAGGGAATAGCCGAATTTTGCCAGCACAAGCCGCATCAAAGATTCGCCCTGCAGCCAAAGATTCGGATCATCCGGCACGGGAAGGCGGGCGGTTCCAATGGACGAACAGAAGCTCCCCCGAACCCATGCCAGCGTGCCGCTGCCGGCACCCGAGGCGTTCGCGCGCGATGCGGCATAAACACGTTCTACGCCGCCTTGCGAAACGGTGACGTCTACACTTGCCGCGCTTTGTCCCGAGAGAACCGTATCCACCCCGCCGGCGCATAGCTCCGCGCGATGCTGCATTTTTAACGGCAACGAACCATGTCGCAACGTGTCCGCCGGTATGGCTAGTTTCACATCAAGAACGCCAGAGAGCGGGCTTGCTTTTTTAAGACTGAGAGGCTGAAGAAGAGGGGGACTTACATTCTCCACTGGGCCATAAAGCAGCACATCGGTGCCTTGTTTCAAGGCTTGGAGCAAAGTAACTTCCACTTCACGGGTAAGTGCGGGCACATAAGCCAGCAGGATGGTGCGGCGAAAGAATTGCGGCCGAGTTCGGTAAGCGGGAACGAATTGCTTCGTCGAGACAACCGAGTTTAGCGGGAACCCCGTATTGACGGCACCGCGCATGAACCAATCGCCAAAGGATACTTCAGCGAGGCGAGGCGCGGGCCCGAACGTCATATCGTGATACTCATCGAAAGGGTAGATCCACGTGACCAGGCCCGGCGCATCGGAGTAATCTTCCATCGCGGAGAGTATGTGTGGAATTACTTCGTTCGGCACTTTTTCGGGCATTTGTCCCCAGGAGTTATCGATCGTCAGAAACTCCAGATAGGCGGGGCGCGTGATGGTAGCGTTGCCGGCGATACGCGCCAGAGAAAGAGGCAGGTAGATATCGTGGGCATCACGACCGTAGCGATCCAGCCAGGGGCTATTCAACCACCAGGGATCATGCGTATAAAAACGGAAGGGAAAAATGTCACCAGGCGGTAACTCCGCGATGCGCGAAAGATAGCCGACAATTTCCAGGCCGAAGTCGCCATCAAGGGCCGCCCACGGTGAATTTGGCGGAGCGACCACGTTGAACCCCTCGCGATAGATGTCTCGAACAGGCGAAGCGCCTCGCGCAAGATCGACACCGACAATAAGATTGCTGCCGCGTGTTTCGATGGGAAAGCCAGGACACTCCTTGTGGAAGGTGCGCCAAAAAGTAAGTAGTTCTTCACGCGTCTTTGCGGCTGGGGCGGTGTTATATACTTTGCCATCGAACAGAGGTCCGCGAACGTCCCATGCATTGTGCGCGAAGCCAAGGCCGTTTGAAAACCAGATGTAATCGAAGCCCAGGTCTGTCAGAAAATGTTGGCTTTGGCGGCCCAGATAGGTGCCGAACGGAGTGCCTTCGGGAATGCCTTTCGGGAAGCCGGCGTAGGCGCGGGAATCGGCATGAAGCGTGGCCGTGCAATCCACCCAGGTGTTGGGCCCGCGAGTACCCAGGCGAGCGATTTCCTTATGCCGATTGAATTTAAAATCGGAAACGGCGAACTCTCCGCCGGGGTCGAAAGTGGCGCCTAAGTAAACGGGCTTGCCGGTCATGCGCACACCTGTTTCCCGCAGGATGCGTGCGATCTTTTTCAGGTCCCCGTAAGTCATCTGCGGCGGGTTCGGCTGATAGAGCCAATGTCGGCCGTGTCCGCCCTTACGGTCGGGATCGTTCACGGGCGGAGGGGTAGGAGGGTTGGCGTCGCCCAGGTAACGCGCCCAATCGAACTTGTCTTGCAGCTTGCCTCGATATTCCAGGATTTCGCTACCGTCTGCAGCCCACAGCATCAGGCTGCACGAATCGCAACGCCGCAACAGAGGCGCCCACGAACGGAAGATCTCCTCACTGACCTTGACGATGGCCTGTTCATTCAAATCGAAGAAGGGCTTCAAACTCACTTCAAGCGTCACTCTCTTGAATGCACTCGGCTGCGAGATATCCGGCGCAACAGGCTGGCGCTCTCCAGTCTGTCCGCGAAGCTCGACATCCGCCAGCATTGCCGCGGCCGCTCCCGTGGCGCGAAACAGGTCACGCCGCGTTACCATCGGCGAGGCTCCTGAGAAATGAACGCCGTGGGAAGCCCAAGCAGCTCTCCAATCTTCTCAATGGACCTGCCGTGGTGGCCGATGCCTAGCGCGAAGTGGTGCGTGGGTCCTTCCACCACCCAGCGTTTGAGAAACGTTTTCACATCCGGCTCAAAGAAGCCGCGCGTGTTGGTGTTGCCGGTGGGCGGAATGGCACCGCGAACGCTCTTGCCCTCCGCGATCACAAACTTGAAGCGGTTCTCTGCCGTCATGCCGATGCTGAGCATGGTGATGGGGCCTTCCTTAATTCGAAATTCGACGCTGGCGCCGCACCCGGGCTTGCCATGGTACTTCGTCAAGCTGCGCAATACAGGTCTGCCATCCGCGATGTTTAAGTGATGCGGCCCATCGTGGCCCACCAGCGCAAAGCCCTCTTTGAAATCGATGGGATGAAACTCCGCGAAGCTGCCGCCGATGCCCAGGCGATCTTCAATGAGCATGGCAACGCAAGTCTTGAGATCGGATTCGCCGCACATGGGAAACCCCGCGGCTGTAAGCAGCGAGTTGCCAACAATCAGGTTCGTGACCAGTTGGCGCATCGGGCTATCCGGTTCGCCCTCATAGTAATAGGCCAGCCCGTCAAGTTCGTATTCGTCAGTGAAGCGCTCCAGCGCGACAGCCACTCGGGCGGCGACATCCAGATCTTCAGGCGTGAGCTTTCTGGTGATGGGATCGGATTTCGGATCGGGCGTGTCAAAGATGTCCAGAACTCGCCGCTTCATTTTCTCAGCGTCCGGGTTGGAGACATTGCGGAAATGGCGCATCAGGTCGTCCGGCTCGGTTTGCACCACATGGCAACCGAACGCCGCGGTGAGGGCCGTATGATCGGTTTGCATGTCAAGCATGTTCTCCAGCACGTGGCCGAAGTGTCCGATGCGAGCGTTCTTCAAATCATGCAGGACGCACGCGATGCGGCACCACTCCGCGATTTCCTCGTCGGCTTCGGGATCGTCTTCAAGCGTGCCGAGAATCATGCCGGGCGCGCGCTTCCCCATGCGGATGGCGACGCCCATGAACTCCGGTATCGAGCAGAAATCGTCATTGCATAGTTGCACGAATGTGGACGCGCGACTGTAGTCCATGGCCTTCAACGGCTGTAGCGCCACCAGCACAATGGGTACATCCACGTCGCGAACGATCGCGCCGAAGGTGGCTGAGGTGGCGTATGTCACCATGTCGCAAAAGATCATGTCCAGTGAGGCTGCCTTCAGCTTGTCGCGCAGGCGATAGGCGGAACGGGCGTCGTCCACTAGGCCAAAATCCGTTACCTGGACGCCGCGCGTGCGGACCTTATCCACGAACACGGCCTGCTTGCGGTGCATCTCATCCAGTAGGCCTTCAAACTGGGGCCAGTAGGCGTGATGGCCCACACCAAAAATTCCAATCTTCGCGGTTAAGGGTTTGCGCCGCTCGATAACGGGCGAGGCGAAGGTCTCCACCGCCGGGGATTCAAGGGATCGATTCATTCAAGCCTCAGAACAGAAATTTAAGAGCGAGTTGGATTTCACGACCATTGACCCTGGTCGCGCGGATGACGCCGAATTGGGCGGTACCGGATGTGAGATTGGGGTCCGCAAACGATGCATGGTTCAAAGAGTTGAAAAACTCGGCGCGGAACTGAAGCGTGCCGGCCTCCCTCCCTGGCAACGGAATGCGCATATTTTTCATGCCCGTCATATCCAGAGTGACCAGGCCGGGCCCGACGATGACGCTGTTGCCCGAGTTGCCGAACTTCCCAAATGCATGGTTCGGGAAGCAAGAGGTATCGAACCAGCGATTCAATGAGCGCGCGCTCCCGTCAAGATTGCCATCGCACACGCGGTCGGAACGATTCAAATCCTGCCTGCCGACGTTTGAAGACACGCTCGACGAAGGTGTCAGAGGAAATCCCGAATGGGCCGTAAAGTTTCCCTGAAATGACCACCCGCTGGCGGCGTAGGACACCGGCCCAGGCAAATGCGCGCCGAAAGCTCTGCCTGAACCGAAAGGCAATTCATACACCCAGGCGAGCGTGAGGCGATGCTTCTGATTGAATTCGAGAGGCGCGTACTCCGATGCCCGATTGTGCTCATCCTGGCCGCGTGATTGATCGCCTGAAAGTGCTCCACCGATGCCCATGGCCTTCGAATAAGTGTATGCGCCGATGACCGAAAGACCGTCCGAAAAGCGCTTGTTGAGTTTCGCTTCAAGCGAATGGTAGTTCGATTGGTCCAGCGCTTTGACGAAGCTGACGTCGCCGATATTCTGATTGGGCCGGCGGCTATTCACAGGCGTCGGATGAGTGGGGTCGACATCGGGCAGCGCCTGGTTCACCAGATCCCGCCCGGTCAGGCGGTGCGCGCTGTTCCCCACATAGCCTGCTTCCAGAAGCCAGTTGTTAGCCAATTCGCGCTGAACAGTGAAGTTCCACTGATACGTGTAGTTAGTGGGGAAATTCGGATCCAGCGTGAAGACATTGGTGTTCGGCGAGAGAGCGATTTGCCCTGTTGCGGTGCGCACGCTGGGGAGCGGAAAGGCGCGACCGATCAGATCGGGCACCAGCGCGTTCGAGGTGAGGGTGGTATCGATCACAAAGGGCGGCGAGAGTTGAAATGAGCCGAACTCCGAGCCGCGTGGCGAACCGAAAAACACGCCCGCTCCAGTGCGGACTACCGTCTTCGGATTCAATGAATACACGATGCCGAGGCGCGGTGCGAAATTGTTGGTATCGGCGTTGTTCAAGCTGTCTACGCCTTGTCCCAGTTTGATGAACTTGGAGTTCACATAGTCGAAACGGGCTAGGTCTCCGAACCGCTCTTTATAGGGCGTCTGATATTCATAGCGCAAACCCACGTTGACCACCAGCTTCGAAGTGACACGGATCTCATCCTGCGCATAGAAGCCATACGAGTAATACTTCAGGCTCACTTGCCCGTTGCTCTCCGCTAACTGGGTGGCGCGAATTGTGTAGGGAAGGCCGAGGAGAAGATCGGCTACGGCGCTTCCGGTGCCGCCCAGGCCGGGCTGATTCGTGAACCGATTCTCAAAGGACAGCGTAGCGTTGGGCGTCTGCTGAATTCGGGAGGCGGGCCTGAGGTAACGTCCATCGAAGCCAAATTTTAAACTATGACTGCCGCGGATCCAATTGAAATCGTCGGCAAGGGAATAGATGTTTTCCCGTTGCCCGCCGGGCTGAAAAGGATTCGACCCGATGGTGCTTAATCCCGCCGCCGCAATCTGCGGTACGCCGAAAGCATTGGTGGGAGGGCTTAGATTCAGCAAGCCAAACTCGGTCTGCGTGATGTTCTGAGACACCGTCGGAAACACGACGATGGTATCGAAGTATGTCCAGGCCAACCGGAACTGGTTCACTTTCGTGGGCGACACGATATGCGATTCCTGAACGGTCACGCTATGCGCCAAATTGTCCTCCGCACTGCCCGTTTGGGGGAGTCCGCTGGGGCTAAACGTTCCGGACTTACTGTACGAATAACGGGCGAAGAGGCTATCGGATTCGCTGAATGTGTGGTCCACTCGCGTGTGGCCTTGATCGCCGTCACTGATGGCAGAGACGCCGGCAATGTAGTTATAGGAGGCGGAGCCGGTCGCATTCGGCGCGGGAAAATATTTCAACGCCGAATTGCCGATGAGCCCGAAGCGATCTTTCGGAATGACGTTCCCGGGGAATGGCTGCCGCTGGTTGGTGGTCGCGCTGTACGTTGCCGGATCGTAAATAGCAGGCCCTCCTACGAAGTTGCAGGCGCGCCGCGCATCGGTGGGTACGGTGAGGAACAGCGTGTTCGCTCGTCGCGTACGCAGACCTTCATAGTTGCCCATGAAGAATGTTTTGTTGCGCTTGATGGGGCCGCTTACCACCGCGCCGAATTGATTGCGCCGCAAGGGATCCACTCTTGGCGAAAAGAAACTGCGCGCGTCCAATCTGTTGTTTCGCAGAAACTCAAACACGCTGCCGTGAAAATTGTTGGTGCCGGGGCGCAGGGTCAGATTGATTGCCGAGGGGTTTCTCCCATATTCAGCGGCGAAGCTGTTCTCTTGCACCTTGAATTCCTGGATGGCTTCAATGGACGGTGTGAAGGCGGGCCGCCCGCTGGTTTCCGTTCTGGTATCGACGCCATCGAAGAAAAAACTGATCTGGTTGGCGCGCTGGCCGTTAATGGAGAGCCCGTTGCTTTGCGACGTGGTGCCCAATTCCGTTACACCCGGAGTCAGCTTTGCCAAGTCAAAATAGTTTCTCCCGTTCAGAGGTAACTCCACCACTTCTCTTGTGCCAATAACCTGTCCCACCTCCGCGCTGCGAGCATCCAGAACGGCTGTGGTGGCGGTGACTTCAAGTTTGGTTGCTGTATCACCGAGAGCCATTTCAAAATCCTGCTTAATCTGCTGGGCCACCTGAATTTCAAACGCCCTCACCTCTGAAGAAGTGAAGCCCTTCTCTTCGGCACGGAGGGTATAAATACCTGGCGCGACCAATGGGAATAGATAATTTCCGCTGGAATCGGATCGTGTCTCGCGTTCAACGCTGGTGCCCTGATTGATTAGCGTGATTCGCGCTTGCGGAATGGCGGCACGGGATGGATCGGTCACCAAGCCGCCGATGCTGCCACTTGCCACTTGTGCTTTCAATTCCAGTAAGCCGCAAACAAACAAAACAAGTACCGAACCTACGCTTACGATTTGCGAAACGCTCTTCTTCATAGTCGCCCTCTGAAACGCCTTGGTTTTTGGCCGGCAACGCAGACATTCCGTTGAGCGGCCAAGAGGCTTTGCGATAGACGCTTTCGCATTTCGGGGTGACAGTCAAGCTTTTAAACCTGCGGCCAGAGTGTCTCACGATACGAGACGATGTTTGCTAAGGGAGCAGAGATCCCACCAGACACTCCGGTAAAATTCCGTCCATGGGATACATGCGGTTCACGTTGTCATGCGTGACCAGTTCGTGACGAGTGAATACCGCCGGCGGCACGGCGTGGCCGGACAGAATGGAAAGGCCCAGCCGAATGATTTCATCGCCGTAACGCTCGGGAAAATAGGCAACCGAACCGATGAGTGGAGAATTGCCTCGACGTAATTCTTCCCGCGCGTCAAGGCTGCCGTTTTGACCCACGGCACAGCACTGATCGGCACGGCCGCATTCCTCGAAAGCGCGGACCGCTCCAATGGCCATGGGATCGTTTCCGGCGAGGATGATGGTGCGGCGCTTCGGTACTCTTCGCAGGTGCTTGCGTACTGCTTCCATAGAGCGTTCCAAACTGCCGCGCGCGTCGATTTCGAAGATGGGGACTGGTTCGATCCCGCTAACCAGTTCGCGTAGCCCAGCCAACATTCCGGTCACGCGAAGCTTGACCAAAGGGCCGCCCAGGCTCTCCTCAATCAACAGGATGCTTTCGACCACTCCGTTCCAGTGACGCTTCACCCAGCGCCCACTGGCGCGGCCTCCGAGCAATCCGGCCTGATAATTGTTCGCGCCGAAAAACGTTGCACCGGGGTGTGGGATCTCAAGCGCGATCACTGGTATGCCGGCGGAGAGAAAGCGCGCGGCAATGGTTGAGGCAACACGCTGATGGCTTTGGAATTCAATCACCAGATCCACATGTTCCCGAATCAGCATCTCCGCGTTTCGTAGTGCAGTAACCGCGCTTCTGTGATTGCTGATGGTGATCAGATTCATGCCCGCCTCTTCCGCAGCGCGCTGAACGCTGGCGGTTACAGCGCGGCTGAAAGCGGTGTCCACTCCGCGTGTGGCGAAGCCGATACGATATCGTCGCTTCGAAGGGACACGGACCAGGCTGCGAAAGCGATCGTCGCCCAGTCTTTCCACCATCCCTTCGCTTTCTAACGTTCGAACGAGTCGGGAGGCCGTAGCCTTATGTAGCGAACTGCGTTTGGCGATGTCCCGCAGCCGTAACACTTCCTGATCCTCGCGAAAGACCTGCAAGATTCTGCACGCTCGCTGGACGGACTGGACAAGGTCGGTTTCCGGCTTTTTCTGAGGCGGCGGCATTTGACTTTGCTAAACCGATCGTCTCACATGGCGAGACTATTGGAACCGCAGCTTAAGCCGTTTGGGTCCTGTATTGGGCCACCATTCCCTCCATTTGATCCTTCAGATGCAGGTTCAAATTTTTCAAACCCGTGATTCCGCACGAACTCGCACAATTCTTTGTCGAAGGAGCCATGGCCGCTGAGCACAGCGTCGCTCAGGCCCTCCGGAACCGGAGCCGCGTAACAGTAGAAGGCGGTCTGCCCGTACCCGCCGTTGCCGGGCCAAAGGCCTGCGCCGATGCACTTGTGAGAATACGCTTCGGCTTGGATCGCATCGGCTCCGGGACGCGCGGTGAGGTAGAACGGAACATTCCACCAATGATTCTGTACCGAGGTCAGCGAGACTCGCGTCTTGCCGATCACCTGCATGTACATGTGCAACTTGTCGGACGGCTTTATTCTGCTGCGCGGCTAAAGGCTAGAATGTGCGTACGTGGTCGCTTCGTCAAGCGGTAGGAGATCTTTACGCGTACCCGAGTTCTGTTGGAAGGCGTTGTCCAGGGAATTGGGTTTCGGCCTTTTGTGAAGAAGCTTGCCGACCGCCTGCAGCTGCCTGGTATCGTTTTCAACACCGGCGACGGGCTTACCATCGAGATCGATTCTCGCGATCCAGAGCAAGTCCGTAGATTTGCAGAGGCGCTTCTTGCTGAGGCTCCCGTAGCCGCCCATATAGAGCGATGTGTCGTGGAAGAAGTATCGGCCGGTATTTGCTATTTCGATTTTCAGATTCTGCCCAGCATCCCGCGAGAAGGAAGTTTTACTCTTGTCTCGCCCGATCTGGCAACCTGCTCTGAATGTCTCGCGGAAATGAACGATCCGTTGAACCGTCGCTTTCGCTACCCTTTCACGAATTGCACGAACTGCGGACCGCGGTATTCCATTACATTGGCCACGCCCTATGACCGGGGCAACACCACGATGCGCAACTTTTCGCTCTGTGCGGAATGCGCGGCAGAATATTGCGATACGAACAGCCGGCGCTTTCATGCGGAGCCCGTAGCGTGCGCGTCGTGCGGTCCTCAGCTTTCGATGGACCTTGGCGCAGCGACCGTAAGGCTGAACGCTGGCGATATCTTAGCCATAAAAGGGCTTGGCGGCTTTCAGTTGGCCTGCAACGCATTTTCCGTAAACGCGGTTGATAACCTTCGTATTCGGAAGCGTCGCAGCCGCAAGCCGTTCGCGGTGATGATGCGCGATCTTTCCACGGTGAAACGCTATTGCATGGTGAGCGAAGGAGACAGTGTGCTGCTGCAACAGCAGGCTGCGCCCGTGGTTCTGCTGCAGATGAAAGATCCGGCAATCTTTCCAACCGGCGTCGCGCCAAACTTGGGGCACCTTGGCGTCATGCTGCCGTATACTCCTCTTCATCACCTGCTCTTTGCGGATTCGCTCACGTGTCTTGTGATGACCAGCGGCAACGCCAGTGAGGAGCCAATCGTTACGGGGAATGAAGAGGCTCATGAGAAGCTTTCCGCTTTAGCCGACCAGATTCTCACGCACGATCGCGATATCTTCATGCGCGTCGACGATTCGGTGGCTCGCACGTTTGAAGGAATGCCAAGAATTTTGCGGCGGGCGCGCGGCTATGCGCCTCGCGTGATTCGGCTGGGGCGTGAAGTAGGTGAGGTGCTTGCCACCGGCGCCGAATTGAAGAACACGTTTTGCATCACGAAAGGCCGCTATGCCATCCCCAGTCAGCATATCGGCGATCTTGAAAATTACGAGACGCTGCGTTTCTTTGAGGAGACACTTAGAAATCTAAACAGTGTCTATCAAACACGGCCGAAACTGATCGCGCACGATATGCATCCGGACTACCTGAGTACCCGATGGGCGTTGACCCGCCCCGAGCCGAAGCTTGCCGTGCAGCATCACCATGCGCATGTCGCGAGTTGCATGGCGGAGAACGGCGTGCTGGATCCGGTGATCGGAGTGGCGCTGGATGGAACCGGCTGGGGTACTGATGAGCAAGTGTGGGGCGGAGAATTTCTTCTTTCCACCATGGATGGCTTTGAGCGGTGCGCACATCTTAGATACGTTGCTCTGCCGGGAGGAGATTGCGCCGCGCGGCATGGTTGGCGGATGGCAGCGGCGCATTTGTATGACGCGCTCGGCCCGGAGTATCGGCGGATGAACTTGCCGTGTTGGAACGCTGCGTCGCCGGCCTCTTGGAAAATCATCGACAGGCTGCTGGAGCGGCCAGCCATCCGAACATCCAGTTGCGGCAGGCTGTTCGATGCAGTCGCTGCCATTGCGGGGGTGTGCAGGGAGAGCGCTTATGAGGGCGAGGCTGCCATGCTGCTGGAAGCCGCGGCGATTCAAGGTGTGGCGCGCGAACCGTATGCCATGTCGTTGAACCGGGAGCATTACCCATGGACCATAGACACGCGTCCCATGATCCGCGAAATTGCCTCCGAAACAATAGAAGGCCAAGCCGCCGGAAGCGTGGCCCGTTGCTTTCATGATTCCGTCGCGCTTATGATTGAAGCGGTTTGTAGCGAGATTCGTAGAAGGAACGGCGTGGATCAAGTATGTCTCAGCGGCGGCGTTTTCCAGAATTTTACACTGCTCGCCGGTGCGGCCCGCTTGCTTCGGCAAAGCGGCTTCCAGGTATTTTTGCATTCGCAGGTGCCCCCTAACGATGGCGGCATTTCGCTGGGGCAAGCCGTTATAGGCGCGGCATTTCTCGAAAGGAACAACTTCCATGTGTCTGGCGATCCCCGGTAAGATCAGCGCTGTTCATGAGACGGTAGGCGTGCCGATGGCGAAGGTGGATTTCGGCGGCATCACACGCGAAGCTTGCCTTTCCTATGTGCCGGACGCTCGCGTTGGAGACTACGTGTTGGTGCATGTGGGGTTTGCTATCGGCAAAGTGGATGAGGAGGAAGCCCGGCGCACTTACCAGTACCTCTCGGAGATGGACCAGTTAGCCGAATTGGATGACGGGGAGGAGGAGCCGGGTCATGAAGTACCTTGACGAATATCGGGATGGGCGTGTAGCGAAGAAGATCGTCGATGAGGTCAAAAGATCCATCACGCGGCCTTGGGTCCTGATGGAAGTCTGCGGCGGGCAGACTCACTCCATCGTGAAGTATGGTTTGGACAAGCTTCTTCCTGAAGAGGTGGAGTTGGTACATGGTCCCGGATGCCCGGTCTGTGTCACCTCGCTTGAAATGATTGACCGCGCGCATGCCATTGCCCGCCGCAGTGATGTGATCTTTTGCTCCTTTGGAGACATGCTGCGGGTCCCCGGCTCGAACGGCGATTTGTTCAAGATCAAATCGGAAGGCGGCAATATCCGCGTGGTGTATTCTCCGCTTGACTGCTTGAAGATTGCCAGGGCTAATCCGGAGAAACAAATTGTTTTTTTCGCGATCGGCTTTGAGACTACAGCGCCGGCGAACGCGATGTCCGTCTGGCAGGCTCGTGAACAAGCAATCGATAACTTTTCCGTGCTGGTGTCGCACGTTCTGGTGCCGCCTGCGGTAACCGGCATTCTCAATTCGCCGAACAATCGCGTGCAGGCATTCCTTGGCCCTGGTCATGTTTGCGCGATTGCCGGCTGGGCGGAATACGAACTCATTGTGGATCGCTACCAGGTTCCTATTGTGATTACCGGCTTTGAACCCATCGACATACTGCAAGGCGTATTGCTTTGTGTTCGTCAGTTGGAGCAGGGCCGCGCGGAGCTGGAGAATGGATACTCGCGATGTGTGCAGCGCGAAGGGAACCCCAGCGCACAAAGCATGATCGAGCGCGTTTTTGAGGTGGTGGACCGCGCCTGGCGCGGTCTTGGCATGATTCCGCAAAGCGGTTTCGGCTTGCGTGCGGAATTTCAAAAATACAACGCGGAACGCATCTTCGATGTGGGGCATATTCACGCCGTAGAGCCGGCCGTCTGCATGAGCGGCCAAATTCTGCAAGGCTTGAAAAAGCCGCTCGATTGCCCAGCGTTCGGACGGCAGTGTAGTCCGGAGAATCCATTGGGCGCGACGATGGTCTCCGCGGAAGGCGCTTGCGCGGCTTACTACAACTACGGGCGGCACCTGGCGAATGTGGAAGCCCTGGTGGAAAAGAGCTGAGCCCGCATGATGAAAAAAGATTTCGTGCTCTCCTGCCCGGTCCCCATTATCGACCGCAAAAACATTGTTTTGGGTCACGGCAGCGGAGGGAAACTAAGCGCCCAACTGGTGCGCGATTTATTCCTGCCCGCGTTCGATAATGAGTACCTGCGCAAGCTGGATGACCAGGCGGTGTTCCAAGCCGGCTCGGCCAGGCTGGCATTTTCCACCGATTCCTTCGTGGTGACACCGCTCTTCTTCCCTGGCGGAAATATAGGCGAGTTGGCAGTCAACGGCACAGTGAACGATCTCGCCATGAGCGGCGCTCGCCCGCTGTTTCTTTCCGCCGCGTTCATCATGGAAGAAGGTTTGGCAATGGAGGAACTGTCCCGCATCGTCGAATCCATGAGCCTGGCCGCGCAAGTGGCCGGCGTGTCCATCGTCACCGGCGATACCAAGGTGGTGAACAAGGGCTCGGCGGATAAACTTTTCATCACCACATCGGGAATCGGCTTGGTGCCGGAAGGCGTTTCCCTGTCTGCCTCGCAGGTGCGCCCGGGCGATCACATCATCCTCAGCGGCTCCATAGCGGATCATGGCATGGCTGTCATGTCCGTACGCGAGGGAATGGAGTTTGAAGGCGCGATTCTGTCTGACACCGCGTCGCTATACCCACTGGTTGAAGCCATGCTTGCCGCGGGCCAAGTACACGCGCTGCGGGACCCCACCAGAGGTGGCCTGGCGACTTCACTTTGCGAAATCGCTTCCAGCGCTTCGGTTGGAATCGAAATTGATGCTTGCGCTGTTCTGGTGCGGGAAGACGTCAAAGGCGCTTGCGAAATCCTCGGGCTGGATCCTCTCTTCGTCGCTAATGAAGGGAAGCTGGTCGCCTTTGTCGCGCCGGAAGACTCCGCGGCAATTGTGAAAGCAATGCGTAGGACAGACCACGGCGCGGAGGCCCGTCTGATTGGAAAAGCCGTAGCGGAACATCGCGGGATGGTTTTGCTGAATACCGAAGTTGGCGGTACGCGCGTTCTCGATCTACCTTTCACTGAGCAACTTCCTAGAATCTGCTAAAAACATTTGTAAAGAAGCTCACATACACTCATTGACTGTAGGCCTACCTCGGCGGATATTCAGAGCGGAGAGGTACAGTGCCCATGCAGGCTGAAGTCGCTCCTTACGGTCGCTCCACACAGCGAGCGCCGAACGTAAAAGAAGTTCACGTTCTTTGGATTACGGCGGGGCTGGGATGCGATGGTGACACAATCTCCATCACAGCGGCCTCTCAGCCGAGTGTGGAAGATGTACTCCTGGGAGCCATCCCGGGCCTACCGAAAGTCCACTTACACAACCCGGTTCTAGCATACGAAGTCGGTGACGACTTCATGAAGTATTGGTATCAGGCTTGGGAAGGGAAACTCGAACCGTTTGTGCTTGTGGTGGAAGGCAGCATCCCGAATGAGAAGATCAAGAAGGAAGGCTACTGGGCGGCGCTGGGAAATGACCCCGATACCGGCCAGCCAATTACCACCTGCGAATGGATCGATCGGCTTGCACCGAAGGCGACGGCCATTGTAGGTGCGGGCACCTGTGCCACCTACGGCGGCATTCACGCTATGCAGGGCAATCCAACCGGGTGCATGGGCTTAGCGGATTATCTTGGGTGGGATTGGAAGTCGAAAGCCGGATTGCCGATCGTGAACGTTCCCGGTTGCCCGGTACAGCCGGATAATTTCATGGAGACGCTGCTGTACCTGCTGTACCAGCTTGCCGGGTTGGCGCCCATGATCCCGCTGGATGAGCAACTGCGCCCCAAATGGCTATTCGGTCAGACAGTGCATGATGGATGCGATCGAGCTGCGTCTTACGAACAGGGTGATTTCGCGGAAGATTATAACTCGCCGAAGTGTCTGGTCAAGGTAGGTTGTTGGGGGCCGGTGGTTAACTGCAACGTCCCGAAGCGCGGTTGGATGAACGGCATTGGCGGATGCCCTAACGTAGGCGGAATCTGTATTGGCTGCACGATGCCGGGTTTTCCCGATAAGTTCATGCCCTTTATGGATGAGCCCCCCGGAGCGAGGATTTCGGCCGCGGCCATTAGTGTGTATGGCGCGGCGATCCGGTCGCTGAGGAGTATTACCAACCATACGGTGAACAAGGAACCAAAGTGGCGGCACACAGGGCCCAAGCTAACCACCGGCTACCGTCCCCGTGCTTTCTAGTTAGCAGGCGAACAAGGAGCTAAGCGCATGGCAACAGTTACAGAACCAGTCGTTTCGAAAGACACTTCTCAACGCCGCCTTGTGGAGATGAACTGGGACCCTATCACCAGGATCGTGGGCAGTCTGGGTATCTATACCAAGATTGATTTCGAAAATCGCGAAGTGGTGGAATGCCACAGCACCTCGTCGATTTTTCGCGGGTATAGCGTCTTCATGAAAGGAAAAGATCCCCGCGACGCGCATTTCATTACCAGCCGCATCTGCGGGATCTGCGGGGACAATCACGCCACGTGCGCCTGTTATGCCCAAAACATGGCCTTCGGCGTCCGGCCTCCCGACATGGCGGAGTGGATCACCAACCTGGGCGAAGCGGCCGAGTACATGTTCGATCACAACCTCTATCAGGACAACTTGGTGGGCGTTGATTTCTGCGAGCAGATGGTTCGGGAAACGAACCCAAAAGTGCTGGCGAAGGCTGAGAACACGCCTTGCCCTCACGCCGAAGATCACGGCTATAAAACCATTGCCGACATCATGCGAGCGCTCAACCCGTTCACCGGCAACTTCTATTTGGAAACGTTGCAGATGAGCCGGCTCACGCGCGAAATGTTCTGTCTGATGGAAGGCCGGCATGTCCATCCTTCAACGCTGTACCCGGGCGGTGTCGGCACCGTTCCCACCGTGCAACTCTTTACGGACTACATGGTGCGCCTGATGAAGTACGTAGAGTTCATGAAGAAGGTGGTGCCACTCCACGACGATCTTTTCGACTTCTTCTACGAAGCTCTTCCCGGCTATGAGAAGGTTGGCCAACGCCGCATTCTGCTGGGGTGCTGGGGATCTTTCCAGAATCCGGATGTCTGCGATTACCAGTACAAGAACATGGACAAATGGGGTAACGCGATGTATGTTACTCCGGGAATCGTAGTGGATGGCCAGTTAGTCACCACTAATCTGGTCGATATCAATCTCGGCATCCGCATCCTGCTTGGTAGTTCTTATTACGATGGCTGGGAAAACGAAGAGATGTTCGTGCGGCAGGATCCGTTGGGCAACCCGGTCGATCGAAATCATCCCTGGAACCAGACGACGACGCCGCGACCGCAGAAGCGCGATTTCAAAGGAAATTACTCATGGGTAATGTCTCCACGGTGGCTTGATCAGCGAACGGGCGACCATCTGGCACTCGACACGGGCGGCGGCCCTCTGGCGCGATTCTGGGCCACCGCGTTAGCCGGCAAAGTGGATATCGGCTATATCAAGGCGACCGGGCATAGCGTAAAGATCTACTTGCCGAAGACAACGGGCAAGCCTGAGAAAGAGTTCGAATGGAAGATTCCGAAATGGAGCAATGCCATTGAGCGGGACCGTGCGCGGACATATTTCCAGGCTTATGCAGCCGCGGCCGCGCTCCATTTTGCGGAGCAGGCCATGAAGGAACTGCACAAGGGCAACACGAAAACTTTCCGTGAATTCAAAGTGCCGGAAGAAGGCATTGGCTGTGGATTCCACGAAGCCGTTCGCGGAGTGCTTTCGCATCACATGGTGATTCGCGATGGCAAGATTGCGAATTACCACCCATACCCGCCGACCCCGTGGAATGCCAATCCGCGCGACATATATGGAACGCCCGGTCCTTATGAAGATGCGATCCAAAACACTCCCATCTTCGAAGAGAACGGGCCGGAAAACTTCAAAGGTATCGATATCATGCGAGCAGTTCGCAGCTTCGATCCTTGCCTGCCCTGCGGCGTACATATGTATCTCGGTAAGGGCAAGACACTCGATGTGCGTCATTCGCCGATGTTCGGCGTGCAAGCTCACTAGCGCCGCTCCAGCCCCCTATGGCGACAGTGGATGAAGAGCGCGTCCGACGCATTGAAGATTTGGTGCGCCGCTTGGAAGAAATACCTGACCCAGAAAGCCGCCAAACCGCGCAGTCACTGATGGAGGCGATTCTGGAGCTTCATGGCGCGGGTTTGGAACGCATGATGGACCTTGTATTTGAGGCTGGCGATTCTGGCAAAACAACCATACGTAAGTTTGCGAGCGATGGCTTGGTGGCTAGCCTGCTGGTGCTTCACAATTTGCATCCTGACGACATCGAGACAAGGGTGCGGCAGGCGCTGGGCAAGATGCACGGCAATGCAGAGTTGCTTGGCGCGTTCGAAGGAATCGTACGGATACGCCTTACCGGCGCGGGTTGCGGCATGAGAGAGTTGGTGGAATCCGCCGTTCGGGATGCCGCGCCGGATGCCGTTGACATCATCGTCGAGGAGGCCGTCCCGACATTTGGGTTCGTTTCGTTAGATTCGCTGGGCTCGATTCTCCCCAGGAGCGCATGACATGGCAATCGCGGCTCTGAGGAAGTTCGTTCGGCCGCGTGAATCCGAAGAGCGCTGCGATACGTGCGGCGACCCTTTAACCGCCGATCATTCCCACACATTTGAGCCTGCGGCGCGCCGCATCCGATGTGCGTGCGATTCGTGCGCGGCTCTCTATGAAGGAGTCTACCGAGCAGTTCCGCGCCGGGTCCGGGCCTTACCGAACTTCCAGATCACCGATTGGCAGTGGGATGAATTGATGATTCCCATCTCGCTCGCGTTTTTCTCATTCAGTTCTCCGGCGGGACGAGTGGTGGCGCTGTACCCCGGTCCGGCGGGTGCGGCGGAATCGCTGTTGCGCCTGGAGGCTTGGGAACAGATCTGTGCCGCCAACCTGGAGCTTCGGGATATGCAACCGGACGTGGAAGCGCTATTGGTGAATCGTGTGGGTCAGGTTCGCGAGTATTTCATGGTCCCCATTGATGAGTGTTATA
>Ga0123338_10000797_pt1 | contig 31316 bp, 31 predicted proteins | sample grotaG_FD_89793 | JGI IMG/M metagenome (GOLD analysis project Ga0123338, IMG submission 89793) | Glacier valley bacterial and archeal communities from Borup Fiord, Nunavut, Canada, to study Microbial Dark Matter (Phase II) -... | ecosystem: Environmental > Aquatic > Freshwater > Ice > Glacier ...
GGACGAGTGACTTCCGTGGGGCGCGTCTTCCTGGCAATCTTCTTGATGGCGGTCTCTCCGGTTTTGAGCCTCGAGAATCCTCTCGGGGTCGGTTTGACCGCCACCTCAAATTTCAACAGGGATCGGGACTACGCCGGCGGTGATCGCTGGGTTCCGACCGCCCGGGTCCGAGCCGGGTCCTAGGAGTCAAAGCGCTTTCTGAGCATCCTTGCGATTGTGAGATAAGATGGCGGAAGCGCACGGGAATCGAACCCGCCTAACGTTCGCTCGCGCGACGTTACATCAGTTTTGAAGACCGAGCCGCACACCAGTCGCAGACGCGCTTCCAACTACGAACGTACTAGCGCCTACGCCAGCGCGCCAGGCCTTATCGGATCTCACGCACCGCCAGGAGTCGCGTGACCAACTCGCGCGAATACACCGCGATCTCGGAGCGCCTGAGCGCCAAGCGCCGTCTCCGCGGCTCCATCGATCACGGCGAGCAACACGATCGCCGCGGCGTCGAGCGATGCCTCGATCTCCAGTTGCGCCTGGCGGTCGCGCGGCAATCGAGCGAGCAACCTTTCAGCTGTATCGTTGCAGGTTCTTCGCGAGGGAAGAATTGTTCGCGGACTCGCCGATTGATCGAACAAGAGCGGCGTCTTTCGCTTGCGACAGCCGGTCGACGTTGGCGTGCGAGTTGCTCGGTCAGCCCGTCAGGAATCGCTGAGCCCCAAATCTCGAGCCGTAGATGGCTAAGACTTGAGTCTACGCGGACGCCGAGCGGTTCGGGGCTAAGCTTCTAGAGCGCCACGACGATTTCACGATCACTTCGGCATGAGGACGGTATCGACGACGTGGATCACGCCGTTGGACGCCTCGATGTCGGCCTTCGTGACCTTCGCGCCATTGATCGTGACAGCACCGTCCTTCGCCTTGATGGTGAGGCTCTGCCCGTTGACCGTCTTGGCCGTGGTCAGCTTCGCCGCGTCAGCGGCCATCACCTTGCCAGCGACCACGTGGTACGTGAGCACCGCGGTCAGCTTCTTCTTGTCCTTGAGCAACGCTTCGAGCGCGCCCTTGGGGAGCTTGGCAAACGCATCATCGGTCGGCGCGAACACCGTGAACGGGCCCGGACCCTTGAGCGTGTCGACGAGACCGGCCTCGGTGAGCGCCTTGGCGAGCGTCTTGAAAGACCCCGCGGCGATCGCGGTGTCGACGATGTCGGCCTTGGCGGTCATGGTCTTCGGATCGGTCTTGGTATCGGCGAGCGCGAGCGGTGCTCCGACGAGGGATACGATAGTGGCGAACAACATGGTGCGAATCATTTGTCACTTGGACGCATGGGCGCGGTCGCGAGTTACGCCGAAGATTGGTTGTAGCTTTCGCGATGCTCGCAGCATCAGCTTGCGAAGCTCGTCGGCTAGGCCGGGTTTCACGATCGTTTTCGGCCGAGATACACGACGTACGCGCGCGCGCCACCCGGCCGGTGCAGCGTGGTCTCGAAGCCAGCATCCGCCATGCGCTTCTTGAACACGTTGTTCGATTCTTCGCTCCAGATCGCGAGCACGCCACCGGGCGAGAGTGCCTCGAGCGATCGATCGAGCGCGCCGCGTCCGTAGAACGGGTCGGCGGTGCGCTTTGCCGCCTGGTGCGGGCCTTCGTAGAGATCGAGCACGATCGCGTCGAACGGTTGCTTCGCGGCGCGTTTGATCACCTTCGCGATGTCGTCGATCACGACCGAGACCCGCGGATCACCGACCGCGTTGTCGGTGAGGATCGCCATCGGTCCGCGGTTCCAGATCTCGACCTGCGCCGTGAGCTCGGCGACGACCACCGTCGCAGAGCGGGGCAGGGCATCGAGCGCGGCGCGCACCGTGTACGCCATGCCGAGGCCACCGACGAGCACGCGCGGCGATTTGCGATCTTTGATCGCGGCACAGGCGAGCGCTGCAACGGCGCGCTCGGACGTGCTCTCCTCGCTCGTCATCAAGCAACGGCCGTCGATCGTGATCAGAAATTCTTTCGGGCCGCGTTGTCGGAGCTGGAGCGCGCCTTGGGTCGTCTTCACGCTCGCGAGCGTTTTCCACGGAACCACGCCGCGAGATTACTCCGAACGGTGCTTCGATACGACCGACCGGTAGAGCGCGACGGCCGACGCCGCGATCACCGCGATCTTCACGACGCTATCGAGCATGCTTGGCTCGCGGTACTTCACCATCGCGGTCGACCTGCTCCGCGCGGTGCGCCGGCCAACGCTCAAGCCCGCGAATGCGGCGAGCCCGACGCGCAGCCACGGGTTCGCGAGGTGCTTGAGATGCTGGATCGGCGCGATCGATTCGCGGACTTTCTCTTCGCGGCGCCGGAGCTCGTCGAGCTTCTCGGTCAGATCGGCGCGGGCTTTCGTGATCCGGGTCTGCGGATCGGCTTCTGCTTCGCTCACGTTTTATCTCCGGTGGTCAGCGCGCGCGATGCGGTCTGCGCGCGGCGCACGAACGAATAGCCGATCGCCCCTGCGATCAACGTGACCGTCCACAACGAAGCCCATCCCGGGAGACCGACCGCGATCAGCGATGCCGCGACCGCCATGCACAGCAGGATCGCGGTGACGATGAAAACCGCGATCGCGATCAGTGAGGACGACAGCGTCGAACCAAGGACCGAGAGCTTGCTCGTCATCTCGGTCCGAAGGATCTCGACGTTCGCCGAGACCAGCTCACGGGTGTCATCCACGATGCCGCTCAAGAGGTCGATATTGCCTACGCGCCCATCGATCACGGTTCGCGGAGTTGCACGCGATGTGCCGTGCTTACCCCGGCAGATCAGCCGTTTTCCGACATCAGTCGGGCGTCTGCGCACGCCCATGCGGCGCGAACCGCGCAGCGTGCGCCAGGGCTACGCCGCATTCTTCCCGATGGTGACCCAGCCGATCGCGCTGCCGAGCACCGTCAGGACGCCGCCGGTGACCGCCATGACGGCGACGCCCGCGAGCATGTTCTTATCGTGGCTGGTGCCCATCACGACCGCCACGAACACGCCCATCAGCGCGATGCCGATCGCGCCACCGAGGAACGACGCGGCCGCGACGCGGATCTTCGCCGACGCGCCTATCACGAGGCCGGCCAGGACGCAGCCGATCGCGAGGCCGATGAACATCATCGTGGTCTGCTTGTCCGACGAGCTCTCACCGCCGCGGACCAGGATGCCCGACACAATCAGCGCCGAGGTGAGACTCGCGCCGAACGAGGCAAATGTCGCGTAGAAGACCCACGGCACGGCCGACTCGGTCGCCTCGCCCATGAGCTTCTCCGACACGAACGCGCCCACGAGCGCGCCGCCTATCATCGCGGCGGCGATCTCTCCGACCGCCTTCGTGGTGGAGGAGGATTCCTTGAGGACATCCAGCGAATGGGTGCCGAACGCGAGAAACAGGAACGTGACGACCAGCAACACGGCGCCGATCGCAGGCTCGATGATCGTCGAACCGCGGCTCGCGCGCGCGGCGAAGAACCCCCCGACGAACGATCCGGCGGCCATCAACCCGAGCGCCAGGACGTGGCTCGGCGAGCCGATCTTGACGTACGCCAGGCCGCCGGTGAACAAGCCACCCGCGACAAGGAAATAACTCAAGATCACCGACGCAAACGAGAATCCACCCATGGCGGGAACGGTAACAGGATAGAGCCTCGGTGAGCCTCACTAACCGCCCGAATCTTGTGAGCGGATCCAGGGTCGAATCGACCTGACAGCCGCGGGTGGGCGCCCCATACTTGCGGTGGGCCGGGACCTCATGCAGACCGCTGTTTATCGAGGACGGGTCAAGCCGGAGTGGACGTGGGTTGCCATCGGCATCGCTTTCGGGATCCACATCCTGATCGGCGTCACCGTTTACGTGGCCGAAGCAAATCACGTCCCGCGTGTCGTCGAGTCCGCAGCGATCGAAGCGCCCGAGCTCAAGACCGGATGCATCAGCGATGCGGCGCTCGCCAGTGTCGCGCGTGCCGCACTATGTTTGGCGCCGTGGCACGCCGATACGGATGACTGCCTCGCCGACGCGCAGATGAGCATGTGGCTCGATCAGAGCAGCTGCTTCGCGCAGAAGGAGACCAAGGTCGCGGAGTTTGCGATGATCGACAAGAAGACCGCGGACGCGGTGAAATCGATCGATCCGGAACCGTTGCTCGAAGCGCTGAACCAACTGCCCCCGCCCAAGCCGGTCGTGGTGCCGCCGCCGAAACCGGATAACCAGCCGCCTCCTCCACCCGCTCCACCCGCTCCACCCGCCGCCGCGCCGAAGCCGAAGCAGCCGATGCAGGTCGTCGAGACGGCGAAGCCGATAGAGGAGAAGGCGCCGGACAATGCGCGCTTCCTCGCCGAGTACGACACGAACGTCAAGAAGAACACCGTCGCGCGCGGCAGCGTGAAGGAACCGATCACGGCGAAGAGCAAAGACGAATCGATGGCCGCGAAGCAGAATCCGAACGATGCCTCGGTCTCCGAGCACACGGATCGGCCGCACGAACAGAAGGCGACGAAGGCCCCCGACGTGCCGGGCTCGCTCTCGATGCGTAACCCCGGTCCGCAAGCGCCAGCGCAGGAGCAAGAAGACGCGAAAGTTCGGGGCTCGACCACGGGTGCGAGCGGATCGCTCGCGCTCGATGGCTACGCACCGCGCAAAGGGCAGGGCGCGATCGAACAGCAGCAACATGATCGCAGCGAGCTGCCACGCGGCGACAACGGGGCGGGCGGCGGTGCACCGGACACGCCGAACCTCAAACCTTCGCAGGATGTTCTCGAGCGTGCGCTCGGCGGCGGCAACGTCGATCACATGGACGACGTCGAGAATGGCGAAGAGACAGCGTTGTCCGCGAAGCGCTTCGTGTACGCGAGCTTCTTCAATCGCATGAAGCGCCAGGTCGCGCAGAACTGGGATCCTGCGACCGTGTGGCGACGCAGCGATCCGGAGGGCAAGATCTATGGCCTGAAGACCCGGATCACCGAGGTCCGCGTGACGCTCTCGGCGAATGGCGCGCTCACGAAGATCGCCGTCACCGCGCCGTCCGGCGTGAGCGACCTCGACGACGAAGCGGTGCGGTCGTTCCACGCCGCGGCGCCGTTTCCGAATCCGCCGAGTGGACTTGCCGGCAGCGACGGCAACATCACGTTCGCCTTCTCGTTCTACTTCGAAATCGGCCAGGCCCGCATGGGCTGGCACGCGATCAGCGGCTCTTGAACCGGATCTGGCCCGCCCTCGTTTCGATCGCGCTGCTCGGCGCGGTGATCTCGGCCGTGCTGCGCGATCCGCTCGACGATGGCTTCCCGATCTCGACGTACCCGATGTTCGCGCAGCCCCGCGGCACGCGCCTCGAGCTCGCGTACGGGCTCGGCGCCGCACGCGATGGCCGCACGCGAACGTTGCCGTTCGAGGTCGTCGGCACCGGCGAGGCGCTGCAAGCCGCCGCGATCTACGACGACGCCGTCGCGGGTGGTAGCAAGCGCCTCCCGCGGTTGTGCACCTCGATCGCGGCGACCCTCGCGCACGATGCGGCGTTCGCGGATCTCGAGACCGTGCAGATCGTCGCCGGCACGCACGATGTGATCGCGCTGCTCGTGCATGGCACGCGCGGTCCCGAGCGCGTGCGGTGGTCGTGCCCGGTGGTACGGCCGTGACGCGGCTCTCGGCCTGGTGGTTCGCACCGGCGCCGGCCGAGCGGCTCGCGGCGCTGCGCATCGCGATCGGGGCGTACGCGTTGATCTACACGCTGTCGCGCTTTCACGCGTTGATCACCACGTACACCGGATCGTTCGCGGCAGTCGGCGTGGTTCGCACGATGGTGCCGAGCTCGCTCGCGATCGTGCTGGTGATCGCGACCGTGGTGCTGCTCGCGCTGTTCACGCTCGGCTGGCAGTACTGGCTGACCGCGCCGCTCGCGGCCGCGGCCTTGCTGTGGACGCTGACGTATCGCAACGCGTGGGGCCAGGTGTTCCACGTCGAGAACTTGCTCGTGTTGCATGTCATCGCGCTCGCCGCGGCACCGGCGGCCGATGCGTGGGCGGCGTCACGGCAACGCGAGCCGAAGGGCTCGTACGGCTGGGCGATCAAGTTGCTCGTCGCGCTCACGGTCGCGACCTATGTCCTCGCCGGTGTGGCGAAGCTCCGGCTCTCGGGCGGCGCGTGGCTCGATGGCCACCAGCTTCGCAATCAGATCGCGATCGACAACGCGCGCAAGCTGCTGCTCGGCGAGTCGCCGGCACGGCTCGCGCTGCCGCTGCTCGAGCATCCCGCGTGGTTCACCGCGGTCTCGATCGCCACCTTGTGCGTAGAGCTCGGCGCGCCGCTCGCGCTGATCGGCGGCAGGGTCGGGCGGGTGTGGGCGCTCGCGGCGTGGCTGTTTCACGTCGGGGTGTACGCGCTCATGCACATCGTGTTTCCGTACCCACTGTTTGGCGTGGCGTTCCTCCCGTTGTTGCAACTGGAACGCTGGTTCCGACCGTTCGCGGGAATGCGCGCATGGCGGCGGCCGGTCTAGCCCGCTGCCGTGCCGTCCGCGCTTTGTGCTTGCTCTCGTAACTACGGCTGTAGTAATGCTACGAGGCACGTCGTAACCAGTATGGCCACCCGCTGCCCAGAGATGACTCCTGCCGAGCTTCGCGTCATGAAGGCGCTGTGGAAGCTCGGCCGTGGATCGGTCTCCGAGGTGCGGGGCGAGCTCTCCGGCCGCGGCCAGGAGCTCGCGTACACCACGGTGATGACGCTGCTCGGACGGCTCGCTGCGAAGAATGCGGTGCTGGTCGACAAGGCGCGCGAGCCCTTCGTCTACAAGCCGGCGCATCGCCGCGAATCGGTGCTCCGCGATCGCCTGCGCGACTTCGTCAGAGAAGTGTTCGATGGCCGCGCCGATTCGCTCGTGCTCGGGCTCGTCGAGGATGAATCGCTGAGCCGCGAAGAGCTCCGTGCGATCGAGAAGAAGATCGATGAAGCCGAGACCAAGCGAGGCCGTACCAAATGATCTTCACGGTCGGTGCGGCGGCGAAGGTCTGGCTGAGCGCGCTTGCCATGATGGCCGCGCAGGGCACGCTGCTCGCGCTCGTCGCACTCGCGCTCACGCGCGCGGGCGGTCGGTTACGCCCGGCGTGGCAGGCGGCGCTGTGGCTCGTCGTGATCGTGAAGTTCGCGCTGCCGTGGGGCCCGGGCCTGCGGTTCTCGCTCTCGGATTTGATCGCCTCGCTGTTCTCGTCGGCGCCCGTGCCGGATGTCGGGACGACGCTGCCGCCCGCTCTGACGCCGTCACCGCCGGCGCCGCACGTGGGGCCTGCGGTGTTCTGGATCGCGCTCGCCGCGATCTGGGCGGCAGGTGCGATCGTGGTCCTGCTCCGCGCGACCGTCGCGCATCGGCGCACCGTCGTTGCAGCCCGGGCAGCCGAGCTCGCACCGGCGGCGGCTCGCGCGCTCGTCGCCCAACTCGCCGCGCAGCTCGGCGTCCGCACCCCGACCCTGCGGACCGGGGCACCCGCGATCGGGCCGCACGTCATCGGCCTGGTGCGGGCGACGATCGTCGTGCCGCCCGCCTTGATCGCCGAGCCCACGCTGCTCCGCGCCGCGCTCCTTCACGAGCTCGCGCACGTGCGTCGTCACGACGTGCTCGGTCGCACGATCCAGATCGCCGCGAGTGCGCTGCTCTGGTTCTGGCCAATCGTTCGGCTGGTCGGTCGCCGCCTCGATGCCGCACGCGAGACCGCGTGTGATGCATGGGCACTCGAAGCTGGGGAGCTCGCGCGTCCTACCTACGCGCGCTTGCTCGTGCGTATGGCCGAGCTGCGCGCGGCCGCGGCGACGTCGCTCGCCGCACCCGCAGCTCTGGATGCACGGGTCGCCGCTGTGCTCGGGGCGTCTTCCTTTGCACGCACGTCGCGCTGGCAGCGCGCCGCGCTCGCCGGCTGGATCGTGCTCGCGCTCGGGGGTGCTCGGACCGCGTCGGCGCATCCCGAGCGGGTCGCGTGCAAGTACACCCCGCAACTCGCGTTGATCCTGTACGCCTCCTACCCTGCGGCCGACCTCGATGGCGACGGGCAACTCTCGCGCGACGAGGCGTGTGGCCTCCAGGCCGAGCTCCGACGCAAGGAGGCGGAAAATAAGTCTCATCTCGACCCCGCCAGTGAGGCCGAGCTCGAGAGCTTTCTCGAAGAACCCCTGTGTTGCAATTGTGACTCGGCTGAGGCTAACTCTCGGCCGGTCGCGAGCTGCAGCAAGCAACTCGAACCGAAATAAGTAGGAGCGAACGTGAAGAAGCTAGTCCTGATGACCGCCGTGCTCGCCTTTGCCGCGTGCCAATCCGATTCCAAGAACCTCGAGAAGAAGATCGACGATCTCAATCGCAAGGTCGATTCGCTGCTCGCCGGTGGTGGTGGACGTGGCGCAGCCGCTCCGCGCCCATCGCGCCCGGAGCCAGACAAGGCAAAGACCTACGCTGTGCCAGTCGACGGCGATCCCTTCGATGGTCCGGCCGACGCGCTCGTCACGATCGTCAAGGCGTACGACTACGCCTGCCCGTACTGCCTGAACGTCCGCGAGACGATGGACCAGCTCCGCCAGAAGTATCCGCAGGATGTCCGCGTGGTGTTCAAGCAGTTCGTCGTTCACCCGCAGGTCGCGACGGCGGGCGCACTCGCGTTCTGTGCCGCTGCCAAACAGGGCAAGGCCACGCAGATGGATGCGCTCCTCTGGGAGAAGGGCTTCAAGGCGAAGAACTACGACAAGGACGCGACCGCCGAGGGCGGCGCTGCGCCGCAGAAGTGCTGGGACACCGATGCCGGTTGCCCGGTCGTGCTCGGGTTCGCGAAGGAGCTCCAGCTCAACGAGACCCAGTTCAAGACCGACATGAAGGGCTGCCAGCAGCAGACCCAGAAGGACATGCGCGACCTGCAGACCTTCGGCGTCGGCGCGACGCCGTCGTTCTTCATCAACGGCCGCTTCGTCTCGGGCGCGATGCCGATCGAGAACTTCACCGTTCTCGTCGACGAGGAGCTGAAGAAGGCCAAGGATAAGGTCGCATCGGGTACGCCCGCCGCGAACTACTACCAGGAGTGGGTTGTCAACAAGGGTCTGAAGACCCTCGACGCTCCCAAGCAATAGGTAGCTGAGCGCGGCTTGGGCCGCTCTTGATCGGTCCTGTGAGGCCGTTTTGCATTTTCGGGGTACAACGGCGTCGTGGCAACGCGCGCGCCGATTCCCGAGCGCAACTGGGTCAACATCCAGTGGCTCGCGCGCCTGCGGTGGGCCGAGATTGCCGGCCAGGCGATAACCGTGTTGATCGGTCAGTTCGTGCTCGGCGGCCGGCTTCCGATCGCGCCGCTGCTCGGCGTGATCAGCGTCTGCTTGGTCTCGAACCTCGTTGTCGAGACCTACTTCTTTGGCGGTCGCCGAGGCTTGCGGCTCCAGGTCGAGGAGCCCGTGCATCTCGTCGAGGAATGGCACATCGCGCTCGTGATGATGATCGACATCGCGAGCCTCACGGGGCTCTTGTACCTGACCGGCGGGCCGCACAATCCGTTCGCATTCCTCTACCTCGTCCAGATCGCACTCGCCGCGGTGCTCGTGCGCGCGTTGTGGACGTGGATGCTCGTCGGGCTCTCGTTCGTCGGCTTCGGCATCTTGATCGTCGCCTACCAGCCGCTCGACATTCCCGAAGACAACCGCGTGATCGGTGCTTGGGTCGCGCTCGGGGTCGCCTCGGCGTTCGTCGTGCACTTCTTGCTGCGCATTACGGGCGCCCTCGCGCAGCGCGAGGTCGAGCTGACCGAGGCGCGTGGGCTCGCTGCTCGCCAGGAACGGCTCGCGTCCCTCGCGACGATGGCCGCAGGTGCCGCACACGAGCTCTCGACCCCGCTCGGCACCGTCGCGCTCGCTGCGAAAGAGCTCGAGCGTGCGCTCGCTGCGGATCACGGCGACCTGGCTTCGGATGCGCGCTTGATCCGCGAGCAGGTAGGTCGCTGCCGCGCGATCCTCGAGCAGATGCAGCAGGGTGCTGGCACGGTCGGCGAGGGCCTCACGGAGTGCACGGTCACCGAGCTCCTCGACGAGACCTTCGTCGGCATACGCGATGCGCCGCGTGTCGTGCGCGAGTTGCCCGATGATGTCGCGAGCTTCGCGCTTCGCGTCCCTTCCCGTGCAGTGAGTCAGGCGCTGCGTTCGCTCGTCACGAACGCGCAAGATGCATCGCCTCCGAACGCGGCGGTGTTGCTCAGCGTGCGGCGCGGAGGCGACCTCTTGACGATCATCATTCGCGATCGCGGCAAAGGTATCGCTCCCGGAGTCATGGAGCGGATCGGCGAGCCATTCTTCACGACCAAGGCACCAGGCCGTGGCATGGGGCTGGGCCTGTACCTCGCGCGCGCCGTGATCGAGGGTGTTGGTGGGCAGCTCGAGCTGCTGGCGGGCGAGGGCGGTGGTACCGAAGTCCGCGTAATCCTTCCCACCGACGTCGCCGGCCCGAAGCCTGCTGGACAGATCGTCGCACGTGCCACGCGGCGTGAATCCTCCGCACCTCGAGTGGTATCCAAGTCGGCATGACCCAAGCCGTCGACAAATCAGGCTCCGACAAGCCCTCGATCCTGATCTGCGATGACGACGAGGTCTATCGCAACCGGCTCGCGCGCGCCTTCGTCGATCGCGGCTACGATGTTCGCACCGCGAGCGATCACGATTCGGGGCTCGCCGCCGCGCAAGCCGAATCTCCCGAGTTCGCGGTGATCGATCTCAAGATGCCAGGCAAGAGCGGCCTCGAGCTCGTGAAGTCGATGAAAGAGATGGACCCGACGACGAAGACGGTCGTCCTCACCGGCTACGGAAGCATCGCGACCGCGATCGATGCCGTCCGTCTCGGTGCGACCTACTACCTCTCCAAGCCGGCCGATGCCGACGATATCGTCGCCGCATTCGCTCGCGGTGACGCGCCGCCGCTCGAGCCGCCGGCGGATCACGAATATCGCGCGCCGTCACTCGCGCGTGCCGAGTGGGAGCATATCAACCGCGTGCTCTCCGATGCAGGCGGCAACATCTCGGAGGCCGCACGCCGGCTCGGCATCCATCGCCGCAGCTTGCAGCGCAAGCTGCAGAAGTATCCGCCGAACAAGTAGGCTTCAACCAGCTCACCGCAGCGCGCCGGATGTTGCGTAGTGCGACGACGCGCGCGAGCGTGCCCGAACGAGAGAGACCTTCCTTCCATCTGCGTCCGTCGCGTGTTTTGATCGCACCGATGTCGTCGCCCCGTCGAAGTCGCGGCACTCGGAGCCCTTCGAGCCCGGTGCCCTTCGCATGGATCTGCATCGCTCACACGCTCGGCGGCGCCGCGATCGGCGCACTCGAGGCGGTGCGGTTGCACTCGGTCGGCCTCGCGCTCGCGGTCATCCCGGTGGTCGCGGCGACTGGCCTGTGCATTGCGGTCGTGCTCGGTGTGGTCGAACGCATCGCCCTCGACCGCCACTGGGCGCTCGCCGCGCTCGTCCGGGCGGCACCGAGCTTGATCGTCACGATCCCGGTCGGCGCGACCTTGTTCGATGGTGCGTTCGCGCAGACGCTGCCCCTCGCGCGCCACGCACCGCTCCTCCTGCCACTCGCGCTGTGGTTGCTGTCGGCGGTCGCGATCCTCGTCGGTCGCGCAATCCTCGCGCCCGGCGATCTGATGGTGCGGTCGATCGGTATCGTGATGGTCGGCGGCGCGCTCGGCGGCCTCGTGTGGGCGGAACGGCATGTCTTGAAGGCGGGCTACCCGACCGCGCACGTGGGCATCACGCTCGCAGTGATCGTGCTCGCTGGCATCGCGATCCGGATCGCGCGCGGCGGCGGCGCTCCGGCCCTGATCGCAGCCACGCTCGCCGGCATCGTCCTTGGCACCACGGTCGCAGCCTGCTTGTACGGGTTGCGCAGCGCCGATGATCGCCGGCTGCTCGCCGAAGGGGGCGATCAAGCGCGCGATCTGGTGAGGCTCTGGCGCGGACTCACGGATGTCGATCGCGATGGCAGCTCGGCCTTGCTCGGTGGCGGCGATTGCGATGATTTCGATGCCACGCGCCATCCCGGCGCGATCGATGTGCCGGGTGACGGGATCGATCAGGATTGCGATGGCCACGACGCGGTCGTCATCCAGGCGGCTTCACCGCCGCGCCCGGCCCCACATGAAGCGACGCTCACCGAGCAGCGCGCGGCCTGGCGCGCCACCATCGCGACGAGCCTCGAGCGCACCAAGCCGATGAACGTCCTGCTCGTCACCGTCGATGCGTTGCGCTACGACATGCTCGCCACCGGTGCGCCGCACCGCGAGGACTTCCCGAACCTGACGAATCTGCTCGCCGATTCGGTGTGGTTCGAGCACGCGATCGCGCCGGCCTCGGGCACGGATGTCTCGCTCTCGACGATCCTCACCGGCCGCTTCGATCCGTTCCTACCGGTCGACACCACGCTGTTCGAGGCGATCCGCACGACCGGTCGGCGCACGTATGCGGCGATTCCTGGCGAGGTCACGCGCTATGTCGGCGAGACGCTCCTCGCGCGCGGCGTCGACAAGTTCACGACGGTCCACACCGATTGGGGGAAGGCAGACGTAGGCGATCACGTGAGCGCGCCGACGACCACGCTCGAAGGCACGCGCGCGCTCGACGATGCCGGCACGCAACCCTGGATGATCTGGCTGCACTACTTCGACGTCCACGAGCACCACCAGATCGAGGTTCCGAGCTCTTGGCTCGCGGCCGTTCATCCCGGCGCATCGCCGGTGATCCACAAGTACCGCGCATTACTCCGCGCGATCGACGACGAGGTCGGTCACGTCCTGGCCTCGCTCTCGAAGCGCGACCTCACCGATTCGACGATCATCGTGTTCCTGAGCGATCACGGCGAAGCGCTCGGCAGTGATCCGCGGCTCATGGATACGCACGGCTCGGTCGCCTATCACACGCTCGTCCGCGTCCCGTTCGCGATCCATATCCCGGGCGTGCCGTCCGGGGTTCGGCAAGACTTGGTCTCGCTCGTCGACCTCGCGCCGACGCTCCTCGATCTCCTCGGCGTCCCGACCGCGATGCAGCCGATCGATGGCACCGACCTCGTGCCCGCGATCTTCGATGCACCGGCAGCGCTGCGCCCGGTCGGCCGCGCGATCGCTGTGCACGAAGAGCTTCAGTGGTCGCTTGTCGAGTGGCCGTACCAGTTGCTAGTTCGCGCGGCCGACAACATCACCGAGCTCTACGACATCGCGGCCGATCCACTCGAGCACGCGGACCTCTCTACGAAGCGGCCGGAGCTGGTCACTCGATTGCGCCAGCGCTACTCGGAATTTCCCGTGGTGAACGTCGACCGAACGCCGAATGGACGGACCTTCCGAGAACAACAAGCGCAACCACCGCAGCACCGTGCGCCGCCATCAGGGTCAGCGGCGACAACCACGCCGTGAAGTGAGGCACGACCGGCGCGATCGCGCGCCCGAGGAGTAGCGGCCACGCACCCGACGCACTTGTCGCGGCGGCGACTGCGGCAAACGGCAGCCCCAGCTGCGCGACGACGACTCGCCCGAGCGAGGCGCTTCCAAGCCCGAACCACGTCACCACGCCGAGCTCCGCGAGGGCGGGAAGCCAGGTCAGATACATCGCGCGGCCACTCGGTGCCCACATCTCGGGCGACGACAGTGTCGGCTCGCCATGGACCACCAGCAACGAGATGCACGCGACGACGAACCACCACGGCGCGAGCCATGCGCGACGCGCGACGTACGCCAGCAGCACGCCGATCGCGAGCATCAACCATGCGAACGCGCCGTGACCGAGCGGCACCGCGGGCACAGCCTCCATGCCGTGCAGCGGGAACATCATGGCCTCTTCGAGCGGGCGCCCGTGTGCGGTCGGCGCGAGTGTCACGCCGAGCGAATCGGCGAGCGCGCGCGCGATATCAACGATGTGCACCGGCCCGCCCGTCTTCGTGGTGATGCCCGGCCCGATGACACAGCCCTCGACCTGCCGCAGCTCGTCCTCGGTCCCACCGTGCCCACCACCGGCCAGATGGCCATGATCGGAGAGCAAGAACCAGCGCGCATCCGGCGCTTGCTCGAGCAAGCCATCGAGCATCGAGTCCGCCGTTGCTGCTGCGACCCAGTACAGCAGCGAGTCGCGACCGTTCCGATGTCCCGCGGTATCGACGCGCAGGATGTGAACGAACACGAGCTTCGCATCGCTCGCGACCGCGGCGCCCGCGTGGCGCAACCATTGACCGCGCCACTCCTCGGGCGCGGCGTCCCTCGTGAGATCGATCGGATCCGCGGCGGGCTCGCTGTGCGCGAAGCCGAGCGACCGCACGATCCACCCGTGATCCTCCGCGATCGCGATGCTGCCCGGAACCTGTGACGGAATCCCGACGAGTGGCGGCACCAGCGGCGTATCGGATCGAAACATGTACCCACTCTGCTGTTGCGTGAGCCCGCTCCACAGCGCGGTCTCGACCGGCAACGACACGGTGGGAAAGCCTACATCGACCACCAGGTCCAGGCCGCGCGAGCACGCAGCATGAAGGTGGACCTGCTTGGCCGCGACCGAGGCCGCGAGCCCGTCGATCAACACGACGCGCACGCGTTCCGCTCGCGGGAAGGTTGCATGGCTAACAGCGGTCAACCGGAGCTGATCGCTCGGTGGCGCATCGTCGTGGAGCACGTGGTGGATCCAGCGATGGCGCGCGCGCGGTGCGAACCATGCGAACGCGAATAGCAGCGCCGCGACGATGATGGCTCGCAGGATTGGACCGCGAGCAGGAGGCGCCACGGCGGCATTATTCCCCGAGGGCGGTGGGCGCGCTACGGTCACCGCGTGAAGCCAGAGGGTGGGCCGCCGATCCGGCTCTGATAGGCCGATCCCTGAGAGTCGGCGACAGCTCAGTCGGTCGCAGCGTCGCCAAACGTGATCGCCGCATCCGGCGGCGCCGGCAAGCCCGCGAGAGGCTGCTTCCACGGCTCGTCGGCGAGGAGCTCGACCGGCAACAATCGAAGGAGCGACGGCAACACGATCGCATCGGTGACGAGCGGCATGTGCATGTACTGCGCGCGGATGTAGAGCGCACGTGCGAGCCGCGCTTCGGGAGGCCACGTATCGTACGTGGGCGGCACTCGATCCATCACCATCATCTCGGGGATCGTGCGGAGCAGCTGCTCGTTGTACTGCAGCGTGTCTTCACCGACCGTGATCAAGCGGTGGCGCGGCGAGGCTTTGTACCACGCCTCGATCATCTCTTCGTTCGCGTACATCGAATCGACCATCACGAGTGTGTCGACAAGCGGCTCGTCGAGCCACGCATCGATCGTTCGAAACGCACCGGAATGACCGACGACCGCGGTCAGTGCCATGCCGCGCGACACGCCGGCCATCTCCTCGACGAGCTGCAACAGCTGGCCGAGATCGGGATAATTGACCGGGGTCTTCTGCGCGCTCGGCGTTTCGGGAACGATGAACACCGCGTTGAGCGCGCTCATCGCGAACTGCTCCGGCAGATGATGGCCGATGTACGCGGAGTCGGCGTCGTCGTAGTAACCGTGGAGATAGATGATCGTCGCACCGGTTTCGGCGTGATAGCTCGGCGGTACCCACACGTGGATCGCACCGTGCGGACCATCGATCCGCGTATGCTTGCCTGCGGCTACCGCCGCTACGACAGGATGCACTGGCTCGACAGGGGCGGCAGCAGGCGCATTGCCCGCAATGGCCCATCCGAGCCCGCAGACGACTGCGATTCCTGCGCTGCCCCCCAGCGCGATACGCGTGCGGTGCACTATGCGCCGCCGCGAAGAACTTTGAGGCGTGGCCGGGGCGTTGCGTGGGTCGGAGCTCGGGTCGCGCGGAGCAACGCCGAGCCCGGACACCGTTCCAAGCCTGCCGAACGGGCGGCGACGGCCGAGTCGTGCATCCCGAGCGTGTCGAGCAGCGAGACCTTCTCGTACAACAACTCTTCGAGCAGCCAGTGCGGTTCATCGCCGAGCCCACGGAGCGCCGCTTCGATCGAGCTCAGCGCTTCGCGATACCGACCCAGATCGCCGAGCACCGCGCCGCGCCAGTACAGCGCTTCGGGCGGGCCGATGAGCTCCGCAATGGGCCCGCCGAACGAAGCCATCGGCGTTGTTTGCAGCTGACGCCCCCTGCCTGCGAGCGCCATTTCCACCGCCGCGAGCGCCGCCTGGTCGTCACCGATCGCGGAGGCGATCTGGCACTTCAACAACCAACCCTCGATCGACTCGGGTCGGAGCTGGAGCGCCTGATTCACCATCGAGTTCGCTTCGACCAGCTTCGCGTCGTCGCCATCGCCGAGGTAGTCGCGCACTTGATCGAGCAGGAGCTCGATCTCTGTGGCGTAACTCTGCTCGCGCATGCGCTCACACTAACATGCAGATCCGAGGCTTCAAGAAACCTCGGGCATACGGAACTTCGTATGCAAAACTTCCCTAACCCAGGTAGGCGGGAAGGATGGGGGAGCGGCGCTTTTCGAGTAGGCCCTCGATCATCTTTTGAATCTGATTGCGGATCTGATCCGCGAGCTGATTGACGAGCAGGCGATCGTCATAGGCGGCCGACGGTTTGTCGGCCGCGTCTCCGCTCGTGCGGCGCCCCGCCATGGCCGCGACATCGATCGGCTCGCCGAACTGAACGTACCACTTGCTCGGTAACGGCAAGAGACCAGCGGGTCCGAGCCACGGGAATGTCGGCGTCACCGGGATCCACGGGATGCCGATGTTCTTCGCGAACCACGTCACCTTGCCGAGCATCGGCGCAGCCTCTTCGGCACCGACCACCGCGACCGGGATGATCGGTGAGTGCGTGCGGAGCGCGAGCTTGACGAAGCCGCCGCGGCCAAAGCGCTGCAGGCGATAGCGATCCTTCCACAGCTTGCCCATGCCTTTTTCTCCCTCGGGAAACACGGCAACGAGCTCGTCTTTTTCGAGCAGGCGTTCGGCGTTCGCGGGATCGGCGCGCACGCCGCCGATCCGATTCATCATCGGGCCGAGCCACGGGAGATGGAACACGGTGTCCTCGACGAGGGGTCGCACGTCGCGACGCGCCGGATGATCGCGACGAACCGCGTGCATCACCATCGCGCTGTCGTAGGGCAGGGTGCCGGCGTGATTTGCAACGAGCAACGCACGGCCGCGCATCGGAATGTTCTCGATCCCGGTCGCCTGGACGCGGAACCAGCGCGTGTACAAGAACTCGAACAGCCACTCCCAGCGCGCGGTCGCACGCGGATCCCGGCCGAAATCGTCGACGACATCACTGCGCCCGAGCATCGCGAGCGCACGCCAGCGCCGCCACACCGCTTCGAGCGGCAGGCGCTTCCTCAGATCGATCGGAAATGCGGGCGTGCGGTTGCTCTCGAGCCGGCGCTCGAGCTCGCGCAGCGCGGCTTCGCTCTCACCGAGCGCGCTCGGCACGTAGCTGCCAGGCAGATCGAGATCTGGTTCGCGATCCGGATCGACGAACCGCAGCTCGTTGCCGGCCCAGCGCCTTACGCTGCCACCCCCGGCACCCCCGGCACCCCCGGCACCACTCGCATCCGGCACCCGCGGGTCGGCGTCGCCGAACCAGTCTTCTTCGCCGTCGCCGATGATGGGGTCTTCGTCGTCGGGCATCAGAGGCTCGCTCTCGCGATGTCGGTCGCTCCGTCCTCGGGCGCGATGCCGAGGAAGTCGTGGATCGTGCGCTTGATCGAGAGCCGTGGCGTGAAGCCGAGCACCTGGCGCGCACGGCTGCCATCGGCGACGCAGAGGTAGAGCAAGAAGTCGAGAAACGAGGGCGGCGAGCCGACGATCTGGGTCGCCCACAGCATGTTCGTAAGCTGCCGCGCGATGAAGTGCGGCATCGGCAATGGTACGCGGCCGAGCATCGCGAGCACGGTGGTGTACGGCAGTACGCCCTTGCCGACGATGTTCAGCGGGCCGGTCGCGTGGCTGCCGACCGCTTCTACCAGCGCAAACGCCGCATCTTGCTCGTGCACGAACTGCATCAGCGGATCGTGACCCATCATCACGGGCGCAGCGACGCGCCGGAGAAACCGCGTGTACATGTTCGAGACCGTCGGCCCGAGGATCGGCGCGAACCGGAGCACGCACACCTCGACGTTCGGGTGCTCGTTCGCGAAGCGCTGGACCTGGCGCTCGGCGCGGACCTTGTCGTTGACGAAGCGCGAATCGCGGTGACCGCGAAGCTCGGCATCTTCGGTCAGAAAGTTCGGGTTCTTCGGATGTGCGCCGTAGACCAGCGTCGAGCTCACCATCACGAACCGGCGCGGCTCGACGCCGGCGCACGCGTTCAACACGTGCATCGTGCCGACGTCCTCGAGCTCGTGCGCCCACTCGGCAGCGTGCGTGGGATGTGAAAGGAATGCTCCGTGGACGAACGTATCGACCTTCGCGTGCGCGAGCAGCGTCGCGAGCTCGCCGTCGACAGTCGGCTGGGTAAGGTCGAGCTTGACGAACTCGATCTTCGAGCCCGGTCTGGTTGGACCACCGCCGGTCTGCGCGGGCGGACGAACGTCGAGGGCGAGCACACGGGTGTAGCGCGGGTCTTCTTCGAGCGCGCGCAGCAGCTCGCCGCCCAGGTACGTACACGCGCCGGTGACCGCGACGACGCGACCTCCAACGGATGGCGTGGTGGCGCCTGGCATCGCCTGCCTTATAGCGCACTTCGGCCACGATCCACTGGAGTCAGAGGGCCATGCTACTGCCCCATAGATGGACGTGATCCGCGTCTTGCCACCCGAGGTCATCGATCAGATCGCCGCGGGCGAGGTGATCGAGCGGCCGGCCTCCGTGGTCAAGGAGCTGCTCGACAACGCGATCGATGCCGGGGCGTCGGTGATTACGGTCGAGACCACTGGTGGAGGCCGGAACCTGGTCCGCGTCGTCGACGACGGGCGCGGAATGTCGCCGGGTGACGCGGTGCGTGCGCTCGAGCGCCACGCGACCTCGAAGTTGCGCAAGTTCGATGATTTGTGGGGCCTGACCACGATGGGCTTCCGCGGCGAAGCGCTGCCCGCGATCGCGAGCGTGTCGCGCTTGACGGTGACGACCCGGCAGGCCGACGCGCTGGCCGCGACCCGGATCACGGTCGTGGGCGGCCGGCTGGGCGAGGTCCAAGAGGTGGGCGCACCGGTCGGCACCACGGTCGAGGTCGCGGACCTCCTGTGGAACGTGCCGGCCCGGCTCAAGTTCCAGAAATCCGAGGCGACCGAGGCGTCACACGTGACCGAGCTCGCCGCGCGGATCGCGATGGCGTATCCCGAGCTCCATCTGCGGCTGCGCCACAACGGCCGGATCGCGCTCGAGGCGCCGCCGGATCGCGATGGTTTCGCTCGAGCCCAGGCGTTGCTAGGCGCGCGGATCGCCGCGCGTATGGTTGCCTCGGCCGGCGAAGAAGGCGGCATTCGCGTGCAGTGCTTTCTCGGCGCACCCGAGCTTGCACAGACCACCGCACGTGGTGTCCAGTTGTTCGTCGGTCGTCGGCCGATCCGAGATCGCGGCATGCTCCACGCCCTCGCGATGGGCTACGGCGAGCTCGTACCGCGCGGTCGCTATCCCGTGGCTGTCGTGCTCGTCGATGTACCCGACGGCGCGGTCGACGTGAACGTGCACCCGCAGAAATCCGAGGTGCGGTTCTCCGATCCGAACGCGGTCTACGCGGCGGTGCGTCACGTGATCCAGGCAGGCGTTGCGCGCGCGCCGTGGCGCGACGAGCTCGGTGGTGCGGGTCCCGTGGTGATGACCGCGATCGCGAGCATCGCGCCGCCGCGCCTGCCGTTCGAACAAGTCGCTTCGGCGAGCTCGCAGACCTACGCGGCGCAGTTGAAAGATGCGCGCGAGCGCGAGTGGATGCGCGAGAGCGCGCAATCGCGGCTCGGCCTCGATCTCGAGGGCCCGCGAGCGTGGGTCTCGCAGGTCAAGGATCGCGTTCGCACGAGCCGCGCGGCCGAGCGCGCGCAATCCGATCTGCAGCGCACGCTTCCCGACGGCGTCGCCGCGGTTACCGTCGAGAGCCGCCGCGCGCTCGCGGCCGACGCACTCGACGATGCGATGCCCGACATCGCCGTGCCGCTCGTGACACCCGGCTTCTTCAGCTCGCTCCGCTACCTCGGCCAGCTCGATCTCACGTACCTCGTGTGCGAAGCCGATGGCGAGCTCGTGCTGATCGATCAGCACATCGCGCACGAGCGCGTCGAGCTGGCGCGCTTGAAGACCGGCAGCGATACGCGCGCGGTTGCAACCCAACGGATGTTGTTCCCGGTCACGATCGAGGTTCGCGCCGAGCTCGTCACGCTCGCGACCCAGCTCGCCCCCCTGCTCGCGCAGGTCGGATTCGAAGCCGATGCATGCGGCGTGGTCACTCTCGCGGTCAAGTCGGTGCCATCCGGCATTCGTCACGGTGATCCCGCGCACGTCCTGCGCCAGCTGCTCGAAAATTGGGCAGACGATGGTGCGCCGAGCGAGGCCGAGCGGCTGGAGCACGTGCTCGCCGAAATCGCCTGCCACTCCGTCGTCCGCGCAGGTGATCGGCTCTCATCGAGTGAGGCTGACGCGCTTCTCCATTCCATGGACGGCGCTGACTTCTCGACCCATGGGCCTCACGGGAGACCCGTCCTCCTGCGCGTGCCGCTGGCCGAGATTGCTCGCCGTTTCGGCAGGTGATGGCATCTCTGTCATGGTGGCCGCGTGGTTTCCGACAACTGCCGGAAAACTAGGCACCGTAAGTAGCTGAACTTCGCAAAATCCGCGCGGCACACGCTTTGCTCATACCCGGGGTGTGCGTTCGCTGTTTCTCCTGCTCCTCACCTTGACGGCCTCGGCCGCGCGCGCCGGCACGCCCGGCGGGGTGACGATCACGCAGGCGAGCGATCCGGCCGTGACCGAGGGCGACGTCATCATCGATGGCGACCCGGCCGCAAACTTCGCGCTGGTCCAGGACTACCGCAAGTGGACCGAGATCATGCCTGACGTCGCAAAGGTGGAAATCGCCGAGCAGAAGGGTGTCGACGCTCGCGTCACGCTCGTCTCGCCCGGCGGTCACCGCGACAACCTGCACTTCCACAACACCCCTCAAGCCAACCTGATCTTCTTCGAAGATACGGGCAATGGTGGTCGCGCCGATGTCTGGGCGGAGATCGTGTTTATTCCTCAAGCAGGGCCAACCGCGCAGCCGCAGACTCGCGTGCACATCAAGCTGTACGCGAAGGTCCACGGCGTCGCGACGCTCGTGGTCTCCGAGAGCGACGTCCGCGAGAAGCGCGAGCACCAGATCGCTGGCGAGCTCACGCATATCCGCGACTACTTCCGCAGCCGCGTCGCAAACCGCTAGACTCTCCAGGTGGTGCCGCGCCTCGTCGTGATCGTCGGGCCTACGGGCGCCGGCAAGACGCGGGTCTCGCTCGCACTCGCCGCGGCGACCGGTGGTGAGGTCATCTCGTGTGACTCGCAACAGGTCTACACGGGTATGGATATCGGCACGGGCAAGGCCACCGCCGAGGAGCGCGCGTGCGTTCCACATCATCTGCTCGATGTCGTGATGCCCGATCAAGAGATGACCGTGGCGCGGTTCATCGCGATGGCCGATGCGGCGATCGCAGAGATCAGCGCGCGCGGCCGACCGATCATCGTGGTCGGTGGCACCGGGCTCTACGTGCGTGCGTTGTTACTCGGGCTGTTCGAGGGCCCGCCCGCATCGCCGGAGCTGCGCGACGAGCTCGGCAAGCTGCCAGTCGAGGCGTTGCGCGCGGAGCTCGAGAGGATCGATCCGGCGTCCGCCGAGAGGATCGAGAAGAACGATGCGAAGCGGATCATCCGCGCGCTCGAGGTCTGGAAGCTCACCGGCGAGCCGATGAGCGCGCACCAGGCACGGCACGATTTCAAGACGCTGGCGCGCCGCTACGATGCGCGGTTGGTCGGGCTCGCACCCGAACGCGAGGCCCTCTACAGGGCGATCGACGCGCGGGTCGATCAGATGGTGGTCGACGGCCTCGAGGCCGAGGTGGCCGCGCTGCGAGCTGCGGGCTATCTGCCGCCGCTGCGGTCACAGCAGGCGATCGGCTACGCCGAGCTACATGCGGTGGCGGCCGGCGAGCTCGATCGCACCCGTGCAATCGAGCTAATCAAAAGGAATTCAAGGCATTACGCGCGCCGGCAGGTCTCGTGGTACCGCGGGGATGGCACGATCTCCTGGCACCCGGACCCCGCTGCCGTTGACCTCGACGACGTGGGGCGGTACCTAGCAGGCCCTGCTCGAGTTGATTAGCGCGCACCAGATGTCGACGACCGAACCGCCCCCGATTTCCGACCGCATGATCCTCGAGTTCGAGCGGCCGATCATCGACCTCGAAAAGAAGATCTCTGACCTCCGGAATCTCTCCACTGGCTCGGCGGGCGAGCCGCCCAATGTCGATTTCTCCTCGGAGATTCGTCGACTCGAGCAGAAGGCGAAGAAGCTCCAGAAGGAAGTCTTCGCGGATCTGTCGGCGCAGCAGAAGGTCCAGCTCGCGCGCCACCCCGGTCGGCCGTACATGATGGATTACGTCAATCTGCTCATGGACGACTTCATGGAGCTGCATGGCGATCGCGGCTTCCGCGACGATCCGGCGATCGTCGGAGGCATCGCGCAGTTCGACGATCTCGAGGTCCTCGTGCTCGGCCACATGAAGGGCCGCAACACCAAGGACAACGTCCACCGCAACTTCGGCATGGCGCGCCCCGAGGGCTATCGCAAGGCGACACGCTTGATGCGGCTCGCCTCGCGGTTCCGCCGTCCGATCATCTGCTTCATCGATACGCCGGGTGCGTATCCCGGCCTCGGTGCCGAGGAGCGCGGTCAGGCCGAAGCGATCGCGAAGGCGCTGCAAGTGATGTCGAGCCTCGAGTGCCCGATGATCTCGGTCGTCATCGGCGAAGGCGGCTCTGGTGGTGCGCTCGCGCTTGGCGTCACCGATCGGATCTTGATGCTCGAGTATTCGGTGTACTCGGTCATCTCGCCCGAAGGCTGCGCTTCGATCTTGTGGCGCGATCCTGCGAAGATCGCCGAGGCCGCGACGCAGCTCAAGCTCACCGCCCCCGATCTCTTCGACCTCGGCATCTGCGACGAAGTGATCAGCGAGCCGCTCGGTGGCGCGCATCGCAATGCCGCGCTGACTGCGGCGAAGCTGCGCAACGCACTCAAGTCGCACCTGAAGGAGCTGATCGACCTGCCGCCCGCAGAGTTGATCGAGCGCCGCTATCAGAAGTTCCGCAAGATGGGCAAATTCGTCGAAGCGGCGCAGTAGCGCATGTACTACGAGCTCGCTCTGATCTCGGTTCTGATCGCGGCCGGCTACTGGGGCTTGTACTTCGTGCGCTATCCCGGGCAGGGCCGCACGTACGGCCTGATGCAGGTCGGCGCGGCGCTCGCTGCGGGACTGGGGCTCTATCATCGCCGAGTAGGTGGTCCCACCTGGTACGGCGTCGCTGGCGCGGTTGGCGTCGGCGCAGGCGCCTGTTTGTTGCTCGTCGGGCCGCTCGTGCGCAGCGCGGCGCGTAAGTTCGTGGGCATCGAGCGCTTCGGTCTCGCCGAGAGGCTACTCGCGATCGCGGATCTGCTCGCACCCGGCTCGGGCGTTGCCGAGGAGCGCCAGCTGCTCGTCGCGATGCGCGAGATTCGCGATGGCAAGATCGACCACACGCTCGTGGCGCTGGCGGCGGCACGGGAACACGCTTCGCCCGCCAAGCGACTCGCGATCGACGAGCGCACCGCGATGCTCTATCTCACCGCGTACCGCTGGGACGAAGCTATCGCGTACGCCGAGGAACACCTCTTCACGATCGAAGCATCGCGCGACGCGCAGCCGACCGCGCTGCGCCGCGCGCTCGGCATCGCGCCGCCGGTGTGGGTCGATCTCCTCGGCGCCTACGGCTACAAGGGCAACCTCGAGCAAGCCGCGCGCATGCTCGAGCGGCTCGAGGATGTCTGCGCCGGTCGCGACGATACGGCGATCTGGCTCCATCGTGGGCGCATGGTGTTTCTCGCGCTCGCCGGGCGCGTCGCGGCGGTCGAGCAGCTCACCAACAAACGAGGGTCACGTCACATGAGTCGCGGGGCTCGCGCTTACTGGCTCGCGGTCGCCCACGAACGCAACGGCGATGCAAGCGGCGCCGAAATCGCGTACGCGAAGGCGCGCTCGAGCTCGCGCGGTCGTCCGCGCGAGTTGATCGATCAAGCGCTCGCGCACCTCCACGAGATCAAGCCGATCGAGCTCACGCCGCTCGTGCAAGCGCTCGTGACGCGAGTCGAGGCTGCGCCCGCGCCGACCGTCCGGCTGCGCGAGCGCCCGCGCAGCCCGTGGGTCACGCGCGCACTGACCGCCTCGATGTTCGTGGCCGCCGGCGTGATGATGGTCGCCGTCGGTGATTCGACGGATCTCGGCGTCCTCGTGCGCAGCGGCGCGATGGTGCGTGGCTTCATCCACGCCAACGGCGAATGGTGGCGGCTCGTGAGCTGCAACTTCATTCATGTCGGTGGCCTGCACCTCATGATCAATGCCCTCGGCCTGTGGGTGCTCGGCAAGCTGTGCGAGGAGATGTTCGGGCCGGTGCGCACGCTCGCGATCTTCGGCATCGCTGGCATCGGCGGGTTTGTCGCGAGCTATCTCGCATCGCCGGTCGGCATCTCGGCGGGTGCCTCGGGCGCGATCTTCGGCCTGCTCGGCGCGGTGTTCGCCGAGCTCACCCTCCACAAGCAACAGCACCGCGCAGCGTGGGGCAGGGGCATGTGGGGCAGCCTCGCGGTCGTCGCAGTCGGTCAGGTCGGCATCGATTTCATGTACTCGGGCGTCACCGATCAGTACGCGCACGCGGGCGGGCTCGCGTTCGGTGCGTTGCTGGGTGCGCTGCTGTCGCCGCACTCGCGCTGGAAGAGGATCGCCGAGCCGGTCGCGCGCGGCCTCGCCGCGGCGTTCGTCGGCGCGTGCATCTGGGCCGCGGTGATGGTGGTGCGCACCCCGATCGCGAAGAGCCTCGGCACGCCGGATCACGCGATCTCGATCACCCCCGCTCTCATGATCGATGCGCCCGTGGGATGGAAGTATGATGGCGATGCGCTCCACGATCCGGACGAGATGATCGAGCTACGGTTCGCGACCCCGAATGCGGCGGCACCGTTCGAGGACTTCACGGCGCACGAGAAGGATCGCGTCCACACGCAGTTCGATCGGATCGCCCTCGCGACCGATCACGTGGTGCCGCTGCCGCCGGGCTGGCAGGGCAGCGAGCTCGCGGTCTCCGGCGAAGACGCCGACGGAGCCGGCGGTCGGCAGCACTATCGCATCGTGATCGCGGGCAAGGAGATGCAGGGCGGCGTCGTGCTCGTCAGCCTCGAGATCGCGGATTCGATGGCGCGCGCAGCGCCGGCGTTCTTCACCGCTCAGATCGCGTCGCTCACCACCGTTCGCAAGTAACTTGCGTTGCTCACGCTCGGGCGTAGGCTCGCGGAGTGCGGGCCGTGCTGTTGCTGGTCATCTTCGCTGCGCGGGCCTCCGCCGGTGACTGCTTCGCCGAGCTCGATGCGCGCCACATCGCGTACCAGCACGCCTCGCGACCGGGCATCCAGCTCGGCGTCGAGCTCACTGGCATGGTCGGCGGGGTCGAGCTGGTCTCGGACGACCAGCAACTCGTGATCGATTGCTCGCTCGCGGTGTCGCTCGATGAAGCGGGCAGGTACATCCACGCCCTCGGCATCGCGAAGGCGTCGTTCTCCTCGGCGTACGCGCGGCGCAACGTGCGCGGGACGAACCATCCGAGCAAGCACAACTACGGCCTCGCGATCGACGTCCACACGTTCACCGGGCCCGAGGTCGGCACGCTGCGCGTCGATCGTGATTTCGAACAGGGCCTCGGTGACGACATGGACTGTGTCGGCTCACCGCTGACACAGGGTGGCGCGGTGCTCAAGATCCTGCAGTGCCAGTTCGTGCGTTCGGGCTTGTTCTACCTGGTGTTATCGCCGGACTACGACGACGCGCACCACGACCACTTTCACCTCGAAGCTAAGCCGTGGGCGCAGCGCCCGGCGTTGCGCTCGGGGACGCCGGCGATTCACTAGCGGCACTGATTCGCAGCGCGACGAACAACACGCCGAGAGACCACGCGAGCCACGCGACGGCCCAGAACCACACGCCCCAGGGGGCGTGGCTGCCGAACGTGTTGACCGCCATCTGCGTCGCATCCGAGGTCGCGGTCAGGTTGCCGCCGACGACCTGGACCGGGCGCAACAGCACGCGAATATCGAGTAACGCGTTGATGCATGCCTGTGCCGCGATGAAGTGCGCGACGAACACGCGCCAGCGTCCCGGGACCACGATCGCGATCGCGACCAGTGCGATCGCGATGCCCGAGACCGCGAGCTGACCGAAGTTGCCTTCCTGTGTCGTCGGCACGATGGCGAAGAACACGGTGACAAACATCAAGCCCGCGATCGTGATCAGGGCCCAGCGCGCGCGCTTCGCGGTCGACGTGGCGACGAGGAGGACCGCGCCCCACAGCGGCGTGCCCATGTATCCCGCCGCCGCGATCGCGGCGGTGCCGCCGCTCGAGATCGCGTAGACCGCGTACGACAGGCCGCTCGTGTCCTTGTAGATCACGACATGATCGAGCTCGGCGCCGGTGCAGATCATCACGAGCCCGTGCGACATCTCGTGCAGCCACGTCGCGAACAGCTTGAACGGGTACGACAGCACCCCACCGTGGGGCAGGTTCCAGAGCAGCAGCGATGCGAGTAGCGCGGTCGCGAGCGACCGGAGCTCGCGGCGCATTACGGCTTCGGCTCGTCAGGTTTTTCGATTGCTTTGTCTGGAGCTTGAGCCGGCTTCTGGGCTGGATCAAACATGCCGTGGAAGAACTGATGCGTGCGCGAACGAACGCGCGTCCCGAGCTTCACGAGGTCTTTCGGATCGAGGAGCTGCGCTAGCGCGTGACCGGGCGTTCGCGCGAGCGCCATCACGTCGGCGATGTGGACCGGTGCCGCGCCACCGCAGATCGCACCGATCACGGCACCGCAGATCGCGCCGACCGCAGCTCCGACGAACGGGATCAAGAACCATCCACGCGTGTGATCGGGCAAGTGGCCGTTCGGAACCATCGCGATGATCACGAGCCCGATGCTCGCGACCGCATGCGCCTTTGCGGCGACCGCGATCGCATGGCGGCGGCCACCGATCTCGTCGACCGAGGCCCAGGCCGCGAGCCGGCCGATACCCGCCGCGGTGAGCACCGAGGCAACGCCCGCGAACACGGCCGTGAGCCGGAGGATCCGCATCATCTCGACACGCGGATCGGTCATCCCGAACCGGGCCAGGAGCCAGACCCCCAGCGCGAGGGCGGGAACCTCGATGACCGATCCCGCAAACAAGCCCTTGAAGAACCCCCAACGCGGGGGCGTTTGAAGTCGGATACTTACGGGTAGAGGGCTTGGTTTCCGCATCGCACCAGGCAGGGGCTCGAGGAAGGCCAACCGCCCGATTACCGTAGCATGTCCGCACAAAGCACTCGTTTGTCTCTGGTCTGTTGGGACCCACGAGCTCGACCGGTCCGTATACACTTTAGGGGTTCATTCCATGCCCGCCACAGCTGATCCCAATCGCTCATATGCCGCAGCGCACTTCGCGCTCGAGCTCGACGGTAAGGACTCGGTGGGCCTGTTCCGATCGATCGAGGGCGGCGGCGTCCGCGCCGATGTGATGACCTACCAGATGGGGCCGAACTACGATCGCTGGCGACAGCTCGGCAAGCCGAAGTTCGAGGACCTCAAGCTCCAGGTCGGAATGGCGATGTCCGAGCCATTCTACATCTGGATCTCGAACTTCTTCAGCGGCAAGGCCGACCGCAAGACCGGCGCGATCGTCGCCGCCGACTTCTATTACAAAGAGCGCGCACGCCGAGACTTCTCGGAAGCGATGATCAAAGAGCTCACGTTCCCGAAGCTCGACGCCACCGACAAGAATCCGGCCTACATGACCGTGGCGCTGTCCGTCGAGGACATCGTGTTCAAGAAGGGCAGTGGCGCGAAGATCGTCCAGCCACTCGGCTTCAACAAGCAGAAGCTGTGGACCGCCGCGAACTTCAACTTCCGGCTCGACGGCTTCGAGTGTTGCCGCCGCGTGTCGAAGGTCGACTCGTTCACGGTCAAGCAGAACATCATCGAGCACAACGTCGGTGGCATGCGCGCGTCGACGAAGACGCCGGGCCCGATCGAGTTCCCGAATATCGCGTTTTATCTCCCCGAGGCCGACGCCCACCCGCTCCACGATCACGCGATGAAGCGGATCAAGGCCGGCGAAGTCCCGGGTCGCCTGCACGGCTCGCTCGAGACCTACGATCACGACCACCGCACGCTATGCACGCTGGAGTTCTTCGGCGCGGACATCGTCTCGGTCACGCCCGATCGTTCGGATTCATCCTCGGAAGAGATCAAGATGTCGAAGGTCGAGATCTATACCGAGAAGATGTCGTTCACGTACCACCAGATTCCCGACGTCTAGGTCGGCTGGTCGCCTAGCTCGCAGCGACTTCGTTGCGGAGCGAGTACCAGCGTTTGATCGCTTCGGCCTTCGCTGAATCGAGGAGCTCCGTGACGGCTTCGAGCTCGTCCGGATCTTCTGCAGACGCGAAGGCTCCGACGGGAGTCAGCACGAAGGCGAGCACATCGCGTGCGCTGCGCGGATCCGGCTGGAAGCTGCTGCTGTAGAGAGTTTCGCCCACGGCTTCACCCTCGCCCCTGCGATCAGGCCGGGCAAGTTTTCGTGCTTAACTGCCGGGCGATGGCTCGCTCGAAGGTCGCCGTAATCAGGACGAAACCAGAGACGATCCTCGACGATATCGATCGCTTGCACGATCTCGCGGGCGTCGAGCGGGCGCTCCCCAAGGGCGTGCTGACGATCCTCGAGAACAACCTCTCGCGGCACTTCCCGTTTCCTGCCGCGAACACCACGCCGTGGCAGCTCGAGGGAGAGATCCGGAGCCTGCGCGCTCGCGGCTACGCCGATCTTGTCTGCGTCCAGAGCAAGGGCGAGGACCTCGACGGCTACCTGCCGATCTTCAAGCAGTACGAAATCCCGGTTCGCTCCAACTTCAAGCCCGAGGACATGACCTGGTCGGTTTACCGCCCGAAGGCCAAGATGAATGTCCTGGACGAGATCTTCCCCGAGGGCATCCGGATCCCCGATGCGTTTCACGGCGCGAACATCGTCCATCTTCCGACGGTGAAGTGTCACATCGACACGACCACCTCGGGCGCGATGAAGAACGCGTTTGGCGGGCTACTCGACGCGAAGCGCCACTCCACGCACTCCTGGCTCCACGAGACGCTCGTCGACCTGCTCGCGATCCAGAAAGAGATCCACGCGGGGCTGTTTGCCGTGATGGACGGCACGACCGCGGGTGACGGGCTTGGACCTCGCACGACGCGCCCGGTGACCAAGAACGTGATGCTCGCATCCGAGGATCAGGTCGCGATCGATTCGGTCGCGGCCTCGATGATGGGCTTTGATCCCATGGCGCTGACGTTCATCCGGCTTGCGGACGAGCAGGGCCTCGGCCATGGCAAGCGCGAGGACATCGAGATCGTCGGCGATGTCGAGCTCGCGAACCAGAAGTGGGGCTTCTCGGTCGGCGACCACGGCGCGCTCGGGAAACTTCAGAAGCTGCTGTTCCGCACGTCCCTGGTGAACCTGTTCGCCGCCGGCTCGGAGGCCTATCACGATCTCTACCGATGGCCGATGTACGACCGTCGCGTATTCGAGCAATGGAAAGAGCAGAGCGAGTGGGGCCGGCTGTTCGACCGCTACCAAGCGATGGGCACGCTGGGTGCCGGAGGATAGCGGAGTAGCCACCGCTCGGGTTCGGCGGTCTGGCGTTCGTCGCGATGCGCGCCGCCGGTAGCTCTACGCTTCAGCATCGACGATCGCGCGTAGCTTCTCGACCGCCTGCGCGTGTAGCCGGCTCGCCCACGACTTCGAGATGCCGAGCTCGACGCCGGCCTCGAGCAGGTTCTTGCCCTCCCAGTAGTGCTTCTTCATCAGCGCTTGCTCCTTCTCGGGAAGCCGATCGATCGCGGCGCGGATCTTTAGCGACGCGCGCCCCGAATCGATCGCTTGATCGGCGCTCGGCGTCGCTTCGTCGGGACGATCGAAGCCCTTGTCCTGCATCGCCTCGAGCGAGGTCACGTACATTGTCCGGATCGCGGCAAGCTCGCTCTTGACCTGCGCCAATGCCTCGGCGCCTTCGGCCGGTTTCACACCTTGTTGTGCGGCACCGGTTTCGCGCTCGGCGCGATGTTCCAAGAAGTCATTCGCGGCGCGCAGCGCGACGAGCTTGGCCCAGGTCCGGCGGGGCAGGTGCGAGGCCTTGCGCAGGCCATCGACGATCGAGCCTTGCACTCGGTACCAGGCGAACGTCGAGAACGAGGCGCCCTTCGCGGGATCGAATCGATGCGCCGCTTCGGCGAGGCCTGCGTTGCCGAGCGCGATCAGCTCGTCGAGCTCGACATGCTCGCGCACGCGCGGAAAGATCATGTGGGCAGCCTTTTTGGCGACATCGAGATGCTGCTCGACGAGCCGCGCACGCTCCACCGGATCCACGAGTCGACGCTAGCACGTGTTAGCCTGCGGCCGTGGGTGTGTTCACCGCGCTCGGCGAACCCGAGTTGAAGGGGCTCGCAGCGGCGTTCGAGCTCGGGACGGTGCAGGGCTGGAAGACGATCGCCGCGGGCACGATCAACACGAACCTCGCGCTCGAGACCCAGCGAGGCAGATTCTTCATCCGGCTCAACGAGGGCAAGGCCGAGGCCGATGTCGCGTGGGAAGCGCGGCTCGTCACGGCGCTCGCGGCCGCCGGCGTCCCGGCGCCACCTCCGCTGCTCGCACGCGATGGCCGGCCGTATGCGGAGTGCCTGCGCAAATGGGCGAGTGCCTTTCCGTGGCGCCCGGGACATCACCTCGCCGCCGATCAGATCACGCCCGCGATCGCGGCAACCGCGGGCGCTGCGCTCGCGCAGCTGCACGTCGCGGGACTGGCGCTGCCGGCCGCGTGGCACCGCGGCAGCATCTACGATCACGATCATCTCGAGACCCGGTTCGATCGGTGCGCGCGCGTCGATGACAAGGCGCTGACCCACGCGTTCGCGATCATTCGCGAAGAGCTCGCGATCGCCAAGGCGTCGCTGGCGATCCGCAAAGCGGCGACGCACGGGATCATCCACGGCGATCTGTTTCGCGATAACGTCCTGTGGCAAGGCGGGCAGCTCTCCGCGATCCTCGA
>Ga0123338_10000800_pt1:0-30000 | contig 31236 bp, 31 predicted proteins | sample grotaG_FD_89793 | JGI IMG/M metagenome (GOLD analysis project Ga0123338, IMG submission 89793) | Glacier valley bacterial and archeal communities from Borup Fiord, Nunavut, Canada, to study Microbial Dark Matter (Phase II) -... | ecosystem: Environmental > Aquatic > Freshwater > Ice >...
AGTTGTTCGATGGTGGGCTCGGGCGTCAGGCAGGAGCCCCGGCCGTCGACAAGCTGAAGCCGATCGCCAAGCTGACCGGTCTCGGACCGGACTCCGACGTCGTCGAGTTGGCAGGCTGGGCAGCCCATCGGTGGGCGGGCCGCTGGCGTTCGGTGTTGACGGCCGCCTCGCCGCCACGAGCGGTGTCGGCGCTGGGAATCGCCAGGCACGGCGCCTACGACGGGGTGGCAACCGATCGCCATGCAGTCGCGCTCCTGCAGTGTGGCGGAGGGGTACTGCGGGTGACGCCGACGAACGACTACATCGACGTCGTAGCAACAGCGTTGTCGATCGGACCGAGTCTGGTCGTGACACCGAGCATCGACATGGCGCGGCGGGTGGGGGGCCGGCTCCGTGGTCTCGGCGTCGTGCCGGCGCTCGCCGGCCGAGACTGGTCGGCTGCTGCGTCCGGCGTCGACCTGGTCATCGGAGCACGCAGTGCGGTGCTGGCGACTGTGCCAGGGCTGCGATCGATCGTCGTGCTCGATGAACACGACGAAGCCCTGCAGGAGGAACGCAATCCGACGTGGCATGCCCGCGACGTGGCGATCGAGCGGGCACACCGTCTCGGCATCCCCTGCCTACTCGTTTCGCCGTCACCGAGCCCGAACGCCATCACGTGGGCAGGTGACCACATCCTCGCGCCATCGCGCCAGGAAGAGCGAGGCGGCTGGCCGATCGTCGAAGCGGTCGACCGTTCGGCGGAGGAACCATGGGTCACGTCGCTCGTCACGCCGCGGCTGATCGCCGCGCTCCGCGACCCGACCAAACGGGTCGTCTGCGTACTCAACACCACAGGGCGGGCCAAACGGCTCGCCTGCCGGACGTGTCGGCAATTGACGGTCTGTGAACACTGCGGCGCTGCCGTGAACCAACGAGCCGACGGCGTGCTCGTCTGTCCGCTTTGTGCCACCGAACGCCCGGTCGTCTGCCAGCACTGCGGTGCCGGCGGGCTGGCGGTCCTGCGGCCAGGAGTGACACGGCTTCGTGAGGAACTCGAGGCGGCAGCAGGCCGTCCGGCAGTCGAGATCACCGGAGCGACCGACATCGACCTCCACGTCGATCCAGCGGTCGGTGTATTCGTCGGGACGGAGGCGGTGCTCCACCGGGTCCGCGTGGCGAACGTCGTCGCCTTTCTCGACTTCGACAGCGAGTTGCTCTCAGCGCGCTATCGGGCCGTCGATCAGGCAGTGGCGATGGTCGTCCGCGCCGCACGGCTCGTTGGTCAGCGTTCCGGAGGAGGGCGTGTATTGCTACAGACGCGTGATCCCCTGCATCCGATCAACGATGCGTTGGTGCAGGCCAACCCTGTCTCGCTGCTCGGACCGGAGCTGCACACCAGAGAACTGCTGGGTTTCCCGCCGTTCATGTCCCTGGCGATGATCAGCGGTACCGGTGTCGAGGAGTTCGCCTGCGGGCTCCAGTCGGACGGGCGCGTGCAGGTGAATGGGCCAGCTGGCGGTCGATTCCTGATCAGGGCTTCGACGCCGGACGAGCTCGCAGACGCGCTCGGCGAGCAACCTCGACCAGCGAAATCGAGGATTCGTGTCGAGGTCGACCCGCCGCGAATCTGACGAGACGGCGATCGATGCCGAAGCCTGTTGTTCTCGCAATTGCTGTTCAGCGAGCAAGCGCGCCGGCGGTCACCGCTTGATCGATGGCCGACTGCAACGATTGTTCGTAGCCGTTCGATGTATACGTCGCGCCGGAGATTGCTTGGATCTTGGCGCTCTGCGCCTGCGTCGTTTCCGTATTGAGGCTCGGTACCGCACGGTTGTTGATGCTGACGCTTCGACGATCGTTCGTCGGTGTCTGAACGGCTGTGGATTCGGTGATCGTGCCGTTGACCACGCTGATCTGCACCTGCACATTGCCGTAACGATTCGGCACCACATCCCCGGTGAACGTGCCTCCCGCCGAGGCGCTGCCCACTGCTGCTGCTGTTGATCCGCTCGTGGCGACCCCAGCAGCAGTGTTTCCGGCCGACGACCCCGTGGTCGTTGCAGCGGTCGCAGGGACCTGCGAGTTGATGGTCGCTGCCGTCGTCGAGACGCCAGATCCGATCGCGTTCACCGTGTTGACCGTTGCCGAGGCCTGGGACGCGCTGGCGTCTGCGTGGTTCACATAGCTCAACAGCGCAGTGAGTCCGCCCGTGGTGGTGCAGCTGAGCAGCAATGCTGCCACACGACTCTTGCCAGCGGCGTGGCGTCGACGGGACTTCGCTGGCGTCGTTCGAGTTCTGGCGCCCGCCGCAGCGACGCTCGTCGTGTTCTGCGCGGTCCTCGGAGCATTGCGCTGCTGCAGGCGGGCAAGGCGATCGGCGATCAGCGGATCGATCGGCGGGGGACTCGTCATGAAGGCCATTCAGGCGCTGCCCAGTAGGAGCACCGCAAGACGATCGTATGAGTTCGGAAAGAATTCATACCTCCGAGTCGCCCTGCTGCCACTGCACTACTTCCGGGTCACCAGCCCGATGACTCGTATCGCCGCAGGGTACATCGCTGCACCTGCGAAGACGACCAGCCCAGCTTTGAAGACGACGGCGTCACGATCCGTGCCGACCTGGTAGGCGTGCAACCCGGTGATGACCACGGCACCGACCGAGGTCAGGTGGATCCAGTGCCACACTCGCCGTGGCAGCTTTCTCTTGACTCTGCCCACACTGGTCAGGGTGACGATGGCGAAAAGGTACATCGCCAACACGCCCCACGTCACAGCCCAGGTACTACGCGATGCGGTGCCGGGAATGAACACCTGGGCGATACCGATACCTGCATCGCTGTCGGCGAAGATCGTGATGACGTGGACGATGGTGAAGGCAAGTGTGAGTCCACCGAGCCAGTTGTGCAGGTCGAGCCACCATGCTGGTCGGAGACGATTCCCGGTCTCGCGTGAAGAGAACAGCAGCCCCCAGATCAATGCCAGCACGGCGAGTACGGTGGCGACGATCCCGGATGACCGAGAGAGATACCACAGGGTCGTGCTGCTCACGGCGCCAGTGTTCCACGGTTGCAGCCGTCAACTCCTGCGGAATCGTCTCGATTCGGTGAAAGTTCGACGCGGTTCCGAGCGACGCGTAGCAGCCGGTATCCGGCTCTGGCACGAAGCCGGCTGACGACGAAACCCTGTTCGCCCAACCATGCAGCCAGGGAGTCTGCCCCCAGATGGCGCTGCACGACGAGCACTGCATAGCCATCGTCCGTCAGCAGATCGAGCCACCGCAGCAGCATGGCGTGCAGCGCTGCCTTGCCGATGCGGATCGGTGGGTTCGACCAGATCGCCCCGAAACGCACGTCCTCCGGCACGTCGTCGGGAAGTACGGCCCGTACGTTGATACAGCCGTTGGTGATGCTGTTCTCGTCGGTCAGTGCAACTGCTCGCTCATTGACGTCGACTGCCCAGACCGTCGAGGCAGGGGAGCGTCGGGCGAGGGCGATGGCGATCGCGCCCGCCCCGCAGCCGAGGTCGAGCAGATGGCCGGATACCGGTGGATCTGGCACCTCGACGAGCAGCAGTTTCGTACCGGCATCAAGGTGCTCACGGCTGAACACTCCGCTGTCGGTGATCAGCGTGAAGGAGATGTCGGGCAGCGCGACCTCGATCGAACGGCGCTGCGACGGGACGGCCGGCTTGGCATCGAAGTAGTGGGAGTCGGTCATGTCAGCTCGGTAGCCTTACAGGTATGGCCCTCGAGATCCGCACCTATGGCGACCCGGTGCTCAAAACGGCGGCGCTCGAAGTCAAAGAAATCGACGGCAAGCTCGTCCGCCTCGCCGACGAGATGCTCACCGTCATGTATGACGCTCCCGGCCTCGGACTTGCGGCGCCGCAGATCGGGATCCAAAAGCAGTTGTTCGTCTATGACGTCGGCGACGGCCCGGCGACGATCGTCAACCCGACGATCAAAGAGAGCTCCGGCGAATGGGTCTACGAAGAGGGCTGTCTCAGCATCCCCAACCTGTACGTCGAGATGCTCCGGCCGAAGCAAGTATTGATGCACGGGTGGGATCTCGATGGCAACGAGGTCGAGATCGAGGCAGACGAACTCCAAGCGCGGCTGTTCCAGCACGAACTCGACCACCTCCACGGTGTGTTGATGTTCGACAGGATGCTGCCGGACCAGCGCAAGGAAGCGTTGACGGAATACCGGCGGCTGCTCGCTGCACCGGCGACGCCGGCTCCGAAAGAGAAACGACGGTTGAAGCTCCGTTGAGCGAGCTCGCCGTCGCGCCTTCGAAGCCGCGGCGGCTCGCCTACTTCGGCACTCCGGACATGGCCGTACCGCCGTTGTTGGCGCTGCTGGACGCCGGCTTCGACGTCCCGCTGGTCGTCACACGCGCTGACGCCAAGCGCGGACGGGGCGGTGCCACGTCACCGAGCCCGGTCGCTGCGGCTGCACGATCGCGTGGTGTTCCGGTCAGCCACGTTGTCGATGACGTTCTGGATGCCGGCGTCGATCTCGCCGTGGTCGTCGCCTACGGACGACTGCTCCGCCGCCCGGTGCTCGAGCGTGTCCCGATGATCAACATCCATTTCTCGTTGCTGCCCCGCTGGCGGGGTGCGGCGCCGGTCGAGCGGGCGCTGCTTGCCGGCGACACCGAAACTGGAACATGCCTGATGCGGATCGAAGAAGGTCTCGATACCGGACCGGTGTTCGACCGTGTCGTCGTTCCGATTGCGGAACGGGCGACGCTCGCCAGTTTGCGCACTGCGCTGGTCGACGCAGGAACCGAGCAGCTGCTGCGCTGCCTGCAGGACGGCCTCGGCGAACCGCAGCCGCAAACGGGCGAAGCGACATACGCGGCGAAGGTCGACGTGTTCGAACTGCGCATCGACTGGTCTCGATCAGCGCCGGAAATCGATCGACTCGTCCGAGTCGGCGGAGCATGGACGATGCTGCGGGGCAAACGTATCCGAGTCGTCGTGGCCGAACCGTTCGACGACGAAACGTTGACGAACGGCCCACCGGCGACGGCGTCGGCGCCGGCTGTTTCTGCATCGGGGCCCGGCGCGATCAGCGGCGTCGATGTCGTCACCGGATCGGGAATGCTGCGGTTGCTCACGGTGCCACCGGAGTGCCAGTCAGCGATGCTGGCCAGGGATTGGGCCAATGGAGCGCGCGCTGATGCGGCCGTGTTCGGCCAATGAACCAACGGACAAACAGGACCGCGAGAGGACTGGCCTACCGTGCGCTGCAACGCATCGAGCAGGACGGCGCATACGCCAACCTCGTTCTCGGGCCGATGCTCGACGAATCGGGGCTCGAACAGCGCGACCGCGGTTTCGCCACCGACCTCGTCTACGGCACGACGCGGATGCGGAGGGCCTGTGACTTTGCCGTCGACCGCTTCGTCCTCAAGGCGCCGCCGCCTGAGTTGCGGACGCTGCTGCGCCTCGGTGCCTACCAGATCGTCTTCGGCGATGTCGCGCCGCACGCCGCAGTCAACGCCACCGTCGACCTCGCACCACAGCGCAGCCGCGGGTTCATCAACGCCATCCTCCGCCGGGTGGCCGGCTCGCCGATCAACTGGCCGGATGCAGCGACGGAACTGAGCTATCCGGACTGGATCGTCGATCGTCTGACGGACGAACTCGGTGCAGGTGACGCCTCGGCGGTGCTGGCGATGATGAACGAGCCGGCGACGGTCTCGGTGCGTGCTGACGGTTACACGCAGGACGAGGCATCACAGTGGGTCGGTGAACTCGTCGAAGCCGAGCCAGGCGAACTGATCCTCGATCTGTGCGCTGCCCCCGGAGGCAAGGCGACGACCATGGCGGCAACTGGTGCTTCGGTGATTGCGGCCGACCTGCAGCCGCGTCGCGCCGGGCTCGTCGTCGGCAATGCCAGGCGGACCGGCCGACATATTCCCGTCGTCGTCTGTGACGCTCGCAACCCTTCGTTCGGTGCTCAGTCGTTCGACCGCGTGCTGCTCGATGCCCCCTGCTCCGGTCTCGGCGTATTGCGACGCAGGGCTGACGCCAGATGGCGACTGCAGCCGGGCGACGTGACGGAATTGGCCGTCCTCCAGCAACAGATGATCGATGCTGCTGCGACGCTCGTCAGGCCGGGCGGCGTCCTCGTCTACAGCGTTTGCACGCTGACAGCAGCCGAGTCGATCGAGCACAGTTTTCCGTTGGGCTGGGAACCGCTCGAACGGCCTCCGTCCCCGTGGCGGCCCTATGGCGACGGGGCGCGGCTCCTGCCGATCGACGTCGGGACCGATGGGATGACAATTCTCCGCTACCGTCGGGATGCATGACCGACAGGGGCCCGTCAGGCGAATCACCGGCAACCGCATCACCGGTATCCGGTGCCGGGACAGAGCGGTCGGAGGGGACAGAGCGGTCAGAGGGGACCGAGCGGTCGGAGCGGTCAGACCACAGCCGGGTGGTGCCACTGATCAGCGGTCTGCAGACGAGCGGCAGTACCGGATGGGAGCGCGAGTCGGATCGTCCAGCCGATCCGCAGGATGCGGAACCGCCGGCGCCGATTGCGCACGATCGTGATGGTGCCCACGGCCACGCTTCGGGCCCCGGCGGACGGGGTCAGGGTGATCTGCCTGGTGAAGGATTGCACGCCAAGGTCGTGACGGTGTCGGATGGTGTCATCGCCGGAACTCGCCAGGATGCGTCCGGCGCTGCGCTCGTCGGTGCACTGACCGATGCCGGATTCACCGTCGACGACCAGCGCGTCATCGCCGATGGCACCGACAACGTCGCAGCCGTGCTCATCGAATTGAGCGACGGCTTTTCCGGCGTGATCGTCAGTACCGGTGGCACGGGGTTCGCCCCACGCGATCAGACGCCGGAGGGCACGAAGCAGATCATCGAACGCGAAGCGCCGGGATTGGCCGAGGCGATGCGTCTGGTCAGCCCGTTGGGACGCCTGTCGCGTGGCGTTGTCGGCATCCGCGGCCAGGCGGTCATCTGCAACACCCCCGGTTCCCCGAAGGGCTGCGTCGAACAACTCAATGCGATCATCGACGTGTTGCCGCACGCCATCCGTCTCCTCGCCGACGCGCCGACCGCTCACTGACGGGCTCATCGACGGCTCGTTGACCGCTCATTGACTGCTCACCGACGCGCCGTTTCCGTCCGTACACTCGATCAGCGTGTTACGAGTCGTCTTGCCAAAGGGTTCCCTCGAGGCGGCGACGCTGCAACTGTTCGAGTCTGCCGACCTCACGGTCCGTCGCAGTTCGGCGGTCGACTACCGGGCGACGGTCGACGATCCGCGCATCGCCGAGGTCCGCATCCTGCGCCCGCAAGAGATCCCGAGCTACGTGGCCGAGGGCCTGTTCGACTTCGGGATTACCGGTCGCGACTGGATTGAGGAGACCCAGAGCGATGTCGTCAGCCTCGGAGAGCTGCAGTATTCGAAGGCTACCAACAGCCCGATTCGCGTCGTAGTCGCCGTTGCCGGAGACAGTCCCGTTCAGCGGATCGAGGATTTTCCTGCCGGCGTGCGGGTGTCGACCGAATATCTCGGTTTGACGAAGCGGTTCTTCGAGTCACGAAACGTTCCAGCGGAAGTGCGCCTGAGCTACGGGGCGACGGAGGCGAAGATCCCCGAGATCGCCGACTGCGTCGTGGAGATCACCGAGACCGGCAGGGCATTGCGCGCTGCCGGACTGCGGATCATCGACACGATCCTCACGAGCTACACGGAGGCGATCGCCAATCCGGACGCCTACAACGATCCGCAGAAGCGCCACGCCATGGCACAGTTGATGCTGCTCCTCAATGGCACCCTCGAAGCCCGAGGCAAGGTATTGATCAAGCTCAACGTCGACGCCGATCATCGCCAGGCAGTCCTCGACGTGCTGCCGTCGGCGAAGTCACCGACTATCAGCTCGCTGGCCAACGGAGGATTTGCCGTCGAATCGGTCGTCGAGAAACGGACGATCAACACGTTGATCCCGGCGCTGATGGATGCGGGTGCCACCGACCTGTTGGAAATCCCGATCAGCAAGATCGTCGCCTGACGATGCACGGCAACGTGACCTGGTTCGACGAGGCGCGTGGCCTCGGCACGATCACCCGTGACGACGATGTCGTCGTGCCGTTCCACTGCACACAGATCGCCGACGGCACCCGTACCATCGAAGAAGGCACCGACGTCTCATTCGTGCTGTTGAGCAAGCTCGGCCGTTACGAAGCGACAGCAATCGTGCCGATCATCGCCGTCTGACGGACCTCCAGATCGGACCATGACAGCATTGGTGGCAATGGCCGAGATGGAAGAGCACCTCATCGACGTGATCCGTTCGCTGCGACCGGGTGAGGTCGTGAGTTACGGAGACATCGCCGATGACGCCGGCTTCCACGGCCGGTCGAGAGCCGTCGGCCGTCTCCTCGCCTCGACCGACGAAGCGCTGCCGTGGTGGCGCGTGGTCAACAGCACCGGTCGCCTGGTTCCAGGCAACGAAGTGCAACAGGCAGCCCGGCTGCGATCCGAGGGTGTCACGGTCGTCGGTGGGAGGGTCACACGAGCTCGGTTCGGCCGCTTCAAACCGGCGATGTAAGCCGTGCACAGTTCAGGCGGTCGGCTTGCCTTTGATCTGTACGAATGCCAGGCGGATCTGGCTGAGGGCGTCCTGGAGCGTTGCTTCCTCCGCACCCAACCTGCCGTGTAGGCCCTCGACAAGACAGGCGAAGGCGTCGATCGACAAGGCAGCTTCCGGCAACCGGGGCGGCTGGTTGGAGAGATGGATGGCGGCCAACTCGTACAAGCCCATGGCGTGGTTGATGATCACGACCTCCGGTGGCACCTCGGCGAGGCGGGCACGGGCTTCTTTCATCTCCGCCTCGACCTCGGCGGCCTGAGCGAGGAGTTCGTCCGGCAGATCACTTTCGTTGCCATACCCTGGGAGGTCGATATCGGCATAGATTGTGCCACCGCCTGTGCGGTTCTCCGGCGCGTCAATCTGGTCTTCGTCCTGGATGCTGTCGTTGTCTGGTGCGTGATCGCTGCTCACAGGCGATAACCTAGCGCCCTACAACTGACTCAAAGCGGGGCATACGTCACTCTGACGAATTCCCCCACCCGGCCACCGACGATCTGCGTGCAGATCAGCAACATCGTGTGCGCCGGGTCGATCCGCCAATATTCTGGCGCTCCTCCCGAATTTCGGGGCGACGTTCGGCGTACCGGCTCGGCTTTGAAACGGCGAGACCAGTATCCGTTACGTGGGAGGAGACCCATTGCGCAGGAGTGATCAGTCATAGCAACGCCGACGGCAAGCGAGCCGAGGTACAACGAGCGCATCCGTGCTCGTGAGGTTCGAGTCATCGGTCCGGATGGTTCCCAGTTGGGAATCAAGACGCTCCCCGAAGCACTCAGCTTGGCCCGGCAAGTCGATCTCGACCTCGTCGAGGTAGCACCACTGGCCAGTCCACCCGTCTGTCGGGTGATGGACTATGGCAAATACCGCTACGAAGAATCGCAGAAAGCCAAAGAGTCCCGGAAGAAAGCGACGCACATCTCCATCAAGGAGGTCAAGTTCCGCCCGAAGATCGGGACCGGCGACTTCGACACCAAGTTGCGCCACATCCTCGATTTCCTCAACGAAGGCCACAAGGTCAAGGTGACACTGCAGTTCCGAGGCCGCGAAATGGCCCACCCGGAACTCGGTGCCAGGGTCCTGAAGCACGTTGAAGAACAAATCGGTGAGGTCGGCAAGGTCGAGGCCCACCCTCGCCTCGACGGCCGCAACATGACGATGGTGCTGGCTCCGGACAAAAAGGCCGCTCCGCCGGTCAAGAAGCCGAGTTCAGCACCGAGCACTCCGAAGAACGACAACGCAAAAGCCGTTGCCAACGCACTTGCGGCTGCGGCCCCGGCCGATACCGCAAAAGCGGCCGGGGCAATCTCCGAAACTGCTGTGGCCACAGGACCTGCCGCTGCAGTGCCGGCTACCGAGACAGCACTTCCCGCTGGTGAGGTCGAGACTGCGGCGATTACTACACCAGAGGCACCTGCTGGCGGCTGAACCCGCCAGCCAATTCTTCACTATCGATTTCCAAACCTGTGACGGTCACCCGGATCGTCATCGCACTAAAGGTGATTCACCAATGCCCAAGATGAAAACGTCGAAGACGACCGCCAAGCGGTTCACCAAGACCGGTACCGGCAAGTTGCGCCGTTTGCAGCAGAACCGCCAGCACCTGTTCGAGAAGAAGTCCTCCACTCGGACCCGCCGCCTCGATGGCATGGTCGACGTCCACAGCGGCGACGTCAAGCGCATCAAGCGCCTGCTGGCAGAGCGCTAGGCCGAGAGTTCGGCGTCGGCACATTCGTTGCGGCGCATTCAGTTGAGACACGTAGTTCGAGAACAAGGAGAAAAGTAATGGCACGCGTGAAGAGAGCGGTTGGCGCCAAGAAGCACCGCAAGCAGACACTCGAGCGGGCGAAGGGGTACTACGGCAACAAGAGCCGGTCCTTCCGCGCCGCCAACGAGCAGGTGATGAAATCCGGTCAGTACGCGTTCCGCGATCGCCGGGCCAAGAAGGGCGAGTTCCGCCGTCTGTGGATTCAGCGAATCAACGCTGGTTGCCGCCTGCACGACCTGTCCTACAGCCGGTTCATTGCCGGCCTCAACGCCGCCGGCATCGAAGTCGATCGCAAGATCCTTTCCGAACTGGCCGTCAGTGACCCGGCAGCATTCGGCTCGATCGTCGCTGCAGCAAAGGGCGCGCTCGCCTGAGCACGATCGGGTTCACCAACCCGAAGATTCAGCAACTGCGGCGCCTGCTCGGGCGCCGCAGCGCGCGTCATGACGCCGGTCTGTTCGTCGTCGAAGGTGCCGGTCTGTTGTCAGAAGCTGCGCATGCCGGATGGATGATCGTCGAGCAGTACGTCGGGCCGGGTGGAACTCCGCTCGACGTGAGCAGTGCAGTGCACGACCTGGCAGCGGGTGTACTCGAGCGCGTGGCGACGACGGAACATCCGCAGCCGTTGCTCGGACTCGTCGAGATGCGCCGCAGCAACCCGGACTTACTCGACGATGCCGGCTTCGTGCTCGTCGGCGACAGCATCGGTGATCCTGGCAACGCCGGCACCATGGTCCGATCAGCTGAGGCCGCCGGCGCCGACGCCGTCGTGCTCTGCGGAGAGTCCGTCGATGTCTTCAACCCGAAAGTGATTCGCGCCTCGGCCGGTGCACTCTTCCACATACCGGTGGTGACCGGAATCGAGCTCGCAGCCGTCAAGGCGTGCGGCTTGACGATCCTCGCAACGTCATCGCACGAAGGAACATCGATGTACGACACGGATATGACCGGCCGCACGGCGTTGCTAATGGGCAACGAGGCACGCGGCATCAGCGAAAATTCATCCGTGGACGCCTGGGTGACGATACCCCAATATGGACAATCCGAGAGTCTCAATGTTGCCATGGCGACCACCGTGCTGTGCTTTGAAATCGCTCGGCAACAACGTCTGCTGAATCCACGATGAATCAGCCCCCGGAGTTCACGATGAACGATCCGAAGAACGTCGGCCCCAGCTCCGCTGCTACTACTATGCGCCGATGACCACGTCAGCCACGCCGCAACAGGGGGCAAGCGACTGCGTCGTCTTCAGCAGCACTGAACGACGTCAGGCCTGGGCGATCCACCTGCTCACGGCCAGCGGGTTGATCGTCGGGATGCTGGCGCTGAACAACATTCTGCTGGGCCACCCACGCTCGGCGATGGTGTGGCTGTGGGCCACGCAGGTCATCGACGGCATCGACGGCCCGATCGCCCGCAGCTACCACGTCAAAGAGCGTGTCCCGAAGATCGACGGCTACGTGCTGGACCTGATCATCGATTTTGTCACGTGCGTGATCATTCCAGCGGCGTTCATCCACGAGTTCCACCTGCTCCCGAGCCGCTACTCTCTTGTGCTCACCGGCCTCGTCGTGCTCTCCGGGGCGATCTGGTTCTCGCGGACCGACATGATGACAGACGACCATTGGTTCCGTGGGTTTCCGGCGGTGTGGAACCTGGCTGCGCCGACGCTGTTGCTGCTGGGCACGCGACCGTGGATTGCTGCGGTCGCCGTTGTCGTGCTGGCGGTGTGCTCGTTCACCGACATTCCGTGCCCACATCCGGTGCGGGTCGCGCAATGGCGAAAAATCACCCTGCCTGTCACCGTTGCCTGGCTCGGGGCGATGATCTGGCTGACGTTGATCTTCCATCGTGGCCAGCAGTCGCCGCCGTTTCTGCACATCACCTCGCCGTTCGGGCTGAGGATGTTGCTGATCGCCGCTCCGCTGTACTTCGTGGTGCTTGCCTGGGTGCGCCATTTCGACCTCAAGCCGGCCTCGGCGGTGACCCACGTAGCCGTTGGCGGGTCAAACGAGTTGTCGCAGCCGAAATCGGCTTGAATGGTCGCCGCCAACGGGCCGAGACTGCTCGCGCCCGCTGCTGCATCGAATGTTCGACACACGCAGCACGTTTGAGAGACGAAACGAATGATTGAAGAGATTCGCGCCGCCCAAGCGGACGCACTGGTCCGAATTGCCGCCGTCTCGACGCCGATCGAGTTGTCCGACGTCATCGCCGAGACAATCGGCAAGAAGGGCGTGCTGGCAGCATTTCGCAATCGACTCGGCGGCCTGGCCTCCGTCGACGAACGCAAGGCCGTCGGCGCTGTCGTCAATGAAGCAATCGCTGCCGCACAGGCGGCGGCCGATGCCCGCCGTACCGAGTTCGCCACTGCTGTCAGGACAGCACAGTTGGCTGCCGAACGCATCGACCTCACGGAAGTCATCGCCCGTCCTTCTCGCGGCCACAGCCACATCGTCACCCAGGCATGGGAGCGGCTCGAAGACGTGTTCACCGGCCTCGGGTTTCAGGTTGCGGAGGGTCCGGAGGTCGAGACCGACTTCTATAACTTCGAGGCGTTGAACATGCCGCCGTCGCACCCCGCACGCAGTATGCACGACACCTTCTTCGTCGACTACGGCACCCCAGGTTCGACCGTGCTGCGCACGCACACGTCCCCGGTACAGATCCGCGTGATGCAGAACTGGCCGCCACCGATCTACGCGATCATGCCGGGCAGGGTGTTCCGCAACGAGACGCCCGATGCCACCCATCTGCCCGTGTTCCACCAGATAGAAGGATTGGTCATCGATCGCCACGTCACGCTCGCCGATCTCGCTGGAACCATAGAGGCCTTCACCAAGGCGTTTTTCGGCGAGGGCTTCTCGTCGCGCCTGCGGCCGTCGTTCTTCCCGTTCACCGAGCCGTCTGCCGAGTTCGATATCCGCCGCCCGGACGGTACGTGGATCGAACTCGGTGGCTCAGGGATGGTGCATCCGAATGTGCTCCGCGCCGGTGGACTGGACCCGGAGGAGTGGAGTGGGTTCGCTTTCGGCTTCGGCATCGACCGCATGGCCAAGGAACGTCATGGGGTCGACGACATCCGCGTGATGTACAGCGACGACCTGCGATTCGTGGAGCAGTTCTGATGCTGGCGGAGCAGCGCAGATGAAGATCGTCATGTCGTGGCTGCGCGAACTGGCAGCACTTCCCGATGACGTCGAGGTGATCTCGACGGCATTGACCGCACTCGGCCTTGCAGTCGAAGACATCGAACATGTCGGCGCAGACGTGCCGGGCGTCATCACTGCGACCGTGCTGCGCACCGAGACGCATCCTGACGCCGCCAAGGTCCACCGGGTGTACGTCGATGCCGGCGACGGCGTCGAGCGTCACGTCTGGTGCGGCGCGTTCAACATGGCGCCAGACGACGTGATCCCGCTCGCCACGCTCGGCACGAAAATGCCGGACGGCCGAGAGATCCAGCGTCGCGGCATCCTCGGCATCGACTCGGAAGGCATGCTGTGTTCTGCCGTCGAACTCGGTCTCGGCAACGACGCCACCGGCATCATGATCCTGCCACCCGGAACACCGATCGGTGAGCCGGTGATGGAGGTGCTCGGTATCTCATCAGACGTCGTCTTCGACGTCGACGCCACTCGGAACCGCCCCGATGCGTGGGGTCATCTCGGCGTCGCCCGCGACCTCGCTGCGCACTTCGGCGTCGATTTCACCCCGCCGTCGGACGAGTTGAGGATCGACGGACCGCCACGATCTGCGCCGATCGACATCGTCGACGGCGATCGCTGCGGCCGCTTCCATTCCGTCGTTCTTTCCGGCGTTGCGGTCGGGCCGTCGCCGACATGGATGCAACGCCGGCTGGGATTCGCCGGGATGCGGGCGATCAGCAACGTCGTCGACGCGTCGAACTATGTGATGCTCGAACTCAACGAGCCGAACCACGCATACGACCTGTCGGCGCTGGACGGCGGCGGGTTTCGCGTCCGCGTCGCAGCTGACGGTGAATCGTTGACCACCCTCGACGGGCAACAGCGCCAGCTCACGCCGTCCGACCTGTTGATCTGCGACGGTGCCGACCGTCCGATCGGACTCGCCGGCATCATGGGCGGCCAGGATTCTGAGATCAGCGAATCGACGAACACGGTCGCGTTGGAAAACGCCTGGTTCGAACCGATCGGCATCGCCCTCTCGGCCGCCAGGCTCGGCCTTCGTTCGGAAGCATCGGCACGTTTCGAACGTGGCCGTGACCCGTACGGCATCGATCGCGCCGCTGCGCGCTTCGTCGAGCTGCTGCGCGAGACGTGCCCCGATCTCGTCGTGCATGCCGGCATCGTCGACGCTCGCGCAGCGTCACTGCCAGCGGAGCGCCGCTCCATCACCGTCCGACCGACACGTGTCAATGCGCTGCTCGGGACGGCACTGTCCGGTGACGACATCGCCGCGTTCCTCGATCCCATCGGCTATACCGTGACGGCGGCCGGTGACACGACCGATGTCGACGGGCCAGAGCATCTGGTCGTGGTACTGCCATCGTGGCGTCCGGATTCGACGCTCGAGGTCGACGTCATCGAGGAGGTCGCCAGGCACTACGGCTACGACCGCATCGGCAAGACCGTTCCCAATTCGACCGTCCATGGGCGGCTGTCCCAAGTGCAACAGCGGCGCCGGGCGCTCCGCCAGGTCCTGCTCGGGCTGGGCCTATCCGAGGCGATGCCGAATCCGTTCATCAGCGCTGATGACGTCGCCAACGCCGGATTGGATACCGCCAACGTCGTCAGGCTCGCCAATCCGTTGGTCGCCGACGAGGACACGCTGCGCCCGTCGCTGCGCCCGGGCCTGTTGAAATCGATTGCCTTCAACGAATCGCATCGCCGTGCCGGCGCGAGCTTCTTCGAGATCGGCCACGTCTATCCGGCCGCTTCTCAGGATGGCGTGATCGGTGAACTGCCGGCGGAGTTCGAAGTCGTCGGCGTCGTCCTCGCCGGTCGGGAAGCACCTGCTGCAGTCGCTGTCTGGCGTGAGGTCTCGGCAGCGCTCGGCTTCGGTGCCCGTGTCGATCAAGCCGTTGTCCCGCCCGGTATGCACCCGACGCGCTCAGCATCGCTGACCCTCGGGCGCACCGTTGCCGGCATGGTCGGCGAGATCCATCCCGACGTCGGCGAAGCGTTCGGCGTCGCCGAACGTGTCGCCTACTTCGAACTCGATCTCACCGTTGCGCTGGCACATGTCCCGTCGATCCCACAGGCCAAGGGGGTCAGTCGTTTCCCATCCAGCGACGTCGACTTCGCCTTCGTGATGGCCGACTCGATTCCCGCGGAGAAACTGGAACGGTCGATCCGCCAGGCGGCAGCGAAGCTGGTCATCGACGTCTCGTTGTTCGACGTCTATCGCGGCCAGGGCGTTCCGCAGGGATCACGGAGTCTTGCCTACCGCGTCCGTCTGCAGTCGAGCGACCACACGCTGAGCGACACCGAACTCGCAGAAGTCCGCGCCAGATGCATCGCCAATGCCACCAAACTCGGCGCCACCCTCCGCTAGCGGGTGGTCACCTCGACAGCCTCCCCTGACGCAGGCACGTGACGCGGTCACGAAATTGCAGAATCTGCAACATTTCCTGCCTGCGAAGGATCGACTACGACGCCGGTGCGTGAAGCGTGATCCTCGTCCAGACACCGACGAGGACGCTGTCGCCGTCGTCCAGTGCTGCGGGCACACCGCCGACCAGCGAGTCCGGCTGCACCGGCTCGCCGCGTTTGGCGCCGTGGGTACCGTTCGTCGACTGCAGGTCGACGATGCTCCATCCGGCGGCTTGCTGGACGAATTGTGCATGGCGTCGCGACACAGCAGTGTCGTCTCCGGCGTCGATCTCCGGATGGATATTGCGACTGCTGCTCGTCCGTCCGACGAGAGCAACGTGCTGTGGAAGTTCGACGACCCGCACAGTCGGCGTCGACGGGAACGGGTCGCTGTCGTCGTTCTTCTGGCTCTCGTACCAGTCGGCGTCGGCGGTGACTTCCACTGTCCAGCCGCTGAGGACCGGCTGGGCAGGCGGAGCGGGCAGTATCGGCTGCGCTTCCGCCGGCGGTGCCTGCCCGGTCGTGAAGTCGTAGCCGCACACCTCGCAGAACAGCGCGTCGCCGGGATTCGATGCCTGGCAATGCGGGCAGACAACAGGTGCTAAGGCGTGCGGCAGCGCCGACACGGGTGCAGCTCCGGTGGCCCTGGCAGGCACGGACGGTTGTGGCGTCGGTATCGACAACCCGAGCGAGCCGGGAGACGCACCGATCGGCGAACCGCAGACGTCGCAATAGTCGGTCCGAGTGTCGACAACTCTGGCGCCTGGAAGCCGACCGTTCCGTAGATCGCGCTGGTCTGGTCGTCGGTCCGTCGAACCCCGCCGAGGTCGATCAGCTTGAGGGCATCGCCCTCCTGGATGACGTTGTCCGGCTTGAAGTCGCAGTACAGCAGACCGAGCGTATGCAGCTTCGAAAACGCCGGCAGAATCTCAATCAGATAGGCAGCGGCCTGAGCATGCCGGGTGTGCCGGCGAACAGCGATCGCACGCGCGTGCCGTGCCGAGTGCAACCGGGTTGACGGCTGCGGCGGCGGCGAGTGCCATTCGTGCTCCTTTCCGGGTCAGTTCGCGCTGAGGTCGTCTGGAGCGTTGGCGAGCCAGCGAAGCGAACCTTCCTGGCGACGCAGCACGGTGCGCCACAGGTCGTCTGGATGATGATCGAAGACATCCGTCGAACTGGCCTCGGCGACGATCCAGACGTTGAGTTCGATCTCCCCTTCGAGCTGCCCGGGACTCCATCCGGAATAGCCGCGGAAGATGCGGATGGCGTCGAGCACCGGGGCGATCTCGACGGGGCTGTCGGAGAGATCGACCGTTCCGAGACTGTCGGTGATCGGCGCCCAACCGGCGCCTTCGCGTGCTGACTCCGTGCGGGCGATTCCGATGAGCGCATCCTGTTCGACGGGTCCGCCGTGGAAGACGACGGCTGGGGGAGAAGCGAGTTCCGTCCACGACTCGAGGCCTTCGATATCGGATTCGTCAGAGGGTCGGTTGATGATCACCCCGAGTGCACCCTCGTCGTTGTGTTCGAGCATGAAGACGACGGTGCGATCGAAGTTGTCGTCACCCATCACCGGGCTGGCAACGAGCAGTCGTCCCTTGGTCGTTCCGATAAACACGCCGTCAGTCTGGCTCGAAATCTCGGCGAACGGGTGTCCCCGACGTATTTCGCGGTGCCGGAAAGGGTCAGTTTGCATGAACATGCACACTTATGTATGATCGTGCGTCATATGGTCTCCGTCGGCATCATCGGCGCGTCGGGCTACACCGGCGTCGAACTCCTCCGCATTCTTGCTCTGCACCCGCAGATGGATGTCGTCTATGCGACCGGCGACACCCAGGCAGGGATCCGGGCAGCGGAGTTGTACCCATCGCTGGCGATTGCCTACCCGTCGCTCGTCTTCGACGCTTTCGACCTCGACCGGGCCGCCGGTCTGGATGTTGTTTTTCTCGGACTCCCGCATGAGGCGAGCATGGCCTTGGCGCCGCAACTGATAGGTCGCGTCGGTGTCATCGTCGACCTCTCGGCTGCGTACCGACTCAAGGACTCGTCGCTGTATCCCGCGTGGTACGGGTTCGAACACGATCAGCCAGAACTGCTTGCCGAGGCTGTCTTCGGTTTGCCGGAACTGTTCCGTGGGCAACTGACAGGCGCTCGCCTCGTCGCTACACCCGGTTGCCACGTGACTGCGGCGAGCCTGGCGCTCACCCCGCTCGTGCGACTCGGACTGATCGAGACGAGCGGCATCGTCATCGACTCGATCACCGGAATGTCAGGTGCCGGCCGGGCGCTGAAGCATGCCAGTCTGTTCTGCAGTGTCGACGAAGACGTCAGTGCCTACGCTTTGCTCGATCATCGCCATACCCCCGAGATCGAACAGGTCGTCGGTGCACAGGTGCTGTTCACACCGCATATTGCACCGATGAACCGCGGCATCCTCGCCACCTGTGCAGCGCGGCCGACATCGACGGCGACGTCGGCGGAGCTGATCGAGGCGGTGCGCGACTTCTATGCAGGTGAGCCGTTCATCTCCGTCTCCGAGCAATCACCGTCGACGAAGGCAGTACTCGGAACCAACAGTGCACACCTGACGTTCCGTTTCGACGAGCGCACGAACACGATCCTGGCCATCTCGGCGATCGACAATCTCGCAAAGGGTGCGTCAGGTGGTGCCGTGCAGGCAGCAAACGTCGCCATCGGTATCGATGAGACCATGGGCCTGGCGACGGTTGGGCTGTACCCATGAGTGACACCGTCAACGAGGCCTCGATGCCCCCCGCCCCACACGCATCGCCGGCGTCGAAGGCCGGTGTGCTCGTCGAGGCACTGCCGTACATCCGCCGATTCGCCGGCAAGACCGTCGTCGTGAAATATGGCGGCAATGCGCTCGCCGGCGCGCACGACGGCGACGCCTTGACCCTCTTTGCCGAGGACATCGTGCTGATGCACGCCATCGGGATGCGGCCCGTCGTCGTTCATGGCGGCGGTCCGCAGATCAGCGAGCTGATGGCACGGCTCGGCAAGCAGACCGAGTTTCGCAACGGCCTGCGTGTCACCGACGCCGAAACCGTCGATATCGCCAGGATGGTGCTCGTCGGTCAGGTGAACCCACAGATCGTCGCCGCCGTCAACGTGCACGGTCCACTGGCGGTGGGTGTGAGCGGTGCCGATGCCGGCTTGATCGTTGCTGCGCCACATGACGCCGACCTCGGATTCGTCGGCGATGTCACCAGCGTCAATCCCAGCATCGTGCTGCGGCTGCTCAACGCCGAGCTCATCCCGGTGATCGCCACGATCGGCTCCGACCTCAATGGTCAGGCCTACAACATCAATGCCGACACGGTGGCGGGAGCAATCGCCGAAGCGCTCGGTGCCGAGAAACTAGTGTATCTCACCGATATCGAGGGACTGCGACGGGTCGTCACCGATCCGCGTAGCCTGATCCGTCAGACGACTCCCGACGAACTCGACTCGTTGATGGCCGACGGGACGATTGCCGGGGGCATGATCCCGAAGGTGGAGAGCTGCGCGCATGCCGTACGCCACGGCGTCGACCGTGCCCACATCCTCGACGGGCGCATTCCCCATGTGCTGCTGCTGGAATTTTTCACCGACGAAGGAATCGGCACGATGGTCGCCGGAAAGGAAGCATTGTGAGCAGCCACGCATTCGCCGAGACATCCGAGGGCATGCCGGTCGATCGGTGCCCGTTCATGCCCGTCTTCGGCCCCCCGCAGGTGATGTTCGAACACGGCATTGGCACCGAACTGTGGGATATCGATGGCAAGCGCTATCTCGATTTCCTCGGTGGCCTGGCGGTCATCGCCCTCGGTCATTCCCATCCGGCGGTGGCCGAGGCCATTGCCGCGCAGGCGTCGACGTTGATGCATGTCAGCAATCTCTTCGCCAATCCGGTAGCGACGGAGACGGCGATCCTCGTCAACGATGTGATGCGCGAGGCGACGGGCTGCGACGGACAGGTGTTCTTCTGTAATTCCGGTGCCGAGGCGAACGAAGCGGCGCTCAAGCTCGCTCGCAAGTTCGGGGGCCGCGGCCGCCACGTCGTCGTGAGCGCGCTCGGCTCGTTCCACGGCCGCACACTGGCGACGCTCGCGGCGACGGGCCAGCCGGCAAAACATGAACCGTTCTTCCCGATGCCGGACGGTTTCCGTCACGTCCCGTTCGGTGATCTCGAGGCGCTCGCGGCCTCGATAGATCCGTCGGTCAGCGCCGTGTTGATCGAACCCGTACAGGGCGAGGGCGGTGTCAATCCGGCGACGAAGGAGTATTTCCAAGGCATCCGTGCGCTGTGCGACGAGCGCGGCATGCTGATGATCGTCGACGAGATCCAGACGGGCTACGGGCGTACAGGACGTTGGTTCGGTTTCGAACACTTCGACGTCGTGCCCGATGTCGTGACGATGGCCAAGGCGTTGGGCAACGGATTCCCGATCGGCGCTTGCTGGGCGAAGACCGACGTCGCTGCCGTCTTCCAGCCAGGCGACCACGGCAGCACGTACAGCGGAACGGCGATCGCCACCGCCGCAGCTCGCGCCGTCATTCAGGAGATGCGACGCATCGACGCACCGGCGCTGGCGCGCCGCCAAGGCGCTCGGTTGGCCGAGGGCCTCGCTGCACTTCCAGGCGTCGCCTCGGTCCGTGGCCTCGGTCTGCTGATCGCCGCCGAACTCGACCCCGGTGTCGACGCCAAAGCCGTCTACACCACGCTGCTCGACCTCGGGCTGGTGACGAATGCGGTGACGCCGACAGCTCTTCGTTTCGCACCGCCGCTCACCGTCACCGACGCTCAGATCGACGAGGCACTTGGCATCGTGGCGCATGCATTGGCAACGGTGACAGGGGCGCTGGGCACAGCCACCCAGACGACCGTCGCATGAAGCGCTCATTCGTGACGATCACGGATCTGTCGGCTCAGGAACTCTCCACTGTTCTCTCACTCGCGGCGTTGCCGATCGCCGATCTCGCCGCGCCGCTCGCCGGAAAGGGAGTTGCGCTGATCTTCGAGAAGCCGTCGAATCGGACGCGACAGTCGATGGAAATGGCCGTCTTCCAGCTCGGCGGCCACCCGGTCTACACGCGCGGTGAAGAGGTCGGTTTCGACCGGCGCGAGTCTGTCGAGGACATTGCCAGGATCATGAGCGGGTATCACGCTGTTCTTGCCGCACGGGTCTTCGACCACCAGGTCGTCGAGCGACTCGCCGTCTCCGCTTCGGTGCCGGTCGTCAACATGCTCTCCGACTACGCACATCCGCTGCAGACACTCGCCGACATGTTGACGATGCAGCAGTTGATGGGTCCGCTTGCCGGGCGAACGGTCGCCTGGATCGGTGACTACAACAACGTCGCCCGCTCGCTCGCCGAGGCGGCAGTGATGTTCGGTATGCACGTACGCATCGGTGCGCCGGTCGGATTCGACGCCGATGTTGCCGAACTCGAACGGATCGCCGTGCTCGGTGAAGGCACCTTGTTCCAGACTCATCGTGCAGAGGAGGCGGTCGACGGAGTGGACGCTGTCCACACCGATACCTGGGTCTCGATGGGTCAGGAGGCCGAGAAGGCAGAGCGCGTCAAGATCTTCGAGAGCTTTCAGGTCGACGGATCGCTGATGGAACTGGCCTCACCACAGGCGATGTTCTTTCACTGCCTTCCTGCGTATCGCGGGCTTGAAGTCAGCGCCGACGTGATCGACGGGCCGAGCTCACATGTCTTCGATCAGGGCCACAACCGCCTGCACGCAGCTCGCGGCCTCCTCGCCTGGCTCGTATCGCAGTGAGTATCCACCTGATTATCGACGTGAGCGCAGGCGTGAAACGGCGATGAGCAAGGTCCAGCGGCAGCAGGCGATCGTCCGATTGTTGGGGAGTAGGGGAGTGTCGAATCAACCGCAGCTCGTCGAGTTGCTCGCTTCCGAGGGTTTGATGGTCACACAGGCAACGGTGTCGCGTGATCTCGAAGACCTCGGAGCGGTCAAGGTCAGAGTCGGTGGCGGCGACACCGTCTACGCGATCCCGGAATACGAACCGGAGCGCATCGCCCCGAACGATCAACTTCGCAGGGTCCTCGGCGAGTGGGTCGCCGAGGTCAAACACTCGGGAGACCTCGTGATCCTGCGAACCCCTCCAGGTTGCGCACACGTTGTCGCTTCTGCGCTCGATCGCTCGGGTTACGCCGGTCTGCTCGGCACGGTTGCAGGCGACGACACGCTGCTCTGTATCGCCGACGAGGATCTCGGAGGCAGGGCATTGGCAGCGAACCTCAGCGAGCTCGCCGGCATCAGTGCCCCGCCGAGCCCGCAGGCACCTGCGAGTAAGAAACGATCGAAGGACGGTGCTGGACGATGACGATCACCCCTGAACAGCCGGCCGCGAGCGGGGCCGAGTCGGCAAAAACGCTCTGGCATGGCCGTTTCGAGGGTGGCCCGGCCGCCGAGTTGCTCGCCTATACGGTCAGCCTGCCGTTCGATCAGCGTCTGTGGAGTGAGGACATCGCCGGCTCACGGGCACACGTCCGCGGCCTCGCCCGCCAGTCGATCATCTCCGACATCGAGCGCGACTCGGTCCTTTCGGCGCTCGACACGACGACGGCAGAACTGTCAGCGGGCACGTTCCACTTCGTCGACAGCGACGAGGACATCCACACCGCTGTCGAACGCCGGGTGACCGAACTGTCTGGCGCCGCCGGAGCGAAGCTGCACACCGGCCGAAGCCGCAACGATCAGTGTGCAACCGATCTTCGGCTCTATACGAAGCGGGCGTTGCGTGACGTCGCCGGTCGCGTCGTCGGCCTGCAACAGGTACTGCTCGACCGCGCCGCTCGTGCCGGCGACGTTTACCTGCCCGGCTACACACATCTGCAGCGGGCTCAACCGATCCTGCTGGCACACCATCTGCTGGCGCACGGTTGGGCGCTGTCACGTGACGTCGATCGCCTGTTGGCGACGATCGAGCGGCTTGACGTCTCCCCGCTCGGTGCCGGAGCGCTCGCCGGGTCGTCGCTGCCCCTCGACCCGCTCGGCACCGCCCTCGACCTCGGTTTCGCCCGTGTTTTCGAAAATTCTCTCGACGCTGTCAGTGACCGGGACTACGTGGCGGAGGCGTTGTTCGATCTGGCGCTCGTCGCCATCCACCTGTCGCGCATCGGCGAGGAATGGGTGCTGTGGACGAGCGAGGAGTTCGGTTTCGCCCGTCTCGACGACGGCTACGCGACCGGATCGTCGATGCTGCCGCAGAAGAAGAATCCGGACATCGCCGAACTCGCCCGTGGTAAGACCGGCCGGTTGATCGGCAACCTGACGGGGCTGCTGGTGACGCTCAAGGGTCTGCCGTTGGCCTACAACCGTGATCTCCAGGAGGACAAAGAACCGCTGTTCGATTCGGTCGACCAGATCAGCTTGGCGCTCGGGGCGTTGGCGGGCATGATCGCCACCGCAACGTTCGTGCCGCAGCGGATGCAGGCAGCAGCTGACTCGGAAACGGGTGCGGCGACCGATCTCGCTGAGTGGCTCGTACAGCGCGGCATGCCGTTCCGCGATGCGCACGCCGTGGTCGGGAAGCTGGTTCGCCAGACGCTCGCAGGTGAAGGATCGTTGGCGGACCTGGTCGCCGGCGATGATCGGCTCGGGCCGGACGCCGCAGCACTCGTGGCCCCGGGGGTCTCCGTCACCCGGCGCACGACTCCAGGCGGAGCCGGTCCGCAGGCAGTTGCCATCCAAATCGAGCGGTTCCGGGCGCAGGTCGACCGCGACCTCGGGCGAATCGATCCGACGTGAGGCGATACGGCGTGAGGCGATACGGCGTGAGGCGATACGGCGTGAGGCGATACGGCGTGAGGCGATGCGGCAACGGCTGACCGAGGAGTTCTTTGCACGGCACAGCACTGTCGTTGCGCCGGACCTCATCGGCAAACTTCTGGTGGTCGGGGAATGCACTGGGCGGATCACCGAGGTCGAGGCCTACAGCGGTGCAGACGACGCTGCGAGCCACGCCTACCGGGGCCGGTCGAGTCGTAACGATGTGATGTTCGGGCCGGCCGGCCACATCTATGTCTACTTCACCTATGGAATGCACTTCTGCGCCAACGTCGTGACCGGCACGGTCGGTGTCGCCAACGCCGTGCTGCTCCGGGCGATCGAGCCGATCGACGATATCGAGCAGATGGTCAACAGACGGGGGCGTTCCGACAACCTGACGAACGGGCCGGGGAAGCTCTGCCAGGCGTTGGGTCTCGACCGCTCCGATGATGGCACGTCGCTGTTGACCGGCGACATCGGGATCTACGATGATGGCTGGCCGGATCGGTCCGCTGGCAGAGCCATTGTCGTCTCGCCGCGAATCGGGATCACCAGGGCCGTCGACCTTCCATGGCGCTGGCACCTCGCCGCCGAGCGCATCGAGCGCAACGACCGGCGACGTCCCGGCGGGAGCCGCACGCCGTAGACCGCGCCGCGACTCAGGCGGAGACCATCTGGAAGATGTCGCCTGCCCTTCCACTGGCGATGCGCTCAGCGGCCACAGCGGTCAGGCGTTTGTAGTCCACCTTGCCGTTCGCCGCCCTGGCGATGGTGTCGACGAGTACGAGTCGACGTGGTGCCTTGTAGGCGGCGAGCGAATGCTTGACATGGTCGGCGAGTTCGCCGAGTTCGATCGTCACGCCGTCTGTCGGTTCGACGACAGCGCAGATCACTTCGCCGAAACGTGTGTCGGCGAGACCGACGGCGACGACATCGCGCACCCCGGGGTGGGTCTTCAGTGCTTCTTCGACCTCCTCGGGGAACACCTTCTCCCCTCCGGTGTTGATGCACACAGAACCGCGCCCGAGTAGGTGCAGACTGCCGTCCTCGTTGACCTCGGCGAAGTCACCGGGAACGCTCCAGCGGCGGCCTTCGTAGATGCGGAACGTCTGCGCCGACTTGGCCTCGTCCTTGTAGTAACCGAGGGGGATGAAACCACCGATGCCGACGACACCACGCTCTCCGCTGCCGGGGCGCACTCGCGTTCCGTCCTCTGCGAACACTGCGCAGTTCGGACCGAGTGTGAAGCGTGCCGTTTCCTCCGCTGTGCCGGCTGCCGAAACCGAACCGCCGAGACCGACCGCTTCGGAAGATCCGTACGAATCGAAGAGGATGACCTGGGGGATATGGCTGAGCAGGCCTTGCTTGTTGTCGTGGCTCCACATCACACCTGACGAGATGATGAGGACCAGACTGCTGAGGTCATAGCGGCCGGGATGGGCGTCGAGGTGCTCGAGCATCGGCCCGGCGAATGCCTGACCGACGATGATCAGGTGCGTCGCCCGTTCGCGTTCGACAGCCTCGAAGAGTTCTGCGACGTTGAAGGCGCGGCTCTGCAGCGACACGACGGCTCCCCCGACGGCGAGCGCGTTGATCGCCGAGAACTGGCCGGTCCCGTGCATCAGCGGACAGGCGACGATCATCGTCGACGTCGGCGTGTCGGCTGATACGCGCTCGGCGACTTCGCCGACCGTCGTCGCCGGGGGGACCCCGAGGAGCGCATTGCCGCCGGCACCGAGCACATTGAACAGGTCGTCCTGGCGCCACATCACGCCCTTCGGCATGCCGGTCGTGCCGCCGGTGTACAGCAGCAGCAGGTCGTCGCCACTGCGCGCCCACGGAGCGCGTACGGCGTCAGCGCCGCCGGCGACGACCGATTCGTATGACGTCGCCCACTCAGGACCTGCACCGCTCTCGTCGGCGACGACGTACCAGCGCTTCACTTTCGGAAGGCGGTCACGGATACCGTCGACCAACGGCGCGAACGCGGCGTGGAATACGACCGCCTCGGCGTCGGCATTGTCGAACAGATAGAGGATCTCCTCCGGCCCGTAGCGGAAGTTCGTGTTGACCGGAACAGCCGACATCTTGAATGCACCGACCATTGCCTCGAGATATTCGGGGCAATTCGTCAGGTAGCAGGCCAGTTTCGACTGTTGACCGAGGCCGGCCGCCAGCAGATCGGCGCCCAAGGCGTTGCTCCGCCGGTCGAACTCGCCCCAGGTGACAACTCGGTCGCCGTGGATCTGGCATGGCCGTCTCGGCGCCCGCGCAGCAACGGCCTCGAAGATGTCAGCGAGATTCCAGTCGGTTGGCGGCACTTCGTTCATATGCATTCCCCCTGGTCATCTTGACACGTACTCCTTGGTGACCTATCAATGAACCGTTCTTTCCGCTCTCCGCCGCTCGGGCGGCGCACTTCGGGCGCATGCTCCACGCTCCCGTTCGGTTTGCGACGCTCGAACCGCTACGTTCGCGGCCATGTCCGAAGTCGAACTCGCCGTCTGCGATCACATCGCCACGATCACCCTGAACGCTCCGGAGCGGATGAACACCATCTCCACGGAGATGCTCGACGAACTGTCGGCGCGGTTACTCGACGCCGATGCCGACCACGACGTTCGCTGCATCGTGCTGACGGGCGCTGGCAGGGCGTTCTGCGCCGGACTCGACCTCGGCGCGCAGTCGAAAACCTCCAGCGGTGGCCTCGGCGGTCTCGACGGCGGATCGCAGCGGCTCGCCGAGTTGAATCTGAGGACGGCCCCGCCGACCGTGCTCCACTCGATAGACACGCCGACGATCTGCGCGCTCAACGGCGGCGCCGCCGGCTACGGACTCGACCTGGCACTCGGCTGCGACATCCGTATCGCCTCCGAGAACGCCAAGCTCAACTCGGGATTCGCCAAGCGCGGCATCCTGCCGGAGAGCGGCGGCACGTGGCTGCTACCGAGGATGGTCGGCTATGCCAAGGCGGCGGAGCTCGCCTTCACCGGCAGGACGCTCACTGCGAGCGAGGCGTTCGAGCTCGGCCTCGTCAATCATGTCGTTCCCGCCGACGAGTTCGCAGACGCCGTTGTGACGCTGGCAGCGGAAATCGCCCACAATGCTCCATTGGCCGTGAGGGCGATCAAACGAATGATGCGGGCGGCAGAGACCGAGACCTTCGAGCAGAACGTCCATCACGTCTACCTGCAGTTGCTCCCACTGTTGAGATCGACGGATTTCGTCGAAGGCGTCACCGCCTACATGGAGAAGCGTCCAGCGAAGTTCACGGGCCGCTGAAGCCGCTCGCTCGAGCCGTTTCAGGGCCGCAGCCGAGTGTCAGGGCCGCAGCCGAGTGTCAGGGCCGCAGCCGAGTGTCAGGGCCGCAGCCGAGTGTCGAAGCGACGGCTACGGGTGCCTCGGCACTCGGGTGAGTGATCGGGGAGTGACCTCATTCGCCCCAATGGAGCCAGGTGCCGTGGGGGTGGGCGGTGCCGAGTCGTCGCACGTCGCGCTCGCCGTTCCTCCATCGCACCATCGTCAGTACCGTGATCTGTTCGTCGCTCTGTCCATGCAGGTGTGAGGTAGCGATGCCTGGAACGAGCGCAGGCGCCTCCGCATACACCCACGACAGATCCCGATCGTCCCCGATGCGGTCGAGTGTTTCGAGGTACGCGCGTTGGGAGTCGGTGTCGAGGTAGTTGAGCACCCAGGAGTTCGTCACCACCGGGTGACCTGACATCGCCGGGTCATTCGACACGGCCGATGTCGGGGCGGCCAGTTCGATGGTCGATTGCAAGTCCGATACGGCGTCGCCCTGCACGATGGTCGCCGCGGTGTTCCTGGCAACAGCGATTGCCGCCTCGAGCCGAGCGAATCGCCCGACCTGGTCCGGCCAGACGCATGCGATCAGCCACCGGGCGGCCTCGTCGTCGTGGAGGTCGATCGGATGGGAGTCGAGCCCGACGTGGCTGCTGAAGTGGGGAATCGAGGCGGGTATCGGCACGTCACCGCGCGTGCCGCAAGTCAGCAACACGGTCGAGGGGCCCCCGGCAGCGCCGCCAGGTTCGTATTCGTAGTGGAACTGTTCGAGATGGAGGTTGAGCCCCGCGCTGGTGCCGACGTCGATGTGTGCAAGCGGTCCGAGCTCGTCGGCGAGCAAGGCCAACGCCGGCAGGAACAGCGAGCAGCGCCCGACCTCGTTCGTCTGTGTTCGCTTCGTCGCCACCAGGTTGCGGATCTCGCTCTCGTGGCGGCTACAGAAGGCCAGCAACACAGCTTCGAGACCATTCGACCGCGGCGAGGCCGTGAGATTCGGGTAGTACTGCGCCAACTCCTGGAGTGGATCGATGAGCAGCAGGTCGTGGATCACCGCCAGCAGCAGGACAGGCAACTGTTGCTCCCTCGGTGCAGAACGCAGCAGATCGACGAGTTCGGGTCGTTCGGCGATGACCCCGGAGATCCGTCTGTATAGCGGTGCATCTGTCTCCGACCAGGCTCCCTGCTGACGGAAGGCGAGTGTCAAGCCGTCGGCATCCGCCATCGCCACAGTGTAAGGCGATCGCACCGAGCGATGTCGATCGAGGATCGACGATGACTGGATGGCACGATGTTGGGCGCTATGGACCTCCTCGACGATCTGCAAGCCCGTGGTCTGATCCACGACTCGACCGACCGCACTGCCTTGGCGGAGCGGCTCAGCAAGGGTTCGATCAGCGTCTACGTCGGCTTCGACCCAACGGCCGATTCCCTTCACGCCGGCAATCTCGTCGGCCAGGTCATGCTCCGCCGCTTCCAACTGGCCGGCCACAAGTCGTTCGCGCTGGCGGGCGGAGCGACGGGAATGGTCGGTGACCCGGGTGGGCGATCGGACGAACGCAATCTGCTGAACCGCGAGACGCTGCAGGCGAACCTCGCCAAGATCAAGCTGCAACTCGAGCGTCTGCTCGACTTCAGCCCCGGGCCGCTGCAGGCCGAACTGGTCGACAACGCCACGTGGACGGAGCCGATGGGTGTGCTGGACTTCCTCCGAGATGTCGGCAAGCACATGACTGTCAACCAGATGCTCGCCAAGGAATCGGTGAAGTCACGCATCGAGAGTGAGCACGGACTGTCGTTCACGGAATTCAGCTACATGTTGTTGCAGGCGAACGACTTTCGTCACCTCCGTGAGCACCACGGCGTCGAGATGCAGATGGGCGGCTCCGACCAGTGGGGCAACATCACCGCCGGAATCGACCAGATCCGCCGGCGCCTCGGCGTTGCATCGTTCGGCCTGACGTGGCCATTGCTCACGCGTACGGACGGACAGAAGATGGGGAAGTCGGTAGCGGGCGCGCTGTGGCTCGACTCGGACAAGACATCCCCCTACCAGTTCCGTCAGTACTGGATGCAGCTGCCGGACGACGACGTCGAACGCTTCCTGCTGCAACTCACCCTGCGTCCAGTCGCAGAAATCGTCGATCTAATGACCGAGCATCGTGGCGATTCCGGCAAGCGGCTTGCACAGCGGGCGTTGGCGGCCGATGTCACGACGATGGTCCACGGCCGAGCGGCCGCCGATGCCGCGGAACAAGCCGCCGGCGTGCTCTTCGGCGGTGATCCGCTGATCGCCTCGATCGAGGCGTTCGACGTCGTTGCATCGGAGGTGCCGACGACGACGGTTGACCTTGCCGATCTGGGCGACCTCGTTGCGCTGCTGGTGAGAACAGGCCTTGCCACGTCGAATGGCGACGCCAGACGGGGCATACAGCAGCGCGGATTCCGGGTCAACGGACGCCAGGTCGACCCTTCGCAGACCACCGTCCACACCGAGAAACCCCTGCACAACCGGTACATCCTGCTTCGAAAGGGCAGAAGCACCTTTCACCTGCTGGAAATTTCCCCGACATGAGGTTGTCGTCGTGCACAGGCGTGGATAATGTAATCAAGCGCTTCGGAAGCAGTCATGCGGCCGGAACGGAGTAGCAACACTCTAGCAGTGACTACTCGTGAGCGTTTGGCTCCTTGAAAACAGAAGAGAAGATAGAACGCCAGTGCGGACAGTTCGACCGGTTCACCGGAACAACTGTACGTCAATTCAAAGACCGTTGTCTCAACGCAACGGCAACCAAAATCAAGACATCAGAAACAAGTTTTCTGGTGCAGCAGGACATGGCTGAGGCCGGAAGAGATTCACTTCCGCAGTCATGCTCTTCACAAGACGCACAATCGGGCTTGCCTGGTTGTCATCTTTTCGATGGAGAGTTTGATCCTGGCTCA
>Ga0123338_10000802_pt1 | contig 31207 bp, 22 predicted proteins | sample grotaG_FD_89793 | JGI IMG/M metagenome (GOLD analysis project Ga0123338, IMG submission 89793) | Glacier valley bacterial and archeal communities from Borup Fiord, Nunavut, Canada, to study Microbial Dark Matter (Phase II) -... | ecosystem: Environmental > Aquatic > Freshwater > Ice > Glacier ...
CCGTTGCGCGGGATTTCCGGACCCTTTATTCCTACAATGCGAATTTCACGATCGCACGGGAAATTACAACGAATACAGCCGTGAGCGCCACTTATCTGTTCACCCATGGCGTGGGTCTGCCGGTTTACCGGAATATTAACCTGATTTCTTCCGGGCAGTTCCTGGCCGATGGCCGCCCCATATTCGGGTCCGGCCGAGTGTTCCCGGCGTTCAACAACATTATCTCGGCCGAATCCGTGGGGGATTCGCTCTACAACGGCGCCAGCATATCGCTGACTCACCGTATCTCGCATGGACTTGAGTTCAACGGGACGTACACCTGGTCCCATGCTCTGGATGATGCTCCAGAGCAGAACAATATCGATAGCGGCGCATTCTTTCTGTCTGACCCATTGAACCGCAGGCGCGATCGAGGCAATTCGCTCACAGACCGGCGGCATGCCTTCAATGGCAACGTGGTGCAGGAGTGGAAGGGATTCCGGCTCAGCAGCATCTTGACAATGCAGAGCGGCGATGTTTTCAACCTGGGCAGCAACCGGATTTTGAACGGCGACACCTCAGCGGGAGCTGCTTATCAGCGCCCCCTGTACGTGGGACGCAATACGCTACGGGCCCCATCGGTTTACGAATGGAACCTGCGCTTTAGCAGGAGTTTTGGATTCCGGGAGCGGGCTCGTCTAGAGGCTTTTGCGGAATCGACCAACGTGTTGAACCACGACAACATCACCGGGATTACCTCTACGGCCTCAGTTGACACTACGGGCGCGATTCTTACTCCCGCTACCCAGGCGCATACCACCGCGCTCGATCAGCGGCTGATTCAGATCGGCTTCAAGTTCATTTTTTAATGGACGTTCGCTAGCGGGAGTTCGAAGAAGAAGAGTTCTTCGCCGGTTTGTGCATTGCGCAAGCCGTTCAATACCAGTGAAGCGCCGCTTCGGTGGCCTGTCTGAAAATAGAAAAAGCCGCTCGCGGAAGCTCCCGGTGGCAAGATTCGGGCGGCGAATGCACGGCCTTCAATCTCCCACGCAGCAAGCGGCTGTTTCGTTTTCTTCATGCGCGGAATGCCGGATGAATTCGGAGCGCGCGCGCCCTGCAGAAAACGGAGTTCGCTGGCTGGCGTATCGCTGATCTTCTGGTGATCGGGCCCGATGTATTCGGCACGCATGCTGGATAGGGATACTGCGGTTTTGCTGTCATTTCGAATCACGACAAGAACCGGAAGCGCTCCAAACTTGTAGGGATTCAGCTTACCGAACGCGGGGCGCGCCTGATCGTCGGTTTCGAAGGCTTCGGCAGCCGCAACAATCTGGCTGACGGTTTGATGGTTCGGAAATTGCTCCGGCTGGGGCGGGTCGAAGCGAGGGTGATCTTCGGCTCCGGCAAAGGCGGCTATACTCATCAGAAGAATCAGCGGTTTGGGATCAAAAGCCATCTATTTCGCGTACCGGGTGTTGCTTGGGGTATTGTTCCCGGTCCTCCTTCTCTACTTTCTCATCCGCGCGGCGCGCAACCCAGGCTATTGGGGCACGGCTAAGCAGCGGCTGGGGTTCCTGCCCCGTGAATATCAGCAGACCATGGCGGGGTCTATCTGGTTTCATGCGGTTTCGGTGGGGGAGGTGTTAGCAATCGGGCCGTTGGTCCAGCGGATGCGGGAACTGCTGCCCCGGGTGCCCGTGTTTGTTTCGACTACGACTCTGACCGGGTTTGTAACGGCTCGTGAAAAGTTCGGCAGCGGAACGGCTACCGGCGTTTTTTTTGTTCCCGTGGATTACGTAGGCCCGGTGCGGCGTGTATTGCGGCGAATCCGTCCCTCCATTCTGGTTGTGGCGGAGACGGAGATTTGGCCGAACTTGTACCGGGAGACCCGGCGCACCGGGGCAGCACTGGTGATGGTGAATGGAAGAATCTCTGACCGGGCGGCAACCCGGTATGCCTACTGGAGCTGGTTTTTTCGGGTTGCGCTGAGCGAGGTGAATCTGGTGCTGGTGCAAAGCGAGGCCATGCGGGACAGGTTCGTGCGTGCCGGGGCACCTGCTGAACGCGTTCTGGTTGGCGGGAACTTGAAGTACGACATGAACCCCGTCCCGGTAGCGGCTGAATCATTGGTTGCGAGATTTTTGCTTGGTGCGAAGGTCTGGATCGCGGCAAGCACGTCAGAGGACGGCGAGTTGGCGGAAGAGGACGCGGTCATCACTGCGTTTCAGAAGCTGAGCGGCTGGAAGTTGGTGGTGGCACCCCGGAAGCCGGAGCGTTTCCGCGAAGTTGCGCGAAAGCTGGCAGCGGCCCGGTGCAGCTTTGTTCTGCGGACGGAATTGCGTGAAGGCTCCGAGGGGGACGTGTTGCTGCTGAACACGGTTGGAGAACTTGCCGGGCTATTCAGCTTGGCAGACACGGTATTTGTTGGCGGGACATTAGCGCGGCGGGGTGGACACAATGTCTTGGAACCGGCCTGGTTTGGAAAGAGCATTACGGTGGGTCCGCATATGGAGAATTTCCGGGAAATCGCTGAGGAGTTTCGGGCGGCTGCGGCATTTCACGAAATTCAGAATGCGGCGGAATTGGAGCCGTTTGTGGATTGGGAAATGGGGGAGCGGGCGCGGGCCTGCGCTGTCCGCAATGGCGGGGCGACAGAGTTTGCGGCGCTTAGGATTCAAGACAACTACGCTGAAGTTGTGCCTCGTTTTTCGCGCAATCTGCCAGCGCGGCTTGCGCTGAAGCCCTTAGCCAAAGCGTGGGAATGGGGTGGCACCCGAAAGCGGGTTCGAGCGCTCGAGAGTAAGCAGAAACTTGAGTTGCCGGTGATCAGCGTAGGCAACATCACGGTCGGTGGTACGGGTAAAACTCCAGCTGTTCTGCATTTGGCGCAGTGGCTGGCGGCACAGGGCCGGAAACCGGGAGTTCTTACGCGGGGATACGGACGCGCTTCACCACATAAAATGCTGATTGTTGCGCCGGGGGGAGAAGCATCGCGATCGAGTACCGGGGACGAAGCACAGATTCTGCTCCGGTCTGGAGTGCTGGCCCTGGGCGTGGGGGCGGATCGTGCGGCGGCGGGCAGGGAACTGGAGCGGCAAGGGCTGGCTGATGTCTTGATTCTGGACGACGGATTCCAACATGTGCGCTTGGCGCGGGATTTCGACCTGGTGCTTATCGATGCCCTTTCGCCCTTCGGAGGGTTCGAGGTGATGCCGCTCGGGCGATTGCGCGAGCCGCTTTCGGAGTTGCGCCGGGCATCGGCTTTTCTAATCACCAGGGTGGACGAAGGGATGAATACCGCGCCGATTGAGGCGCAATTGAAGTTGAGAAATCCGGAAGCTCCGATTTTCCGGTCCCATGTGATTGCGGAAGAGTGGGTAGCCCTGGACGGCGGTGAACGATTCGCGCCGGGCAAACTGCCTTTCGAACGCGTGCTGGCGTTTTGCGGGCTGGGCAATCCGCAGTCATTTTGGAGAACGCTCCAGGGACTGGGAATCCGGCCGGTGGATTGTCTTGAATATGGAGATCATCATGTGTACACACCGCGGGAAGTCCGGCGTTTAGGCCAAATCGGCCGCACATTGGGGGTGGACGCGCTCTTGACGACCGAGAAAGACGCCATGAATTTGTGTGAGCTTACAGCAGAGGCGATTCGCCCTGTGCGGCTGTTTTCGCTTCGGATCTCGATCGAGATTGAACGGGAAGCTGAGTTTCTAGAAACCATCTCGGCAAAATTGTTCCCGGCTTAGCGCAGATTTATAGGTCGGCCCCAAGTTTACTCGACAGGAAGGCATCGAAGCGATCGATTGATCCCGAAGCTTTACCGTCGACGGGAATCGGTAGCAGAGTCCAGGAGAAGTTCAGGGGAAGAAGAACCGTGCGGTCGCGGGATTCCACGGTTTTTTCAAGCCGCGCCCCGGCAATTGGGGCGAGCGACCGGCGAACGCGTTCAATCGGCTCATCGCGTTCGAGGAGCACCAGGAAAGCGGGCCCACTCCAACGGAACACGACGTCTTTTGGGTGCAGATGCTGGGCCAAATGTTGAGTGAACAGTGCGATGATCTGATCGCCTACCGCGCGACCGAATCTGATATTCAGCCTGTGCAGGTGATCGATTACGAAGAGCGCACCGTATACGGTGGCAACTCCATCGGCGGCTGCGGCGATGGCCATTTCCGCAGCGGGTCGGGATTGGGGCCCGGTTGCGGCATCGAGCGAACTAGGGGCGGAGGGAGCTGCGCGTACGGAATGCAGATTCTCGCTTAGATCGCTGATGGCGGCTTCCGACGCGGCCTGCTGGCGAAGCTTTTCTTCTCGGATGGCGAGCAGGCACTCGGAAAGCCTCTCCTTCAGGAGACGGACATCGTCCAGACCAGCAGTTTTTTCGAGTTGGCGTTCAATCGCCTGGAGTTGTGTGACATTGGTGCTGCCGGCGACGGAGAGATTCGCAATTGCGCCGGTCAGCATCGAGGTGATTTTCTGGAGCTCAATAGATTGAGCGTTCCTGAAATTGGAAGTACGGCGGTTGTAATCCTGCAGTGCTTTTAGAGCGTAGCCGGTTTTGATGAGAAGGTCGCCCGGATTCAAGTGCTGAGTGGCAATTTCTTCGCGGATTGCGGCTAAATCCGATTCGAACCGGGTGTAGTCAGCGGGGTCGCCCCTGACCGCGTGAATTACAGTGCCATCCAGCAAGAGAGAGATCATCCGCGACTGAGCGGCCAGGAAGTCCTCAGGACCTTTCTCATCGTGAATGCGAAAGTGTTTAAAGGAGGGCACTTAAGTGTGTTATCGGCAAGTTAACGGCACAACTTTAGCCCGTCTTAACAAATGGTTTACGCAACGTCCTGTTACCTTTTGGTTTTGGATCGCGCCATACTTTGTGAAATGTGCAAGTTCCTTGTTTCTAGCGCGATCGCGGTAGTAGTTGGGGTGGCGGCGGCGCCAAATTCTGCGATGGCGCAGGACGCGGCAGCCCCGAAAGCAGCCGCCAAGGCATCCCCGTATAGCAGTATGTTGGGCGAGGTTACGGCGATTGGGGCGGATGGGAAACAAATCACCTTAAAACCGGACACTGGCACGGTGTTGGACGTGGTGCTGGACGCCAAAACTCATTTCATGAAGGTTGCTCCTGGCGAAAAGGATCTTAAGAAGGCGACTGACATTCAGTTTTCTGAAATAGGGGTGGGCGATCGGGTGCTGGCGCGCGTCAGGAAGATGGATGATGGCTCCGTATCGCCTGCGACCACTGTGGTGATGATGACGAAAGCCGCCATCGCGCAGCATCAGGAGCGCGGCCAGGCGGAATGGCAGACGCGGGGAATTACTGGCACCGTTACGGTGGTGAGTGCGGCCACGAATGAAGTAACGCTGAAAACTCAAGGAACCGACGGTAAACAGATTGTAGTGGAACCTGCCGATAAGGTGAGTGTACGCCGGTATGCCCCGAATTCCATGAAGTTCAGCGATACGACGGCGAGTTCCGTGGCCGAGATCAAAGCCGGTGACACTATTCGCGTGTTGGGGACCAGAAGCGAGGACGGTACGCGTGTAAAGCCGGAAGAGATTGTGTATGGTACTTTCACGCGGCAGGCCGGGACTATTCTTGCTATCGACATAGTGGCGGGAACCGTCAAAATGACGGATTTGGCCACAAAAAAGCTGGTGATTGTGAAGGTGAACGAAGCCACTTCCCTGAAGAAATTGCCGACGATGATGGCGCAAATGATGGTGATGGCCCAGAGCGGCGGAAGACCGGGTGCGGTGGGCGCCACGGGCGGGCCTGGCGCTGGACGGCCTGGCGGAGCCCCAAGCGATGGAGCCTCCCCTGGACCGGCACCGAATGGCGCGGGGCCGGGTGGAATACGCCAGGGGCGTTCCGCTGGAATGGAAGGTGGCGCTGGCGGAATGGGACCGGGTGGCCCTGGGGGTACGGGACCGGGCGGAATGGGCGGACGGCGTATGGATCCGGGCAAGATGATGGAGCGAATACCGACCATTACGCTTGCGGAGTTGAAAGCGGGCGACGCGATTATGGTCTCCAGCTCCGGCATGAAAGATGGAATGGTGAATGCGATATCGCTGGTGGCGGGGGTGGAGCCCTTGCTGACCGCACCCACGAAACCTGGACAGGCAGCTGGTCCGAACACTTCTTGGAATTTTGAAATGTCAATCCCGCAATAGGCGGGGATCTTTACGCAGGCTTAAACAAACTATGTCTCGACATCTGAAGTGTTTCTATACGTTTCTCTTTGCGCTTAGTATGCTCGCGTTTCCGGCGGGCGCGCAAACGTCCGGCATGATCAAGGGCCAAGTGACGGATGTTTCCGGCTCCGCGATTCCTGGCGCCACCGCGACAGTAGCAGGTAAGGGTTTCAACAAAACCTTTTCAACTGACGAGACCGGAACGTTCACGGCTCCAGGTTTGGCATCCGGATCTTACACGGTGCAGATTGTGAAATTTGGGTTCGCTAATTATGGCTCGAAGGCGATCAACGTATCGGCGGGTAGGACGCAATCTTTGCAATTCCCCTTGGAGCTTCAGGCTTCGAAGCAGGAAGTGACGGTTACCTCTGACGCGGTTGGCACGGTGAGCACGGATCCGGTGTCGAACGCGGGACAGTTGGTGTTGAAGGGTTCCGATTTGGAAGCCCTGCCGGACGATCCGGATGACCTTGCCGCTGATTTGCAGGCTTTGGCGGGACCGAGCGCGGGCCCGAATGGCGGGCAGATTTACATTGACGGATTCACCGGTGGCAACCTGCCGCCGAAGTCGTCGATTCGTGAAATTCGCATCAATCAGAATCCCTTCTCGGCGGAATATGACAGGCTAGGGTTCGGCCGCATTGAAATTTTGACGAAACCGGGAACCGACAAATTGCGCGGCTCCGTGCAGTTCAACGATAGCGATTCAGTGTTCAACTCCCGTAATCCGTACCTGGTTTCTTCTGCCCAACCGACGGCGCTCAGGAGCGGACTCAATTCCGGGACGCAAGTGAATAACAACCTCTCCCCCGTCTTTTCTTCACGCATCTATGAAGGCAACGTGGGCGGCTCGCTTGGCAAGAAGACTTCGTTCTTTGTGGATATGCAGCGGCGGAATATTCAGGATAATGCGATCATCAATGCTTCGCGAACCGACACAAACCTGGTCCCTTATCAATACAGCACTGCGGTTTCAACTCCGAACAGCCGGACCGAGTTCAGTCCGCGTATCGATTACCAGATCAACTCGAACAATACGCTGGTAATGCGGTATTCCTTCGAACAGCAGAAGCAGACACTGGCGGGCATTGGCAACTTTACTCTGGCATCGCAGGGCTATAACACTCTCAGCACAGAGCATCGGGCGCAGTTGACAGAGACGGCGGTGCTGGGTGCAAGAACGGTGAACGAGACGCGCTTCCAATTTCTGAATGAGACTGCGACCCAGAACGGCGATAACACGCTGCCCGCAATCAACGTGCTGCAGGCGTTCAATGGCGGTGGCAGCCAGGTTGGGCGCGCCTACGATTTGCAGAAGCGTTTCGAGCTACAGAATTATACGTCGATGGCAATGGGTACCCACTCATTAAAGTTCGGCGGGCGCATCCGGACCATCATGACCGACGATTTCTCACCGAGTAACTTCGGCGGTACATTCCAGTTTGCCAGCGGAGTAGGCGCACCCCTCGATGCCAATAACAATATTCTTAGTGGCGACCCGGTGCGGCTTACCTCGATTGAGCGGTACCGCAGGACGCTGCTATTCAAGGCGCAATGCTACGCGCCCGGAAGCCAGTTGGGTTGCGGAGCGTCACAATTTTCCATCGCGGCCGGTAACCCTTTCGTCGGCCTGAATCAAACGGACATCGGAGTCTTCTTCCTGGACGATTGGCGGGTTCGCCCCAATCTGACTCTAAGTTTAGGTTTGCGTTATGAAACTCAGACCAACATCAGCGACCCGCGCGATGTTGCTCCGCGCTTTGGATTTGCCTGGTCACCCGGCGCGGGGAAGACCGGCCGTCCAAAGACTGTAATCCGTGGCGGAAGCGGTGTGTTCTATGACCGCTTCCAGGAGGGAAATGTTTTGCAGAGCATCCGCTATAACGGTGTGAACCAGCAAAACTACATCATCAACAATCCGACGTTTTTCCCGAATATTCCGTCGTTGTCCCAGCTTCAGCAGCTTTCGCAGACCCGGCGTCAAATCGACCACGATTTGCGGGCGCCATATACAATCCAGAGCGCCATCGGGCTAGAACGCCAACTTCCGAAAAACACTACTCTGGCGATTACTTACACCAATTCGCACACCACACACCTGCTGCGCAGCCGCAACATCAACGCTCCGCTTCCCGGCACCGTTCAGTTCGACACGCAGACAGGGCAGCCGGTGACAGGTACCGGCGCCTATCCGTACGGATTCAATTCAGGCAATATCTATAACTATGAATCCACCGGAACGCAGAACCAGAATCAGTTCATCGTGAACATGAATTCACGGCTGAATAGCAATACCTCCATTTTTACTTACTATGTGCTGAATCACGCCCGCAGTAACTCCGATGGCGTGAATACATTCCCGGCCGATGCGTACAACTTAAGCGAAGAATACGGGCGTTCCGCGCTCGATACCCGGCATCGATTCGTGCTTGGCGGTTCGTATCAGGCTAAGTACGCGGTCCGGCTCAGCCCATTTGTGATCGCGAACACGGGCCGGCCGTTCAACATTACAACTGGTACCGACAACAATGGCGATCTGCAGTATACAGACCGGCCTTCGTTCGCGCCCGCCTCGTCTTGCGGATCGAACTTACTAAATGTGAAGTGCAACAGCTTCGGTGATTTCAATCTGAATCCAGCGCCTGGGGCTGTGGTGATTCCGCGGAATTACGGCAACGGTCCTGGCTCATTCACCATCAATCTGCGCGTTTCGAAGACTTGGGGTTTTGGTGAAGACCGCGGCGGAAATAACAGTGCGAGTGGTGGAGGTGGTGGCGACCACGGTGGCGGCCGCGGAGGTCACGGTGGCGGATTCGGCGGCATGGGCGGTGGCGGTACGAATCGTCGCTTCAACTTGACGCTATCGGCAAACGCCCGCAATCTGATGAATCATGTAAACCAGGGCGACTATTCAGGCAATTTGACGTCGCTGTACTTCGGACGTTCGAACTCGCTGGCAATGGGAGGATTCGGGCCTCCGGGAGGCGCAACGAACAACCGCCGCCTGGATTTTCAGATACGGTTCAGTTTCTAACTTAGCCGTACAACGGGCAACCCCTCTTACTTCGGGAGAGGGGTTTCGCCTTGTTTCATCAGGCTGGGAGCTTTCCGTTTGCGTGAGTTGGTGTCTTCCTCTTTCTGCGCCAGTGCTTTCTTTTCGGCCTTGTCGCGCGGCTGCATCGAGCCCTCGCGTACTTTCTTTTCCTGCTCGTCTTTGGCGACCACATCAGTCGAGCGCTTGCCAAGATCCTGACTCGCAAGTTCCATACTGTCATTCGTGCCGTCGATCGCCTGTTTCAAAGCGAATGCGTAGCGCAATTTGTCCTTCGCGTTTGACCCGTCGATTGCTTCCAGAGTTTTGAGCAAGGCTTTCTCACCTTGCGCCACGACAGTATTTCCAAGATCGATGTTCAGCTTCCTCTTGAGTGCATCGTCCGAAACGGTGTCTATTGCATCAAGGATCTTGGAATAGTCTTCCAGCAGATCGTGAACTAGCGCGCTGCGGCCTGGCTTCTCTTTGGTGAGCAGGCTTTTCACCTGGTCCACCCGCTGTTGGGCAAAGCTGAGATACAGTTTCAGGCGGTCATTCGGGTCTTGTGCTTCGCGAACCTGATCGGTTTCATCGCTCGTCAAAAAGTCGCGCTGCGCCCACGCTGGTGCGCAAAGCAGAAATACGGCGGCTACGAATCGCTTCATTGGTCACCCTTCTTGTGGCCTGTCATAATTCCCAGAAGCCACGCCTCATTTACTTCCCGTAACTTAGTTCGTGCCCTGTCCAGCAGCTTGCGATCGTCCAGGTCCATTGCGTTCTCAAGCGAATCCATACGGCGCATCAGTTCGCGCGTATGGCTCTCGCCGTACTTGAAGGCCTTGGGACGGCGCCGCGGATCTTTGCCTGTTTCTTCGAGCGATTGTCTGGCTAACTCTATGGAATCTTCCAGTTCCTTCAGGCTGGTGGCAGTGAGGGCAGAATCCTGCTTAGCGTAGGCGTCCCGTGCGGCGGTAAGAGCGGCGTCCGCGTTTTCCAATGCCAGCTTGGCGCGGCGTTCCGGGTTCGGTTCGGACTTTATATCCGGCAAGCCGGCGAGCGCGCCGCAAACCAAGACGAAACTCAAGATTGCGGTTTTCACTTTTTGCTCAGCTCCAGTTTAATGATGCGGGCGCGTTGTCTGGCCTCAAACTCCTGGTCCGGATTCTTCCCTGCATCCGACGCAAGAAACTGCTCATAGCTTTCAAGTGCCGGCCTTAATTGTTTCAACCGGTCCAGCGTGATGGCACGCAAAAATTGATTGCCCGGCGATTCTTTTCCCAACGCTTTGACTTTGTCCAGAGCCGCCAAACCATGAGGGTAATCTTCACCCACAATTAGCACGGCAGCCATTTCGTTCCAGGCTTCCACCGAATCGGGACGCTTTTGCGCAGCGGCAAAAAATTGCTGCGCCGCCGGTTGAAATTTCCGCTGATCGCGCAGGACCCGGCCATAGACCATGTGCAGATCGTAATCGGCGGGGTCGGCTGCAACAGCCTTCGCGAGCACCGCCGATTCTTTGTCCGGTTCTTTGTTCATCCGGTATGCCGTTGCCAGCGCTAAGCGGTTCGCGGCTGAAGGAGACTGGGTTACCGCTTGTTCCAGGCGGGGGATTGCATCTGCGAAGCGCTTCGATTCAAGCAGCAGCTCACCCAAGCGTTCTTGCGCGCCGGGGTTGCCGGGAAACTGTTCATAAATCGCCAGCGCTTCGGCGGGCTGCTTGGCTTTTTCGTAAAGTCCGGCTAGTTCAAGCAGCGCATCACGGAATTTCGGATCGAGTTCGGCAGCCTTGCGGAAATGTGGGGCTGCGGCTTCCAAGCGATCCTGTGCAGCGGTGGCCTTTGCGAGACCGAGCTCGGCGTCCGCGGATTTCGGGTCCGTAGCAAGTGCGGCGGCGTAGGCTTGTCCGGCTTCAGTAAAGCGTTGCGAGGCCAGATAAGCAGAGGCCAGTTTAATTTGCGGCTGCAGATCTTTCGGTTTCTGTGCGGCGGCCGCTTCCAGGGGTTTGACAGCTTCCTGCGCGCGCCCGGCACGCAGCAGAGAGATACCTAAATTCAGTTGCGCCTGGTAAAGGCCGGGCTTCAGTTCAAGAGTCTTCGCGTATTCCGGAATGGCCCGAACGTCGTCGTTTTTCAGGCTGTAGGCGAGGGCTAAATGGAAGTGCGCGGCGTAATCGGCCGGGTCTTTTTGGATGGCTTGTGTGAAGAGTTCGGCCGCCCGGTCAAGCTGGTTGGCATCGAGGGCCTTGCGGCCTTCCTCGACTGGGTCAGCCGGGGCTTGCAGCAGTAGGAAGAGCGCGGCCGGAAGCCACATATACTTCTAGTTTACTGTGAAGTGTTCAGAAGGTTTCCAGTTGCGCGCTGGGTTCCATCATTCCAGCACCGGCCATGGGCCAGGGCTACGCTTCAAATACCTGCCCGTGTGGCTCTCCGGTACGCGCGCGATGTCTTCTGGAGTCCCTATCGCAACCACGCGGCCGCCGGCATCGCCGCCATCGGGGCCCATATCGATCACCCAATCCGCGGCGCGGATCACGTCCAGATTGTGCTCGATAATCAGAAGGCTACCGCCCTGATCCAGCAGCCGTTCGAAGGCAGTCAACAGCTTTGCGATGTCGTCGAAGTGCAGACCGGTTGTCGGCTCGTCACAGATGTAGAGAGTGCCGTGTGAGCTTGCCTGTGAGAGGTGGCCCGCCAGCTTCACGCGCTGCGCCTCTCCCCCGGATAACGTGGTTGCCGATTGGCCAAGGCGCAGATAACCGAGCCCCACGTCGTCCAGCACTTTCAACTTGGCTGCGAGTTTAGGGGTTTCATTGAAGAAATCCATGGCATCGCGCACCGTCATTCCCAGCACGTCGTGGATGTTCTTATCTTTGTACTTGATTTCGAGGATAGTGGCTTTATAACGAGTGCCGCGGCACTCTTCGCAGACCAGTTCCACATCGGCCAGGAATTGCATTTCGACCGTGACGGTGCCATCGCCCTGACATACCTCGCAGCGTCCCCCGGGAATATTGAACGAAAAATGGCCGGAGGTGTAGCCGCGCTTTTCCGCATCGCGCGTGGATGCGAAGAGCGACCGGATCATGTCGAACGCTTTAATGTAAGTGACCGGATTCGAACGAGGCGTGCGGCCGATCGGGGTTTGATCGACCATGACCAATTCGCCGACGCGGCTCGTGCCTTCAACGCGCGTGCAGTTCAGTTTCTTCGGTTCAGAAGGGTCGTCATCGTCATTCGTGCCAAGCGCCGCCAAAGGCCGGTGCAGTGCGCGGTAAATGACGTCGTGGACCAGCGTGGATTTTCCCGAGCCCGAAACTCCAGTCACCACCACCATCAGACCGAGCGGGATTTCAACATCCACGCCCTTCAGATTGTGCAAACGTGCGCCGAAGAAACGGAGCATCCGGTTCGGATCGGGGCTGCGCAATTCGCGCGGCGCGGAAACCTGCAACTCGCGATTCAGATACTTGCCGGTCAATGAGCCGTTGCCGTTTGCTAGCAACTCTCCGTAGGTGCCTTCGAAGATGACTTTGCCGCCCAATTCACCGGCGCCGGGACCCATATCGAGAATGTGGTCGGCTTCGCGCATTACCTCCGGATCGTGTTCCACCACCACGATGGTGTTGCCCAAATCGCGCAAGTCTTTCAGGATGCGGATCAGGCGGTCGGTATCGCGCGTATGCAGCCCAATCGATGGCTCATCGAGCACATAGCATGCACCCACCAGGCGCGAACCCAGCGAAGTCGCGAGCTGAATTCGCTGCGCTTCACCGCCGGAGAGCGTGGACGCCAGGCGATCGAGCGTGAGGTATTCCAAGCCGACATTGTTCAGAAAACGGAGCCGTTGCTGAATCTCAACCAGGATCTTTTCCGCAATGCCGGTCTCTTCTGGAGTGAGTGTAAGTGTGTGGAAGAAGTCCGCGGCTTGCGCGATATTCAGCTTCACGGCCGCGCCGATCGTCTTGCCGCTTACGCGAACATAGAGCGCTTCTTTGCGCAACCGCTGGCCCTGGCAATCCGGGCACTGCGTGTAGCCCCGGTACTTGCTGAGCATCACGCGGACATGCATTTTGTACTTCTTTGTCTCCAGGAAGTCGAAGAATTCGCGCACTCCCGCGTACACGGTGTCGCGTTCGGCTTCCGTCAATTCACAAAAAGCAACGTGGAACCGAACTTTGGAAGCATTCTTCCGTGCGAAGGCGAGATACCATTCGCGCCCCTTCGGCTTTCCCCAGGGCTCTACGGCATCATCGGCCAGCGAAAGCGCGGTATTCGGAATTACGCGCTCCATATCGAAATCGATCGTCTGGCCAAAGCCCTGACAGCGAGGGCAGGCACCGGCGGGACTGTTGAAACTGAACAGATTCGGCTCCGGCTCACGGAACTCCATATGCGCGGAGGGGCAGGTGAAGCGTTCCGAAAACCGATGGCTCGCGGAACCGTCCGGCGCCAGCAGTATTGCTTCCGCCGCTTCGCGATAGCAGATCTCGATGGTGTCCACAATGCGCTCGCGCAAGTTGTCCGAGATGGAGATCCGGTCAGCCAGCACGTAAACGGGCTGAGCGAAATCGATCTCGAGGAGCGATTCGGGCGTAGAGAACTCAAAGGTGCGGCCTTCTTGAAATAAGCGGGCGAAACCGCGCTTCCGCAACTCGAAAAGGTGCTCCTTCAGGTCGGCTTCGGTGCGAACGGGGAACAGCACGTACCAGCGGCTGCCTTCCGGGAGATCAAGGATTCGCCCGGCCGCACGGTCCACAGTGTCGCGTTCCACCCGCTCTCCGCACACCGGGCAATACGTCACGCCGATACGGGCATAAAGGAGGCGAAGAAAATCGTAAGTCTCGGTCGCGGTGGCAACGGTGGAACGCGGGTTGCGCGTCGAATTTTTCTGCCGGATGGCAACTGCCGGCGCGATGCCGTCAATTTCATCGACATCCGGCTTCTCCATGCGCTCCAAAAACTGCCGCGCATAGGCGGACATGGATTCCACATACCGCCGCTGTCCCTCCGCGTAAATGGTGTCGAACGCCAGGGACGACTTTCCGGAGCCCGACACACCGGTCACCACTGTGATCTGGTTATGCGGGATCGAGACCGAGATGTTCTTAAGGTTGTGAACGCGGGCTCCGCGTATGTTGATGAATTCGTCCAAAGCTTTCAGAGAAGGGCAACTACTCTTTCAGTTTAGCGGTTCCGAAACCTATCAGAGGGGAGACCTAGCTCTTTTTGACAGATACCGTGCCGCGCTCGGTGTTGATGTTGATCGCCGGGCCCCGGGCGGACACGCTGTGGAGGGAGGCGGATCGCCCTTCCACTTCCGAACGGACAGCGGAACCGTAATCGTTGGTGGCCTCACCTTGGCGCGTGCTGGCGTTCAGGTTGAAATCGGCGTTTTCCGGAAGCGTAAGGTCCACATTTCCGTTGCGGGATTTTACATCGATGCGCGCCAGCGGCAGTTTCGAAGGCACCAGCCCGATATCGCCATGCTCGATTTCAATATCCATGGCATCGGTAAAGTCCTCGATATGGACATCGCGGGAACGCGTTTTTAACTTCACAGGACCCACCAGATGATCGGCCCGGATATCGCCCAGATCCATTGTAAACTTGCCCAGAATTTGGGCAATACGCAAGGTGGTGCGCTCGCTTTCAAAGTGCAAAGGCTGGGCAAGATTCTTAAATTCCAGCGTGCCGGAATAAGAGCCATTGATGGATACCTGGCCGGATATGTTTTCAAGCTGGACATCGCTGCCCCGGCCTTCGACATCGAGGTTTCCCTTCAGGCCTGTGGCCCGGACCAGGCCGCTGCGCGCGACCACCACGCGGGCATTGCCGCCAATGTCGGTCAGGCGAATATCCCCTCGTTCGCTGGATATATCCACCAGCCCGGTGAGAGAGTTCATGGTGAGGTCGCCGGAGCGGCCCCGGGCCTCGACACTGATGCCGTGCGGTACTTGAATTTCCATGTCGATGGAGAGGCTTTGCCCATCCATCGCGGAAAGTTGATCGGTGCGCACAATCAGTTGGTTGCCTTCCCGAACGAAACGAAGTTTGGTTTTGCCGTCCATCTGATCAGCTTCACCCTTGTTATAGGCTTTAATCGATTTGTGACCTTCGGCCGAATAACCTGTACCTTCTCCGCCGTTAACGGTCATGTTGCCGCGAAGGTTATCGAGCACCAGCATGGTGACGCCGTCGGCTTGACCGCTGGCATGTAGCGGGTAATCGTATTGCTCCCCGAAAATTTCCATTCCGCTGCCCTGAAAGTTGCGGATATGGAAGACACGATCCCGGCGCGTGGACGAATAAATCGCCAGGGAGACCAGCACCAGCAGAGCCACTTGACCGGTGGTAATTCCACGGTTCGCGGGTACTTGACCCCGGCTGGCGCTTAAGAAAACTTCCGCCAGTTGAATTGCGCCAAAGCCGATCAGCAGGAACGGCCACCAGTTTCTGATTGCTTGCCATACGGAGAAATCGGGGCGCAAATTATTCAGCAGAAAAATTCCGCCGATTACGATGAGAACCACGGGCCCTGCTAACGAACGCTGTTTCATGGCTGGGGCCTCCGGCTATTCCAACGGGTCAATTGCAGCACGCCCACCACGATCAGAATGATCGGCCAGCTTTGGCGGAATCCCAGAATGTCGTTCTGGTCGAGGGCGAAGAGGGCACCGACGGTGATCATCAGAACAGGTCCCTGGATCGCATTCAAGAGAGCAGGGTTATCTAGGCTCATTGCGAACCTCCGAAGCCTGGCCTGCCGAAACTGGGCCCGCCGAAACTGGGCTTGCCGAAACTGGGCTTGCCGAAACTGGGCTTGCCGAAATTGGATAAGCCGCGGAACCCATGCGTTCGTACAGCATATATGCGCCAATCAGAATCAGGCCAATGGGCCACAAGTGAAGCAGCCGGTCGATCGAGATCAGGTTCGTGGTATCCAGCAGCAGTAAACCGCCGACCGCGATCAGGATCAGTGCGCCCACCGGGAAGCGGCCGGATTGGCGGTCCATCTGAACCAGACTCGAAAGATCTTCCGAGCGTTTGCCTTCCCGCCGGTTCTTCGCCGTGTGGTACGCCTCGAACGCCATATAGAAAATCCATGCCGCCAGCAGGATGCCGATCAGCGGTTCCATTCCTCCGGGATGCCGATCAATCACGCTGACCAGCACGCCGAAGATGACCGCGTGAATCAGGCCCTTCGCATACTGGCCGTTATAGATGGCGCCCACACCGGGAATAAAGCCCAGAATGAAAGCAAGCGCCGGCACCGGCCCACCCTTGGGCGGAGTGGCGGAAGCGGCTGCGGGATTGGTGTACGGTGCGGTGTACGGGGAAGAGTAGGCGGAGGTGGTTTCTGGTGGAACCGATCCCAGGGGAACTGAACCTTGCGCGGCATCGGAGTAGGGCGGCACCGCGGTACCGCCACCGGAGTAAGGCACCTGCGCAACGGGAACGTGATCCGCACAGAAAATTGTGCCCTCCGCCTCGCGTTTACAAGCAACGCAGAGCGGTTTACCGCAAGTGCGGCAATAGGCTGCCGCAGCAGTATCGGGATGGTTCGCGCAGTTCATATTATTTCCCCTTTCCGTTTCCAGATCCGTTCGCCGGGCTTACCGCCGCAGGTTGTGTTCGCGGCAGCTTCTTACTTTCTTCTTCTTCTTCGCGCTGCTTGTCTTTCCATTCGCTTACGCGGCTTTGGACCTCGTAGACAAGCTTCATGCTCTCGTACGTCTTCACGGAGCGTTCCCAGCCGCGATGCAGTTTATCGTCTAAGGTGCCTACCAGCCGCACCGGGTCCAGATCGCCAGCGGTTAAAGCATGCTTCGGCACCCCGGCGCAGCGCGTCATCATGGAAAGCGAAAGAACCGTGAGCATGGCACCCATCACCACCCGGGGCTGGAGCAGCGGCTGCAGAACCGGGGCGAAAAACCCATGCGACAGACGCGCCAGCCACCCTTCCTGCGGAATTTGCTGCAAAATTTTGGTGATTAGCTCCGGGGGCATGTCCACGTCGGCACTGCGTTCCACCAAACCCATGGCTTCGCGGGAATCGCGAGTCAGCTCGGCGCAGCCTGTGCACTGCGTCAGATGCACTTCCATCAAAGTGCGGCGATCGCTGGTAAGTTGGCCGTCCAGATAATCGCAAAGGAGGCCGTCGAAATCGTTGCACGTCATAAGTTCAGTGCTCCTCCGGCGGTTCGTGCTGATGGGCGCACGCTTGCCAACTGATCTTTCCGAACCGCGCGCGCCAGCTCCGCACGGGCCCGGTTGAGACGGCTCTTCACCGTACCCTCGGGAATTTTTAGCACATCGGCGATTTCGCGGTACTCCATTTCTTCCAGATCACGAAGAATCAGCGTTTCCCGCAGTTCGGGAGAAAGTTTTTGCAAAGCAGATTGTAGCTGTTCCCGGGCTTCGCGGCCGGCGACCAGGCCGTCGGGCCGCGCCGTCGCGGTCAACTTCTCCTCCAAAATCGGTAGCTGACCCTCAATGGAATCTGTCGCGCGGTCCTGCCGGGTGCGGCGGTAATGATCGATCAGTAGGTTCCGGGTGAGGCGGGCAAGCCACGTGGTGAAGTTGCCCTCATCAGAACGGAAGCTCTTTACTGACTTGAAGATACGCAGGAAAACCTCTTGTGTTAGATCCTGTGCTTCTGTGGGGCTGTTCGTGAAACGGTAGCAGAGGCCGTAAACGCGTTTTGTATGAACGCGAACCAGTTCATCCCACGCCAGGTCTTCGCCTGCCAGGCAGCGCTCAACCAGCGACTTGTCGGTTTGGAGATTTTCCACCAGGTTCATGACGGCGGTTGCCATGCCCTAAATAACGCCAACACGTCCGCCGAAGTTCATTTTTTCACAACATTTACAGTAAGCAAGGTTAGTATGGCTGATGTGCAATGCCCCTTCTGCGGTCATCTGGAAGACAAGGTAGTCGATTCGCGGGAAACCAAAGAGGGAGAAGCGATTCGCCGGCGCCGCGAGTGTCTGGGGTGCCAGAAACGGTTTACTACCTACGAGCGGATCGACGAGGTGCCCTACATGGTAGTGAAGAAGGACGGCCGCCGCGAAAAGTTCGATCGTCAGAAAGTTTTGTCCGGACTCATAAAGGCTGGCGAGAAACGGCCGATAAGTACTAGTAAGCTCGCGAATATGGTGGATCGGGTAGAGGCGAAGGTCACCGATTCACCGGATCGGGAAATTTCGACGATAGAGATTGGGGAGTTGCTGATGGAAGGTTTAAGGGAGTTGGACAAAATCGCGTACGTGCGATTTGCCTCGGTGTATCGGGATTTCCAGGACGAAGAAGCGTTTTTTACGGAGCTGAAGGCCCTGATGCGCTTGAAAAACCCGTGAGCGCCTTAACATTATTCCGCAATAGTTTGTAACCGATCACGCTGCGCTACATCTTGTTAAATGTAGGGTTTACGTTCCGGGCGGCTCATGTTATAGTCGGTAGATTATTCTGCTCAGGTTTCTGCTTTAAAACCAACAAAATTTACAACGTATTCCTTGCATTAGCCTGGGGGAGGTGAGTCCTAGTGGATTCTTTTGAAGATCAATTTCTAGCGGAAAGCCCGCTTAATATCAATTTTGACGAGGAAGCAGTAAAATTCTTCGATCCTGAGGCCGCGCAGGAAGCGGACCCTTCTCATCCACATCAACCAGTAGAAGAATCGATTTACACCGATGACCCGGTACGTGTCTATCTGCGCGAAATGGGTGCCGTGCCTTTGCTTACCCGTGAAGGCGAGGTGAACTTGGCCCGCCGCATGGAACGCGGCAAGCTTCGCATGCAGAAGGGCATCAGCCGTTCGGCGGTGGTGCAAAACGTAATCCTTCAGTTGGCAGACGATTTGGCCAAGGGCTCGGTCGAACTCGATACCGTGGTCGACATGGGTGACCTGGAAGAGGGTTCGCCCGTGGGCGCTGCTGCTCGCCGCCACAGCGAGTTGATGCTGTTCTTCTCTGAGTTTGTCTCGCTTCAGAAAAAACAGAAAACGTTTGAAGAGAAGCTGGATGCGGCTCCTCTTGCCAACAATAAGAAAACCAGAAAGAAACTGACCGGCAAACTGGCCCGCGCTCGCGTAGAGACCTCCGTTTCCATCCGCCGCACGCCGTTTGTGCTTCGCAAGTGGAAAGAATTCGGCAAAGAAATCGAACAGACGGTGGAAGAACTGGCCCACCTGGATCGCGAATTGAAGAAAGTGGAGGCTAGGGGAGGCACCACCGCTCCAGGCCGCATTCGCGAGCTTAAGAAAGAAATTCGGGCGCGAGAGAAATCAGCCGGTGCTTCCATTCCCGATCTGAAGCATACGGTAACCGTGATTCGCCATGGCGAGCACGAAGCCGAGCGAGCGAAGAAAGATCTTGTGGAAGCGAATCTCCGCCTTGTGGTTTCGGTGGCGAAGAAGTACGTCAACCGCGGCTTGCATTTGCTCGATCTGATCCAGGAAGGCAACATCGGCCTGATGCGCGCCGCCGACAAGTTCGAATACCGCCGCGGCTACAAATTTTCCACATATGCAACTTGGTGGATCCGCCAAGCCATCACCCGCGCGATTGCAGATCAAAGCCGCACAATCCGTATTCCGGTTCACATGAATGAAAGCATGAATAAATTCCTTCGTGCTTCCCGTGAACTGGAAAAGGAACTTGGCCGCACTCCGACCAACGATGAAATAGGGCGTCGCATGGATATCCCGGTCGAAAAGGTCCAGAAACTGAAGACCATTTCGCGTGACCCGGTATCGCTTGAAACTCCGGTGGGCCGCGACGGCGAAAGCGCGTTGGGCGATCTGATTGAAGATCGCTGGGTGGGTTCGCCCGTGGACGCCGTCATCGAATCGAACGTTCGCGACGAAACCGCTGGCATTCTGAAAACTCTCTCTCCAAAAGAAGAGAAAGTCATCCGGCTGCGGTTCGGTATCGGCTGCGAGCGCGAACATACCCTGGAAGAGATCGGACAGGAGTTCGATGTCACTCGTGAACGCATTCGGCAGATTGAAGCCAAGGCGCTCCGCCAGTTGCGTGCTCCGGAACGGGCCCGCCGCCTGCGCGCCCTGATGGCGGCGCGATAGCCGTTTCTCGCTTTTAGGCGCTCATGCTCAGCGCGTACCGGCAGATCGCGTTTGTCCTGCTTTTCTTTGGCCCGCTCAGCTTTGGCTCGCTTAGAGCCGAAGAAATTCGGCTTTCCGTTACAGATCCCTCGGGCCGTCCGGCTCAGGCAGACGGTCGGTTAGAAGGTGCTGAGAAGCGCGTTTTTTCCGTCGATCCTCTAGGTCATGCCACAGTCTCAGGTCTAAGCCCCGGCCATTACCGGTTGGAATTGACCAGATCCGGTTTTGCAAAACGGCAAATTGATCTGGATCTTCTTCCCGGTGCCTCGCTCAACACCGCAGTCACTCTTACTCTCAGTAGTTCAGCTTTTTCGATCGAAGTAGTCGCCGCCACCCCTCTGGCGGGAGGTGATCTGAATCGCGATCAGGTTCCTGCTCCCGCCCAGTTCCTCACTGTGGCGGAGATTGAACGCAGTAGCTCCCCCGATTTAGCAAGTCTCCTAAACCGCCAACTTAGCGGCGTACATATCAATGAGATTCAGGGAAATCCCTTTCAGCCGGATCTGAATTACCGCGGTTACACTGCATCCCCGCTTCTGGGTACGCCACAGGGACTTTCCATTTATATGGATGGCGTCCGCCTGAACCAGCCGTTCGGCGATGTGGTTAGTTGGGACCTGATCCCGCGTACGGCGATTCTAGAAACCACTCTCATCCCGGGCTCGAACCCGCTTTTCGGTCTCAACACGCTGGGGGGCGCCATTGCAATCGATACGAAAAGCGGCCTAACTTCCGAGGGCTCCGCTTTGACCCTCTCGGGCGGCAGTTGGGGCCGGAAGACCGCGGAGTTGGAGCATGGCGGCAGGAATAGCAAAGGCTGGAACTGGTACGGCGCGACGAATTTATTCTTCGAAGACGGCTGGCGAACCGCTTCCCCGTCCAACGTCAGGCAATTCTTCGGGAAGCTGGGCTGGCAAGGCGGGAAGACGGGAATCACGCTCGCGCTTTCCTATGCGAATAACTCCCTCAGCGGCAATGGTTTGCAGGAACAGCGCTTCCTTTTAGCAAGCTACAGCAGTGTCTATACGAAGCCGGACATCACAGCGAACCGCTCGCCTTTTTTGAACTTGACCGTGCGACACCAAGTAACGCCGTCGCTCACGTTCGCCGGCAACGTGTACTACCGGTTCACGCGCACGCGGACCTTGAATTCCGACGTGAATGAGAATTCGCTCGATCAATCCGTTTACCAGCCGAACGCGGCCGATATCCGGGCACTCGCGGCGGCGGGCTATTCTGGCTATCCCACCCGCGGCGCGAATGCCGGTAACACCCCGTTCCCATTCTGGCGTTGCATCGCACAAGCCTTGCAGGGTGACCGGCCCGCAGAGAAGTGCAACGCGTTGTTGAACCGCGGTTCCACCCGGCAGCAGAATTTCGGCACCGCGGGCCAAGTCACCTGGACCCGCGGCGGAAATCAGCTCATTGGCGGAGCAGGGTTCGACCGCAGGACCACCGGCTTCCGGCAACTCTCCCAGCTTGGCTACCTGAATCCTGACCGAAGTATCACACCCGTGAACGCCTATGGCGATGGAATTACGGGCGGAACCGTGAACGGCGAGCCCTTCAACACGCGCGTGAACTTGGATGGCCGCGCGAATACGGAAAGCATTTACCTCTCCGACACTGCGCACTGGCGTAGCCGGTTCACTCTGACCGGTGCCGCGCGTTTTAATCGGAACACGGTTCGCAATCTGGACAACTTCATTCCTGAATTACAGCCCGGCTCGCTCAGCAGTCGCAGCGTGTTTCAGCGCGTCAACCCGGCTGCGGGGTTCACCTACCGGCCGTGGCATTTCCTCACCGCATACGTCAGTTTTAGCGAAGGCAGCCGCGCGCCTACTTCGGTTGAACTTGGCTGCGCGGATTTCACCCGCCCCTGCAAATTGCCGAACGCGCTGGCTGGCGATCCTCCTCTGAAACAGGTGACCACACAGACCGTCGAAGCAGGGTTCCGCGGTTCCTCTGAAAACGGCTTGGGCTGGAGTGCCGGCTGGTTTCGTGCGGAGAACCGGAACGATCTGCTATTTGCCGCGTCGGCGCAAACCGGGTTCGGCTACTTCAAGAACTTCGGCAAGACGCGGCGCGAAGGGCTCGAGGCGAACCTGCATGGCCGGTGGAAGACGGTGGATTGGGGCGGAGGATACACCTTCCTGAACGCCACATACCAAACGCCTGAAACACTGAACGCCGGCAGCAACAGCACTGCTTCGGGCGGCGGGATATCTATCGTGCCTGGCGACCGAATCCCGTTGGTACCCCGCAACACGCTGAAAGCGTTTGCTCTTTGGAGAGCAACCCGCCGCCTGGGAATCGATTTGGATTTGAATGCGATAGGGAGATCGTTTGCGCGTGGCAACGAAAACAATCAATCGCAACCTGACGGCATTTACTATCTTGGTCCTGGTATCTCGCCCGGTTATGCGGTTGTGAATGGCGGTTTGCATTTCGAGTTATACCGCCACGCACAATTATTTGTACAGGTGACTAACATCGCGGGACGCCGGTATTACTCGGCAGCCCAGCTGGGGCCCACAGCCTTCAGCGCGAACGGAACTTTTCTTGCCCGGCCTTTCCCGGCAGTTGGCGGGGACTTTCCTCTGGAGCGCGCAACCTTCTATGCTCCGGGCGCGCCCCGCGGCGCATGGGGCGGAATTCGGTTTAGCTTCTAGCCCGCTGGACCGCCCGGTTTCCTAAATCTCCCAACAGCACTGCCCGTCGCGATAGTAGCTGACAATCCCGTCTTCGCTTACCTTCAACACGTCCCCATAATGCGAGGCCGCGAAGGCAGCCGTGGTGCGGCCGCCTTCCACCGCTTGCGCGTCTTCGCCCGATGCCAGCAGGATGGCGCCAAAAGTGAGCACGCGCGAATCGCGGTCCAGCACGATTGCCCCATCAATGCGCGCCACGCTCTCCAACACGGAAGGCGGCAGATCCAGCACGCGCGCACCGCGCAGCAAGTAATGGAACTGCCCTTTGCCTCCCGGTTTCGGAGCGTTCGGTTCATCCAGTAAATCGCCCGGACGAACCAGTTTGCGCGCATCTGCGCCGTCATTCAGCACCACAAACAATCCGCCGCGGCGGTCTTCCGCCAGATTGAGGGCCGTCCGGAACAGACGTTCCGCCAGCAACTTCCCAACAGATTGCTCGAACAGGCCATAGCGTTCGGCTGAATCCGTCAAGCGCCAGCGCCCGTCCAGAAAGCGGAACACTTCGCTGCCTTCGGCGAAAATTTTCATTTCCCCGTTCGGTGTCAGCACCAGGCAAACATGCCCGCCGCACAAAGTGGCGCGGGTGTGCGCTTCAAAGCGCGCGGCGCTGGGCACTGGAAGATCGTAACTAGCGTAGGGCTTGGCCCACTCCGCCACATCCACCACTTCCACCAGCAAGCCTGTCCCATCCACCAGGGCAACGGTTTGCAGGCCGTCGCAGAGCCTGTGAAAACTTCGGCTGGCGGTCAAATCGCTGCCGTACCGCAGAGCGCCTTCCGGCAGTGGGGGCGGAAGATGGCAGGGGTCTTTGTGCGGCCCGAATAAAAGCACTCCGGTCTCAATTCGCCGGTTCTCATAAGTGGTTGACGACGCGATGCGAAGCACCTCAATCGCTTCCGTAACCCGATCGCCGGAACTGGTAAGCGCATCCACCGAGCGATACGGTCCGCCGTCCAGATAGGCCGATACATAGCGATCCTCCGGAAGTCCCCGGAACAGGTGGAAGTTCTCGACAGCCCGCGTGGAATCCATCAGCAGGTGATAACGCGCCTGCAACACGCTCCCGATCTGGCGCACCATCCGCACTTGCGATTCCGTAAAGTGGCCGCTTTCGCTTCGCAACCCCCGGCTCTGCCCCAGCCAGTCGAACCGCAGCATGCTTCGCTCCTCGCGAATGGAGAGAACCTCCGAAGTGGCGAGCGCGCTTACCTCGCGTTCGTCCCAATGCGAATCGGGCAGGAAATAATGCACTCCCTGCTCCAGCAGCTCTCCGTATAACCTGTTTGCAAATGTCACACGCGTTCGAATTCCAATTTGTCCACGTAGCACCAACCCCAGTGTTCACCAGGCTCCAGCGATTGAACGATTGGGTAATGGGTCGCCCGAAAATGTTTCGTTGCGTGCTTGTTCTTTGAAGAATCGCAGCAGCCCACATGCCCGCAGGTTTTACAAAGGCGCAGCTGTACCCATTTATCTCCCGTCTTGAGGCACTCTTCACAGCCGTTTGTATGCGATGCCACCTTCTGCACCTGATCCAGATGAGAACATTCAACCATTGCTTTGGGCCTCCCGACCCCGCTGCAAAGGCAGGCGCACGGTGAACAGCGTATTACCAGGTTCAGATTCCACCGATACGTTGCCCTTATGTTTGTTGACAATCCGCTGTACCGTATTGAGCCCCAGTCCCGTGCCCTCGCCTACCCCTTTCGTTGTAAAAAACGGATCGAAGATTTTCCGCCGCACGTCGGCCGGGATCCCTGTACCGTTATCGCGAATTTCCACGCACACTCCAGCGGAATCGCCCCAGGTGCGAATCCGCAACTCGCCCCCTTCTTGCATGGCTTCAATTGCGTTCACCACAAGGTTTGTCCAAACCTGGTTCAGTTCCACACCGAAGGCGCAGATTTTTGGCAGCGCGCGATCGTACTCGCGCACAACCGCCACCGATTTGTTCCTTAGCTTGTAGGCCAGAATCGTAAGCGTACTCTCCAGCCCGTCATGAATATCAATCTCCTGTTCCGGACCCTGATCCATGTAGGAATACGCCTTAATCGCCTTCACCAAATCGAAAATGCGGGTCACGCTCTGCTCAATTTCATGAACCAGGCGGGTAGCCGAAAGAGCCAGGCTGGCCCGCGCCAGAGCGTCCCCCAGCGCGTTGCCAATCTGCCCGTGTAGTTCCTCCAGGTCTTTCGTGGTGAACCCGGCCTCCACCAGCATCGGCGTCAAATTCCACACTTCAGGAACCTTGAGCTTTTCCAGAAACTGCGCCAATTCGTCTTCCTTATCGCTTCTTTCGAGGGAACTGCTGGGCACAGCCGAACAGACTTCCACGGCTCCAATGCCACGCGCCTCGAAACGGGCAATCACTTCCCGCTGTTCCGGTGTCAGCGGCTGGCAATCCAGTTTCAGGTATGCATCGCGTATCTTGCCTCGAACCTCACGTAGCGAGCCAGCCGCCCGCTTCGCCGCACCCGCCGGGTTATTTAATTCGTGTGCCAGGCCAGCCGATAGTTTGCCCAGGGCCATCAGCTTTTCCTGCTGGACATCCATGCGCGTCACCTCGCGCACGCGGTCCGTCATCAGCGACACCAGACGCTGGCCAAGCACCGGTATTTGCGCAATCATCTCCGGGAATATCAGCTTGTGGAACCGCGCCAGACGGGTCCGAGCCAGTGCCCGGCCGTCTACCTGGAACTTTTCTAAACGGGAAAACGGCAGCATGCCTGTAATTTCACCTGTTTCCAGTGAAAATACCTGACCGTCAAGACGCCTGAGTTCAGCCGAACCTTCCAGGAACACGAACATGTGATCGGCCGGGTCGCCGGGCTGAAACATCCGGCCACCCGGTTCCAGCGTTACTTCCTCACCGTGTTCGGCCAGCCATTGCAGGTCCAATTCCTGTAGATCCCGAAACGTCTCAATTTTTCGCAAATCTTCAGTCGAGATCATACGTTCCCCAGATATTGATGAACGAATTGAATCGCAATCGATCCCTCGCCCACGCCTGAGGCGACGCGTTTCACAGAACCCTTGCGCACATCGCCGACAGCGAAGATGCCGGGAACACTGGTTTCAAGCAGTCCCGGGTCGCGGTCCATCATCCATGTCTCAGGCAGCTTGCCGTTCCGCTTCAGGTCCGCACCGGTCAGAATAAACCCTTTGTCGTCGCGTTCCACCACGCCATTCAACCAATCCGTATTCGGCATGGCACCGATGAAGATGAACAGGCTTGAAGCGGGCACGGTCGTGGTCTCATTGCTGGCACTGCAAAGGATGGAAATTCGCTCCAATCGTTCTGTCCCCAGTGCCGCTACGACGCTCGAATGAAATTCCACCTCAATATTCGGCGTCTGATGAATCTGATCGATCAGGTACTGCGACATGGTGGCGTTCAAAGACGGCCCGCGCACCAGCATCACAATTCGTTTCGCGAATTTAGAAAAGAACATGGCCGATTGCCCTGCGGAATTCGCCCCGCCGACAATATAGACGTCTTCATCCCGGCAGGACATCGCCTCTGTTGTCCCGGCACCATAATAAACACCCGCGCCCTGTAATTGATCCACACCAGGGACATCCAGCTTGCGCCACTGCACGCCCATGGCGAGCAGCAGTGCGTGGCAGGAAATTTCCGCGCCCCCTGCCAGCGTCACAATGCGGTACGGCCCCTCAATACGGACGCTTTTAACTTCCTGGGGAGAGATAATTTCCACCCCGAACCGCTTGGCCTGGGTCACCGCCCGCCGCGCCAGGTCTCCCCCGCTCAACCCGGAAGGAAAGCCCAGGTAATTTTCGATCCGGGAACTGAGCCCGGCTTGGCCGCCAGGCGCTTCTCTTTCCACGATCACAGTCTTCAACCCTTCAGAGGCGCCATATACCGCTGCCGCCAAGCCCGAAGGTCCTCCGCCGACGATCACAACATCGTAAAAATCGGTAAGCGCGTGCGTGCTCAAGCCCACCCGCTCCGCCAATTCCTGCTGGTTCGGTTCCCGCAAGTGGGAACCGTCCTGAAAAAAGACCACCGGCAAATGTGCCGCATCTTCGCCTGCTTGTTCCACCGCCTTACGTACCTCGGCGTCATGTTCCGCGGCTTCTGCGTCCATCCACTGGTAAGGAACATGGTTTCTCGCCAGAAAGTCACGCAATTCATAGCTCTTCGGCGACCATCGATTGCCCAATAGCCTGAGCCCGGCGAAAGGAGGCCGGTAACCTGCCAGCCAGTCTTCCAGCAAATCGTCCAGTACTGGATACAGGTTCTGTTCCGGAGGGTCCCAGGGCTTCAACAAGTAATGTTGTATTTTCGCTTCATTAATCGCTTTGATCGCTGCATCCGTATCGGCGTAAGCGGTCAACATCGCCCGTTTCGCCTCGGGAAACAGAACCATCGCCTGCGTAAGGAACGCGACGCCGTCCATCTGCGGCATCCGCTGGTCCACCAACATCAGCGCTACTGTATCGTTCCTCTTCTTCAACTCTTGCAACGTTTCCAGGGCGGCTCTGCCGGAATCCGCACGCAAGACACGGTACTTTTCCGCGTACCGCGTGCGCAGATCCCTTTCCACGGAACGAAGCACTTCCTGATCGTCGTCCACGGTAAGAATCGCCGGTTTTGCCATCTATTTAAGCTTAGATGCAACTAATAGCGGGAAAGTAGCCATGTGCGCCGCGGAGACAGAACTAAAGTTATCCGTGATTCGGTCGATAAAACCTGTACGTGAACCGGGTCCGAACACATTGGCGAATAGCTGGTTTGGCAGTCTTCTGCCTGATCGGCTTCGGTGGGGCCCAGCATTTTAATGCGCGCGAACATACCCGGCCGGTGATGATTGTCGGTACCGATTTCGCCCCGCCTTATCATTTCCAGAAACCGGACGGCACCATAGCAGGCGTTGCCGTGGATGTCTTTACGAAAGCTGCTTCGAAACTCGATTTTGACCTGCGCTTCGTTCATTTATCCGGGACGCCGGATTCTTTTCTCTTGTCCCACGCGGTGGATTTCTGGCCCGTCCTAACCATCACGGACAAACGGCGGCAAATTTTTCACATGACGCAGCCGTGGCTTTTCAACACTTTCTGTCTGCTCCGCCGGAACACCGGAACCTTGCCGGCGGGAAAGAATCTGCGCATTGCGCATTGGGTAAATCCGGTAAACACCGCCAATGCGGCACGCTTCTATCCCTTGGCACGGCGCTTGCCGCGCCTCACCCGCGATGAAGTGATGGCGGCTGTTTGTTTGGGCCAGGCGGATGGCGGAATCATAGAAACGCGTGTTCTGGACAGCCTCTTGCTCGATCGGCCGCGCGCCTGCGAAAACATCGCGCTTGTCAAAGAATCCATCCCGAACGCAGCTTTCCCCATGGGCATTGCCGCCGTCAAATCCGCAGGACGGCAGGCTGACGACCTCCACCGGCAGATCACCCGCATGGCCAAATCCGGCGAACTGGCCAAGATCTTCGAAACATGGTCAAGTATTTCGGCTAACGAGGCAAACTCGATCGCCGCCATGAATTCCGCGGAGCAGAAAACGCGCCTCGCTTATGGCTTACTCATCTTCTTTCTGATCACCGCCGGGGTCGTCTCGCTGCAATTCAGCCGCGTTCGCAAGGCATACGCGCTGGCCAGCAGGGAATTCGCCGAGCGGAAAAAGGCAGAGGAAGCGCGCCGCTCCGCCGATCGAACGCGCAATACCGTGCTTGAAGGAGCGGGAGAAGGCATCTGCGGTGTGGACGCCCAGGGTCTCACCACTTTTATCAATAGCGCCGCCGCACGGCTGCTGGGCTTATCCCCCGCGGATACCAGCCCCCAGGATTTTCATGCGCTCGTACACGGCGAGAATCTTTCCCTGTGCGAAATTCCTTCCTGCCCCTTCGGCTTAGGTCATCAGGAACCACATGAAATGCGCGTAGAAACGGATCGCTTTCTGCGCAGGAATCAATCGCGTTTTCCCGTCGAATTTGTGTTCTCCCCTTTAATCGAAGACGGACGGTACACCGGTTCCGTAGTCACGTTCCAGGACATCACGGCCCGTCAACAGGCAGACTTGTTAGACGCCGATCGCAACGCTGTTCTTGAAATGCTGGCGCAAAACGAATCTCTCGAAACAATATTCGAGGCGATTGCACGCTTAGCGGAAACTCAATACCCCGGGCTGATCTGTGTGATTATGACGGCACGCGAACAGGTCTTGGAGCTGCGCGCCGCGCCCTCTCTGCCAAGTGCACTCCGCGTGCCGCTTGCAAACCTCCCCATCCGCCCTTCTTCCCTTTCCTGCGGTGCCGCGGCATATTGGTCGAAGCCGGTTCTGGTCTCCGATATTGCGTCCGACATGCTGTGGCAAACTCACCGCCACCTTGCCTTGCAGAGCGGCGTTGCTTCCTCCTGGTCTTATCCCATTCTCTCGGCGGCCAACCAGGTGTTGGGTACGGTCGCTTTGTACGGACCGGTAAATGCCACGCCAGATCCCGCCCAGGAAACACTTTTGCAGATAACGTGCCGGTTAGCGCGTTTGGCCATTGAACAGACGGGCTTAACTCAGAAACTTCACCATCAGGCGAATCACGACAGCCTTACGGGATTTCCGAATCGCCTTCTCTTTGAGCAGCGGCTGCGGGAAGCTCTGTCGGCGGGACGTCAAAACCGAACCAACACCTCAATCTTCTACATCGATCTGGACCGCTTCAAGCAGATTAACGACACGCTCAGTCATCACGTGGGCGATTTATATCTCTGCCAGGTGGCGACACGCCTGCACACCGTCCTGCCGGATTCCGCGACCTTGGCCCGTCTTGGCGGCGACGAATTCGCCGTCGTCATTCCATCCATCACCTCATCCGGGGCCGAACAATTGGCGCGGGCACTGCTGGACGCTATGGCCCAGCCCTTCTCTATTGACGGCTATACCTTGTTCGGTACCGCAAGTGTTGGCATCGGTTTTTCAAATGCGAATAGCACCCCCGAGCAACTGCAAAGTTGCGCGGACCAGGCCATGTACAAGGCCAAGAGCCAGGGCCGGAACCGCTACCAGGTCTATTCGGCCGATATGTCACAAGGTGCCATCGCTCAGGTGGAAACGGAGCACTTCCTTCGGGAGGCGCTCGAACGAAATCGGTTTCAACTCTATTACCAGCCGCAATGCCGGGCCGACGGAGAATTGATCGGCTTTGAAGCTCTCATCCGCCTTCACCACCCCGAACGGGGATTCATCCCGCCGGCGGAATTCATTCCGGTGGCTGAAGACAGCGGCCTCATCGTGCCGATCGGGCTATGGGTATTGCGTGAAACCTGCAGGCAAATTGCCTCCTGGCGTGATCGGGGCGCTCCACCCGTACCTGTCGCCATCAACGTTTCAGCGGTTCAGCTTTCAAAAAGCGACTTCGCCGAGCAGGTTGCCACCGCCCTGCTGGAATACGAACTGGATCCTTCGTTGCTAGAAATTGAGCTTACCGAATCCATGATCATGGGCAATTTCGATGAGGCGCTCGCCCAGATGCTCCAACTGCGTGGACTTGGCGTTCAACTCTCGATAGACGATTTCGGAACCGGCTACTCCTCCCTGAGCTATCTGCACCGGCTCCCCATCCAGACCATCAAAATCGATCAGTCTTTCGTACGCGCAATGGATTCTGAGGTCAGCACCCGTCCGCTTGTCGAAGCCATCATCGCAGCAGCGCGCAGCCTGAAGTGCAACGTGATCGCGGAAGGTGTGGAAACCAATGCGCAGCGCCAGGATCTTGCCCGCATGGGCTGCGACCAAATGCAGGGCTATTTCTTCGGGCGACCTCTGCCCGCCGTGGAGGCGATCCAGCCATTCCTGTTGCAGTTGGCCAGTTAACGAAGCATCAATCCAGATCGAAAGCGCGCTTCGGCGGTTTCTTGTCGTCGCTCTGCTTCACGTCCTTCAGCAACTCGTCGAACTTCCGGCTGAGCAGCGTACTCTGTCCGCGCTCCGCTTCCATCTGCTTCTGAAAAACCTGCTCCCGGCGCCCTGAAGCTCCCTTCAACTTCTCCACTTCCGCCGCCAAATCCTCAATCGCGCGTGGCTTCTCCACCGCCTTGTGGGAAATTACAGCTTTCGTGACCGGGTCTATTTTCAATATGGATTGGCAGCAGGGGCAAGAAACTTCGAACATATTCCAACCATAGTACCGCCGGGTTTCGCCCCACG
>Ga0123338_10000806_pt1 | contig 31164 bp, 27 predicted proteins | sample grotaG_FD_89793 | JGI IMG/M metagenome (GOLD analysis project Ga0123338, IMG submission 89793) | Glacier valley bacterial and archeal communities from Borup Fiord, Nunavut, Canada, to study Microbial Dark Matter (Phase II) -... | ecosystem: Environmental > Aquatic > Freshwater > Ice > Glacier ...
CTTCTCGACGGTGGCGCCCGCACGATCCAGTTGCGGATGAAAGGTGCATCGGCCGGATCGATGCTGGCCGTAGTCGAGCGGCTGCGGCCAATTTGTCGTGGCCGGGCGCGTTTTATCGTCAATGATCGGCTCGATGTGGCCTTGGCCGGCGGCGCTGACGGCGTGCATCTTGGGCAGGATGATCTGTCGCTGGAAGATGCGCGCAAGCAGGTGCCGCGCGGATTTCTGATCGGCATTTCCACCCACGACGAGGCGCAGGCACGCCGGGCCCAAGGCGCCGACTATCTCGGCTTTGGACCCATTTTCCCGACGACGAGCAAAGATCGTCCCGATCCGGTGGTCGGCATCGAACAGCTCCGCAGCATTTGCCGAGCGTCGTCGATCCCGGTGGTCGCCATCGGCGGAATCTCGCTCGCGTCCGTGCCCGATCTGGTGTCGGCTGGTGCGGCCGCAGTCGCCATCATCGGCGCCATTCGCAACAGCGACGACGTCACCGCTGCGGTGCGACAGGTCAATGCAGCGTTTGGTCTTGTCGCGCCTTCGCCCGCGCCCGCAACACGCCGCGGAACATGAGAAAATAGAGCGCGCCCGACAACAAGCCCGCCACCAGCATGCCGATCCTGAGCTTGGCCGCGCCATGCCAGATCATGAGCACGATGGCCACGCTCGGCAGGGCCAGCGCAGCGACGACAAACACCAGTGCCACCGCCGCCAACGCGCCCCCGCCAAAACGATTCAGCCAGCCGCGCTTCGCCGTTCCGCCCAGCGCACGCACCCACTGATTGCCGCGCCCCACCCGCACCTCGGCGTCGTCATCCGCTTCGCCAAGGTGCGCCATCTTAGAACGCCCAACGGCTTGACTCGGTCGGTCTACCATTCGGCATTCTACGTCCCGCAGGCCGCCTTGTTCTTGAGATCCTTGCCCAGCTTCTTGAGCTGATCGGTCGCGTCTTTTTTGTGCGCCGTCTTCGGATACCGCTTCAATAGCTCGGTAAAATAGACCTTGGCGTCGCCACAATACTTGAGCGCATAAAACGCCAGGCCATTCTTGAACATCGCGTCGGGGACGATGTCCGCCTTCGAGAAATTGTCGATGACCTTGGTGTAGGCGCCAATGGCGTTGGCCCAGCGCTTCTCGCCGTAATACGCCTCGCCGATGCTGAACTGTGCCTTGGCGGCGCGCGCATCTTGCGGATAGCGGTTCACGAACGCCTCGAACAACCGGCGCGCATCGAGCCACTGCTGCGCTTGGAGACGCTTGTCAGCCTCGGCATACACGCCGTCGGCGCTATCCGGCACCGGCGGCGCCTTGGCCGAGGTGACCGTGTTGCTGAGCTGCTCGAGCTTGGTGTCGGCCCCGGCGCGGAAATCCTGGAACTGCTTGGTCGTCGCGTCTTCCTGGCGCTGTAGCTCGTCGAGCCGGGCCACGACCTGCGACATGTCCAGCGTCAGCTTGTCGACCTTGCCGCCCACGTCGGCCGAATTTCGCGTCGCCACACGGGCCGCGTCGTCGACGATCACGCGATAACGCTTGAGCTGGACGTCCATTTCCTCGGCGAGCTGTGCCGCTTTTTGCTCGTTCTTCATCGCTGCGTTGCGCACATCGCGGATTTCGGAGCGCAGCTTTTCGCCGTCCTCCAGCGTCAAGCAGCCGGCGTTCAATGCCGCGAACAAGACCCCACCCCAGATACCGATCTTTTTCACCATTGCATGTCCACCCGACGGTCTTTGACATAACCGCCGTCGTCTGTGCCGGTGGCGTCCATCTCGCCCTTGGGAACCGGGCGTAGCCGCACCGGGTCGATCCCGAGGCGGGTGAGATGGACCTTCACCGACTGTGCGCGCTGATCGGACAGCGCCAAGTTGTACTCTTCGGTGCCGCGTGAGTCGGTGTGCCCGACGAGATTCACCGGCTGAAGGCCCGCTTTCTTGAGGCAGTCGACATTGCGCTCGATGGCCTGGTTGGCCTCTTGCGACAGCTGCGACTCGTTGAAGTCGAAATAGATCGGCTCGAGCTTGCACGGCCCGGTGTTGCCCGCGTTCTCGCTGCCGTCGTTGCCGTCGTTCGACGCGCGCGCGCAGCGGCCCTGGTTGCACTTGCCGCCTTCGCCGCACTGTCCGTCGGAGACGCAGGCCTTGCAGACGCCTTTCAAGCATGACTGGCCGGGAGGACACTCGGTGTCTTCGGCGCATTTTTTGGCCGCAGCCGCCTCGCAACGACCGGCCTTGCACGTCTGGCCCGGCTCACAATCTCCGTCGCTGCGGCATTGCTGGCACTGGTTGTTGACGCAGTATTCATTGGCGCGGCAATTCTTGTCGTTGTCGCATTTCGGATAACTCGGCGGGCAGCCGGTCAAACAGCCGAGACCCAGCAGCAGCCCGACTGCGAGAGCCAGATTCAGGAAACGCGACATGGCTCGCACGCTAAACTCACGATCTCGCACTGTCAACAGACGGCAAGGCCCACACATTCCCTCGGGCTGGAAGCTTGAAAGCGGGGATCGCTTCTGCTACGAACCTGCGACTGATGAAGCTTTCGATCGATACCGCGCTCGCCAAGCGCATCGCAGCTCTGGCCGGTCCGGTGATCCTGGCAATGGTCTCGCAGACGCTCATCAACCAGGTGGATCACGCGCTCATCGGGCGCTTGCCCAAGGTCGATTCCATTCCCGGTCAGGCCGCCCTGTTTCCGTCGCTGGTTCTCATGTGGCTGGTGGGCGGGTCCTTGTCGGCGATCTCGGTCGGCACCCAGGCGCTCACCGCGCGCCGCACCGGCGAAGAAGCCGACCACCGCGCTGGCTCGGTCATGCTCAATTCGGTGTCGGTCGCCATCCTCCTGTCGTCGGTGCTGGGGGCACTCTTCTGGTACTTGACCCCGCATCTATTCCCCTACCTCTCCAAAGACGCCGACGTGATTCGCCTCGGCGTGCCCTACACCCGCTGGCGCATGGTGGGCGTATTGCCGATGGTGGGCGCCATCGCCTACAAGAGCTGGTTCGACGGTCTCGGCCATACCCGGGTGCACATGGGTGCGGCCATCACCATGAATATCCTCAACTTCATCTTGAATATTGCTCTCGTGTTCGGCAAGTGGGGCTTTCCGGCCATGGGCGTCGAGGGCTCGGCCATCGCGTCGATGATCTCGTCGTATCTCGGCTTCTTCATCATGATCGCCTGGAGCTTGCGCACCGAGTACCGGGCCCGGTTCCAGAACTACAAATTCACCAACCTGTCCGGCGGCCAGATGTGGGAGATCTTCAAGCTCTCGTATCCGTCGGCCATCGCCACCATGTGCGTCATGACCGGTTTTGGTCTGTTCCAGCTCATCGTCGGCCGACTCGACACCGCCGCCGGCCACGGGCCGATCTTCGCCGCAGCGACGTGGAACGTCATCATCGTGCTCATGTTGTTCTTCACCGCCTTCATGGCCTACGGCTCGGCCACGGCCACGCTCGTCGGTCAGTCGCTCGGCGCCAAGCGCACCGATCTGGCGGAGAGCTACGGCTGGGAAGCGGTCAAGATCGGCGTGTACTTCACCATCGTCATTGGCGCGCTCATCGCCATCTTCCCCGGCGTCATCTTGCACGTGCTCTCCAAAGACGACGCAGTCATTGCCGCGGCGACCCCCGTTCTACGCGTGTGCGGCGGGCTCCTCCCCTTCGTGCTCTCTGGGCTGGTCCTGACGCAGGCACTGTTTGGCGCTGGCAACACCACCTTCGTCATGGCCGTCGAGTTCGGGCTGCACTTCTTCTGCCTCGTGCCGCTGGCGTGGTTCTGCGGCGTCACCATGGGCTGGGGCATGATGGGCGTGTGGATGGGCGCCTTCGTCTACATCTTGTTGCTGGCGACGATCATGGGCTGGAAATTTGCCGAAGGTCGCTGGAAAGAGATCCAGATCTGAGAAACGCGGGCCCGGCGGGGGTCCGTTGCCGGCAATGGAAGCGATCGCGGGGCATCCACACGCCTGAACGATTTGGTCGCTTTTGATTGATCGCCTGCACGCTTTCTGGCAGCGTGACGGGGCGTGACCGTACGTCAGAAGTCCCCAGCACCACGTGGTCCATTCTTGACCAGCGCTGAGGCCGCGGCCTTACTGGGGGTGAGCGCGTCCACGGTGAAGCGCTGGGTCGACGACGGTACGCTGCTGAGCGAGCGCACGCTGGGAGGCCATCGTCGCATTCGCCGCGAGGTGGTCGAGGCGCTGCTCCAACACGGCGAGCCAGCGGGGCCCGACGACGACCTCTTGGCCCTGTTGCTGTCGGCTGAGCCAAGCCGCGACCTCGAGGCGCGCCTCATTGGCCTCCGCGCGGCGCAGCGATCGGTGGGTGCTTTTGCCGACGCGCTCACGCCAGCGTTGCACGAAATGGGCGCCCGCTGGGCCCGCGGCGAGTTGGCCATTGCCGACGAGCACATCGCCTCCGAGAGGCTGGCACGCGCGCTGGCTCGTCTAGCCGAATGGGCGCCGGTGCCGCGCGGCGCGCCAGTGGCCCTCCTGGCCACCGCTGCCGAGGAGGACCACACGCTCGGCCTCTCGCTGGCCGAGCTGTGTCTGCGCGAGAACGGCTGGGATGCGCGCTGGGTCGGACGTCGCACGCCCACCGAGGCGCTGGTCGACCTCATCCAGCGTGCGCGCCCTCCAGCCGGCTTGGTGGTGATGTCAGCCTCGGTCGTCTCGAGCGACGCCGGAAGCTTGTTGCACCAGGCGCAGCGCGTCGCTGCCGCCTGTCATGCGAACGGCGCGGCATTGGTGCTGGGCGGAGACGGTGCCTGGCCCGAGCAACTGCGTCACGCCCGGCGGATCCGCTCGCTGCGGGAGCTCGAAGCGGTGGCGCGCAAGGCTTTTCCCCAATAGGCCGCTGGTCGAAATGAACGAATTTCGATTGACGAACCGTTCATTTCGACCCAGGATGGACGAATGAAGCGCGGTCTGATGTTGCTGGTGCTACTCGGTGCCGGTTGCGCCCCTGTCCCCACCGCACACCTCGGCGAGCTGACCCAGCCGCTCGACGTGGTCATCATCCCCGGCTGCCCCAACGAGCCCGACGGTCACGCCTCGCCTTGCCAACTGGAGCGTGCGCGCTACGCGGCATTGTTGTGGCAGCGTGGCATGGTCAAGCGCTTCATCACCTCGGGCAACGCGGTGCACACGCCGTGGGTCGAGGCCGACACCATGGCCGAGCTCATGGCCGCGCTCGGCGTGCCGGCCGACCGCATTCTGTTGGAACGCAATGCCTTACACACCGACGAGAACATGTACTACTCGGTCCGCATCGCGCGCCGGATCGGTGCCCGCACGATCGGGGTGAGCTCCCAGCCGGGCCACGCCCAGGCCGGCTGCGCCTTCCTCACCGCCTGGGGGCAACCCTGCATCGCGCTGCCCATCGACCGCTCCCGAGCGCGTACGCTATCCGCGTTCGACTACGCGCGGCTGGCCGGCCTGCCCTTCCCGCGCGATCTTCACTTCGTAGAGCTCGCCGAGCGCGAGCAGCGCGCCGCCGCAGAGGAGCACCGCCGCCGCCGGCCGCCGTCGTTCCTGGTCTACGCCACAGCGACGGTGATGGGCCTCAACGGCGAGGTCTGGATCCCAGTCGGCCAGCCGCCGCCAGCCGTCGCGATCTCCCTTGCCGACGTGCAGCGCCATCTCGAAAGGACGCCATGAAACTCCTCGCATCCTGTCTCATCGTGCTCAGCGGCTGCGCCCACTTCACGCCCGATGCACGCCACGGTTTCGTCGCTGCGACCTCGGCGGGCCACGCCTACCAAGTCTACCGCCCCAAGACCTGGACCGCTACGACCCGCTGGCCGGTGATCATCTACCTCCACGGCGGCGGCGAGCGCGGCAGCGACGGCATCCAGCCCACCCAGGTGGGCCTCGGCCCCGCGGTGTGGCGCTCCAACGGCGACTTTCCCTTTGTGGTCGCCTTCCCTCAAACCGACCGGCCCTGGGCCATGCCTGCCGTCGAGTCCGAGCTCCTGACCCTCATCGACGAAGTCGTCCGCGATCACGCCGGCGACCCTGACCGCATCTATCTGACCGGTAACTCCATGGGCGGCTTCGGAACCTGGATCATCGGCGCTCGCCACCCCGAACGCTTCGCCGCCCTGGTCCCCATTTGCGGCGGAGTCCGTCCCCCACGGGGCGTCAAGGTTCCCGCAGACTCCTTTTCGCGCCAGCCCGACCCCGAAGCCGCCGTTGCCCTCCGGCTCGGTAGACTCCCGGTCTGGGCCTTTCACGGCGGCAGCGACTGGATCTCACCGACAGAGAGCAGCCGCCGGTTGGTCGCTGCGCTACGCCAGTCTGGCGGCAATGTTCGCTACACCGAATACCCCCACGTCGGCCACAACTCTTGGGACCGCGCTTACGCCGAGCCCGACCTCTACCGGTGGTTGCTCGAGCAACGTCGCCCAACACCCGCGCTCGCCACCCAAAGAAGCAGCCCATGACCGTCGACCGCTTGTTCGAGATCGAAGTCTTCTTCGACGGTGCCTGCCGCCTTTGCGCGCGCGAAATCAGCATGCTGCGCCGGTTGGACCGCAACCAACGCATCCGCTTCACCGACATTGCCGCACCTGGCTTCGACACGGCCGGCGTCGGTGTCTCTTGGCCCGAGCTCATGCGCCATATCTACGGCCGCCTACCTGACGGCACGCTCGTCGAAGGCGTGGAGGTCTTCCGCCGCCTCTATTCCGCCGTCGGCTACAGACGCTTGGTCGCCCTCACCCGCCTACCCGTCATCGCGCCACTCCTCGACCTTGGGTACGGCCTCTTCGCCAAGAACCGTTTGCGGCTCACTGGCCGCTGCACCGACGAAACCTGCGCGATCCATCAACCCGTCGCGCCAGCCTCGGCAGCTCAGTCCTGATCGGGCCGGCTCTTCACTGGGCTTTATCCCTACCCAGACATCATTTCAATCTTCTTTGAGCTACCTCCTCGACCGTTTCCAGGGTGATGCGCCCGAGGACCCCGGTGCGAAACTCCTGGAGGAGGATCGAGGCTGCCTTGTTCAGATCGGGCGAACCGCCCTTACCGACGAACGAACGGCGCTCGGCGATCCTTTCAAGCAGTGAGAAGCCATCGGTGCCCGGCGGAATCGCGCCGAACCGCGCAATGATCCGAGCAGGATAGCGCTTCAACAGATAATGGCCGAGCTCGACGGCGACGCTGCTGTCATCGTAGGCGTTGCGGCCGATGCTGTGAGTCGCCGCGAGCTTGAGCGCCACATCCTGGGACATGCCGGGCCACAGTAAGCCAGGGGTGTCGACCAGCCAGATGTTGGGCGCGATCTGGTGCCGCATCTGCATCTTGGTAATGGCCGGTTCATCGCCGACGTTGGCGACATGCCGGTTGAGAAGCGTGTTCATGATCGTCGATTTTCCGACATTGGGGATGCCGAGGATCATCAACCGCAATGGTTTTGTCCCGGTTCGACTGGGCGCCAGGCTGACGCACTCAGCCACCACGCGGTTCACTTCGTTCCGACGCTTCGCCGACAGCGCGATGGCGCGCACCAAGGGACGCGCGTTGTAGTAGAGCAGCCACGCCTTGGTCCATTCCGGATCGGCAAGGTCGGAGATGTTGAGCAGCTTGAGCGCCGGTCTCTGGTTTTCGCTTCGCAGTCGCTCGAGGTCGGGGTTGCAGCTGGAGTACGGCACGCGTGCGTCGAGAACTTCGATGACCACGTCGGTCTTGCGCATCTCCTCTTGGACGTCCTTGCGCGCGGTGACCATGTGACCGGGAAACCACGCAATGGACATAGCTGACCCGTATCACATAGCACCGGCGCCTGCGCCAAGACGTTGGAATCCAGCCCACCTACGCATTTTCGAAACGCGAGTGTTGGGGCATCAGGCTTGGTATCGCCGTATACTGAGTCATGGCGCATCGGCTCCTTATCGTCGACGACGAGCCCAATATTTTGTCTACTTTGCGGCGGGCGCTCGAGCTCGAGGGCTATGTCGTCGAGGTCGCTGGTGGCGGGCGGGTGGCGCTGGAGAAGCTCAAGGCGTCGCCGTTCGATGCGGTGTTGCTCGACGTGGCCATGGCCGATCTCGATGGGTTGTCGACGCTGAAGGCGTTGCGACAGACCCAGCCGGACTTGCCGGTCATGATGATGTCTGGGCATGCCACGTTGGCCACCGCCGTCGAGGCGACCCGGCTTGGCGCGTGCGACTTTCTCGAAAAGCCGCTCAGCACCGACAAGGTGCTCATCACGCTGCAGAACGCGCTCAAGTTGGCGCGCTTCGAGGCTGCGGCCCACGCACAGCGCGCCAAAGAACGCGCCGAGATCGACGAATGGATGATCGGCGGCGGCGCGCGCATGCGTCGGGTCATCGAGACGATCAAGAAGGCCGCGCCCACCAACGCCCGTGTCCTCATCACCGGCGAGCGGGGCACCGGCAAAGAGCTCGTCGCCCGCGCCGTTCACGAGCTTGGTCGGCGCAAAGATGGCCCGTTCGTGAAGCTGAATTGTGCGGCGATCCCGGCCGAGCTCATCGAATCGGAGCTGTTCGGCCACGAAAAAGGCGCGTTCACCGGCGCCACCCGCGAGCGCCGCGGCAAGCTCGAGCAAGCCGACGGCGGCACCATTTTCCTGGACGAGATCGGCGACATGGCTACCTCAGCGCAGGCCAAGGTCTTGCGCGCGCTCCAGGAAAACGAGATCGAGCGCGTGGGCGGCAATGCGACGATCAAAGTCGACGTGCGTGTCGTCGCGGCGACCAACAAAGACCTGCGCCTCGAGATCGAAAAGGGCCGTTTTCGCGCTGATCTGTACGACCGACTCAACGTCGTCCCCGTCGAGGTTCCGCCACTACGCGACCGCAAGGAAGACCTGCCGGCCCTGGTCGCTTATTTTCTGCCCCAGCTCGCGGCGCCGGGTGAAAAGCCGCGTATCGCAGAAGCGGCGCTGTCGCTGCTCATGCAACACGACTGGCCCGGCAATGTCCGCGAGCTCCGCAACACCGTCGAGCGCATGCTGATTTTCGCCCCCGGCGGCAACATCACCGAGGCCGAGGTGGCCGAGGTCTTGCCGCAAGTCCGCTCGCAGCGTGGCGGCGAACGGTTTCAGCGCGGCGTCGCACTGAAAGATCTCGTCGCTGCCGCCGAGCGCGACCTGGTCCTCGCCGCGCTCACCGCCAACCAGTGGCATGTCGCCAACACCGCGCGCGAGCTACATCTCGAGCGCAGCCACCTCTACAAGAAGATGAAGGCGCTCGGCATCCAAGGTAAACCCGGCGACGACGGGGACGACGAGGTCGTCGAGTAGCGGGCACGATTCGGGCGGTGGTGGTTGTGGTGCTTCCTTTTACAGGGAGACGGAAGCGGGAGGCGGGGAGATCGGAGGGAGACAGATCGGAATGAATTTCCGATCTGGTTCGCTGCTGGATTGCGGGCTCAGCGACGGCAGGCTTGGAGCGCTGAGCGCAGTGCCGTTTGCACCCCGGGATCGGTTTCGACGGCTATTCGCGCGGCGAGGGCGTTCGCCGTCGTGTCGGAGTGAATGGCCTCTAGCGCTGCCGCCGTCGACTGACGTACATCTGGCGCTGGGTGAGACAGGAACGGCAACAGCGACGACAACACCGCGGTACCGTAGGGCGCCAACGCCCCAATGGCCGCCGCGAGCTCGAGAACCTCGGCGCCGTGATCGGCGGCTTTGTGCGCCTTGATTCGCGCCAACAGATAGTCACGCACCGTCGAGGAGGGCACATGACGGAGCGCACCCAAGGCCCGCTGGCGCCTGAGCGAATTCACCGTCGGATCTTCGATGTAGCCGATGAGGGCCGTGTCCGTCCCGGCCCCAAGTGACTTCACGTGATCGGCGTTCACCACTTGTTCGAAACCGGCGAGCACGCGATCGAGGTCGCGACGCGTCGGCATGGCCAGCGCGTTACCAGCGACGAGAAGCATGACCAAGATCGCGCGCATCAGAACCTCACCTTGGGATCACTGCGAAGCACGGCGCCTTGCTGCACCGACAGTTTGTCGCCAGAATTCTCTTCCCAGAACATCAGATTGGTCATGTCGGTCGGCGTGGTGTCGGTCAGCGGATCGCGCTGCCCAGCCGACTCTCCGTTGTGAAACAGGCCCAGCGTGTGACCGAGCTCATGCGCGGTCGTCTCGCCGAACACCGTCTGATTGAACGAGCACAGCGTCTGGATCGACACCACCGCGCCGGAGTGCGGCGTGCCCAAGATGGGCGACGCCGGGATGCCGCCAGCGATGCCGAGCACGCCGGAGTTGTTGCCGTTCAGATCCGTGATGCTGCGAAGGAGGACCACGTCCATGCCCATCGTGGTCGGCTGTCCGTCGGTGGCGGTCTGTAGGACCTGGGCCAGATCTTCCGGCTGCGTGCCCGAGGTGCCGATGTTGGTGTGGATGGTGTTGGCGGCGCCGTTGGCGGCGTGCCAGGTGACTTCGCTGATGGTGATGCCGACCGCAGCAAAGATGCTGGTGATCTTGTCCACCGCCTGGCTGAGGCGGCCGGGCGCGTTGCCGACGGTGAAGGCCATGCCGGAGCAGTTGGTGCTGAGGTCGGTGAGGTAAAAATTGAGGCTCACGGTGCCGGTGGTGATGGGCGTGCTCGAGATCTTCAAGAACGTCCGGATGGAGCCGGTGGTACCGAGCGTCGAGGTGCCGACCGTAGGCCAATACGCGCCGTCGGTGAGGACGATGCGGGGAGAATTGGGCACCAGCATGGTCGAGCTGCCCTCGGTGGGCACGTAGCGGATGTCGAGCAGGAAGTAGGCGGCGTTGCTGCCGGGCTGGGTGTAGATGATCTTGTTGGTCGGGTCGCGCAGCTGGGTGATGCCGACGGTGTTGGTCAGATCGTAGCCGGGCACCGAGGTGAAGAACGACATCGATTGTACCGTCGGTGGCACCGGCACTTTGGCGGTCGAGGCAACGTCAAAGGAAACGAGCGCCCGCTGCGGGATGCAGCCAGTAAACGTCTCCACCGAGCCATCGTCGAGCGGCACCGGCATCTTCACGCACTGCTGCGCCGAGGCATGGCAGTCCTGCGTCGTCGCACACGCCTCGACGCACAGGCCGACCATGCAGGCGCCGCGATCGCAGTCGCCGTCGCGCGTACACGGGAACGAAGGGCCCCCGCTGGCCCGCCGCGCCGCACAGGCCAGCACCAGCGTGTCTGTCGGCGCGATCTCTCCGTCGGGCCCGATGCGATGCGGCACACAGGTCTGCGTATCGGCGCACACCGCGTCGCGGTCGCAGCTCTTGGCGCACACCCCCACCAGGCACAGCCGCGTGGAGCAATCCTCGTCGGTCTTACATGTCGCGCCCTCTGGCGCGCCGTCATACGGCACGCAGGCAAAGGTCGCGTCACATTGCATGCCTTTGGGACACGGATTGGCCGCGCTGCAGTTGGGAAAACATACGTTCTCGAGGCACTGCGCACCGTCACGACAGAGGCTGCGATCGGTACAAGTGGTCAGGCAATAGCTGCGATTGCCGTCGGTGGTGGGTACGAGGCCACAGGTCGTCCCAGCGACACACGACTTGTCGGAGCAGTCCGTGGTGCAAGAGCCGCCGGCAAACTCGGCGATGCAAAAATTGGGAGCGGCGCAGTCCGAGGTCTGCATGCAAGCGCTGCCGACGGGCGCACCGGCGGGCGCACACCCGACAAGGACACACATGGATACAGCGAGAAAGCGCACGTGTCTCACGGCTCGAGTCTAGCAGCCGGCGCGCGCCCGAGGTCTGGTATCATGCCGCGCATGCAACGCGTCTTGGCGCCCATCTGCTCCGTGTCGTTGGTCCTCCTTGGCCTGTCAGCCTCGGCTGAAGAGCCCGCTCCGCCAGGCGGCATCAGCGACGACAGTCGCCGTCCTGCCAGTGGCTTCGAGAGCCATCCGCCGGGCGAAATCGACGACGGCCCCAAGGGCAAATTCGACTACATGCACAAATACGGGCTCGGGGCCCGCGTGCGCTATCTGTTCGTGACCGAGCTGATGTTCGCGCCCTATCTGGCGTCGGCCAAGGGCATGAACGGCGCCTCGTTCGGCATCGAGTTCGAGTACCGAAAACCCAACTACGACGTGGTCACGTCGTTCGACGCCAGCTTCTTCACCTTCGATAGCGGCAACTGGCTCGGCGCCGGCAAAGACGCGGCCGTCGACAGCAAATACACCCAGTTCCGCGGTCTCAACTTCTTCTCGCTCGACGTCAGCATCATCGGCCACCGCTGGCTGACGCCGTGGATGGAGCTACGTGGCGGCGCTGGCCTCGGCCTCGGCGTGGTCACCGGCGACGTCCTCGTCACCGCCAACGGCACCCAGTGCACGCTGGCCAACGTCCACGACACCACCCAGTGCTACCCGAAAGGCGTCGGCCCCATCACCAGCGACGCGCAGGCCGAGCCGGCGCTCAAGAAGACCGAGAGCGCCAGCAACCCGCCCAACCTCAACACCGACCCCCACCGCAAACAGGCCGACAAGCTGTCGCCGGTGTGGCCGGTGCTCAACATCCTCATCGGCATGCGCTTCAAGGTGCATCGCCATGTGCTCGTCGGCTGGGAGCTCGGCTTTCGCAACTCGATGTTCGTCGGCCTGCAGGCCAACTACCTCTTCTAGCGGATGGGCGTCCGCGCCCGGATACGTAGCACGTCCCCGTCGAGAACTAGGTCCGCATCGAGCTTTTGCACCTTGCCGAACAGCTTGGTCAAGGTCTCGGTGTCTTTCTGTCCCAGCTTCAAGATCGGCAGCATCTTGATCATCTGCGGCCCACTCGCATAAAAGCTCGCCACCGGCAGCGTGCCGCCCTTGATACCACCGCCGACCTGCGTCGCCGTGCGCAGCGTCCACGCCAGCGTGTCCTTGGAGTCGACCAACAGCGCCTGCATCGGACCTGACGGCAACGTCTCCAGGCCCAGCACCACCGCCTCGGCCCCGTCCCCGAGTGCAAACGTCGTCGGTGTGCGCTTGCCGATCGGCGTCGGCGTGCCCTGCGCGCCCATCAGCGCCAGCACCGAGTCGGCCATCGTGCGCAGCTGCGGATCGAGGGTGGCCGCGGCGAAATAGCGAACGGTTTCGGGATTGTTGGGGTTCACGTCGCGCACGCCGACGACGAGATTGCGCATCTTGGCGGCGGCATCGACGGCATTGGCCACGAGCGGCGGTGAGCCCTTCTTGGTGCTGTCGAGCAGCGCCGCCAGCGCCTGCGGCCAGCTGCGGATGATCAGCGTGGGGATTGCAACCGACGGGCACTTGTTGACCGCCGCGTCCAGCGCCGACGACGAGAGATAGACACCCTGGCGCTGCACACCCGACAACGCGCCGATGCCCACGTCGTAGTCGACCAGCATCAACGTCGCCTGCTTGGACAACAGATCTACATCCACGCCCAGATCGTCGACGGGCGAAAAATGCAGTCCAGGCACGGCCTTGCTCTGTGTGCCCCAGGCTGCCTCGAGACGCAGATCGTTCGGCGTCACCTGCATGGCCACCGCCGCGTCGTCGAAGGTGACCGTACCGCCCGTCCAGGTCTTCTGACACGCCGCGCTCACCGGCACCACCGGCTTCTGCGAATCCCCCAGCACCCGGGCCATGAGCTGTACCGCGCCGGCCAGCGACACGAGCTTCTTGCCGTCGACATACGCCGCCAGCGCAGCCTCGGGGCCAAGCAACTTGCGGGCGCCCTTGCCGAGCGCCACTGGCGTCTTCGGCTGCAGCGCGAATTTTTTGACGACCTCAGACGCCGCCCAGGGTTTGACACCGTCGACGCTCACGATATCGAGCACCAGGTTTTGGCCGGACATGCGCGCCACCACCGTGGACTTGCCAGCGACAGTGCTGTACCCAATGACGCCCGCCTTGCCAAGCTCGGAGTCGACCGGCGGCGCCGTGACCGGAAGCTGACCCGTCAGCGCCAGCCCACCCAAGAACAGCCCAAACACCGCCTTGTCACGCATCGGCGCCACCAGGCGATGGTGCAGTGCCTTCGGGCCGACCGGCTCCAGCACCGCCGCCGCCATCTGCGCATTGGCATCAATTCCCGTCGGTGAAATGACCGCAGGATCGAGCACGTCGATGCCGCCGAGCTGCGCGCGCAGAGCCTTCACCTCGGCCATGTCGCCCACGCCCATTCGCTTCAACGCGCTCAGCACCGACGCTGGCCGCAAGACGCCATAGGCCGGCGCCCCTTCACCAAGCAGCAGAAAGGCCTCGCCTTCGGCGCGCGCCGGAGCTGCGCCGAAACACACCGTCGCCAACACCGGCAGCAACCACACCTTGCCCATCACGTCTCCTTCGCGCGCTCTTTGAGCTCGCGCTTCAAAATCTTGCCGGTAGGATTTCTGGGTAATTCGTCGACAAAGAACCATCTCTTGGGCCGCTTGAAGTCGGCCAGATCGCGCCTCACATGCTCGCCGAGCTCGGCTGCCGTCGCTGACTGCCCCGGACGTAGCACGATGAACGCCGCCAGCGACTCTCCCCATTCGGGATCGGGCACGCCGACGACCGCGGCTTCCTGCACCGCCGGATGGCGATGCAGTTGTTCCTCGATCTCCCACGGATAGATGTTCACCCCGCCGGAGATGACCATGTCGGTCTTGCGATCGGCCAGGTAGTAGTAGCCGTCCTCGTCGCGCCGGGCCAGATCTCCGACGGAGATGAAGCCGTCCTTGCTGGCGGCGCGGGTGGCTTCGGCGTTGCCGTGATAGCCGTCCATCATCATGTCGTTGCGCACGTAGAGCTCGCCGACCTGCCCCACCGGCACCTCGTGGCCCTCGCCATCGAGCAGGGCAATCTCGTTGCCACCGACGGCACGCCCGATCGTCCCCGGCCGCGCAGTGTGCTCACCAGGCCGCGCCAGGGTCACGAGACCCGTCTCGGTCGCGCCGTAAAAATTGTACAGCACCGGCCCGAACAGCTCCTCGGTGCGGCGCGCCGTCTCCGTCGGCAGAGGCGCTGCGCCACTCATGATCCAGCGCAGCGAAGAATAGTCGAAGCGACGCTGGATCTCCGGCGCCACCGACGTGAGCCGCTGCAACATGGTCGGCACCGCCATCAGCGACGTGATGCGCTCCCGCTCGATGGTCCGCAAGACTTCTTCTGGTTCGAAGCGAGGCAAGATCACGACGCACCCACCGACGCCCATCACCATCGCCACCATCGCCGGTGCCGCCGAGTGATAGAGCGGGCACAGCACCAGGTGACGCTCATCCCGCTTGAGCGGAAACGACGAAATGAAATGAACGATGGGCTCGTAGCCCATCTTGCCAAAATCGCGCGACGCGCCCTTTTGCCGCCCGGTCGTGCCCGAGGTGTAGACCATGACACCGCTCTTGCCGCTGCCCGGCACCACCGCCGGAGCCGACGCGTCAGCAGCCGCCAACCGTGTCTCATAGGAGTCGAACCCAGGCACATCACCGACGGACAAACAGCGCTCGCGGGTCAGCTTGACATCCGGCTTTCCCGCCACCAGCGCCAGCATCTCCTCCACCACCGGCGCCAGATCAGCCGCGAAGATCAGTGCCTTACACCCCGAATTCTCGACGAGATAGGCCACTTCGGACGGCTTCAACCGATAGCCAATCTGCACGGCCACCCCGCCCACCGACGGCAGCGCTGCGTTGAGCTCGAGATACTGATGGCCGTTGTGCATGAAGGCGCCAATGCGATCACCGGGCGTCATACCGAGGCTCACCAGCACATGCGACAGGCGATGCATGCGGGCCTCGAGCTCGCCATAGTCGAAGCGCGCACCGTCACAAACCACCGCCGGCCGCCGCGGATCCACCACGGCGTGCATATGGATCACCGCCAGCGCGCCCCGTCGCCCACGCGCCCAGTCGCGGGCCAGCACCACCACCTTCCACGGTGTCATGCCGTGGCCGATGCCGCTCCCATAAAACACCTCGACGCCACGCCGCACCATATCGGCCCGTCGCCGCAACCACTGTCCAATGTTCACGGAGTCACCATGAGGAACTTAAGGGTCGATCGTCTTGAGGGTGCCGCCGAGCAGCGTGATGTAGCGCTTGGCCTCGTTGCGTGGCGACGCGTCGGGCGGCGCCAGCTCGAGATAGCGCTGGTAGGCCTTGATCGCCGCCGGCCCTTCTTTCAGCTCACGATGGGCGTCACCGACGAGCATGTAGGCCTCGGGCGCCCAGGGCGTCTTGTCGCCGCCGATCTTGAGCGCTTTTTCGAGCACCGGCAGTGAGTCTTTGCGCTTGCCGCCGTCGACGAGCGCGCGGGCCAGCTTGAACAGGGCCTCGGCATTTTCCGGCGCGGCCTTGATGGCGTCTTCGTAGGCGCGGCGCGCTTTGTCGCGCTGGTTGAGATCGGTGTAGCTGTCGCCGAGGAGGACCAGCGCCTGACCACGCAGCCGCGGATTTTTGGCCAGCGTGTTGAGCTCGGCCACTGCGTCACGCGTCGCGCCCATGCGCACCAAGATACGCGCCCGACCGAGTGTGGCTTCCCCCTCGGTGGTGCCACGCCGCGCCTGGTTGTACTCCAGCACCGCCTGATCGAGCCGGTTGAGGTGCTCGAGAATGCTGCCGATCAACAGATGGGCCTCGGGCAGATCGGCCAGTGCCGCCGCCCGCCGCGCCTCGACGAGCGCGTCGCTGTACTGCGCGCCCGCCTGCAAGACCTTGGCAATGACCACCCGCGCATGCGACGACCGCTCGTCTTCTTTGAGCACCGCGTCGGCCAGCGCCCGCGCCTCGGTCACCTTGCCAAGCTCGAGCGCCACGTCGGCCGCAGCCAGACGCAGGTTGGCCGGCGGCACCCCAGCGGCGAGCGCCTTCGAATAGAGCTCCCAGGCTTCGACCTTTTTGCCACGACGACTGAGGACCCGCGCCTGATGCTCGGCGAGTCCGGCCGTGTCGGGCGCCGCAGCGGCAATCTCGGCGTAGACCTTGCCGGCCTCTTCGTCCTTGCCCTGCGCATCGAGCGCCTCACCGAGGCCAAAGCGCGCCACCGTCGAGGCATCCTTGGCCAGCGCTGCGCGAAACATGGACTCGGCGGAGGCAAAATTGCCGAGCCGTTGATAGGCCTGCCCGAGCTCGACGAGCATCTTGGCGTCGCCGAGCGCTTTTTGCTCGGCTTGCTTCAGCGTGGCCGCCGCGTCGTCAGCCTTGCCGAGATCGGCTTGCGTCTTGGCCAGCGCGAGATAGGCCGGAAACAGCGTCCCGTCGGCAGCGACGGCGTCTTTGAACAAGCCCACCGCTTTGTCCGGCTGGTTGGTGGCGGCCAACACCCGCCCGCGCACGAACAAGGTCTCGGCATCTTTGGCTTGAGCCAGCGGCTCGATGACCTTCTGCGCCTCGGCCGGCGAGCCGGTGTCGAGAAGCGCGCGCGCCAGCAGCGTGCGGATGCGATCATTTTTCGCGTCGGTGGCAATCAGCTTCTGCAACGCTGCCAGCGCCTCCTTGCAGCGACCCGCTTCGCACTGCAGGCGTGCCAACAGAAACCGTGGCGCGCGCGCGTCGGGATCGAGACCCAACGAGCGCTTGAGCCGATCTTCGGCCTCGTCGAAGCGACCGGCCTTCAGCGCCAGCTGTCCGAGCGTGGCCCAGCCGTCGGCCAGCTCCTTGGGCGCCACCTTGGACGACTGGCTCTGCACCAGATCGTCGAGCTTCTTCTGCGCGGCTGCATCGCCGTCACCGACGCGAACCAGGCCCACCTGCGCGCCGAAATGCTGCGGGCTACGCGCCAGTGCACGCGCATACAGGTCCGCGGCCTTCTTGAGATCGCCGGCGCGCTCACTGCCGCGACCAGCCCCCATGAGGGCCTGCACCCGCGTAGGCTCTTGGGCGATGGCCTTCAAATACGCGGCCTGCGCCTCGGCCAGATTTCCCGCCTGATCTTCGAGTGCGCCGAGCAACGTCAGCGACGCGGCGTCGTTGGGCGAAGCGCCGAGCAGCGCCTTCAGCTTGGTCCGGGCATCGGCGGGCTTGTTCTGCACCAAGAAGCGCAGCACCAAGACGCGTTGGGTCTCTGGCAGCGCGACCGTCTTGGTGTCAGCCTCGAGTCGATCGACGACGGGCTGAGCAGCCTTGACCTCGGCGGCGAGTCCCATGCGGGCCAGCGTCAGGCGCGCCGTGGCCTCGAGCGCAGCGGCCTCCAGCAGGGCCGGCTCCGCCTCGCCCAGCAGACGCAGATCGACCGCCGCCTTGCGATACGACGACAACGTGTCGTCGCCCAGTAGCTTGCGGGCCGAGACCAACCGCGCCTGCGATTCGGCACCTCGACCACCCCAGAGCTTGCTGCCGAAAAAGCCGGTGCTGGTGAAGATCCCCAGGCCCACACCGACGAGCGCGACCACGCCGACCAGCGCGCCGGCCGCAATCACTGGCAGGCGCCAGACTGGCCGCGACGGCGGCTCGACGGGCAGCACCAGCGGATCGGCCACGTCGGGAAGCGCCGCGGCGGTCCCTTTGGCCTTGGCTTTGGCCTTGGGCGCAACGTCCATCGTTTCCGGCGGTGCGACCTCACTGTCCTTGGGCGCGACCACGTCGATCTCGACGGGCGCGGCCGGCAGTGGCGTCATCAGATCGGCGCGCGGCGCGGGTAGCTCGATACGCTCCGGCCTGACCTCGGCCTGTGGAAGCGGCATGGGCAGCTCGGCCTTCGGCGCCACCACATCGAGCTCGAGATCCACCTCTGCCGACGGCATGCGTGGCGCCAGCAGCAGGTCTTCTTCGTCGGGAGCATCGAGCGCAGCGGTGGTCTCGTTGCGCAGACCGGGCAACGCGACGCTGTCGTCGATGAGCGCAGGTGTTCTTGGCGGCGACGGAAACGGCTGCGTCGGCGGCGACGGGCGGGCCACAGGCTTGACCGGCACTGGTGGCACCTTGGGGATGGCGACCCCCGACATGCCGCGCGGAGCCGGAAGCTCCGCCTGGGCGCGCGGGGCCGGTAGCTCCGGCGTATCGACGCGCGGCCCACGAGGCGCTGGCAGCTCCACCAAGTCTTCTTCGAGCACAGCCGGCCGCGGTGCTGGCTTTGGCGGCGGTTTGGCCACTTTGGGCGCCGGCAGCTCGGCTTCGCCGACCGCGACTACAGGGCGCGTCGTCCGTGGCCCCGGCAGCTCAGGCTCGTCGGCGTCAGCGGGGAGGTCGAAGCGGGAGTCGTCGTTGGCCTCGGTGCGCGCGCTCGGCAAGATCGGCACTTGTCCGCTCGACCGGGGTTTTCGCGCCACAGGTGCCAGCAGATCGGCCTCGTCCTCGTCGGCCAGACTGCCCATCTGAAACGCAGGCGTGCTCGGCTTTGCCGGCGGCCGGGGCGGACTGGGCATCACGGGAATGGACGGCTTGGAGGTGCTCTTCGGCGCCATCGCCTTCGGCGCCGGCAGATCGACCTCATCCTCGTCGGGGAGGTCAATCAGCCGGGGCCCAGCTGGCGCCGCAGAGGCCCGCTGTACCACGAACTCGTGCAAGCACGCCGGACACTTCATGTGAAGCCCAGACGCCGGAACACGTCCCTCGTCCACGTCGTACTGGGCAGCGCAGCTCTCGCAGATGATCTTCATAAGTAGCGGCTGGAGATCATATCACCACATCGGTGCGAGCCCAATCGGGGGCCACTCGGTACTTGACAAGGCTGGTCGTTCTAGCATAACTGCTCCTCCTCGCCTCCGCTGAACCACAGATGTATGCAACAAGTAGGAGGAGTGGCCGAGTGGACGAAGGCGGCGGTCTTGAAAACCGTAGCGCGAAAGCGCCGGGGGTTCGAATCCCTCCTCCTCCGCTGGGAAGCTCGGCAATGACAAACGAATAGACGCTCATGCGCACTGGGGAGATGGCCGAGTGGCTGAAGGCGCTCGCTTGCTAAGCGAGTATAGGGCCAAAAGCTCTATCGAGGGTTCGAATCCCTCTCTCTCCGCTGTTAGATGTTGTATGTAACGTCCGCTTTTGCAGTAACGACACGAGCAGCCGTAGCTCAGCTGGATAGAGCATCGGTCTACGGAACCGAGGGTCAGAGGTTCGAATCCTCTCGGCTGCGCCCTCCGCAACACGCCCCATACGCAAGTCATGCAAACCGACCAAGACCAAGCCTGGATGCACGAGGCGCTCACCGAGGCCAGCCAAGCTGGTGCCTTAGGTGAAGTTCCGGTCGGTGCAGTCATCGTCGCTGATGGCCGCATCATTGGACGTGGTGGCAACCGACGCGAGTCGGCCAAAGATCCAACTGCCCACGCCGAGGTTCTCGCCATTCGTCAGGCAGCTGAGGCTGTCGGCGGTTGGCGTCTCGTCGACACCACGCTCTACGTGACCCAAGAGCCCTGCCCGATGTGTGCGGGCGCCATCGTCAACGCCCGCATCGCACGCGTGGTTTTTGGCTGTCCCAATCCCAAAGCCGGCGCCGTTCGATCCCTCTACAACTTGCTGGAAGACCCCCGGCTCAATCATCGCTGCGAGGTCGTGTCAGGCGTCGAAGCCGAAGCCTGCAGCAAGCTCTTGACCCAATTCTTCGAGCAGCTACGTAGGCCCAAGTAACGAACACATTCCAGGGAGAGGTGGCAGAGCCTGGTCGATTGCGCCTGATTCGAAATCAGGTATACCTGCAAGGGTATCGGGGGTTCGAATCCCTCCCTCTCCGCTATTGTAGCCCGGAACCCTGAGAGGGTTCCGGACCTCCGACGCTCCGCGTGGGCACAGCCCACGCTCCGCTACAGAGCTTCTGCAACTGCACGCTCTGCAAACGCAGCAAATACGAATGCCGTAACCCGGACTGCAGCGATCGAGCGGCTTTCTAGCGGCTTCCGATCTGGCAGCGTCCGTTCCCAGATCGCGCGAGCAACGCGCGGCAGGGGGGAGGCTCATGCGGGCTTTGCCCGTATGAGGGGGGACGGGAACGTCCCCCTGTTCATGGAGAGGTGGCCGAGTGGCCGAAGGCGCACGACTGGAAATCGTGTATACCGCAAGGTATCGAGGGTTCGAATCCCTCTCTCTCCGCTAGTACAAACCTTAGCCAGGTTTGACCAGTTTATGGCTCCAGGCGACGCAAAGCAGACGAACCCCGCCAGGCCCGGAAGGGAGCAACGGTAGTCAGCGGCGCGGGTGTCTGGAGCCACCTTTTAAGTCAGGAACCCTGAGAGGGTTCCTGGCCTCCGACGCTCCGCGCGGGCACAGCCCGACGCTGCGCTACGGAGTCCGGACCGACGGTCTGCGGCAGACTCTCGGGAGTCTGCTGCGGATCGATCTGCTGGGACAATCAGCCCACAATCCTGCTACAACCCAACCTGCGCATGAGCTATCTCGTTTTAGCCCGTAAGTATCGTCCCCAGACGTTCGAAGAGATCGTTGGGCAGGAGCATGTGACCCGGACTTTGGCGAATGCCATTGGTAAGGGGCGCTTGCACCATGCTTTCCTTTTCACGGGGGCGCGTGGGGTGGGCAAGACGACCGCGGCGCGTATTTTGGCCAAGGCGCTGTCTTGTATCAATGCGCCGACAGCGACGCCTTGTAACGTCTGTGATGCCTGCCGGGAGATTACCTCCGGCGCCAGCGTCGACGTGCAGGAGATCGACGCTGCGTCGAACAACGGCGTCGACAACATCCGCGAGCTGCGCGAGAGCATCCGCTATGCCCCGGTGCGCGGCAAAAAGAAGGTCTACATCCTCGACGAAGTCCACATGCTGTCGTCGGGTGCGTGGAATGCGCTCTTGAAGACCCTCGAAGAGCCGCCGCCACACGCCATCTTCATCTTCGCCACGACCGACCCGCACAAGCTGCCAGCCACGATCTTGTCGCGCGTTCAGCGCTACGATTTCAAGCTGGTGCCGGTGCGTCGCATCGTCGAGCACGTCACCCAGATCCTCGACTTGGAGCAGCTCACCTACGAGCCGGCCGCGCTCACCCTCGTCGCCCGTGAGTCGGGTGGCTCGGTGCGCGACGCACTGTCGCTGCTCGATCAAGTGATCGCCTCCGTCGGCAGCCAATCCGACGAAACCAAGCTCACCGAGACGTTGGTCGCCGAGATCCTCGGCGTCGCCGACCGCGCTCTTCTCTCCAAGCTCGGCGCCGCCATCCTTGCGCATGATCCCGACGCGGCTCTCCGCGTCGTCGACGCCGCCTTCGTGCGCGGCTCGGACATGCCACAGCTGGCGCAGGCGTTGCTTGGCCATCTGCGCGATCTCCTGGTCGCCCAGACGGTCAAAGACGCCGGCAGCCTCATCGAAGGCTCGCAGGCCGAGGTCGACGCGCTGCAGGCGCAGGCGCAGGAGGCGCCAACCGGGCTGCTCGAGCATCTGTTCACCCGTTTTGCCGTCCGCGTCGACGAGATCTCGAAGTCGCCGCTGCCACGCTACGTGCTCGAGGTCGCGCTCGTCGAGCTGACCCATCTGCAGCCGCTCGAGGCTGTCACCCCGCTCATCCGCAAGCTGGAAGCGCTAGAAGCACGGCTCGGCTCGCCGTCGTCGACGCCGCCGGCGGCGCCGTCGACAGGTGGTCGTTCGACGACGCCGCGTGCGCCGTCCGGTCAGCGTGCAGCAGAGGCCGCGCCTGCGCCGGTTGCAGTCGCGCCCGTCGCTGTGGCGCTGGCAGCGGTGCCACTGGTGGAGGCCGCCACAGCACCCGTGGCTGCGCCCGTCACGCCCACCGCCGCCCCCGTCCACTTCACCGATCTCGTCGAAGCCATCTTGCAGCGCGACCCGATGCTATCGTCGCTGGCGCAAGCACGCCTCTTGACCTGGGACGAAAAAGTCTTCTCGGTCGGCTTCGACAAATCGTTCCCTGCCGAGGCCCTCCGCGACCGCATCACCTCCCTGCGCGCCACGCTCAAAGCCGTCCTCGGCCACGAGCTCACCGTCGAGATCGTCGTCGGTCCCGCCCCGTCGACCGGCGCCCCCATGCCGGGCACCGAGACCCTCATCGAGGTCGAGCAACGCAAGGTCGACGACGACCGCGATCTACGTCGCAAGGAAGCCCTCAACCACCCCATGCGCAAGCTGCTCGACGAGAAATTTGGCGGACAGTGGGCCGATCCGGTGCTCGACGCCGACAAGCTCAAGCTCGCCTGAAGCACACTGCTGTCACAGCTGTCACAGGAGCCCCCATGGACATTCAAGCAATGATGGCGCAGGCGCAGGACCTTCAGAAAAAGATGCTCGAGGCCCAAGAGGCCGCGCGCGCCAAGACGGTCGAGGCCACCGTCGGTGGCGGCATGGTCACCGTGGTCATGACGGGCGGGCTCGAGGTTCGCTCCCTCAAGATCGACCCGACCGTGGTCAACCCCGACGAGCGCGGCATGCTGGAAGACCTCATCGCCGCTGCCGTCAACCAGGCCGTCCAGAAGGCGCAGCAGCTCATGACCGACACCGTCCAAGAGGCGATGGGCCCGCTGGCGGCACTCGCCCAAGGTGGCGGCATGCCAGGCCTGTTCTAACTTGCCGATCGCAAGACTCATCGCCGAGCTCGGCAAGCTGCCCGGCATCGGCGAAAAAACCGCCACCCGCCTCGCCTTCCATGTGCTGCGCTCGCCGGCCTCGTACGCCCGCGATCTGGCCGCCGCGCTCATCGAAGTGAAGGAAAAGATCCAGCTCTGCGCGCAATGCATGAACCTCACCGAGAGCTCGCCCTGTCGCCTTTGCGCCGACACGCGACGCGATCCGAGCATGATCTGCGTCGTGGCTCATCCGCCGGACCTCCTCGCCATCGAGCGCACCGGCGGCTTTCGCGGCCGCTATCACGTCCTCCACGGCGTCTTGTCGCCGCTCGATGGCGTCGGGCCCGACGATCTCCACATCCAGGAGCTGGTCGACCGGCTGACCCTCTTGGGCGAAGAAGCCGCTCAGACCGAGGTCATCCTCGCCACCAGCCCAAATGTGGAGGGCGAGGCCACCGCGCTCTATCTGAGCAAGATCTTCCGCCCGTTTGGGGTCAAGGTCACCCGCATCGCATCCGGGCTTGCCGTCGGTGGCGAGCTCGAATATGCCGACGGCGTGACCATCGCCAAGGCCCTCTCGGCCCGTAGGCCCATGTAGGCCCCATTCCGTATCTCTGCTGTCGTTTCTTGTAAATTCCTAAACAATTTGATAACTAATGTCGGCTGCACCAGCGGTCTCTGCCGCCGGGAACACCCTAGACCCTAGACCTGGGACCGAAGGAGTCGGGCCGACAATGGGCAACACCCAAGTCGTGATGTTCGAGGAAGAGCACCAGCAGATCCAGGCGGTGTGCGATCGGCTGCACCGCGACTCCAACTCGATCGCGATCCTCGTGATCAACAAGGACGGTCAAGAGATCTCGCGCAGCGGCAACACCGAGAACCTCGACGTGACCTCGTTGTCGTCGCTGTTCGCCGGCAATGTCGCGGCCACCGGTGGCATTGCCAAGCTGCTCGCCGAGAAAGAGTTTTCGGGTCAGTTCCACGAAGGCGAGAAGACCAACATCCACCTGTCGTTGGTCGCGCAACGCGCGATCTTGGTGGTGCTGTTCGACACGCGCTCGTCGCTGGGGCTGGTGCGCTTGCGGGTCAAGAAGGCCGCCGAGGAGCTGGCGCGCGTCTTCGAATCGCTGGTGAAGAAGATGGAACAGGGCGGCGGGCAGGCGATGCTGGGTGAGATCTCCGATGACGACATCGACAACTTGTTCAATGACTAAGGCCCGAGTCGGAGCTGAGGTCTGTCGATGAGCTTCATCAACTACAGCACCCGCGAGATCAACTGCAAGATCGTCTTCTACGGGCCTGGCCTGTGCGGCAAGACGACCAACCTACAGTACATCTACGCCAAGACGAATCCCGAGGCGAAGGGCAAGATGATCTCGCTCGCCACCGAGACCGAGCGCACCTTGTTCTTCGACTTTTTGCCGCTCAGCCTCGGTGAAATCCGCGGCTTCAAGACGCGCTTCCATCTCTACACCGTGCCTGGCCAGGTCTTCTACGACGCCAGCCGCAAGCTCATCCTGAAGGGTGTCGACGGCGTGGTCTTCGTCGCTGACTCACAGATGGAGCGCATGGAAGCCAACATCGAGTCGCTCGACAACCTGCGCGTCAACTTGCAGGACCAGGGCTACAACCTCGACAAGATTCCGTACGTCGTGCAGTTCAACAAGCGCGACCTGCCCAACAGTGCGCCGATCGAGGAGCTGCGAAGCATCCTCAATCCCACCAACGCTCCCGAGTACGAAGCGGTGGCCACCACCGGCGTGGGCGTGTTCGACACGCTCAAAGCCGTGGCCAAGCTGGTGCTGACCGAGCTCAAGCGAGGCGGATAACGTGACCGATCACAACACCCCGCGTCTACGCGCCGATCTTCGTGCCACTGCGGTCGAAGAAGCCGGCATCAAGTATTTCGACGTCAGCGACCCGCGCTCTGGCGGCAAGCTGCGCCTCTACGACTTCGAATGGCTCATCGCCGAGCGCATGGACGGCAGCCGTCCGTTTGCCGACGTGGCCTCGTGGGCGACGGATCGGCTCGGCCTGCATTCGTCCGCGTCCGATCTGTCGGAGTACGCCAAGAAGCTCGACGATCTGGGCTTCTTCGAGGCGGAGGCCGAGGCTGCGCATCCGGTGTGGGTGCCGTTGCACGAGCGCGTCGAGGATCCCAACGATCCCGACCTGACCCCGCTGCCCAAGCCCTCGCCCGCCGAGGCCATGCACGCCAGCAACGGGTTCGAGATCGACACCAACGTTTCCGACACCATCGCTTCGGCGGCACCGCGTCACACGCCCGCCGAGGACGTGGAAGTCTCTGCCGACGACGACATGGTCGTCGACTCGGCCCCGGCCCAGCCCGCCGCGCCGCAGACCTTCTACACGTCGCCGATGGCCGACAGCACGGGTCCGGTGCCGATCATGCCGGTGCGCCCTGCGCCCAAGCCCAAGTCGTCGGGCGGTGCTGGCTCCATTTTGGCGCTGCTCATCGTCCTCGCCGCCATTGCCGGCGTGGTCGTCTATTTGCAGTATTTCCGTCAGCAGCCGGCCAAGGTGGCTGTGGCGCTGGCATCGCCGCGCGAGGTCGTCAGGTTCTACGACGGCGCCGGCACCGTCAAGAAGGGCGAGGCGCAGGCCTTGTCGTTCGGCGAGTCGGGCAAAGTCGTCGACGTGGTGGCCAAGGGCACCGAAGCCAAGGCCGGCATGCCGCTGGCGTCGCTCGAGGCATATGGGCCCATCGAGAAGCAGCTGGTCGACGTCAAAGACCGTCTCGCCTTTTACGAGAAGCAGCTCGCCGCCGCCAAGGAAAAGGGCAGCGACTCGGGCACCAAGTCGGCGCAGGGTAAGGTCGACGAGAAGAGCAAGCTGATGCAGCAGCTCGAGGCCCGCGCCGCCAAGGTGCGTCTCGTGGCGCCGACCTCGGGTCAGGTCGCCGAGGTGCTGGTCACTGCTGGCGGCGAGGCCAAGGCTGGCGAGGCTGCGGTCAAGATCGGCGACGGCCGCATGACCGTCGAGTTCAAGCTGGCCGACGGCCCCAAGCTCGGCGAAGCCGTCACGCTGCGCGCAGCGACGGGCGGCAGCACGCTGGCCGGCAAGGTCACCAGCACGCCAGAGGGCATGGTCGTCGTCGAGCTTCCCGAAGACGCCGGCACTCTCAAGGCTGGCGACTCGCTCCAGCTCGTCAAGCAGAAGCAGTCCAATCTGATTCCGCTTCCGGCCGCCGCGCTGCAGAAGCGCGACAATGCCGACGTGGTGTTCGTGCTCTCCGACGGCGCCGCCCGCCTCCGCAAAGTCACCGTCGTCGACCGCACGCCCACCGAAGTCTACATCGGCTCGGGCCTCGCCACCGGCGACTCCGTCATCACCAGCGGCGCCGAAGCACTACAAGACGGCCAAAAAGCCTCCACCAACTGAGCCCTTCCGCTGAAAGCCAAAAGTCGCCGCCAGATCCTCGACGGCGACTTTTGACGTTTGACGGCTCTACGCTGGCTTGCGGGACTTCAGGAACTCGCTGAAGACCTTGGCTTCCTCATTGAGGAGGTCCTGCGCGTTCGAGTAGATGATGCGCTCGGCAAGCAACGCCAGCGGCTTCAACAAGAACGGCAGATTGGTGACCTTGAGGTCCCCCGAGATCGTCCGCTCGGTCTTGCCGTTGACGTCCCGAAAGGTAAACGTCCCCGACGACTCGAGGTGCTTTTTGACCTTGGGGTGCTCGGCAAGGTTGCGGAAGCTGAGCCGCTTGGCAGCTCGGTCCAGCGACGACTCCTGGATGAAGGCCAGCGCCTCTGGCGGCACTTCCTTGGTGCCGACGTGCTTGATCATCGGCACTGGAACACAGCGCAGCCGCCAGTCGAGCCGCCCTGGCGCCTCTTTGCGGTCCACCGGCGTGATGTCACTCATCAGCTTCATGTGCTCTTTCATGAAGCTGGGGAACGCCGGATCGGTCATCCCCTCGATGACGGTCTCGGTCGTGGCTTCGAACGTATGCTTGATCTCGAAATGCATGTCGGTCTCCTGGGACGCGGAATACTAGACGACTTTGTACTTTTTGACCTTGAGGACCGGCGTTCCGAAGCCGATGCCCATGGCGCCGCCGTCCACAGCCCCGTCGACTTCTACCCGCGCGCCGGCGTTGCGTAGATCGGCCCCGCCGCCGTCGAGAACGTAGACATCGCCTTCGTCGGTCTCGAGCTGCCACAGGCCGCCTTCGAGATCGCTCTTGACCACCTTGCCCTTGTACTTCGCCATCAGTTTTTCCTTTTCGTCCTACTTCGTTGGGAGATCTGCCGCCATCAAGATGCGCCGAAAACCAAAGAACACCGGCGAGCCTGGATAGCATTCCTTCATACGCTGGAGTAGCCGGTCTTCCAGCTCAGTGTACAGCGATGTCGGCAAACGCTCACGGTAAGGCACGAGCGCCGTTCCACGCTGCCAGCCTACGACATCCGCTGCCGTCGCCAACACATGCGGATAGACCTTTTCGAGCACGGTAGGCGCCGCGCCTGCTTCGAACAACAGCGACGCGTAGTCGTCGATCTCCAGCACCGGGACCTCACGCCGCCAACCACCCAGCGCCGACACGAAAGGCTCTTCCGCGGCCAGCTTGCGGAGCTCGACCTGCGACGGATGACGGTGATTGGACGGCATCTGCGCCACCAGCTGACCACCCGGCTTGAGGCGCGCCAACAGCCTCGGCAAGAGGCGCCGATGGTCCTCGACCCAGTGCAGCGCGGCGTGTGAAAAAATGAGGTCGTAGCGCTCGCCTGCGTCGGCAAACCCTTCGATCGTTCCAAGTGCGAAGTGCAGGCCCTCTCGCGACGGCAAGCTCGCCGCCTCGGCCAGCATCTCGTCCGAGCTATCGAGGCCGAGCACGCGTGCGTCGCCGAGCGCGTCATACAACTGCGCCGTCAGCTTGCCCGTCCCGCAGCCCAGATCCACCACGTCCAGATGGGGCCGCCGTCGCACCAGCCCCAGACAATCGAGAAACGGCCGCTCGCGCTCAGCGACGAAGCGCTCATAAACCGACGGATCCCAGGGCACTAGTAGTCGACCCCATCGTCGAGCGGCACCGGGTCCACTGCCGTCGCTGGCATCCAGTCTTCGTGCGCATACAGCCACTGATAGTGGGCGTAGATGTCGACGACTTTCTTCATGTACTCGCGCGTCTGCGTGTACGAGCACAGCTCGATCATCTCGTCGAGCGGCCGGGCCCCGTCACGCTTGAGCCAGCGCATCATCGCCCGCGGCCCGGAGTTGAAGCTGCCGGCACCAATGGGGATCTGCCCTTTGAACTTCTTCAAGAGATGCCCGATATACCAGGCGCCAAAGGCGATATTGCCTTCTGGATCGTAGAGCACGTCGTCGGTGTACTCGCGGCCGATCTTGGCCGCCACCCGCCGGCTCGTCGGTGGGATCATCTGCAACAGACCAATGGCGTCGGCGTAGGACACATCGTGCGGGTTGTAGGCCGACTCCTTTTGCATGATGGTGTAGAGATAATAAGGCGGATTGTCGCCGCTGGCGGCGTACTTCTCGACGAGCGCGCGGTAGGCGAGCGGATACACCTCTTCCCACCAGCGACGGGCGGCGGGATCGGCATTGGGATCGAGCCGGAGCGCACCTTGCGCCCAGGCCTCGGCCAACCGGTGCACGCGGTAGAAATTCTCGCCGCGACGATAGCGATCGAAGACCAGCGGCAGCGCCTTCTGCGCCCCCAGCCGCTTGACCAGCTCTCCCTCGGCACGGGCCAGCTCGGCGCCAGCCTCGACGGCGAGGCCCGCGGCCAACAGCTCGTCGACGCGCAAGATCACCGGGTCTTTGGCCAGCTTCTCGTCGACCATGCCCAGCGACGTGAAATTGGCCTTGGTAGGCGACATGGGCGGTGGCAGCTCCGCGCCCACGTCGCGCATGCGCGCCCGGGCCATGGTGGCGTAAAAGCCGAGCGGCCACTCGGCCGGGAGCCGCTTCCAGACCGCTACTGCCTCGTCGGTGCGACCGAGCTTTTGCAGCGCCCGTCCTGACCAGTAGAGGCCCTTGCCGCCGACGAGCGCGCCGCGCAGCGCGCCGAGCTTCTGGAAATCGGCGAGCGCGCCGGCGGTGTCGCCGGAGAGCCAGCGTGACAGGCCCAGATACCAGCGGGCATCATCACCAAACGCCGAGCCGCCAAAACGCTTGAGCGTCTCCTCGAGCGCCGGAATGGCCGTGGCAAACTTGGCCCGGTTGAAGTCGAGCCAACCTACCAAGAACGACGCTTCCGCCGCAAACCGACTGCCGGGAAATTTCTTGAGGAGCAGCTGATAATTCACGATGGCGTCGTCGTCGTGATCGGATCGCGACCAGGCCCGGGCGCCGTGAAACAGCGCTTCCGCCCGACGATCATCTCCGGGCAAACGCTGCCAGACGCCGAGCAATTTCTGCGCGGCCACGTCGTAGTCCCGCCGCATCTTGAACTTGGTGGTGCCGTACCAGTAGTCGATCTCGTCGCGCAGCGACCCATTGTCGACGGTCGACAGCGCCGACAGCTCCTCCAGCGCCGCGGGCCACAGCCGATTGGCGGTGAGCGTCTTGGCCCGACTCAGGTGCTCAGCGACGGTGATTGGCGGCGCTTTCAGCTCGACCAGTTGCTCGAGCGCACGCGCCGCCAGCGGGTGATGGGGCTTCTCGACGTACACCCGGCGAAAGAACTGCTGGGCGGCCGAGGTGACCTTTTTGGCTCGGTGCGCCTCGCCGATGCGAAACAGCGCCACGGCCGGATCGACCGACGGATCACATTTGCCGCCATTGCAGCCACCCAGCATCGTCTCGTAAACACGCCGCGCGTTGTCGAGATTGCCAGCGGCATAGTCGCAATCGCCCAGGCGCCAGCGCGCCACCGTCTGAAATCGGTTGGCGAAAGCACCGAGGTCGGCAAAATGTTTGCGCGCTTTGAGCGGCTCCCCGTCGAGAAGCTCAGCCTGCGCCAGGAGATACAACGCGTAGTCGCGGTTCTGCAGCGTCTTGGGATCGATCTTGATGAGAACCGCGCGCGCAGCGGCATAGTCCCCGTCGACAAACGCGCGGTATCCCTGTCCCAGCAAAGCCACCGCGCTCACGCTCGGCGCCTGGGCGGCTTTGGTCTGGGTGATCTTCTTGGCCGCCTTGGCTGCGACTTTTTTGGGCGCGGCCCAGCCCGTCGACGACAAACACAAGAACCCAGTCACCCAGACCCACGAGGCGCGCACCGGCAGAGAGTAGCCGAAGTCCCCCCACTTCGTGATAGGACTCTGGCATGGCGTTCAACGGGGTCGACTACTTCGCAATCGACGAGCTCCTCACCGACGAAGAACGAATGGTGCGCGACACCTTCCGGCGCTTCGTCGACGAAGAGCTGATGCCCCACATCGGCCAGCACTTCCGCCACGGCACCTTTCCCAAAGATCTGCCACGCCGCCTCGGAGCGCTCGGCGCCCTCGGTGCGTCGCTCACCGGCTACGGCTGTGCCGGCCTCGGGCCAAATGCGTACGGCATCATCATGCAAGAGCTCGAGCGCTGCGACTCCGGGCTCCGCAGTTTCGCGTCGGTGCAGGGCTCCTTGGTCATGTATCCGATCCACGCCTACGGCTCCGACGCGCAAAAAGAGCGCTGGCTGCCGGCCATGGCGCGTGGCGAAGCGATCGGCTGTTTTGGCCTCACCGAGCCCGACTTCGGCTCCAACCCTGGCGGCATGCTGACCAACGCCAAGCGCGTTGGCGACCGCTGGGTGCTGAACGGCGAAAAACGCTGGATCACCTCGGGTGGCCTCGCCGACGTGGCCGTGGTCTGGGCCCGAGCACACGACGGCGACGGCGA
>Ga0123338_10000807_pt1 | contig 31162 bp, 34 predicted proteins | sample grotaG_FD_89793 | JGI IMG/M metagenome (GOLD analysis project Ga0123338, IMG submission 89793) | Glacier valley bacterial and archeal communities from Borup Fiord, Nunavut, Canada, to study Microbial Dark Matter (Phase II) -... | ecosystem: Environmental > Aquatic > Freshwater > Ice > Glacier ...
CTACAAGCACGAGAGCTGCGGCCAGTGCACGCCGTGTCGCGAGGGCGTGGGCTGGATGTGGCGCGTGATGGAACGGCTGCGCGCGGGCGACGCCGAATATCATGAGATCGATCTGCTCCAGGAAGTGACGACCGAGATCGAGGGCCACACAATCTGCGCTTTGGGCGACGCTGCGGCATGGCCGGTGCAGGGCCTGATCCGCCACTTCCGGCCGGAACTTGAGGGGCGGATTGCGGCGCGCAAGGCAGCGGATGCGGGCGCGGCGTTCAGGATGGCGGCGGAGTAGTGCGCCGCGCGGCGACCTGCTGCGCTGTGTTACTGATCGCCGCATCTCCGCTCGAACGCTTATTACCCGAAGGTGCGCGACGGGCGCTGGTCGCGCGATTTGGTTCGCTGGACCGGATTACGATGACCGAGCTCAAGACGGTTCCGCGCTCTAACAAGCCGAACGAATTGCTCGCTTGCGGGAGCTATGACGTTCAAGCCGACGTTCACGGTAGATACCGGCCAAGGTCCAGTGAGTTTGCCTATTTCCCATCAGACAACACGTTCTGGATCGAGGATTGGATGTTCGACGGCATCAAGCTCCATCTTGGGCCGACGCCGGAAGACTTCCGCCGCGATCCCGATGCGGCACTGGGTGAGAGCCGCATGATCGGTTACGGCGGGTCGCAAGCATTGGCGCTGTGCCGACGAGACGACGACCATCTCTGACGGAACGCTTATAGTGACAAGTGACGGTTAGTGGATCGGGAGCGTCGCGTTACTCCCACGGCAGCAACAGTTCCATATCCACCCCCAACGCCCGCGCCAGCGTTCTAAGCGTTGCCGCGCTTCCGACTCGCGCGCCGGTTTCGATCTGGGTGACATAGGCGCGGCTCACCCCCGCGCGCCCCGCCAGATCGGCAACGGTCATCGCGCGATGCTCACGAAAAGCGCGCACCGGGTTCGCGCCGTTCGAGAGGGCGAGAACGAGATCGCCGGGGAAGGTTTCCATTTCGCCCGCGCGGAATGCGGCCTCGATCCGGTCGGCGGCGGCGTTGTCGATTGCATCCTCGGCGTTGGACACCAACGCCTCGAACGCGGCGCGCGGCAGCACCGCCATCTCCTCGCCGCTTGGTGTCACAATGAACTGCACCGTCATGATAGCCTCCGATAAACTTCGCTTCGGTGCCCGAGTTGCTCGACCATCAGCACCACGCCGTCTTCAGTAAATATTACCCGGTAATTGCCCACACGAAGCCGGAGCCGCCCGTCGCCGACGAGGCGACCGACCGATCCCGCGTGCGCGACCGGATCGCTGGCATACTCCGCGACCTTGCGGACAATCCGATCGCGCCAGACCGGATCGATGCGTCTGAGGGCACGCAGCGCAGACGGCAGATAGCGGACCTCCATAGCGCGAGGTAGCATAATGCTACATGGGCGGCAAGCCGTTCGCCGGGGTTCGCCGCACAGCGGGAATCCTCCCCGGGTTTATGCCTAAAGGGCATCGGGCAGCCCACGTGACGAGCGCGCGCGCTCCGGCTATCGCGCGCGCAGGCTTGGTGACGGAGGATCCGATGCGGCGTATTCTGGCTTTGGCGACAATCGGCATCTTGGCGGCAAGCACCGCCCACGCCGCCGATCCCGCAGGCCCTGCCCGCGCGCGCGCGGCGCAGTGCGTGGTTTCGGCCGAGCGCGAGGCGACGCTGGGGCTGCTCGCAATCGTGCCCACCTCGGTCGACGATCGCGATGCGGGCGCGGACATCGTCCACCGCGCGCGCGGGTGCGATCGCAAATTGCTGCACGAGCCCAATAATGGCGACGTGCTCGTCGAAATGCGCGGACTGCTTGCGGAGCAACTGCTGGTGGGCAAGCCGTTCCCCGATCCGCTGCCCGGACGCGGCACGCGGCGCTTTGCAGCGATCGACCTGAACGAGATCGAGCGGCTGGGGGCCAACCGCGCAACGCTCGTGTTCTACGATACCGCCGCGTGCGCGATGGACCGCAACTGGGACGGCGCGCGAGCGCTGCTCGGCGCGCCGCATGGGTCCGATGCGGAACGGCACGCGCTCCGCGCGCTCGAACCCGATTTCGCCGCGTGCCTCAATGGCGTGCGCAGCATGGCGATCCCGCCGCTGTTCGCACGCGCGGCGATCGCCGAGGAAGTGTGGGCACGGCTGAACCCGACGGCGCTCAGGCGCGGCAACCGCAATCTGATCCAATAAGCGCGCGGACCCGGCGTCAGCGCGGCGGGGCGAACCATTGGAGGTCCGCCCACGTCACCCAACCCTGCGCGGCGTTCAGATAGATTGCCGCGAACAACAGCGTCGCCACCACGGTGGTCCACTTGGCTTTCCACAGTAGGCGCGGATCGAGCGGTGATCCCGCCATCTGCCCCGGGACCGGCGCGCGCCCCTCCTCCTCGGGGGTGCGCACGCGCAGCGGCAGCAGCGCGAACAGCGTGATGACCCACACGATCATATAGGTGGCGATCGCACGCCCGGGTGACATCGACCGTCTAGACCCGCACCACCGATACGTCGGTGACGGGCTTTTTCCCCGTCCAGTCGCGCGCGACGCGGCGCAGCGACTGGCGCACGCTGTCGATCAGCTTGCCCTCGTCCTGACGGCCGCCGTTGACCGCCTTGGTCGCGGCCTCGGCGCATTCGGTCATGAACGCGGCGCGGTCCTCCTCCACGGGCAACCCCTGGACGAGGATGCTGGGCTTAGCCGCGAGCCGCCCCTTGCTCATCACCAATGTGGCCGCAAGATAGCCGTTCTCGCCGATGCGGCGGCGTGCCTGCATCGTCGAGCCGTCGGCAGGCAGGATCACATCTCCGTCGAGCACCAGCTTGCCCACCTTCTCATGACCGATGATGCCGGGCTTGCCGGGGCCAAGGCGGATAACCGCGCCATCCACCGGCACGATCGCGGTGGGCACGCCCCATTCGCGCGCCAGCCGGGCGTGTTCCTCGGTATGGCGGCGCTCGCCATGGACGGGGATCGCGACCTTGGGCTTGATCCAGCCATACATGGCTTCGAGTTCGGGACGGCCCGGATGGCCGCTCACATGCACATGCGCCTGGCGATCGGTGATGATCTCGACACCGCGCGCGGCGAGGGCGTTCATGACGGCGCCAATGCCGATCTCGTTGCCGGGGATTTGCTTCGACGAATAGATGACAAGATCGCCGCGCTCGAGCTTGAGCGGGTGATCGCCTTGGGCCATGCGGCTAAGTGCGGCGCGCGGTTCGCCCTGCGCGCCTGTGGCGACGATCAGCAGCCGCGAGGGATCGACGTTCGCCGCCTGATCGAAGGTGAGGATCGGCGGCATGTCGCGCAGATAGCCGACCGCCTGCGCGACCTTGAGAATGCGATCGAGGCTTCGCCCGGCGACGCAGAGCTGCCGCCCGGTATCGCGCGCGACATCGCCCAGCGTGGCGAGGCGCGCGGCGTTCGACGCGAAAGTGGTGACGACCACCCTGCCCTTGCGGTTGACGATCGCCTGATCGAGCCCCTCGCGCACGCTCGATTCGCTGCCCGACGCCTCGTAGTTGAAGACATTGGTGCTGTCGCACACCATCGCCAGCACGCCCTCGTCCCCGATCTTCTCGAGCTGCGCGGCGGTGAAAGGCTTGCCGAGTAGCGGCGTATCGTCGAGCTTCCAGTCGCCGGTGTGGAACACGCGGCCGTATTTCGTCTCGATCAGCAGCGCATTCCCCTCGGGGATCGAGTGCGCGAGCGGCACATGGCGCAGCTTGAACGGCCCGAGGTCGAACGCGCCGCCATCGGGCTTGCGCGGATCGATGATGTGGAGCTTGACCTCTTTGGAGAGGCCCTCCTCCTCGAGCTTGTGGCGGATCAGGCCGGCGGTGAAGGGCGAGGCATAGATCGGCACACCCAGATCGGCGGCGAGATACGGGATCGCTCCGATGTGGTCCTCGTGGCCGTGCGTAATGACGATGCCGACGAGATCCTTCTTGCGATCCTCGATGAACGTCAGATCGGGGAGCACGAGATCGATGCCGGGCGTGGTCTCGTCGGCAAAGGTCATGCCGAGATCGACCATCAGCCATTTTCCGTCGCACCCGTAAAGGTTGACGTTCATTCCGATCTCGCCGGAGCCGCCCAAGGGCAGGAAGATCAGTTCATTTCCTGGTGTCATTATTGTCCATATTCAGTTGGTGGATGCGGATCAGCCCGCGGATCGTCAGGTCCGGTTCTACCCGGTGAATTTCTGAGGTGTGGCGCTCGAACAGCGCCGCGAGGCCCCCGGTGGCAATCACGGTCGTGGGGCCGCCGACTTCCGATGTAATGCGCCGCGCCAATCCTTCAATCAAGCCTATATAGCCCCAGAACACGCCCGAGCGCATTGCGTGCACCGTGGAACGGCCGATCACGCCCTCGTGCGGGCCGGGCGGCTCGACCGCGATGCGCGGCAGGCGCGCGGCGGCATTGAATAGCGCTTCCATGCTGAGCGCGATGCCGGGGCAGATGACGCCGCCCCTATAAGCGCCGTCTGCACCCACGACATCGAAGGTGGTCGCGGTGCCAAAATCGACGACGATGAGATCGCCGGGCACGAGCGCGTGGGCAGCGACTGCGTTGACCAGCCGGTCCGCGCCGACCTCGGCGGGGTTGGGGAGATCGATCCGGAGGCCGAGCGCGAGCCCCGTGGCGCCGACGATTTGCGGATCGACATGGAAGAAGGCGCGGCACAGCAAGGTAAGCTCGAACATCGCGGTGGGCACGACCGAGGCGATGATCGCGGCGGTTATGCGCGCGCGGTCCACGCCTTCGAGTGTGAGGAGCTGGTTGAGCCACACCACATATTCGTCCGCGGTGCGGCGCGGGTTGGTGTTGATCCGCCAGCGATGCAGGATCGCATCGCCCTCGCTGAGTGCGAAGACCAGATTGGTGTTGCCGACATCGATCGCGAGAAGCATCGGCAAAGCTATAGCCCGAAGACTTCGCCGGCGTGAATGTGCACGGTCTGGCCCTCGCGTTGCAGCAGCATCGCGCCATCCTCGGCCAGACCCGCGAAGGTGCCGGTGAGCACGCGTTCGCCCTGACGGACCGAGGTGCGCCAGCCAACCGGCGTGGCGCGCACCAGCCACGCGGTGCGGATGGGGGCGAAACCGTGCGTGCGCCAGCGGGTGCGCCAATCGACAAACGTGCGCGCGAGTTCGCCGAGCAGCACCGACGCGCCGGGTGGATCGGCGGTGGCGCTGGCGCTGGCGAGACAGGCGACGCGCTGGCCCGTGCCCACGGGTTCGCTCGCGATGTTAACGCCAAAGCCGATCACCACCGCATCAACGGTGGATTGCAGCAGGATGCCCGCCAGCTTGCCGCCGCCGAGCAGCACATCGTTGGGCCATTTGAGGCTGAGGCGCTGGCGGCCGGTCCAGGGGGCAACCGCATCGGCGAGCGCGAGTGCGGCGACGAAGGAGAGTTGCTGCGGCGGGCCCTCCCCGGGGTGCGCGCGCACGAGCGTGGAGGCGTAGAGATTACCGGGCGGGGATTCCCATGCGCGCCCGTGGCGGCCATGGCCGGCGGTCTGGATATCCGCGCGGACCCAGACGCCATCGGGGTGCGCGGCGGCGTTGGCGAGCAACCAATCGCTGGTAGAGCCGATTTGGGCGAACTCCAAGATCATCTGTTCAATCCCGTCATCCCGGGCTTGACCCGGGACCTGCCTTCCTCGGTTCGACCAAGCTGCACGGAGGCAGGTAGGTCCCGGCTCAAGGCCGGGATGACGATTGCAAATGTCAGAACAAAGATGCCGCCGCCGCGCGTGCGGCACCCACGATGGGCGTGATCGCGAGCATCCCGATGGGCGAGCAGAAAATCGCCGCGCCCGCCATCAGCGCGCCGTTGACCACCGACAGGCGCGGCGCGACTGCGGCGGCGGGCTCATCGAAATAGATCGTCTTGACAATGCGCAGATAATAATAGGCGCCGATCACCGAGGCGATCACGCCGAGCACCGCAAGCGGGAACAGCCCCGCGCCAACAGCTGCATCGAAGACGCCGAACTTGGGCCAGAAGCCGAGCAGCGGGGGAATGCCCGCCAGACTGAACATGAAGATCGCGAGCGCGGCTGCCAGCCCCGGGCGCGCCTTGCGCAGGCCCGCCAGATCGCTGATCTTTTCGAGCGGCTGGCCATCGAGATCGCGCAGATCGAGCACGCACAGGAACGCGCCGAGCGTCATCGCGATATAGACCGCCATGTAGAAGAGCACGCTCGCGATCCCCGCCTGCGTGCCGCACGCCAGCCCGATCAGCGCGAAGCCGACATTGTTGATCGACGAATAGGCGAGCAATCGCTTGATGTTCGATTGCCCGATTGCACCCACCGCGCCCAGAAACATCGACGCAACCGCCATGAACGCGATGATCTGCCGCCAGCTATCGGTCGCGCCGCCGAACGCAACGGTGGACGCGCGGACGAGAAGGCCCATGGCAGCCACCTTGGGCGCGGACGCGAAGAAGGCGGCGACCGGGGTGGGCGCGCCTTCGTACACATCGGGCGTCCACATGTGGAACGGCACCGCGGCGATCTTGAACGCGAGGCCCACCATCACGAGCACCAGCCCGATCAGCGGGCCGATGGCGAGCCCGTGCGCGAGCACCGTGTGGAGCGTGGCGAAGCTGGTGGAGCCCGCGAAGCCGTAGACGAGGCTGATGCCGTAAAGCAGGATCCCCGAGGAGAGCGAGCCGAGCACGAAATATTTGAGGCCCGCCTCCGAAGAGCGCGCCTCGTCCCGGTGGAACGCGGCCATCACATATTGCGCGAGCGCGGCGAGTTCGAGGCCGAGATAGAGCGTGATCAGGTTGCTGGCCGAGACCATGATGAACAGGCCGGTGACGCACAGCATCAGGATGACCGGATATTCGAACCGTGCGGTGCGCGAGCGTTTGAGATAGGGCAGCGCCAGCAATGCCGCGACCGCAGCGGCGGCGGCGATCAGGACTTTGAGGAAGGCGGAGAAATCGTCCGCCACCATCAGCCCCGAAAACGCTCGCCCCTGCGCGCCCGGCAGCAGCACCGCCGCGCCCGCAACCACGTAGAACGCCGCCGATACCCACGTCAGCGCGGTGTAGCTGCGATCCCCCCGGAACACGCCGATCATCAGCAGCAGCATCGCGCCGAGCGACAGCAATTCCTCGGGCAGGGCAAGATGGAGGCTGAGCGCGAGATCGCTCATTTGGGAACGGCCTTGGCTGCGGGGGCGAGGTGCGCGATGGCAGTCACGGGCGGGCGCGCCGCCGCGAGGCGCGCGAGGACGCGGCCCACCGGCGCGCGCACCGGATCGATGAAGATGTTGGGCGCGATCCCCATCCACAGCACCACGGCGGCGAGCGGCGCGAGGATGACATATTCGCGTGGGGACAGATCGAGCAGACCCTTCAGATCGGGCTTGTCGAGCACTCCGAAGATCACGCGACGATACAGATACAGCATGTAGGCCGCGCCGGTAATGAGGCCGGTGGTCATGATCAGCGCGAGCCAGGTGGAGGCGTGGAACGCGCCGTTCAGCGACAGGAACTCGGCGACGAAACCGCTGGTGCCGGGCAGCCCCACCGATCCAAGCGTGAACAGCAGGAAGAACAAAGCGTAGCGCGGCATGATGTTGGCCAGCCCGCCGTATCGATCGATCTCGCGCGTGTGCAGCCGATCGTAGACCACGCCGACGCATAGGAAGAGCGCGCCCGAGATCAGGCCGTGGCTGAGCATCATCACCATGCCGCCCTCGATCCCGTTGCGGTTCAACGCGAACAGCCCGGCGGTGACGAACGCCATGTGCGCCACACTCGAGTAGGCGATCAGCTTCTTCATATCGGTCTGCACCAGGGCCACCAGCGACGTATACACCACCGCGACCATCGAGAGCGCCCACACGAGCCACACCAGATCGACCGAGGCGTTGGGGAACATCGGCAGGCTGAAGCGCAGGAAGCCGTAGCCGCCGAGCTTGAGCAGCACGCCCGCGAGGATCACCGATCCCGCCGTAGGAGCCTCGACGTGCGCGTCGGGGAGCCAGGTGTGGACGGGCCACATCGGCATCTTGACCGCGAAGGAGGCGAAGAAGGCGAGGAACAGCCACGTCTGCGCTTGCGGGGTGAAATTGTGGACGAGCAGCGCGGGGATGGACGTGGTGCCGGCCTCGCGCGCCATGTAGAGCATGGCGACGAGCATCAGCACCGAGCCGAGCAGCGTGTAGAGGAAGAACTTGTAGCTCGCATAGATTCGCCGCGCACCGCCCCAGATGCCGATGATGAGGAACATCGGAATGAGGCCGCCCTCGAAGAACACATAGAACAGGAACAGGTCGGTCGCGGCGAACGTGCCGATCATCAGCGATTCCATGAACAGGAATGCCGCTATATATTCGGGGACACGGGTTCGAACACTTTCCCACGATGCCAGGATGCAGATCGGCATCAGGAACGTGGTAAGCGTGATCAGCATGAGGCTGATCCCGTCGATTCCCACCGCCCACGCGAAATAGGGGGCGAAGAGCGGCGCATATTCGACGAACTGGAAGCCGCCGTTCGCCGGATCGAAGCGCGCCCACAGGCCTATCGACAGTGCCAGCAGCACGACGGTGGTGCCGAGCCCCGCGAGCCGCGCGGTGCGGGCGCGCGCAGCCTCGTCCCCGGGCGCGAGCAGCAGCAGCACCGCCACCAGCGTGGGCGCAAGGATCATCGCAGACAGCATCAGATGCCCCGGAACATCAGCCAGGAGGCGGCCGCCGCGACACCAACCAGCATCACCAGCGCATAGGTGGCGAGATAGCCGGATTGGAACGCACGCGCCCCCACGCTCGCGCCGGTGACCAGCTTTGCCATACCGTCCGCGCCCGCCGCATCGATCGCCTGCTTGTCGCCGCGCCAGAACAGGCGACCGATGGCGAAGGCGGGCTTGAGGAAGACGGTGTCGTAAAGCTCGTCGAAATACCATTTGCGGACGAGGAACTGGTACAGCCCGCGCCACGTCTGCGCGAAGCTGGCGGGGATGTCCGGGTTCCAGACGTAGGAGTTGAGCGCGATCAGCAGGCCGAGTGCCCATGCACCCGTGGGGATCATCGAAACCCACGCGGGCACGGCCTCGATCGCGGCGTAGCGCGCGGGTGCAAAGACGATCGCGCCGTTCCAGAAGCGCGCGGCGCGTTCGGGATCGGTGAAGAGCGCGTGGCCGAGCCAGCCCGCAAACACCGCGCCCAGCGCCAGCAGCGCGAGCGGGATCAGCATCGATGGCGGGCTTTCATGGGGGTGATAGCCGCCAGTGCCGTCGGGAACGCCGTGCGTATCGACGGCGGCGTGCGCGCTGTCGGTCGTCCCCTCGGCGGCGGGCGCGTGCGCATCGGCCCCGTGATCGCCGTGGGCATGCGCGATATTCTCCGAACCCGCCCAGCGCGGCTTGCCCGCAAACGTCAGCAGGATCAGCCGCCACGAATAGAAGCTCGTCAGCAGCGCCGCGAGCGAACCGCAGACGAAGGCGACATACCCCGCCTCGGTCCCCCGCGCGAACGCCGCTTCGAGCGTCGCGTCCTTGGAGAAATAGCCCGCGAAGGGGATCACGCCGGTGATCGCGAGCGTGCCGATCAGCATCACCACGAAGGTAAACGGGATCGCTTTGCGCAAACCCCCGTAGAACTTCATGTCCTGCTCGTGGTGCATCGCGTGAATCACCGATCCCGCACCCAGAAACAGCAGCGCCTTGAAGAACGCGTGCGTGAACAAATGGAACATCGCCGCGCCATAGGCCGATACGCCCGCGGCGAAGAACATATAGCCGAGCTGGCTCATGGTTGAGTAGGCGATCACGCGCTTGATGTCGGTCTGCACTGTGCCCACCGTTGCCGCCATCAACGCGGTCGCCGCACCGACATAGGTGACGACGGTCAGCGCATAGGGGGCAGCCTCGAACAGGGGGGACATGCGGCACACGAGGAACACGCCTGCGGTGACCATCGTCGCCGCGTGGATCAGCGCGGACACGGGCGTGGGCCCCTCCATTGCGTCGGGCAGCCAAGTGTGCAGGCCGAGTTGCGCAGACTTTCCGCATGCGCCCAGGAACAGCAGCAGGCACACGCACGTGAGCGCATCCACGGGTGCGCCCAAGAACATAATCGTGGTGCCATGCATGGCGGCGGCTTGTGCAAGGATTGGCGTAATCTGCACCGTGCCGAACAACAAATACGCGCCGAAAATCCCGAGCGCAAAGCCGAAATCGCCCACGCGGTTGACGACGAACGCCTTGATCGCCGCCGCATTGGCGGAAGGCTTATAATACCAGAAGCCGATCAGCAGGTAGGACGCCAGCCCCACGCCTTCCCAGCCAAAGAAGAGCTGCACCAGATTATCGGCGGTGACCAGCGCAAGCATCGCGAAGGTGAACAGTGACAGATAGGCGAAGAAGCGCGGCTGATCGGGATCCTCAGCCATATAGCCCCAGCTATACAGATGCACGAGCGCAGCCACGCTCGTAACCACCACCAGCATCACCGCGGTGAGCGTATCGAAGCGGATGCTCCACGCGACGTTGAGATCGCCACTGGTGAACCAGTCCATCAGCTTGACGGTCTCGTGCACGGGCGCATCGACCTGGGCTGCGAACAGGATCCACGAAAGCAGCGCGCAGCCGATTACGGTGAGCGTGGTGACCGCCTTGGCGACCGTCGCGCCGAGCGCATCGCGGCCGAAGCCCGCGACGATGGCGGCCACCAGTGGCGCCAGAAGGACGATCGGCAGCACGCCCTCAGCCCTTCATCTGGTGGACATCGTCGACAGCGATCGTGCCGCGATTGCGAAAATAGAGCACGAGAATCGCCAGCCCGATCGCCGCCTCCGCCGCCGCCACGGTCAGCACGAACATGGCCAATACCTGCCCCGTAAGATCGTGCAGGAACGCCGAGAAGGCGACCAGATTGATGTTGACGCCGAGCAGGATCATCTCGATCGACATCAGGATGATGATCACGTTCTTGCGGTTGAGCATGATTCCGCTGACGCCGAGCACGAACAGGATCGCGCCCACCCACAGATAATGTTCGAGCCCGATGCTCACAGCACGACGCCTTCGCCACTGCGGACCTTAACTACGTCAATCGCATTGCGCGGGGTGCGCGCGCCCTGATCGCCCATATCCTGCCGCCGCACGTCGCCGCGCTGACGATGCGTGAGCACGATCGCGCCGATCAGCGCGGTGAGCAACACCAGCCCCGCGCCCGAGAAAACGAAGGCGTAATGCGTGTAGATGAGCGCGCCCAGCGCCTGCGTGTTGGTGGGCGCGGTGCCCAGGATCGGCCCGGCCCGCATCGCAGTGGTGCTGCCCGCAAAGGTCCACGCGCCGACCGACAGCAGAAACTCGACCGTCAGCACCGCGATCAGCACCAGCCCGAACGGCAGATATTTGGCCATGCCCGATCGCAAAGACGCGAAATCGATATCGAGCATCATCACGACGAACAGGAACAACACCGCGACTGCGCCGACATAGACGATGACCATGATCATCGCCAGGAACTCCGCCCCCAGCAGCAGGAACAGCCCCGCCGCGTTGAAGAACGCCAGGATCAGCCACAGCACGCTGTGCACCGGGTTGCGGGCAAGGATGACCGCCGCGCCCGAGCCGCACACGATAAATGCCAGCAGATAGAAGACGAAGGCGTGGACGTCCAATGCGGCCTCGGGCGGAGTGTCCGGCAGCGGGCCGGTTGCTGCGGCGCGGGATAGCCGGGGTGGCGGGGGGGTGCAAGCGGGTGGCGGCGTTGCGGGCGCGGGCGGGGTGAACCAGGTGGAGGGACCAAGGGAGAGACCCGATGGCGACAGTGAACATGCACGAAGCGAAAACACGGTTCTCGCAACTGGTCGCGGACGTGGAAGCCGGCGGAGAGGTCGTGATCGCCCGCGCGGGCACCCCGGTGGCGAGACTGGTGCGCGCAGACGCGGTGATCGCGCCCAGGCCGCGACGCCTCGGCGGCAGACTGGAAGGCATGGGGTTCGTCTGGAACGAGGAGGCGTGGACTGCGGAGGACCAGAAGCAACTCGAGGCGGACTTTTACGATGGACCGCTGTTCCCGTGCGAAACGTGAGATACCTGACCGATACGCAAATCGCGATCTGGTGGGAGGCGGATCAGCAGCGGCTTCCCGAACGCGCCAGAGCGGTGCTGGCCGATCCCGCGCACAACCTTGCGTTCAGCATTGTGGTCCTGTGGGAAACGGTCATCAAAGCCACGCGCGGGAGGCCCGACTTCCGGGTCGACGCCAAGGCGCTCCGGACGGCGCTGTGCGACGACGACATGACCGAACTCGGGATCACCGCCGATCATGTGCTGGCCGTTGGTGCGTTGCCACCCGTTCACCGCGATCCGTTCGACCGTCTGATGGTCGCGCAGGCGCGTTGCGACGGTCGCCGATTCCTCACCGCAGATCGCGCGCTGGCGGGGTATGGTGCGTGGGTGGAAATAGTGTGAGCGCCTACTCCGCCGCCTCCGCCATCCGCACCCCCAGGATTTCGACCCGGCAGTCCATCATCGTCTGGCTCGCGCGCGCGACGGGGTTGGTCCAATAGAAATCCTCGATCGGAAGCCGGACCGGGCCGGTGCCCAGCGCCTCGCCCCCGCTTGGCGCTACCCAGGCGGCGGGCGCGATGCCCTCGCGCGCCAGATGCGGCCACTCGCGCGCGATCCGCCCGCGCAGTGCACCCTCGTCGTCATAGGGCAGCGCCGCGCCCAGCACGTCCGAAAGCGCGCGCGCGATCGACCAGTCGGCGCGCGCCTCGCCGGGCGGGAACACCGCACGCCGCCCGCGCTGCACGCGGCCCTCCAGATTGACGTAGGTGCCGTCCTTCTCGGTATAGGCGGCGGCGGGCAGGATAACGTCCGCATGGCGCACGCCCGCATCGCCGTGCGTGCCGACATAAATGGTGAACGGCCCGCGCAGTGCGCCCGGATCGAGTTCGTCCGCGCCGTGCAGGATCAGTGCCTTGAGCTTGCCTGAGGCCGCATCCGCCGCCATCGCGCTCACGCCGCCCGCAGCGGTCAGCCCGACGTCCAGCCCCCCCACGCGCGCGGCGGCGGTGTGCAGCACATTATAGCCGTTCCACCCCTCGCGCATGACCGGCAGCGCGGCCGCCGCTGCTGCGACGCCGGGCAGCGCGAGCGCGCCCAGGCCGAGGACCACAGCGGGGCGCGCAGCGCCCGCCAGCGCATCCGCGACCGCCTGTGGCAGCGCACCTAGCAGCCCGATATCGTTGCCCAGCCACTGGGCGGGGTAGGTGAGGTCCACCTCGTCGCCGATCGCCCACAGCTTCGCACCGCGCCGCACCGCTTTGCGCAGCCGCGTGTTGACCAGCGGCGCTTCCCAGCGCGGGTTCGCGCCAACCAGCAGGATCGCATCTGCAGTCTCGATCCCCGATATGGTCGAGTTGAACAGATACGAGCCCCGGTTGGCGACATCGAACGCCACCCCGTCCTGGCGGCACTCGGCGCGCGTGGACCCGAGCGTGCCCAGCAAATCCTTCCACGCGACCATATCTTCGACCGCCAGCAGATCGCCTGCGATGTAGCCAATTTCGTCCCCGTTCAGGCCCTTTAGTCCCGCCGCCACCGCCCCGAACGCCTCCGGCCAGGTCGCCGCGCGCAGCTTGCCGTTCTCGCGGATATAGGGCCGGTCGAGCCGCCGCCGCCCGAGCCCGTCCACCGCAAAGCGCGTCTTGTCGGATGCCCACTCCTCGTTCACATCGTCGTTCGCCAGCGGCAGCACGCGCATCACCTGCGGGCCGCGCGCATCCACCCGGATGTTGGTCCCCACCGCGTCCATCACGTCGATGCTCTCGGTCTTGCGCATCTCCCACGGCCGCGCCTCGAACGCGTATGGCTTCGAAGTGAGCGCGCCGACGGGGCACAGATCGATCACGTTGCCGCTGAGTTCGCTGGTGACCGCCTTCTCCAGATAGCTCGTGATCTGCATGTTCTCGCCGCGCCCGATCGCGCCGATTTCTTCCACGCCCGCCACTTCTTCGGCGAAGCGCACACAGCGCGTGCAGTGGATGCAGCGCGTCATCACCGTCTTGATCAGCGGCCCCATATATTTCTCGGTGACCGCGCGCTTGTTCTCGTCGAAACGCGTGAAGCCCCGACCGTAGCCCATCGCCTGATCCTGTAGATCGCACTCGCCGCCCTGATCGCAGATCGGGCAATCGAGCGGGTGGTTGATGAGCAGGAACCCCATCACCCCCTCGCGCGCCTTCTTCACCTTGGGCGTATCGGTGTGGATCACCATCCCCTCGGCGGCGGGCATCGCGCAACTGGCGATCGGCTTGGGCGCCTTCTCCTGCTCGACCAGGCACATGCGGCAATTGCCCGCGATGCTCAGCCGCTCATGATAGCAGAAGCGCGGGATTTCCTTGCCCGCAGCCTCGCACGCCTGGAGCACGGTGGCGCCTGCGGGAACTTCGACCGTGAGGCCGTCGATGGTGAGTTTGGGCATGGATCAATCAACCCGTTCTGAAGGCGCGGACCGCTCGCGCAGACCGTCGTGGATGGCGATGAGGAGGTAGGCGAACACGCCCCAAGCAATGTAGTTTGCAGCGTAGATCAAAGCGCTCAAGAGCAGCTTCAGCACGAGGAATCGCGAGGCACCGCCGATGGGCACACCGTCCGCAAAGCCGACCATCTCATACTGGATTAGCGGCAGGATATTTTTCGCGAAATCCGCGAAACCTACTAGGTAGAGTAGTATCGGCGCATTGCGAACAAATTCGGGAAGACGCTTTACGAGCCCCTGGGTCTTTAACGACGTGCGCTCTTCATCACGGATATTCGGCATCGATTAATGCCAGTTCGACGACGACCGGACCCCCATCGCGACCGAAGCTGCGATGTTCGGGTTGGCGGGATTGGGCGTCAGCATCTGGCGCGCCGGATCGATCAGCACATCCAAATCTTCCATCGGAATAGCCCCCAGCAGCGCTTGCTCGCCTACCACGAGTGCGCCCACCAGGCACTGGCGGTTGGCGAAGCGCTCCCGGATCGGGCCGACATAATCCACCAGCCGCTCACTGTCATCGGCGAGCGTCACCGTCCGTTGTTCGAGCACCGGCAGCTTGAGCTGGTTTGCGACGTGCTGCGGGATGCACAGATGCAGCGCGCCGCTAACGACGAGCGCGTTGACCGTCATCGGCAAAGGCGCGTCTTCGCGCGCGTTGTGCAGTTCGATATCTGCAAATACGAGACCCATCGGGCATTCCTCAGATTTCGCCCAGCCCTACACGCGCTCCGCACGGCGGGGAACCCGCGCGCGTCGTCGCGCATCACCCGTGCCGCCGCCCCCGTCGCCAGCGCTCGTCATCGTCCAGCGTACGCCGGGTCACCGCGTGGAAGTCGGGATCCTTGTCCGCCACCCACGCCAGAAAAGGCGCGAGCGCGGGCGCGGCGCGCAAGGCTGCGGGCGTGGAATACTCGCGCTCCAGCGCGCGCAGCGGCAGCGCCGCATGGATGGCCCGGTGGCAGATCGGATGCACAGGGCCCGTATCGCGCCCGCCGCGAGCCTTGGGCACTAAATGATGCCACTCCACCCGTCGGCCTAGGATCCGCCCGCACAGCAGGCACCGCTGCGGCGGCGGGTCCGGTTCGGGAGAGGGCGGACCGACGGGCAGGCGACGGGGCACAACGTCCTGCTTCTGCGTCCAGCAGCGCTGCCGACCGGCCGCCGCTAAGCCGCCTTTGGGGCGGCCTCGCGCACGCCCGCGTCAACATGGCTTTCGAACTCGGCGAAATTGTCGATAAACAGCCCCACCAGCCTGCGTGCCTGCGCGTCATACGCCGCGCCGTCCGCCCAAGTGCCGCGCGGATCGAGGATCGCGCTGTCCACGCCCGGTGCCTCCACCGGCACCATGAAGCCGAACCACGGATCGCGCCGGAATGGGCCCTTGGCCAGCGATCCATCGAGTGCCGCCCGCAGCAGCGCGCGCGTCGCCGCGATCGGCATGCGCGTCCCCACGCCATAGGCCCCGCCCGTCCAGCCGGTGTTGACCAGCCAGCAATCCACCTGCCCGCGCGCGATGCGCTCCTTCAGCAGATTGCCGTAAACGCTCGGATGCCGCGGCATGAACGGCGCGCCGAAGCAGGTGCTGAACGTCGCCTGCGGTTCGGTGACGCCAATCTCCGTCCCCGCCACCTTGGCCGTATATCCGCTGAGGAAATGATACATCGCCTGATCGGGTGTGAGCCGCGCGATGGGCGGCAGCACGCCGAACGCATCTGCCGTCAGCATCACGATATTGCGCGGCGGCGGCCCCAGATTGTCGGCGGTGGTGTTGGGGATGAACTCGAGCGGATAGGCCCCGCGCGAATTCTCGGCCAGCGATGCATCGTCGAAATCGAGCACACGCGTCTCGCGGTCGATCACCACATTTTCGAGCACCGTGCCGAAGCGGCGCGTGGTGGCGAAAATCTCGGGCTCCGCCTCGGCCGAAAGCCGGATCATCTTCGCATAGCAGCCGCCCTCGAAATTAAAGACGTGGGTGTCGGACCAGCCATGCTCGTCATCGCCGATCAACTGCCGTGCGGGGTCCGCCGAAAGCGTGGTCTTGCCCGTGCCGCTCAGTCCGAAGAAGATCGCTGTGTCCCCGTCCGGTCCGATGTTCGCGGAACAATGCATCGGCATGACACCCTGTGGCGGGAGGAGATAGTTGAGGATCGTGAACACGCTCTTCTTCATCTCGCCCGCATAGTGCGTGCCGCCGATGAGTATCAGTTTCTCGGTGAAGTCGATCGCGATCACCGTCTCACTGCGGCAGCCGTGGCGCGCGGGATCGGCTCGGAAGCTCGGCAGGTCGATAATCGTGAAATCGGGCGCGAAATCCGCCAGATCGGCAGCCGCGGGCCGCACCAGCAGCGTGCGGATGAACAGCGAGTGCCACGCGAGCTCGGTCACGATGCGCACGCTCACGCGGTAGTCGCGCTGCGAGCCGCCGAACAGGTCCTGCACCCACAGAGTATCGATCGTGCCAATGTGGGCGAGGAAATCATGCTTCAACGCGGCGAAGTGCGCGGGTGCCATCGGCTTGTTGACGCGCCCCCACCAGACCTGATCCTCGGTCCCGGCATCGCGCACCGTGAACTTGTCGGCGGCCGAGCGTCCGGTGAACCTGCCCGTGCGCACCACGAGCGCGCCATGTTCGGCGAGTATGCCCTCGTCGCGGTGCAGCGCCTGCTCCACCAGAAGCGCGGAGCCCGGATTATAGTGAACCTGCGCCATCGCGGTCGGGAAACCCTGCGCCGCGAGATCGGGTGTGGGCATGGTCATATCGGCGGCTCCTGGGCACGGCTTCGCGCCCGCAAGCGGGCTTGTGAGGGCGGGCTGGCCGCCAGCGATGCGCGGCGCATACCTATGCGCACCCGGATCGTCAAAGGCGCGATGCACGATTTCCGACCGCGTGGTCGGGGTTTCAGCCGCCCAGTGCCGTGCTGAGGCGCGCGCCGAGGTCCGTTAGCGCTACCGCGTCCGCACCCGCCAGCAGCAGGCCCATATGCGCGCCCTTGTCCCACGATCCCGGCAATGCGAGCACCGCAAGGCGCACGCCGGCAGCTTCATCGATCAGCGCGGGATCCAGCGGCAGCAGCAGCGCGTCCGCGTCTGCCGCAGCGGCACCCATGCGCCCCGCCCCCGCGACGCTCAATGTCTGCACCGAAAGGCCGAGCCCGCCGAGCAGGCTTGCCGCGAGATCGTCGGCGCGCCGCGCTGCCTCGCTCCCCGGTGCCAAACCCGCGATCCGTGCTACGCGCAACGCCGGGGCACCCGCACGCTGCCCGAGCGCGCCCAGCACCGCGCCAAGATCGGCCGCGCCGGGCGCAGCCAGCGCGGGCAGTCCGGGTGCCATCACCGCCACACCTCCCGCGCGCGCCACGCCGCCAACATCGGCCGCACCCCCGCCAAGGCCGAGCGGAGCCGTCCGTCCGGGCACGGCGAGCGCGCCGTGCAGCGCGGCAAACGTCTGCGCCTCCGCCCCGTTCGCAACGACGGGCACGCCCTCGAGCGAGCGAGCGTTACCCGCCTGCCAGCGTCGCGCCGCTTCGCCACCGTCCACGCCGAACTCACGCCCCACCGTCACCGGATCGAGCCGCCCGTCGTGGAACCCCGCCAGCAACGCGCGCACCGTGTAGATCACCGATCCTCCCCGAAGCGCGTCTCCACCAGCGCCACCAGCGCCGCCAGCGCTGCCTCGGCCTGCGCCCCCTCAGCGCTGATCCGGATGACATCGCCAGGTCCCGCCGCGAGCATCATCAATCCCATGATCGACGTACCCGTCACGCTCGCGCCTTCGTGGTGCACCGTCACGGCGGCGTCGAACTCGCTCGCCAGTGTCACGAACCGGGCGGACGCGCGCGCGTGCAGCCCGCGCTTGTTGGTGATGAGCACGTCGGCGGCGCAGGCCCCGGCCGCGCTCACGCCGCCCCTTCGAGGATCTTGCTCGCAACCGAGATATACTTTCGCCCCGCCTCCTGCGCGGCCGCGACTGCATCCGCAACGCTCGCAGTGCGGCGATAGCTTGCCAGCCGGATCAGCATGGGAAGGTTTACGCCCGCGATCACCTCGATCGGCGTCCCCTGCCCCATCAGGCTGATCGCCAGATTGGAGGGCGTGCCGCCGAACATATCGGTGAGCAAGATCACCCCGTGGCCGTCGTCCACCCGGTGTGCGGCCGCAGCAATGTCCGCCCGCCTCGCCTCCATGTCGTCGTCCGCGCCGATGCAGATCGCGGCCACCGCCTCCTGCGGCCCAACCACATGCTCCATTGCCGCCACGAATTCGTGCGCCAGATGGCCATGCGTTACGAGCACCAGTCCGATCACGCGGGGTCCATCCATGTTTCGGCAGCATCGGGCGCGCCCACATCGGGCAACGCCTCCGGACGGAACTCTTCGGCATCCACGCCCTGCCCCTTGAGATCGCGGTGCGTAACACTGGGGCTATAGCCTGCGCTGCGCAGCCGCTTGCCCATCTCCTCGGCGACGAAGACCGAGCGATGCTTGCCCCCCGTGCAGCCGAACGCGACCGTCAGATACGCCTTGCCCTCATGCCGGTAGCGCGGGAGCAGCGTTTCGAGCAGATCGGCGATCTTGTCGAACGCCGCACCATAGTCTGCGTCCTCGCGGATATAGTCGCCCACCGCCGCATCCAGCCCGGTCATCGCGCGCAGTTCGGGTCGCCAGTGCGGGTTGGAGAGGAAGCGCAGATCGAACACCAGATCGGCATCGCGCGGGATACCGCGCGCGAAGCCGAAGCTCGTCACGCTTAGCGTCAGATGATCCTGATCTCCGCGCCCGAAGCGCTCGCGGATCACGCGGCGCAGATCGTTGGTGCTGTAGTCGGTCGTATCGACGATCACGTCCGCCCAGCGCCGGAGCGGTGCCAGCAGCTCGCGCTCGTGCGCGATGCCATCGGCGGCGGCGCGGTCTAACGCGAGCGGGTGACGGCGGCGCGTCTCGCTGAAACGCCGGATCAGCTCGTCGCCGGCGCAATCGAGAAACAGCACGCGCACTTCCAGATCGCCCGCATCGCGGTGGCGCTTGATCGTCTGCACGATCTCCTCGGCATCGAAGGCGCGCGTGCGCGAATCCATCCCGAACGCGAGCGGCCGGTCGTCCCCCGCGCGCCCGAGCGTCCGGTTCGGCGTGGCGAGCAGCACCTGCAACAGCCCAAGCGGCAGGCTGTCCACCGCCTCATAATCCATATCTTCCAGCGCCTTGAGCACGGTCGTCTTCCCCGCGCCCGACATGCCGGTCACGAGCAGGATGCGTCCGGCGGTCGCCATCGGGACAGGGGTGTCGCTCATCGCAGCGCGGGCCTTAGCGCCAAGCGCGCGCGGGCGAAAGCATAGTCGAGCTTGATCGGCGCGGACGCGGGATGCGGATCGAGCGTAAGCAAGGGTACCAGCACGCCGAGCCAGGTGCCGAACGCCACCTCGGGCAACCGCTCGGTCTCGGGGCCCAGCGCCACCGCCAGCACGACGGGGGCGGGCGCGGCAGCCTCCACGGTCTCGATTCCCACCCCGCGCACCTCGATCAACCCGCGAATGCGCTCGGGCGAGGACGCGATCAGCGCGCCATCCAGCGCCCCCAGCAGCACCTGGTCGTCCGCGATCAACCCCCACCCCCGGTCGATCAGCCGCAGCGCCATATCGGACTTGCCCGCACCCGACGGCCCGGTCAGCAGCACCGCCGCGCCGTCGCGCACGACTGCGGTCGCGTGCAGCATCATCGCGCGGCGGGCAGCGTTACGGTGAAGCACGCGCCGCCTCCGGGCCGGTTGGCGACCGCGATCGTGCCGCCGTGCGCCTCGACGATCGCGCGCGCGATCGCCAGCCCCAGCCCCGAATGTCGGCCGAAGCGCTCGCCCTCGGGACGCTGCGAGTAAAAGCGCTCGAAGATCGCGGCGGTCGCCTCGGGCGGCACGCCCGGACCTGTGTCTTCCACGCGCAGCTCCACCGCGCGCCCGCGCGTCTCGACCGCGATCCCGACCTCGCCGTTCGCGGGTGAGAAGGACACCGCATTGTCCACCAGATTGCCGATCACCTGGCGCAGCCGCCCTGCATCGCCCAGCGCGCGCCCATCCCCGCGCACCTCGACCGCGATACCGCGCGCCGCGACTCCGCGCGCCGCCCCCGCCGCCTCGCGCGCCAGCATCCCCAGATCGACCGGCGCAAAGCGCGCGCGGCTGATCTCGGCCTCCAGCCGCGACGCCTCGGCGATGTCGCCGATCAGCCGGTCCAGCCGCGCCACATCGTCGGTCATCAGCCCAAGCAGCCGCGCCTGCACCGCCGGTTCGCGCACCCGCGCAAACGTCTCGAGCGCGCTGCGTAGCGACGCGAGCGGGTTCTTGAGTTCGTGCGCTACATCGGCGGCAAACGCCTCGGTCGCATCGATCCTCGCGCGTAAGGCCGCCGCCATGTCGGAAACCGCACGCGCGAGCCGCCCGATCTCGTCGCGCCGCCCTGGCAGCCGCGGCACGACCACCGCGCGCTCGCGCCCCGCGCGCACCAGCGTTGCCGCGCGCGCCAGCCCGCGCAGCGGTGCGACGATCGTGCGCGCTAGAAACGTGGAAAGCAGCAGCGAGAACGCCAGCACCGCCAGAAATACAAGAAACGCGTCGAGCCGCTCGTTGCGCACCGCATAGGTGATGTCGCGCGCGTCCGCCTGCATCAGTAGCACGCCGCGCCCGCGCACGCGCGCGGCAGCGCTGAGCACCGGCGCGCCATCGGGCGTGCTGCGCAGCGCGTCCACCACCCCGCCGCGCAGCAGCGCGGCGCGCGCCTCGGGCCAGCGCGCCAATGTGCCCGCGCCCAGATCGCGCAGCACCGGCAGCGGGCGCACGCCGGTGATCGCGTCGATCGCGCGATCGATCCAGCGCGCCACCTTGCGGCGCGGCGGATCGCCGCCCGGATCGGCGAGCGCAAAACCCGCGCCCGTCAGCATCCAGCTATCGGTATCGAGCGCACCATCGGGCCGAAACACGAGCAGCCGCGCCCCCGTCTCGCGCCCCAGTTGCGCGATCAGCGCGGGCGGGTTGTCCGGTCCGCTCTCCAGCCCTGCCGCGATCAGCGCGACGCGCACGCGCATTTCCGCGCGCCGCGCATCGATCTGTCGGCCCCGGAAGCTGTCCAGATAGAGGATGCCCCCCGCGAGCGCGACGATGGCGATGATATTCACCGCCAATATGCGCGCGGACAAAGACCATCGGCCCGACCACGGCCGCTGCGGCTCAGTCCGCATTGAAGCGATAGCCGACCCCGTAAAGCGTATCGATCGCCTTGAACTGCGCATCGACCACGCGGAACTTCTTGCGCAGTCGCTTGATGTGGCTGTCGATCGTGCGATCGTCCACGTAGACATCGTCCTTGTATGCGGCATCCATCAACTGATCGCGCGATTTGACTAGCCCCGGCCGCACCGCGAGCGTCTCGAGTATCAGGAACTCGGTTACGGTCAGCGCGATATCGTGCCCGTCCCATGCCACCCGGTGCCGCGCGGGATCGATCGCCAGCTTGCCGCGCAGCGTCGGCGGCGCTGCCGGTTCGGCCTGCACCTCGCCGCGCCGTGCGGACGCGCGTCGCAGCACCGCGCGGATGCGTGCGATCAGCAGCCGCTGGCTGAACGGCTTGACGATATAATCGTCCGCACCCGCCGCCAGCCCCGCCGCCTCGTCCGCCTCTTCGTCCTTCGAGGTCAGAAAGATCACCGGCACGGGGTGTACGGTGCGCAGCCTCGCCAGCAGCGCGATCCCGTCGAGCCGCGGCATCTTGATATCGAGCACCGCCAGATCGGGCGGATCGGCGCTCAATGCCGCCAGGGCCTCCACGCTGTCCGAAAACGCACGCACGCCGAAGCCCTCGCACTCGAGCGCGATACTGACCGAGGTCAGGATGTTGCGGTCGTCATCGACCAGCGCGATGGTTGCGGGGGTGCTGGTCATCGTGCTGCGGGCACGGCAGGCGCACGGCACGCGCAAAGGAGCGAACAGGTCATGCGGTTAGCGGCGGCGATCCTCGCAGTGGCAGTGCTTCTTTGCGACGCAGGCGCAGCTTCGTCCAGCGATGGCGGCGTGGTCGATCCGCTGGCCATACCGCCGCAGACGCGGTTCGGCCTCCAGCCGGGCGCAACGATGTTGCTTCACCTCGATCCGGATTACCGCCTGCGCGTCGTGCCGCACGAGGTGGCAGGCGACCGCCCACCAGGGCCGGACGAAGTGCGCGCGACGCTCGCCAACACGCCAGCAGGCATGACGCTGACGATCGTCAGCGGTTCGCCACGCACGCTCGTCTATCGCGCCACGCTGATCGTGCCCGGGCCGGGGCGGGACCGGCTCGCGCCGACGAGCAGTTGCCCGTTGCGCCCGTCTCTCCCCGTGTTCGAGAACTGGCCCACGTCGGCCCCTCTCAAGGGGCTGTTCATCGGCCCATTCCGGCCCGCACCCGCAGGCGAGGAAGGCATGTGCAAGGTCTGGCCGGACGAGGCGGGCACCCCCTGACAGGCCGATCAGGTTGGAGGCCCGAGCCGGAATCGAACCGGCGTGCACGGATTTGCAATCCGCTGCGTAACCACTCCGCCATCGGGCCTTGTTTGCGCGATTTCGGCCCCGCGCGCGGCGATGTCAATCCGCCGCCGCCTCAATCGCGGAAAACCACGGTCTTGGTGCCATTCAGAAGCACACGATCCTCCACATGCAGCGCCACCGCCCGCGCGAGCACGCGCCGTTCAATATCGCGCCCCTTGGCCACCAGCACCTCGGGCGAATCGGCGTGGCTGATCCGCTCGACATCCTGTTCGATAATCGGTCCCTCATCGAGTTCGGGCGTAACATAATGTGCAGTCGCGCCGATCAGCTTCACCCCCCGCGCATGCGCCTGATGATAAGGCCGTGCTCCTTTGAAGCCGGGCAGGAAACTGTGGTGGATATTGATGCAGCGCCCCGCCAGCCGCGACGCCAGATCATCCGAGAGCACCTGCATGTAGCGCGCTAATACCACAAGCTCGGCCCCGCTCGCCTCGATCAGCGCCCACAATGCGGCTTCCTGGGCCGCCTTGTTCGCCTTGTCGCGGTCCACGGGGAAATGGTGGAACGGCACGCCGTCCAGCATCAGATGCGCATACGTCTCGCGCGGATGGTTCGCCACAATTGCCACCGGCTCCATCGCCAGCTCGCCGATCCGCCAGCGGTAGAGCAGGTCGCCCAGACAATGATCGAACTTTGAAACGAGCAGCAGCACGCGCTGCGGTGCCCCGCGCGCGCGGAAGCGCCATGTCATGGCGTAGCGTTCGGCCAGATGGCGGAAGGTGTCGCGCACCTCGGCCGCACCGTCGCGCCCGGGGAAATCGACCGCAACGCGCATGAAAAAGCGCCCGGTCGCGGCATCGTCGAACTGGTGCGCTTCGCCGATGTTCGCGCCTGCCTCGAAGAGGCGGGTGGAGACCGCAGCGACGATACCCGGCCGGTTCTCGCAGGCGAGTGTCAGAACATGATGTGCCATACAGCCCCCCCGAACCGCAGCGGAAGGCGGGAGCGGAAACGCCCCCGCCTGCACCGCTACTCGTCCATCTCGCCGCTCTCGCTCAGCTCGGCGCGCAACTCCTCGCGCCGCGTCGCCATCTCTTCACCGAGCGCTTCCAGATCAATGTCCACATCCTTGGTCAGATCGGCGAGCGCCTTCTCTTCTTCCTCGAAATGCTCGCGCATTTTGGCACCCAGCTCGGCGAACGCGTCGTCGTCCGGGCCTTCCTCGTCCGCATCGACGAAATCGTCGAGCGCTTCTTCCACATCCTCGTGGCGGCCCACCTGCTCGGCCAGCGCGTCCTCACCCACGGCTTCCTCGAGCGCGGGGTACAGAATTTCGTCCTTCAGCTGCGCGTGGATGTCGAGGCGCAGGATCGCTTCGTCCACGATCTCGCGGCGACGATCCTCGTTCGCGCCCTTGAACTCGTCGAACAGCGCATTGATCCCCGTGTGTTCGTCGCGGATGAGCGTGAGCGCGCGCGGTTCGGCTTGGGTGTTGGCCATGGGAATCTCCAGCGATGGGGTGAGTGCGAAGGGCTAAACCCGGCCCCGGCGCAAGCGGTTCCGGAGGTGACACGGCAGCGGCCTACCGAACGCGGAACGTTCTCACAAGCGCGCAGTTATTCCCGGCACTTCGCCCGGCCCGGCCGCCCGCTCGCGACCCTGCCGCCGCCGCTCCCCTGCACTGGAGGCCCCGCGCTTGCAGCCCGTCCGACCCATGTCCGATCCCGCGTCCCGAGGCAAAACGCTGCTCGTGTTCAGCCATCTGCGATGGGATTTCGTATTCCAGCGACCCCAGCATCTCCTCACCCGCGCCGCGCGCGACGGGCTGCGCGTGGTCTACATCGAGGAGCCCGTCTGGGGCGGCACGGCGTTCGGCGAAGACGTCTTCGAACGTGAGCGGGTGACCGTGGTGCAACCCCTGGTGCCCGACTGGACCAAGACTGCGGTTGCGGACGCCCACGCGCGACGCATCGCCGCTGCACATGCGGGCAACGGTCCGCTGTGGCTCTGGTTCTACACGCCGATGGCGCTGCCGCTCGCCGACGGTCTGGTCGCGGACCGCATCATTTTCGACAAGATGGACGAGCTGGGCGCCTTCGCCTTCGCGCCGCCCGAACTGATCGCGCGCGAAGCCGCGCTGATCGGGCGCGCGGACGTGGTTTTCACCGGTGGTGCGTCGATGTTCGAAGCCGCGCGCGGCCGCCATGCCAACCTGCACTGCTTCGCGTCCTCGATCGATACCGCGCATTTCGGCCGCGCGCGCACGGGCACGCTCGCCGATCCCGCCGATCAGGCCGCGCTTGCCCACCCGCGCATCGGTTTCTTCGGGGTGATCGACGAGCGTTTCGACGCGGCGCTCCTCGCCGGGGTGGCCGCGCTGCGGCCGGACTGGCAGTTCGTCATGCTCGGCCCCACCGCCAAAATCGATCCGGCCGCGCTGCCGCGCGCTGAAAACATCCATTCGCTGGGCCCCAAAAGTTACGCCGATCTGCCCGCCTATCTGGCGCATTGGGACGCAGGCTGGATGCCCTTCGCACTTAACGGCTCCACCCGCTTCATCTCGCCCACCAAAACGCCCGAGTTCCTCGCGGCGGGCCTGCCGGTCGTTTCCACGCCGATCCGCGACGTCGTACGACCCTATGGCGAAGAAGCGCTCGTGGGCATTGCTGCAACCGCCAACGAAACCGTCGCCGCGCTCGAACGCGCGCTAGGCGCACCCACGCCCGGGTGGCGTGCGGCAGTCGATGCGCGGCTCGCGGCGGGATCGTGGGACCGCACATGGGCGGACATGCGTGCGCTGATCGAGGATGCGCGCGCGCCTGTCCGTACCCAGACGGCGCGGCCGACACCCGCGCGCGAACTGGAAGCCGCGTGATGTTCGACTGGCTGGTGGTCGGCGCGGGCTTTGCAGGATCGACGCTGGCGGAGCGCATCGCCACCGAACGCGGGGAGCGCGTGCTGCTGGTGGATCGCCGCGCGCACATCGGCGGCAATGCCTACGATCGCCACGACGAGGCCGGGCTGTTGATCCACCAATATGGCCCGCACATCTTCCACACCAACAGCGACGATATCGTCGAATACTTGTCGCAATTTACCGCGTGGAGACCTTACGAACATAGGGTGCTGGCCGAGGTGGACGGGCAACGCGTGCCCATTCCGATCAACCTCGATACGGTCAACCGCCTCTACGGCCTGTCGCTCACCAGCGAGGAGCTGCCCGCGTGGTTCGCCGCGCGCGCCGAACATGTGCCCGTGATCCGCACTTCCGAAGACGTGGTCGTCAGTGCCGTGGGCCGCGACCTCTACGAGAAGTTCTTCCAGGGCTATACCCGCAAACAATGGGGCATGGACCCGAGCGAACTCGACAAGTCCGTCACCGCGCGCGTGCCCACGCGCACGTGCCGTGACGATCGTTACTTCTCGGACAAGCACCAGATCATGCCGCTCCACGGCTACACGCGCATGTTTGAAGCGATGCTGGACCGGCCGAACATCTCGGTCCTGCTGCAAACCGATTACCGGGACATTCGCGATCTGATCCCGCACCGTCGCCTGATCTTCACCGGCCCGATCGACGAATATTTCGGCTTCCGCTTCGGCAAGCTGCCCTATCGCTCGCTCCGGTTCGAGCATGTCGTGCGCGACGAGGCACAGCATCAGCCGGTCGCAGTGGTAAATTACCCGCAGACGCAAGCCTACACGCGCGTTACCGAATACAAGCATTTGACCGGGCAGCAGCACGCGAAAACCGCGCTGACCTTCGAGTATCCGAGCGCCGACGGCGATCCCTATTATCCGATCCCCCGCCCCGAGAACCAGACGCTCTTCAAGCAATATGAGGCGCTTGCGCTGACCACCCCCGATGTCTGGTTCGTCGGCCGCCTCGCGACGTACCGTTACTATAACATGGACCAGGTCGTCGGCCAGGCACTCGCCACCTTCCGTCGCATCCAGGAGCATATCCCGCTCGGCGCGGACTCGCAGCCGCCCGCGCACGCGGTCGCTGCCGAATGACGCTGCCGGGCGGCGCATCCGCGCTCGCCGACGACGCGCCGACCGCCAACCCCGCCGCCACGCCGCCCCGTCCTCCCGCGTTCCGCTCCTTCCTGATGGGCGGCTTCGAATGCGCCACCCACCGCCGCGCCGACCGTGCGCGCGTCGACGTGATCGCCGCCACTGCGCACGACCGCCACGCCGCGCAGGATTACGGCCTGCTCGCCGCGCACGGCATCACGACCGCGCGCGACGGCCTGCGCTGGCACCTGATCGACCGGGGCAACGGATGCTACGACTGGTCCTCGTGGCTCCCGCAACTCCGCGCTGCACGCGATGCAGGCGTCGAGGTGGTCTGGGACTTGCTGCACTGGGGTTATCCCGACGATCTCGATCTCTTTTCCCCCGCCTTCGTCACCCGCTTCGCCGCCTTCGCCGCCGCTGCCGCACGCGTTCACGCATCCGAGATCGGCACCGCGCCGCTATGGCTTCCCGTGAACGAGGTCAGCTTCTGGGCGTGGATTGGCGGTACCCATGCGGCCTTCGCGCCCTATGGCGGCGGCGGGTGGGAGCTCAAGGCGCAGTGCGTGCGCGCCGCGCTGGCGGCCGTTGCCGAATGCCGCGCAGTCGATCCCCGCGCGCGGATCGCGGTCGCCGAGCCGATGATCCGGATCCACCCGGTCGAGGACGCGAGCGACGAGCAGATGTGGCACGCCGCCTGCGCCAACGATGCGCAATATGAGGCGCTGGACATGCTGCTCGGCCGCCGCAACCCCGAACTGGGCGGGCACGAGGGCTCGGTCGATCTGATCGGCCTCAACTATTACACGAACAATCAGTGGGAGCTGGACGGCGCGCGCGTATGGCCCGGCCATCCCGCCTACCGGCCCCCGCGCGATCTGCTCGCCGAGGTCAACGCGCGCTATGCCAGGCCGATCTTCATTGCCGAAACCGGCTGCGAGGGGACATTTCGCCCGGCGTGGCTGCGCTTCGTCGCCGACGAGGTCGCCGCCGCGCGCGCCGCACAGGTGCCGGTGGAAGGCATCTGCCTCTACCCGGTGCTCGATCACCCCGGATGGGACGACGGGCGGCACTGCCCCAACGGCCTGTTCGACGGCTGCGGTGACCGCGCAGTCTATGCACCGCTAGCAGACGAAGTGGCCGCGCAACGCGCGCGGTTCGGCGGGAGCACGGGTTAACCGTCCCGGCGCATCGCTTGCATCGCCGGGGCACTGCCCCTGCCGCCCGAGCCCCTATGACGCCGCACCCCGCCACGCACGCCCGCCACCCCGCCCTCGCCTGCTGCGCCTCGCGCGGCTGCGACTGCCGGATGGCGCGCGTCCGCCATGAATTTGGCGGGTGGACGGTATTCTGGCGGCGCGCGGCACGGGCGGTGCGCCGTCCGTGGAGTGCCCGATGTCCGAAGCCGCGCTGCTCGCCCCTGCTCCCGTTGCCCAGCCCCAAATCCCCCCCGACCAGCTGATCGCCGAACATGGCGTGCTCGTGCGCCGCCTTGCGCGCAAGGTGCACCGGTCCGCAGGCGCATCGATCGATCTGGAGGAGCTCGTGCAGACGGGCATGCTCGCGCTGGTGCAGGCGGCGCGCGCCTTCGTGCAGCGCGGCGAGGCGAGCTTTGCCACCTACGCCACGATGCGTGTGCGCGGCGCGATGATCGACGTGCTCAGATCGAGCGCCACAATCAACCGCGGTGCGATGCGGCGGCGCAAGAAATTGAAGGAGACCGAGGCCGCGCTCGAGGGCAAACTCGGTCGCGCGCCCTCGTCGGGCGAGGTGGCGGGCGAACTCGGGCTGTCGGCGGCGGGCTACCGCATGGCGGTCGATACCGCGCAGCCGGTGTATCTGGAGCCGCTCGACGCGGTCTATTCGGACCGCTCGGCGGCGTTCGCATCGGACGAACCCGATGCGCTCGCGCTGCTCGAAGCCGATGGCCTGCGCGACGCGCTCGCGGGCGCAATCGCGCGCCTGCCCCGGCGCGAGGCGCTGGTGCTGCAACTCTATTTCGTCGAGGAGCTGACCCTGGATGAGATCGGCCAGACGATGGACGTGGGGGCCGCGCGCGTTTGCCAGATCAAGAAGCAGGCGCTCGACCGGCTGCGCGCGAAGCTGGGGCCGGTATGGGGGTGAGCGGAGGCAATCCGGGGACAGGTCACCTATTTCGCCCGAAGACAGACCGCGTTCGCGCGATTGTGCCGCGAAATAGGTGACCTGTCCCCGGATTGCCTCACCCCGATCGCAGCAACCCCACCGCAGCATCGCGCTCGAACAGATAGAGCGCCACGCGTGCTGCCTGCCCGCGCGGGGACGCCAGCGCCGGATCGTCGCGGACGAGCACGGCAGCGTCGGCGCGCGCGGCCTCCAGCAGCCGCGCGACATGCTCGGGCGTTGCAACACGGAACGCGGGATCGCCCGACTGGCGCGTGCCCAGCAGTTCGCCCGCACCGCGCAGTTCGAGGTCCTTCTCGGCCAGCGCGAACCCGTCGGTGCTCGATTTCAGGAATGCGAGGCGCTGGCGGGCGGTCTCGCTCAGGGGTTCGCCGCGCAGCAGCAGGCACATGCTGCGCCCCCCTCCCCTCCCGACCCGGCCACGCAACTGGTGCAATTGCGCCAGCCCGAAGCGCTCTGCCGCTTCGATGACAATCAGGGTGGCGGCGGGCACGTCCACGCCCACCTCGATCACCGTGGTGGCGACCAGCACCGAGGCATGCCCGCCCGCGAACGCCGCCATCGCAGCGTCCTTGGGGCCGGGGCGCAGGCGGCCGTGCACCAGCGCTACGCGCTCCGCCCCGAACCGCCCGCGCAGTTCGGCGGCGCGCGTTTCAGCCGCCGCATCGTCCTGCGTTTCGCTGCCATCGACCAGCGGGCACACCCAATAGGCCTGTCCCCCGCCCGCAATGTGGCGGCCTAGCGCGTCGTAAACCTCGTCCAGCCGTTCGAGGCTGATGACGCGCGTCTCGACCGGCTCGCGGCCCGGGGGCATTTCGTCGAGGCGGCTCACGTCCAGCTCGCCATAGGCGGTCAGCGTCAGCGTGCGCGGGATGGGGGTGGCGGTCATCGAGAGCAGGTGCGGGCGGCCATGCGTGCCTTTGTCGGTAAGTGCCTTGCGTTCGGAAACGCCGAAGCGGTGCTGCTCGTCGATCACCACAAGGCCGAGACTTCGGTAGGTCACGCTGTCCTGGAAGATCGCGTGCGTGCCGATCAGGATTTGAACCTCTCCGGTTTCCAGTCCTTCCAATATTGTTCCACGTGGAACATTTCGGTCGCGCCCGGTCAGCACCTCCACGCGCACCGGCAGCCCCGCGAACAGCCCGGCCAGCGTGGCGGCGTGCTGGCGCGCGAGGAGTTCGGTCGGCGCGAGCAATGCCGCCTGCGCGCCACTCTCCACCGCGCGCAGCATCGCGGCCGCCGCCACCAGCGTCTTGCCCGCGCCGACATCGCCCTGCAGCAACCGCAGCATCGGTTCGGGGGTGGCCATATCGGCCCCAATCTCGGCTATCGCGCGCGCCTGCGCGCCGGTGGGCCGATAGGGCAGCCCGGCAAGCATCCGCGCCACCAGCGCGCCGGTGCCGGGCAGCGGGCGCGTGGGGCGGCGCTTTGTGGACGCGCGCACCAGCAGCAGCGCCAATTGGCCCGCGAACAATTCGTCATAGGCGAGCCGCGCACGCGCCGCGCCGTCGAGCGCGTGCGCGCGGGCGAGCGCGTCGCGCCACCTGGGCCAGCCGTCGAACTCCGCCTGCGCGGGCGCGGCCCATTCGGCCAGATCGGGCGCGCGTGCCACGGCGGCGGCGGCGAGGCCGCCCAGTCGCTTGTTCGTCATTCCCTCGGTCAGCGGATAGACGGGTTCGCGCGCCGGGATCGTGCCCGCCTCGCCCTCGGCCACCACATAATCGGGGTGCGTGATCTGCAGGCGGTCCCCGTAACGTTCTAGCCGACCGCTCACCACACGCCGCGCGCCCTCGGGCAGCAGGCGGCGCGCATAGGCCCCGCCATCGCCGAAATAGACCAGCGTGAACGGGTTGTCGTGGCTGTCGCGCACGCGCACCCGGGTGGGCGTGCGGCCCTGGCCGGGCACGATCTCATCGACGGTGATGCTC